>Ga0265797_10001316_pt1 | contig 43813 bp, 41 predicted proteins | sample P2T30metagenome_FD_192433 | JGI IMG/M metagenome (GOLD analysis project Ga0265797, IMG submission 192433) | Plant litter microbial communities from East Loma Ridge, Irvine, California - P2 T30 | ecosystem: Environmental > Terrestrial > Plant litter > Unclassified | place: USA: California...
ACAGCAGCGAGTGTGTAGGAGCAAGGCAGTACGGTGTCCAGGACTGCGTGGTGCGATATAGTTTGCGCGTGACGATGTAGGGCTTGGGCGGGTCTTTAAGGTTCTCGTGTACCAACCTACGACTACGCCTGATTCTATCCGGTGCTGCCGGACACCGACTTCTCGTAGGCTGCAGGTGGGCAAACGGCCGTGCTGAGTCGATGATCTGCTCACCAACACGGACACACACCACAGTGGATCGCGGAGATAGCGGGATGCTGCGGGCGGGGGAAGAGAAGATGCTGACGAGTGCAGGATGAGATTGCGCGCGCGATTGAAGTATATGAGAGAGCAGTGGCAGATGGTTGAGTAGGATGGTCAGCAGGATGCGTATGCGCAGGCCAACAATGTATGGATGTCTAAGCACAGCACGCAGGCAAGCAAGCGTGTCTCATAGGTAAGGTACATGTACCTCGTACTGTCCGTCCATACAGTTGCAGGCAGGGATGGGTGTGGCATTATTCGGCATGGAACCGCCACAGAAGGCTTGTCGCACGCCTTACAGCCCGCGCATGGTACGATACTGGCATACCTTGATTCATACCCAAGCGAGACATCTCCGCCCAATCGCTGCTGGCGGTGCTGTAGACGTATACATACCGCCGAAATATGCACGCCGCTCCGTCTTCGCCTGCTGCTGGCGGAGAGAGTCGAGGCTCACGCCTTGTGCATACTCGCGCATGCACCGGCGTGCATTAGTCCGTCTAGTTTTGTGTTCCCATACCCGCCTGCGAGTCGTTTGCAGAAAGGAAGGGACCAGACGACCAAATGGAACTTCGCGAATCCAATCGCCCGGCTCGGCTTTTCCTCACCTGCCGCCCGCTCCTGCCAGCCGAGCTGTGCAAGCCGCCTTCACTTCACAACTCTCCAACCAATCACCGTCTCCTCTACAGCCATGCACAAACTCGCGATACACCCTTCCAGTCGCGTCCGCCAGTCTTGTGCAAGTCGCGCATGACCCATATCGTTCACGAGTGATACACTTGCGCGGCCAATGCTCGCGGAGTAGCGTTGCACGTTGCCACTATATACCCAAACAATGCCCACGCAAGGAATTTCCGAGCCTGCAGCAAGGAACGAACCACATACCACCGAAGAGTCCGATTGGGAATACGAATACGACGAACATGAAACAGAGGATATCTACTTCACACTCGACTTGACTACTCACGTGCCAAACGCCATCCAGGAAAAACAGTATGCCAAAAATGGCAAGCCCATTCACCCGGAAAAGAACGGTGCTGAGAACGCGCCTCAAGACGACGATGCCAATGGCGAAGCAGCTGTGAATGTAGATGATGATCCTCAAAACGACGACGACGATGTTGATGATGCAGTACCCGCAGAAGCTGGCCGGCTTCAGGTACTGGACCTACACACAGAAAAGCCATACGTCAAATACAACAATGGTTTTTACAGCTGCCACTGGTTCACGGATCTTGGAACGCAATTCTGGATCACCAACCCTGGCGTCGTCAGCGATCCTAAAATGAGTGGACATGTTCTTGATGTAGTCGGCTCGTCCCAGACAAGACTTGTCGCCAAACCCGCGAACTTGAAGCGCAAGAGAGATGCGCCAGAAGTAGAACATCACGAAGGCGAAACTGCTGCGCAATCCATTGAGACCGACGACGATGCTGCTTCCGACGTTAGTGACGCGGAAAGCAGAGCCCATTTCGCGGATTCTTCTCAACAGAACCCCAACGAGCCAATTGTCGTCGTACCCCCAAAGAACGACCTCCACATGCAAGGCCAGGCCAGCTTCATGGAGCGCCTCTCAGCCATCAAACTCAAGAAGGGCGAACCCGACGCCCACCACATCCCTCGCAGAGTCCCCGTTTATTACAAAGGAGCTTACAACGCCGACGAGCTCCGCGCCGCCCACGGCCTCCCCGTTGCCGAGCTCCAGCCAGCACCAACCCCAACAGTCGACCGCGTTTCGCCAACACCAGACAAAGACGCCGGCAAAGGAGCACCCGCACCCGCACCTGCACCCGCAGTAGTGAACGAAAACTCGCCAGCTCCTCCACCTGCTACTGCCCCTGCTATCCGCGGCAAACGAACAAGAGGCGGTTCCCGCGGCGGCCCTCGCGGCGGAGCAATCAGCAACGCCGCCCGCCGCTCAAACCTAGGTCTCGGAACAAATAGTACAAATGATCCATCGCAACTCAAGAAGAAACGAGGTAGACCTAGCAACGCCGAAAGAGCCCTGCGAGCAGAAGCAGAAGCAGCAGCGGCGAATCAAAACTTCGCCCTAGACCCCCTCCTAGCCGGACCTACCCAGTCCGGCGCCGACGATCCCACCGCCAACCCAGCTCGCTCCCCATCCCGCGAGCCCAGCGCCGCCGCTTCTTCAGTCCAAGGTGGCGACCGCCCGCGCAAACGCCGCCGCAACGCTGCGCAGATGGAAGAAGCGCGGCGTCTGGACGAGGAGCGACGGGCGAAATTAGAGGCTGCGAAAGCGGCGAAGGTTGCTAAGGCGAGGAGGGAGTCTGACGCTGGTGCTGGTGACGAGGAGTCTGGGGCGGTGTTGCCTGCTGGGCAGCGGTCGGCGAGGAGGACTACTAGGTCGTCGAATGCGGCGGAGGAGGTGGGGAAGGTGGATGATGCTGGGGAGGGCGGCGAAGGAGAGACATCACCGGTGGATCCGCAGGTGGAGGACGACGCGAAGGGATGATGCGTTTGAGGTTGAGAGAATTGTACGTTGCTTGGACAGAGTTGTAGAATAGTGTATATCAATACAAGAGATGCTCTTGCAACAAGGTATCAACCCAAGCATGCCACGAGAAATTCACAAGCACCATGAACCAGTATGAAAACGAAAAATTAAACAGCATAAACATCAACCTTTGGGTATCGTAGCAAAATCTCAACACGTCAGAAACACTCAATCACCATCCTCACTTCTCCTCAACCTTAGCCTTCTTTCCCTTCCCCTCCACAACCTCCTCCTCCACAACCTTCGCCTTCCTCTTCTTCACCAACCCACTAAGATCATTAGCCTGGCTCGTCGCCTGCTGCAGCACCTTCGCCTGCTCCGCCTTACTCGCACCCAGCATAGCACCCAGCACACCGCGCAGCGGATCCGCACCATCAGGAACATCCGTCGGTCCAGCAGTAGCCATCGTCTCGACTGGCTTGCGCAACTCCGCGAGCCTGTTCTTCATCTCACCGACCATAGACTTGATATCCGCGATCGCAGCAGTCTTGCCAGCTTCGGTGTCTTTCTGGATGCGCAGCTGGCAGGACGCGATAGCCTTCTCCATTTCGGTCGCGGCTTGGGCGCGCATTTCCTCGTTGACTTTGGGCTCTTCTTTGGGCTCTTTCTTTTGTTCTGCGTTCTTCTCTTCTTCTTCCTCTGTGGGTGGGGCAGGTAGAGCCGCGAAGTCGAGGGCGATGGCGAGCTTGTAGTGCGCTTCGGCGACCATGCCGCTCTCTTGCGGGAAGAGCTGCAGTTTGTATTTCAGGGCCGCTTGGGCGTCTGTGACGGCGTCGGCGAATTGTTCGTTTTCGAGCTTGATTTCGGCTTGGAGGTCGTGGGTGTCGGCGAGGCGCTCGCGGAGTTGGCGCGCTTCTGGTGATTCTTTGCTTTCGCTGGTGGTTTCGAGGGACTCGAGTTTGCGGCCGAGGAGCACGCGGGCGACGTCGAGGATCTCGTAGGCGATGGCGAAGTCGTCGTCTTCTTCTTCCTCCTCTTCTTCGCCTTCTGCGGCCTCGGCGTCTTCGCCTTCTTCTTCCTCGTCTTCGGAGTCGGTCCAGTTCTCGTCGCCTGTGATTTGGAAGAAAGGCTTGTCGGAGCTAGGCTTGCCCTCGATCAGATCGCTGTGCTGCTCCTCTCCCTCCTTCTTTCCTTCGCCGTTCTTGATCGCATCCGCAAGCACACTGCTCTCTCCCTTCGAAGCACCAGCCGCACTGCTCTCCGCAACGGGTGCAGTCTTCCTCTTCTTGCGCTTCGGCTCCTCGTTGCTGTTGCCTGCGACTTTGCCGCCGAGGACATCGCTCTTGCTGACGCCGACGTGGTACAAGCAGCGGCCGTACAGGTAGAGCAAGTCTGCGTTCTCGGGAGACATCTCGCCGTTGATGGCATCTTGCACTTCGGCGGCTTCGGAGTAGAATTCGGCGGCCGCGCTGTAGTTTTTGAGGGAGTATTGTTGGGTTGCGCTGGCTTTGAGGTGCTCGAGTTTGGTTTGGAGCTCGGTGGCTGAGAGCTCGGTAGGGGGTGATGTTGGTTCGGCCATGGTTAGATCTGTGTTTGTTACTGGTAGAGAGGGTAATTCTGGAGATTGGATGTGAGGAAGAGAGTGTGGGAGTGATGTGGGAAACAAGAAACAAGACGAAGCATGTGAAAGTGGTTAAAGTGGTGGCTCGTGCTTTACGCGACGCGTTTTCCCATTTACAGCACGCGACTCTGCCCTCTATACCAAAGAGTAAGAATACCACCATACACATACTCACGACAATGGACTCGATACGAAAGCAAACGGACACGAATGTCTTCTCGTCGTCGCCGGCATTCGGCACGCCAGTACATCCAATTATCCCTGCATCGCGACGACCATTAGCACAACCTGCTTTTAGACCCGCAGCCAGTGCCCCGATCTTGCCTATACTGCTACCTCCGCCTACACTACGACCTCTTGCGTTTCGCACGTTTACCAAGAAGCACAATCTCACATTGAATGGTTCCGCTCTGCAAGCTCTCGCAACTTTCATCGGCAAGCATTGCGGTTCAGGATGGAGAGAAGAAGGCACAGGCGAGAGAGTACTGGACGAGGTAGCGAAGCTATGGAAGAACGAATCGGGGCCTGTAATCGTTGAAGACTCGACGCAGTTGAAACGCATACTCAAGACGCTGGAAGGCTGCATGGTCGGTGGACGGATAGGAGCGATCAAATCCAAAGCTGGCATCAGCAGACAAAGCAGCTTTGCATTCGGGAGCGAGGCTGGAGTCGACTCTGCAAATGGCGAACATAGACCAAGTCTGGATGGTCGTGGGAGCAGTTTTGGCATGAGTAAGCTGAACGTGGAAGAACAGGAAGACGAAGAGGAGGAAGCGATCAAAGACCCTCGAGCGTGGATCAAGACAATCTCTGCTTTTGCGCAGCCACGATTGACATACGACGTCGCAAAAAGTCACTTCTTACCGACAACTGCGAAACCCTCATTCTTCCCAGCACCTGCAGAGAAAACAGCAGTATCTCGAGATCGATACAACGTCATTCATCAACGGCTGCTACGAAATGAGGCTTTCCAAGCACCTTCATACTCGGCTCGCCGACCTGACAGTACGAACCAACAGTTCTACAAGATCACGCCGATTGCCAACTTGTTGGGCCGAGGAGGTAGCCAGCACTTACTCTTGGGCATGCTGGACATTGCGCCTACAGGAACGCTCGCTTTGAACGATCCATCAGGAAGCATCACACTTGATCTGCAGCATGCACAATCGATGCAAGGGCCTGACAGCGCTTTCTTCTGCCCCGGCATGGTCATTTTAGTCGAAGGACAGTACGAAGAAGATTGGGCAGGCGCTGGGTCGAGTGGTCTTGGTAACAATGGAGGTGTCGGAGGAACAATCGGTGGCAGATTCTTGGGCTTCAACATCAGTGGTCCTCCAGCAGAGAAGCGGAATGTCAGTCTCGGAATTGATCTCAAGACTGGAGATCTGGGAGGTGGCTTTGGTTGGACAGACTTCTTGGGATTAGGATCGGAGAGGGCAGTCGGACAGCGCATGCGCAGACTGGAGCAGAGACTGCTTGGTCCCGATAGCCCACATGCGAGCAGCGAGACGCGACGGAAGATGGTTGTGCTTGGAGAAGTAACACTGGACCAGCCCACGACCCTTCTTGCTCTACGGCAAGTTCTACAACGCTACTCTTCCAGCGACGAGGAGCCTCCCATGACGTTCGTGCTCATCGGCAACTTCACTTCCAAGGCCGCCATGGCCAATGCCGGCACCGGCAGCATCGAGTACAAAGAGCTCTTCAACGAACTTGCCTCGGTGCTATCAGACTTCCTTTCACTCCTCCGCACAAGCACATGGATTTTCGTACCTGGCGACAACGACCCATGGGCCTCATCTTTCTCTGCCGGCGCTTCAGCTCTCGTTCCTCGCAACAGCATACCCGACTTCTTCACCTCGCGCGTGAAACGTGCATTCGCAAACGCGAAAACCGAGCTCGGCGCAACAGTGTCAAAGGACTCCATTGACGGCGAAGCAATCTGGACCACCAATCCAGCACGCGTCAGCATGTTCGGCCCTGCACACGAGGTCGCCATCTTCCGAGATGATATGTCATCTCGCCTCCGGCGCAACGCAATCCGCATCGGCCAGGCCACTCGCCAGCGAACAGACACTCCCGTCGAAAACGGTGCAGTGCAAAACAACGAAGACGCCCAAAGCGAATCCGGTGCCATGCCCACCACAGAAGACGACCCCATGTCCTCAACAGCAGACAACGCAATGCCCGACATCCCACCCTTGCCTTCTGACCTTCAAACCCAAGGAGACAATTACGCCACCGCGCAGGCCAAGAAACTCGTTCTCTCCCTTCTCCCTCAATCAACCCTCTCTCCATTCCCGGCTTCGATCAGACCGACCCACTGGTCGCACAACTCGGCTCTCTCGCTATACCCACTGCCTCACGCTCTGGTATTGGCGGACGCGGACGCGGAGCCTTTCACGCTGACGTTCGAGGGGTGTCACGTTGTCAATCCCGGCCGATTGGTGAGCGGTGGTGGCAAGAGGAAGAAGGTGAGGTGGGCGGAGTATGATTGCTGGACGAAGAGAGGTGTGATTTTGGAGGATTCCGTCGTTGGGTAGTGGGAATGGGAAGGGTTTGTGATTGGGAAGCGAGGTGTTTTGGAGTATGGTTGGGAGCATTTTTTTTTTGAGAATGAGGCTGAGATTTGGTGACATAGAGGATGCATTATGTGTATGTGCATGGTTTGTAGATACTTATGAATGTTTTGCTGTTACCTTTCTGACTCCAAGAAATATCAGCTTGTGAAACGACATCGAACGAATGAAAATGCAAATGTTTTGGAGATTATGTACTCTCGCTGTGCTCATCTGTGATCTCTCAGTTCCTGTCATTCATCTAATCAAAACCAACGCCGATAACAAAAAGAAAAAATGATGTTTACTTTCAAGTCGCCGGGAGAATCGACCAATGCTGCCTATTTGCCTCAGTTTCAAGAACCCAGGTGTTGTTGGCGACTTCTGCAGAGAAGAGGCTTTGACGTTGTCGATGCCTTCGCCTCGTATCCAATATGTCCAAATCCCTAAGTCCTCAAAACCCTAGTGATACGGACACGCATTTGTGGTTGCATGCTTAGGTCTGATCTTTCTTCTATCGTCGCGTGTTCAGTGGTCAACTTCGTGTTGTCGTATTTTTGTCGTATCGTCATATCATTTCTGTCGTATCGTCGTATCGATGATTCCCCGAAGTTACTGCACTCCTGAGACAGACTCGTCATCCCTCGCGACTTTACAGCTGTCGTCTTGTTCCCATGCCTCAGCCTCGGTAGGAGGGTGGTCGTAGGCCGCTCGCTGCAAGTTGCATGATTCTCTCACGCTGCTGCCATTGCAGTTGCATTTCGTGCAAGCTCTCGTCAACAATGGTCCAGAACTCGTAGCTATCAGCGACAATGGATGGGTATCCGACTGGCAGGATGGAGTCTTTCTTTCTGTTGAAGAACATATGGGCGACCGGATCGGCCGTGCCAGGTGGGTTGCCTTTACGTCTCCACATCTCATACACAGCCCTCGTGGACATGCCTATCGTGCCGCCCAGGCGAAGATCGACTTTGCCTTTCGCCCAACGATCTATGGTCCTTCTGCACTGTATGACCAAGACGAACTTGGCTTGGCCCGGGGGGCAGATTGGGAAGGCGACCACTGAACCTACGCCGTTGAACCGCACTGCAGCATAGCCGCGCCAGGAACGTAAGCTAGCTGTTATAGCGAAGAGGGCTGACACTGGTGTTGGATGAGCGTCTGTGTAGATGTGCACCACCGCAGTCTTGAGCTTGGGGAAAATCTTCGAGAATGAAACTTTGGCAAATCTTGCAGCTTGTCCCAGTCTATCCACTTTCCCGTCTTTAGGATCGATGCGCATTGCAGAGACTAGCGCCACTTTCGTAGCCAGGGAGAGGTCTGTAGCACGGAGTGTTGTGATGTTCTCAGGCCTGCAGACAGCAGCGTCGACGGTGATGGTGTTTTGTTTGTAGAACACAGGGATCGCCTCGTTGTAGATGAGTTTGCTTGTGACCAAGATGGATGTGTTGACGCGGTTGGAGTAGTGACTTGCGGCAGACGGCTCTTCACTTGATGCCGCCTCGGTCTTGGACTCGGTGGCTTTGATGGACTCGATGCTCTGGCCGGACTTCTCGAGGAAAGGTCGCATGTTATGGGCATGCTTAAGTGGAGCGTTGAAGGTCAGGACATACTCGTAGATTAGAGTACGTGTTTCCGGGGCAAGTTTTTCAAGGAGAGAGCAAGACATGTTGGTGGTAACAGAGAGTGGGTGTGTACTCGGAAGTCTTTTCTTTGTTTGGTAGATGCGTAACTGGTAAAAGTCGCGGAGGCGATGGATAGGGAGGAGGTTGTCACAGGACTCTGTACGGAATCGAGTACTTAGTCGCTGTGTCGGAGGAGGGCGAACCGTGTGGTACTGCGCTGGATGTCGGAGAGTCTTGTGATAGTGCGTTGAGTGTTAGAGAGTGGTTAGTCGATCAGGTAGGTGGTGTGAGCTGAGGATGAGGTACTTGAGCAAGTTCATCCTGCGGTGCAGGCGGTCTTGTGACTCTGTCCGATACGTCATTGATGGATTGGTCAGTGAATTCTATGGTTTGCAGTAACATGTGGTACATGCGCAAGCGGACTTCTGCCTTACTCTGGTTGCAATTCACTTCTGCTTGACTTTGTGATACTGGATTACCATCTGGCCATCGATTCTAAACCGATGATGACTTCGAATATGTCTTTCTCAACTCACGCAACTGATCGATGACGGCCCAAAACTCGTGACTATCTGGGTTAATGGCCGGGTAGTCTGATGGCAGACGTTCCTGCAGTCAGAGTTATTCCAAACATTACGCACACGGGGCGTTCGTCGTTGCTCTATCTCTCTCCCTGCAGTTCTTGCTTCCAGTAGCACCACCGCTCCTGTTCTCTCGTTGGATGCAGGCTCTACCTCCGTAAGAAATCTTTCCGCTATACGAAAGTTCGTCAAGTGCACTAAAAGGTTAGAGGAAGAAACACTTTCGTGTTGCTCGTAAGCCACGATGAGATAAACAGGCACACAAGCGGGCACGGAACAATACTTTGAGACTTCTACCTATTCGAACAACTGCGGTAAAGAGTCTAAGACTGATCCAAGCCATAGAATGGCATCGTTTGATGGAATTGCAAATGCTTTGGAAGTGTTTACGTTCTCTCTCTGAACAATTCCTGATATCCATCTAACCAAAAGCAAAATGCCATAATACAAGGATATGGTATTTACGCTACGCTCCCTCGGATCGCTGCGAGAGTATCCGTTGATCCAAGTATCGACCGAATATGTCCAATTGACTTGGTACCAGGCCTGATCGAGGTTTCCAAAAGTTAAGAGTCAAAACGACTTGAACAATTTCGCTAGGTGCCCACGATAACTCGCACGTGGTCGTTCGAGTACCACGACTGCCCTGGTTCTGTACAAGAAACGATCGTCATGTCTCAAATGCACGTTGATAGGACTGAAAGCATAAACCTTCATGGAATGTTTGTGATAGTCTAGAAAGGTTGGTGCGTTCGCAAGTTTGATCATGCTCTTTCATCATGCACTCAACTCTTCTCCTGAGAAGCTTGATCGTCTGCACCATTCTCTGTAGAGTCAGACTCGGACTCAGGCTCCGGCTCAAACGAATCCGAGGTGTCGTCTCCTTCTCCAGATTCGCTGCTGCTGCTAATTTCGGGGCTCGCGGTATTAGGTTGCGTTGTTGGTGTGGTCGTTTGTAGGCTGAGGCGTTGTAGATATAGTTGGGCGACTGATATGTGCTGCATCCAGAGTCGTGTTTCGCGACTGGCATAGTCGACGATCGTCCAGAACTCGAAGCTATCTTCAGCAACTTTCGGGTAGCTGACTGGAAGATACTAGCGGCGCATTTGGTTGAACGATTCTATAGCGTTTCGATTCACTTGCCCATCTTCTGAGTAAGGGTATATGGATTTCGTAAAGACGTCAGATGGAGACGGCCAGCTGAGCCCATGCTCTTCTTTTGCCCAACGTTCCCATGTCGTCTTGCACTGCACCATCATATTTATGCATGGCTGGTCAACACTGCGTGCAGTGAATGAGCCTACGCCGTCAAAAACGACGTTGCCATAGGTTGATGAGCCGCGTAGATAGTCCGCCAAAGCGAAGAGAGTTTCCACTGGTCTGTCCGAACTGTCCGTGTAAATGTAGATTTTAGCAGTGCGCAGCTTGGGAAAGATGGCGGGAAATCCCTTGAGAACAAATTGAATGCCATTGTGGCATGCAGAGCCTGTGATCTTCATCGTCACCTGTGTAGCTAACGAGAGATCGGTTGCCCGTGGCGACACAATCTTCGCGACATCGCAGTCTTCCGCGTCGAGGTAGATAGTGTTGTTCTCGTAGAAAACGATTGCTTCCTTGAAGATGAGTCGGCATGTGCCTAAGAGAGCAGTGTCGACACTCTGGAGAGAGTCCCCTGTGTGACTTGATGTCGCGCCTGACGCGGTCTCGGTCTCCGAGTCGCTCCTCTGGTAGAGCTTGTTGATGAAAGGCTGCAGTTTCCGAATGTGCTTGAGCGGAGTGTCGAACGTCAAAACATACTCATAGATGAGGTTGCGTGTTTCTGGGGCGAGTTTCTCGAGGAGTGGACAGGCCATCATGTTTGTTTTGTGCTTGTACTCGGGATTGCTGTTGTATTGGTGGTCGTTGGCGACCAGTGAGTGGTGCAATAAAACGGGCGACGAAAGGGCAGCGGAAGTCGCAGATTCAGTATGTGGTTGTACTGGAGTCTGGAAAAGATCAAGTCTTGTTTTGACGCTCTTAATGCCTTTTGCCAGTCTTGAATCGATTTTCTGTGTAAGCGGGAATGTTGGTTTCGTGAGCTGAAGTCGCGGTGGTCAAGAGATGATGTACTTGCGATAGGCAACAAGCAGAAATGTTCATGTAACACGCAAGTGAAAATGAATTGCGGTCCACGAATGTCAATGCTCTGCAGTCACATGTAGTAGTACAAACACGACTCTCATCTTGCTTCACTTTTACATCACTGACTTCGTGGAATAGACTGTATATAGGGTTGAGAGGTCAAATTGTCCATGAACGCCGGGCTGTACGAACGACTACCTTACATCTCGGTGAAAAGGGGTGGTTTAATTCTTTGCTTGGACAAAAATGGTCTCCTAACCCGAGCTCTACGACCGCAGAAGTACCAAAAACAGAAAAGAAATTCCAAACTTAGTCCGTTCACAATGTTCGTTCTTCCCATGCACCCCAAACGGCTCGCGCCTTGATTGTTCGAGTTTCCGTGTGGCGTTGATTGCCCTCGTGTCCTGTCCTTTACCTGAAGGTCATGATCCGTGGATACTATCCTGCCTTCCGTGGACATGTTGTGTAAGCTCATACTTCGCCACTTCGAAACGCATGTCCCCCGAGTTTGGGTGATGTTGTCCGCTTAACGTTCCAAGTGTTGACTCATGCATAGGCCTGCGTCTACGCATGTCCAGAAATCGTATCCATCCAGGTCCAGCTTCTCAGTTCCCAGTGGCCCAAGAAGGTATTTGAAGATGTTGAAGACATACTTTGCGTGTTGCATGTAGACATTTTGAGGATCTCCCCTCGAGGCTTGGTAGAGCGAGGTTGCAGAGACATTCGTCAACGTGAGACCTCCAGTAGGGATTGGTCCAGGGCTTGCCCAGCGGTCAATGGTACACCTTGATTGCAGGACCAGCTCAACGCAAGGTGAGTCTTTCAATACCACATGAACTGAACCAACGCCGTTGAAATAGACCTTGCTGAATGAGTCCACGTGGCGCAGAGAAGAGCCTAAAATGGCTAGAATCATTGAGGGATATGGCTCCGTATCGACGGAGATGTATGCGCTGCATGTGCGCAAGTTGGGAACGATAGCTGGAATGGTCGCAGTAGACATCGCCATGGCGCTACCAAGTCTGACCCCAATTTCTGGGCCCACTGAATCGTCAATTTTTACGACGACCTGCGTAACCAGCGAAAGATCAGTTGCACGAGGCGAGACAAGGCTCTCAAAGGTGCACATTTGAGCATCGAAGTGAATGGTGTTGAGCTTGTAGAACACGGCGACAGCTTCGACATAAACGGGCTTGCTCGCGGTCAGGATAGAGGTGTTGACACGTTGGAGCTCTGTGATAGCTTCAGTGTCTGAGCCAGTGATGTGAGGTGGCCCCGACTCGACCTCGGATCCAGTGAGCTTCTTGACGAAAGGCTGCATCTTGGTGATGTGTTTGAGAGGTGTATCGAACGACAAGACGTATTTGTAGATCATGGCGCGGGTTTCGGGTGCTAGTTTGTCGAGCGGGCGGGACATGGTGACTGGAGTGGGGTGGATGACTGGAATGGTGTTGGCAGGTGGTGGGTAGGTGTAGTTACCTGAAGTCGTGCGCGTCGGTCGTCGTGGGAGTGTTCCGGAGTGTTGCGAGTTGGTCGTCGTGGGAACGAGGATTGGTGTCGTGGCTGATGTAGGAGAGTGATCCGGCTTCTGAGTGTGGTCGAGGTTGTGGTGTATTGCGGAAGTCGCGAGCTCAAGCCATTTTGCTGTCGGTCGCGGACCACAGGGTGAAACCGTGGCGGCTGTGTGAAAGGCAGTGACTTTGAGGTGATGCTAAAGTGAAGGCTGAAGGTCAACTCGTGAAACGGGTCCATCCGCGTTCATTCACATCCACGCTGTGCAACACAGACCCGAGTCAACACACACATGCAGCTCGAACTTCACGACAAACCCAGAATGTACAAGAAATACACCTCATTTAAACTGCATCTTTTCTGTCTGCAAGAGCTAGTCTCATAAAGTCCAATGAAAAGGACACCGCTCTGCATGTCCGCCGCATGATGAGTAGAATGGGAACCAAGGCCAAGCATAGCATCGCACTTTCCTGGCTGGCCTTTCCCTGAAACTACTTCAAATGCTTCTGCCCACAAGCAAATATTCAATCCATGCCTGGTCTCCCTGAAATCAGCCTCATCTCGGCTCAAACCGCAGAAAATGATCTGACCAAAAGACCAGCTGCCAAAGCTTGGAGCATTAGGCCAGGATTGTGATGTTGAGTGACACAACCTCTCCTACACCCCAGACAACACATGAGGAGCTTCAGGACATTCAAGAGTCGAATGTCCTGAGGTCTTTGCAGTCCTGGCGACTGTGTGTTCGCTATCTGACAGACCGCCTTTGGCGCGGAAAAGTTCCTCCGCAAATCGTGACTGTGATCCGCTTCGCAGTGTTTGTAAAATTGCCCAAGTCAAGACGCCAAGGGCCCAAGCTCACGCTGATATGCGCTCAAGGCTTGGTCAAGCACTGTCCAGAATTCGTAACTATCATAGTCGACAGCGCCATACCCCTGAGGCACACTGACCGGGCCAGTGGCGCTGAACAGGTTTTGAGCATAGCTTGCGTGGTTACCCTGAGGCTTTCCTCGCGAGTCTCGGTAGAGTGAGCCTGCAGTGATCACGAGAGGGTGCAATCTCGTGGGTGGGATGTGGTCGGTTGATGCTGTCCAGCTCTCCATCGTTTCTTTGCACTGCACGGCGATCTTGAGGTCCGGACTGCTGCTAGAGCAAGCCGTGATTGAGCCCACTCCATCGAAAGAAGTGTCGCTGAAGAAAGGCATGGTACGCATCATGGTAGCCATGTGGAACAGGAATTTCATGTCCACGTACACGAAGTATTTGCTCGAGTGCAACTTGGGGAAGATTTTCGGGATGGCCACCATGGCAACACGGATGGCGTTGAATTCAATGGGGCCAAATCCGCCTTCCTTTGAATTTTGAGACATCTTGGTAAGATCGATCTTTGTCACGACCTTTGTGGCCAAAGAAAGATCTGTTGTCTGAGGCGACTCAAGAGCCTCGTAGACTAAAGACTGGGCATCGATGCTGATGATGTTGCTCTTTTAGAACACGGCAATTGCCTCTTTGTAGATGAGCTTGCTTGCGGCCAAGATGGAAGTATTTACCAGGCGAAGTGGCTCTGGTTCGCTTGTCGCCTCTGTGCTTGGGCTTGACTGGAGCTCTGCTTCGGTGCTTTGCAAGTCGGAGTCGTCCTCTCCTTCAATGCTTTCCCAGTCAGACTCGTTGTCTTTCTCCGCTTCAGCGCTCTCGTCGTCCGCTCCAGCGCTCTCGAGTTCCGGGTCGCTCTTGCTTTCAGTGAACTTTTCGAGGAACGCCTTTGACCTTGTGGCATGCTTGTCGGAGATTTTGAGGTTGGTCTTGCTTCCAGTGAGCTTGTGAAGGAACGGCTTCAAGTTTGTGGCGTGTTTGACGGGCATGCCAAACGAGAGGACATATTCGTAAATCAGGACCCGAGTCTCCGGAGCCAGCTTGTTGAGAAGCGGGCAAGACATGTCGGTTGTGTCGGGCTGAGGAAGATCACTCATATTTCTGACGTAGTGCTTGGGTTCAGGGTTTTGTTCGTCGCGTCGCTGTGAATTGCTGAGGGTCCCGTGTTATGTGGCGATGCAGAGATACTTTTAAGAGGTTGTTTGAACGTAGTCGTGTGTTGTGGTCGGTTCAAAAGTCGCGATCGCGGCTGGCCAGAGGAACAGTAGTGCTTTCTTTGCAGCTTTGAGTGGTACTCGGTGGATGTTGGATTCAACTGGTGGTCGTGAAAAGTGTTGCCGTGGTGTCGTGTTGCTAGAAGATGTGTCCGGTCAGAAGAAACAAGTGCATGTGAGGCAGGAGCTATTGCGTGAGCTTCAGAGATATTGAAGTGAGTATCAATCCGTGAAATTGAACTCAAGGACATGAATTCGCGAGAGAGGCCGGTCGTCAATCACATGCACAACACGTGATTGCCCCAAACTCACTTGGGCTCTGATATCGTGCTGTAGCCTGCCGCGTATGAAGATTTCGTGTGTGGGCCTGGTAACACGCGGAGTGCTGAGAGACAGCGGCCTTTTTGAAATGAAGCTCTCGCGAGCATGATTAGATCTATATAGAATGCTCTAATCTAGTTTCTTTTTCGTAGGGCCCCAGAGCTCGCGGCAGAGGTCGGGGCGGCTTAGGTCTTAAAATCATCAATGGCATCGTGCTTTTCTTCATACGTGGACTCCCACGTGGTTTTCTTTCTCTCTCGTCCTCTCATGCTGAACAGTGTGCACTCACAAAAGGGTATCTCCCAGCGCACACCTGACAATGCTCACGCCAGACCTCACAGTCTCCGCCGCGCCCTCCTCCTCCAAGCTGGGGTTAACCTCAACCAGATCCAGCGCAACCAGGCTACCAGTCTCATGCACACACTCAGCGATGAAATCGCCCTCTCTGAGCGTCAGGCCACCTCGCACCGCGGTTCCAGTGCTAGGCGCAAACCTCGGGTCCAGCGCATCAATGTCGAAAGACAAGTGAATAGGCGTGTCCGAGCCGATCCATCCCAGCGCCATATCCATGACCTTGCCAATACCGTGGCGGTCAATATCGTGCATGCTGAAGGCCTTAATCCCGTTCTCGCGCAGGATCTTCTTCTCGCCGCGGTCGACGTCGCGCAAGCCGATGTACACGATCTTCTTGACGCTGACGCGGTGCTCGTCTTTAATCCAGCCGAAAGGCGCGTCGGGCTCGTCGGAGGCCAGGCCCGTGAGGAAAGCGACGGGCATGCCGTGGATGTTGCCGCTGTCGGAGGTCTCGGGGGTGTTGATGTCGGCGTGCGCGTCGACCCAGATGACGGCCATGTCGCGGCCGAGGCGCTCGCGGATGGCTTTGGCGGTGCCGCTGATGGTGCCGATGGCGATGCTGTGGTCGCCGCCGAGGGTGAGGACGAAGCGGCCTTCTTTGGCGTGGTCGTAGACTTGCTGGCTGAGGGCTTCTGTGACGGCGCTGACGGCTCGCGGCTTCTTCATGCCGCGGTGGTCTGGGTCTTCGGCAGGCATGAGCTCGTCGTACGAGTGCACCTTGTTGTCGAAGTGGATGTTGTATTCGAGGTCGTCCTTGAGTTGCTCTGCGAGGCCCGATTCTATGAGGGCCATGGGCGCGGCATCGACGCCTGCTTTGCACTGTAGGCACTGTTAGACGCTGCGAATGCGGTGGCATTGCTGGAGTCGTCTCTTACCTGGCCGCCAGAGAAGCCTACTGCGACTATGCCCAAGTCACTGCCATTCTTGAGGAATTTAGGTTGGAGAGTTGGCGCGTCCATCGTGTACAGATGTGAATTTCTGGCTGAAGAATGTAGGATGCCGTTACTGTCGGGTCAATATGCGAGTTTAGGTGCTGACGCGAGATCGCAGTCTGGTGAGAAGGACGCGTGTAGTAGTATTGGTGCTGGTAGCGGTATACAAAGCCAGAAACAGCAGTAGAGAGCAACGAAACAAATGGGAATTTAATGAACAAAGAAGAAAGAAGAGAGAACGAAACCCCCCAAAACTGCGCGCTGCCTTTTTAATGCCAGGTTTACCTTTCTTCCACCGCCATCAGCGCTATCCAGCAAGTTCGACGGGTTTTACGAAACAGAAATTGGATGAAGCCGCGAAAGCGCGTATACCTGTACTTAGAGGATGTTGCTGCGCGTCCACCTGTACTTAGAGGAAGGAACGGAATTATATCACGGGCACGAGCCAGGCGTACCGGCTTAGAGTGGAGAGGGCAGGCCGGCGCTAGCCGGCTTCTGTATCTTATGACTGTTTGGGGTTGTTCAATCGTTATCTGATGAGATGCAGGCGAGGTTATGGTGAAACCTGTGGCATGTTGTTTTGTGATTGTCGCACTTGCCATGTGACACTGCAGTGTGTAAGTGAAGTCCGACAAGTGTGGTGCCGCCAGAGTGCAGCAGGAGCTCGAAGCTTGTCTTATGCATCCTCCACCCATCCTGGTCCTCTATAGCTGCGAGGCGCATATACATGGCAAGCATCGCTTGTGAGACTTGAACAATACGGTATAATAGTGTGCGAAAAGGTAGTAGACACAAAGCAATATTGAGCAGTATGTGTATGTAAAAGCCAAACGGTAAAAATACCCACGCGCCCAGTCGCTCCCAAATGCATCATTGTAACCTCATAGGCGGCCTCGCCGGACACCTCGCTGAAAGCAGCAATCAAAGCAAGCAAAATCGTCCCAGTCGTATGTCAGTTCCACGCAGCCGTAGCCGCAAGAGGAAGTTCAGCCCTCCCTCGTGTACTCGCTTTCAAACATCCCCCTCTCTTGGGCACGCCTATTGAGCTGCCTTGGCTTTCTCCTCTTCGCCTTCACTCTCCGCTCCGCTTCCAGCCTCACCCTCCTCATCGTCGTCGTCAAACATCTCTTCGTCGGAGTCGCTACCGCCGAAGCTCTCGGCATCGCTGTCTGACCAGCTGAACTCGTCCACAACAGGCTCTTCCTTCTTAAACGCACTCTCGTGCGTCGGCATCACAAATCCGGCCGGGATGTCGGTCTTGCTCTTCTCGCGGTCTTGAACCACACGCTCCTTGTATGCCGCCGGGTCGTTGCGCAGCATCACGCCGGCGTCCACGTTCGCAGGTGAGCTGACCTCGGCATCGTCGAGCAGAGACAGCACGCTGATCAGCACGCTCTCCACGCGCTGCACCGGGCTCCAGCGCTCGCCAGCACTCTCGCCGCTCATAGCATCCTCGCCAGGCTGGTGTAGAATCGAGATGCACAGGCGGCCATCTGGGTAGACGTTTGGGTGCCACAGAGAACGCTCAAAGCGGAAGTCGGGTGGTGAGAAAGGGTAGTTGTGTGGGAAGGACATGCGAGCCTTGAAGTAGCCGCCGTAGTAGGGTGAGTCCGGGTTGAGGACGATGAGAGCGACACTCCAGTCGAAGATGTTCTCGTTCACGAGGGAAATGTTAGTCCATGACTCCTTGTCGAGAGCCTTGAACTCGTTCATCAAGATCTTCTCCGCCATGGTGGTGGTGTTGTATGCGTGTGGTGTCTAGACTGACGCGATGGTGGACTCGGTACTGGACTTGGTGGTGGGGTATCGGTAGGGCAAGACAGCGGGTGTCTATGGCCTGGTATAGCGAACGAAGTAGGCGTCTTTATGGAAGATGGTGGCTGGATTGGAGGTCAGAGCGACAGAAATAGCCGAGAGAGAAGAGTGACCGAGAAAGAGTTGCAGGTGAAAGTAGGTGTGAAGGTGAAGGGTCGGGTCGGGGTTGAAACTGAGGCAGCCTTGGGACTGCCGGATGCGGGTTGGTTATGGATGGAATGCAGGGACGAAGACGAACTTTGACGAGAAGTGGCGAGCGAACTCAGTCAGCAAGGTGAATGTTCGGCAACTTTATTGTCACGGAGAAGCGTGTACACTATTCATGTGCTCACACAATCACGTGTAGCTGTACGATATCAAGGTGATCTTCTCCTGCTCTGTCAGTCACAAGTCCCGTCACTCTGCAAGCATGCGCTCATCATGCTTGTCATGTGAAGGCCTCAGCCAGGTTCCTCTCGGCTTTCTTTCGGCAGATGTCGGCACCGAAGTCAAAGTAGCAGATGTACTTACTAAGGTACATTCCAATCGGATCCATTTCAACGATAAGAAGGGTTTCACTTGACAATCCCATCTGATTGATGCATCACTAGCAGGAGTAATACTATTGAAAGAAAGCACAGCATCGATATCTCACACGCCGGCACGAAACTCATCCCTCTGAGGAGTCCTGCTGAACTCCTCCAGCAATGCGGCCTTCATCTTCTCTGCTGCAATAACATCTCTAACCTCTCTGCCTTCAACAATCTTCACGTATTCGTGGTCCTGTTCGCCACTCTCTCGCTTGAGCCAGACTCGCAGTGCCCAATTCAATGGAGCCAGGAAGTCTCTACTCCAATGGCAAGTATCCCATCTTGATGCCAGTGATCGCTTGGGGTTCCTACCGTCTGTTGTGCCGGTGGGAATTCTCTGCTCGCGAGTTGGAGTGCCTGCTTGACTTCCAGTCACTGTGCGGGTGGACTTCATATGCTTGTCGATTTCGTTGCCTGCTGGCCTCCATGTCCCCAAATCTGTGCGAGCTGGCATCATGTGTTCATCGCTCCCGTTGACTGCTAGCCTCCCGGCTTCGGTGTGGGTAGACAAACCCAGCCAACGATGAAGACGAGCTGTTGGACTCTCAAGCCCAGTGGCCGTAGGCGCATCCTGCTCCTCCTCGCCATCAGACATTGAACTTCCGGCTTCCGCGCGAAAAGAGGCACTCTCATCTCCACCATCGTCAGCTTCTCGACCATCCACCTCATAGTACCAAATCAGCCTCAACAACCCATCAGCAACCCTCTCAGAAACCCTCATCGCCTCCCCAACACCCTCACTCCGCCACCCATACTCCACAAGCCGCCTCACCTCATCTCGCTCCAACCCCCTCACAATCTCCCATACCCGCCTCACCTTCCCATCAACAATCCTAACCTTCATTCCCAACCTCTTCTCCTCACTCAACAAAACACCCTCCCCAATACCCGTACACACCACCCAAACACGTCTCTTCTCCCGCACAGTAGCCTTGCAAAAAGCCTTCCAGATAAGCCCCGAATCGCGATTCGCAGCAACATCGACCGTAACCCCGCGAAGCCGAGGGAAAACTGCCAGCAAAGGCGGGAAAGTCGATGGATCGCAGAACGGACAGCTCTGCTGCTGCTGCTGTTGCTTTGGGTTCCGTACTCGATCTATAAACGAAGCTCGCAATTCCTGCAAAGTACTGCGGCGCGAGTGTTCCAGCACAAGATTCGGGCACTCGCTGGCGCCGGTGTAAGTTAAGAGGAGCAGGTTTCTGATGTGCACGCGGTGCTGGATGGGTATAATGGCAGGGTTGTTCTTGTTCTCTGCGTGTCTGCAGAGAGAGGAGCGGCGGAGGGTGAAGGTGTTGGTTTCGAAGAAGGCTGGGAGGAAGCGGGAGCGGATGTGGGAGCTGGTATGGAGGAGTGGAGGGTAGATTGATTTTGTTCGGATGGAATCGAGGGGAATGGCTGAGGGGTATTTGATGGCGAGATGGTAGATTCGTGTTAGGATTGCTGCTGGTAAGCGGGTGCCCCAGGGTGTTGGTGGTTGGTAGTGTAAGTGTTCCATATTTTCTTGTTGTTCTTCGTTGTATATCATAGAGTCAATGTGTGTAATTGCTATTCAATGCCAACAGCCAGTGGTAGCTATAACAAGACGGAACCATAGTGCCAAGAATGCTTGTGAAAGACCGTCACAACGACAGCGCATAACGCTCTTCATGAAAACTAAAAACGCACAGCAATGACAAAAACGCCAGCGCACCTATGGCCTCTCATACAATCAAAAGACCCTGCAAGCGAAGCCAAATGATCGGCCCAGAACTCCTAAATCCTCCCCAGCCAGAGCCAGTCATGCCATCATGTGATCTCGAAATGCAATCAATACTCCAAGCGCCGTAGTACATGTTTCTCGTGACCCATCCATACCGAGGCCTCCGCTCGATCATCAAGACCGTACCTGCGTCTGCGCCTGCTGTTGTTGCTGCATTGGGGTGCTGCTTGGTGGAGTGAGCGCTGCAGTCGTGTCTGGCAGATTTCCAATCGCTTTCACCAGCCATGCTTTCTCGTCGTTGAATTGGTCGTCGTCTGTTCGGTCTGCCAGGAAATTGGGCAGGAACTTGAGTAGTCTCTGCTTGTTCATGATGAGGAATTTCTGCACTTCATAGGATTTGTTGGGGTTGGCAGCGAAGATCTGTGAAATGTTAATTAGTAATCGCAATATCGAAAAGATCATTTCCTGCCATACCTTGAACACATGGAATCCCTCGTACTGCACCATCCGCCTATCATCCTTGAGTTGCCACATGATCAACTTCAGATTATCCCCCGAGTCGACATAGCGCGTCATGACCTCGTAGAACTGACGGTCCAGCAAAACCTCTCCCAACAACTTTATACTCTGTCTCTTCGTCACATAACTCTCCGACCTTATCAGAACGTTATTGTAGCGCTCAAAGAACATGTCAAAGTTCGTGCCGATGTACTGCGCGACCAAGGGCTTGTGCTTGGTGAGCAGCAAGCGGAAAGTGTCGAAAGCGTCCGCGCTGACTTCGAAAGAAGACTTGTCGATCCAGCCGAAGAATTTCCAGAACACGCCTTGGCCGGAGGAGGGTTTGCTGGTGTCGACGTCGGTGTAGATGTCGACTGTTTTGCCGTTGGGGAGCGGCTCGTCGTACAGGATGACGGCGGCGACGGCGTCCCATTTGAGAGCTTCTTTCAGGATGCCGCCGCAGGGACTGGCGCTCTCGCGGCGGTCGTAACCGTTGCAGAGAGCAACGATGAGCTCGGGTTGCTTCCTGATGACATCGCGCAGAGCGTCGGGTTCTGTGGAAGTGCTGTTTGGGCTCCTAAACCGGAAAACATTCGAGATAATCGTCTGGGTGTCCTTGCGCGCTTCAAACGGCAGGCGGTGAATGTTCTCGACCAGCAAAGGCAAGAGTCCGTCGGCGAGAATAGCAGAGACGAGAGCAAACACCTGCTCCGAGTTGGCTTCTGCCTCTGGCGTGCCCTGCAGCGTGACCTTGACTAGGGAGATGTTCTTGGCCAGATCCTCCTCGACCTGCTTTCACACGTTATTCCTCTGTTCTTTCGAGCTTCTTGCCTCGTCTTGCAGCGGTACACGCTCACCTTCGGCGTCTGACCGTCCTGGCTAAGCAGCTTCGCCAGCAGGTCCTTGGTGCTCTTGACCATATCCTGCCCGACCTTCTGCTTGCTCTTCGCAAATAGAAACGCCATAGCGTCGCGAGCGCTGAGCTCTGCCTTTTCCCTGTTATCCCAAGACTCTTCTGTGTATCCAGACTCCGTATAGATCCAGGTAGGGAGGAGCTTCAATCCGCCAAAAGCAGGGTATAGGGAACAAAAAAGGAGAAGATGCAGGTACAGTACGCAAAAGCAATGTAGAGAGAATCAGTTGCCAGTTGCGGTAAGCTCGTAGAAGCCCACCACCCACCACTGTGCTGCTGCTCTCGCCTTTCGTCCCTGCAGCATCTCGAAGCGCGGGGAAGCCGCCTAGCAACGACACTACTGTACGCCAAACGAACAGGCCCATCCCGGTCACCATGATATTAGACATTGGCAGCAAGATTGCAGACCACGCAATCGTCGTATGCACGTACGATCACATTTCTTGGTTATGTCGCCATGATCTGCAAGGCATACCTTGTTCGATCTTAGTAGCCCTATCCTGATGACCAAGCTATTCTACTCGGACAAAAGCCCGATATTTACTGCAACAAAACATCGGGCCGTGTCTCGTAAGGTACTATCAAATCAGATTAGATGAATGATCACCCATTGGAGAAAGTCATCATGTAGCAGTATCCATAGGAGACTCAAAATAAGACAACAGCACGGCACGCAAGACCCTCTAGCACCTCCCCACTGAGCCCAAACAAAAGACACGATGTATCCAAAAGAGGAGTCCATATTCATGTTCATATTCATATTTGTACACAAAGACCGCTACACAGTCTCACGAAAGTAAAGTAACTAAAGTATACTGAACCGAACATAAATCAACCATACCCAGAAGAAGAGAACCCCCGCCCGAAAGAAGACACCATCCTCAAAGTCTCATTAAAATTGAACCGCAAGAACGCCACGGCCATGACGCATCGAAGGAAGGAAACAACGGGAGAAAACACACCAGTCCAGAAGAAAATAACTCCTCAATGGGAAAACCGTAAATAAAGACGCCAAGAAGAAGATGAATGTCTAAATAAAAAGTGCCCCATCCTCCGCAAGAAACAAAAAGCCGAAACCTCTAAAGATAAATATGAATAGATAAGAAAGAAAAGAAAGAAGGAAAGAAAGCAAATGATTTGCGCCCCGTCTATGCCTATGAGTTGGGTATATAGAAACCAGTGACGCGTCAGTATCCATACACCCCATGTACGATGTTGCAACCTCGCATTGGCCGTAACGCGTCGTGACGAACGAGAACGCTCAGAATTTCCTCAAAACTACCCTCTCTTCTTGCTCATGAAAGCATGCGGTTTCGCGGGATCGGTCGGGTCCATGAACGCCATGAGCACTGTGCTGAGCTCTTTGAAATCGACGGGCTTGGTGAGGTAGCTGTTGAAGCCGGCGTCGACGCACTTCTGGTAGACGTCGCCGAGGACGTTGGCGGAGAGCGCGATGATGGGTTGGTGAGGCTGCTTGGTGCGTTTTTCCCATCTGCGCAGCTCTTTGCACGTTTGGTAGCCGTCTTTGTTGGGCATGTGGAGATCGCACTGGAGGGGGTTCGTGTTAGCAAGAGATAAAACTGGAGGGTGTGAGACAACGTGTGCGACTTACCAGGATAAGGGAGAAGTAGCCCTGTGGCTTTGCGAATATTTTCTCCGTGCATTGGACACCGTCCATGACTGTCTCCACGGGAATGCCGACTTTGCTGAAGAACTTCAGAATAACCATCTGGTTGACTCTGTTGTCTTCGACCAGCAAGACGCGCTTGTCTTTCTTGCCCAGTCGTGCGGACAACTCTGCAAACACCTGCTTTTGGTTGTAGGCTACCTGCTGGGCGCTGTCCTGGTTGCGGTCTGTGCTCATCTCGCGGCCCTTCTGAGGATCGAAAATGATTGCGAAGCGGGACGGCTTCAGTGGCTTGAACACGAAAAGCACTCGAGTCTCAGATTCAAGTGATTTATGGTTGCGTTCTTGCGCCTGCTCGATGATCTTGCGTTTCTGAGCAAGATCCGTGATGATCACAATAGTGGTCGACGAATGCGCAAGAGTTTTCAGAATCCGATCAGTCAAAGTGATGATATCATGCACATCCTTCAATACCAATACAACATGGCTGAAGACGACAGGGTCTTCTCTGCTGAGCATCTCCTCGCAGTCTTCAAGATTATCTCTCGATGTGATCTGGTGCGGCACATTACTCGGGAGCGTCTTCTCGATATGTTGCACTGTAGCCTGTCGACTGTAGCGCAGTGGAGCTACAACCAAGATCGAAAACATCGGGGGTGGTGTCGTACTTGCTGGCGGAGACACAGCAGGCTGCAAGTACACCTTCTGCTTTATGGTTGCGTGCGAATCGTTCGAGTCGGGTCCTGCATCCCTAGACCCCGGTGACAACGGTGAAGGCATGTTAAGTTTCATTGATGTAGTGGAGGACATTGACAAATCCGGCACGTAAGAAGAGGCGGAGGAGCGCTCGGAGATTGTGCTGCTAGTACGGGCCACCGCTGACAGCTCCGAGCCGGCAGACGAGACTGTAGGCGAGGATTTGCCAAAGCCAGGTGAGTTCACAGACGGCGATGAGATACTTCCTTGTCCTGCTCTGGGCGAGTCCCTCGCATGAGACTCGGTCACGCTCTGAATCGAGGGTACCTTCGCTAGTTTGTATCCAGGGGCAGGACCCAGCTCGGGGGTCTCAGCAGGTGTAGACGTCAAGGAGCTGGCGACCATGGGGAAAATAGGTATGCTGGGTACAGCGGATGCCGGCTCTGGAGCAGGAGGTCTGTCGTCGCGAGAAGGTAATGTGGTCTTGACGAAGAAGGTGAATGTTGAGCCCTTGTCGGGAACACCAGTGGCACTCATGTCACCTCCGTGCAAATGAGCAAGTTGACGCGAGATGACCAGTCCAAGTCCAGTTCCACCGTGTTGGCGAGTACTACTTCCATCAATCTGACTGAAGCGCTTGAACAGAGCGTCAGCCTCTTTGTCCGTAAAACCACGGCCAGTGTCGGTGATCTGGAATTTGACGAAAAGCTCGTGCTTGTTCAACTCATGGTCTTCGTCTCTCTTGATACTACAATGAACAAAGACCTCGCCATCCTGAGTGAACTTGATAGCGTTGCCGACGACGTTGAGCAAAATCTGGCGAAGACGGAAACGGTCGCCTTTGAATTGGGTTGGCACGTCACCATCCACAATGTAGTTGAGCTCGAGACCTTTGTCGATGGCCATCGTGGAGGTAAGGTCGTTGACTTCTTCGATCAGCGCACGGACGTACATCCAGTCCATGTTAAGCTGAATCATGCCAGCTTCAGCCTTGGACAAGTCGAGGATATCATTGATCAACCCACGCAAGCCCTCAGTGCTAGCTCTGATGATACTGACGTGCTCCATCTGCTCTGTAGACAAGTTGCTGTCAATCAAAAAGTTGACCATACCAGTAATGCCGTTGAGTGGAGTGCGAATCTCGTGTGACATGTTGCTAAGGAAGCGAGACTTTTCATCCATAGTCTCTTTCAAGTCGCGCTCGAGCGTCTTGTGGTCGTTGATGTCGGTGCAAGTACCGTACCAAGTTTCCTCCTCGTTACCAGCCTGTAGCAATGGTTCCGCCAACAGGATCCGCACAAGATGCCACCTGAAGTCACCATCCTTTGATCGCAAACGAACCTCGGTGGAATATGATGGCCTTCCATCGGTGTCGCGAGCCACTTTCAGAATGCCGGTACTGGCCAGTTCGGATAGTTTACGCTGTGGAGGGTGTTGTGGAGGAGGCGAACTCTCTTGTACTGAACCCCTCTCGGTGTCAGAAGACCCGCTAGAGGACTCCATAGACATCGACTTTGATCTTCGAGGCTCGGGTGGCATGGTCGTTGGTACGTTGTTAGGCTGGTTTGATCCTTCGTCGAAAGTCGGCAATCTACACTTCGCCAGGTCTTCCGGGTGCACATGGTCCATGAATCCCACACCCAATGCCTGACCTTCAGTTTGTCCGGAAAACCCAAGCCATTGCGAGTTGCAGAAGGTGACTCCTTTTGTTCGGCCAACTGCGAACACAATTTGAGGGCTTGAATTGGCCAGGGCACGGTATTTGGCTTCACTGGCAGCCATTTTCTGTTGACGGGCCAGGTTGAGTTCGGCGACATGTTGTTCATGGAAGTCCATATTGGTACCTATCCAATGTACAATGTTCTGGCGCTTGTCTTTGAGTGGAGCGGCGCGAACATAAAACCAACGGTACTTCCCATCAAATCGTTGCAGTCTGACCTTTTGTTGCAACTGCTGGCCAGTCCGTAGAGAGCGGTTCCAGGTATCCATGTATTCAGTCCTGTCTTCGGGATGAATCGCTTGCCATGGCTCGCTAAGCACCTGTCGAGAGTCTTGTCCCCTATAAATCAGGAATTTGGAATTGACCCAGGTCAACTTGCCGGTCTCGGGCTCTGCAGTAAAAATCTGTACTGGGAGCGAGTCGATGATGGTACGCAACAGCCTTTCCGAAGGAGGTGGCATTTCATCCGGTAAGGAGGATTTTCTGGTGTGGCCTAGAGGAGGTGGGATGTTAGGACCCCCGCCAGGAGTCATAGCTGACATGGCTGAGAAGGAAGACTGGAAGTCTGCACCATACGAGTGTAAATAAGTATGGTTCTTGTCGCCAGGCCCAGGCACTTGAGTAATGGTGTGTCGAAGGTCCGGGCGTGGGGCTGGTGCCATCGCTTCCTTGAATTTACCCTGCATTTTTTCTCGGTCCAATGGTCTTCGAGGTGACTTCAGATCTGCGGCCGAACCCTCGAAGCGAAGTTTGCGATCAGAGCGAGGTGGTTCATTATCTGTCTGCGGTCTGCCTTCTTGTCCAGGCAACTTCCTACTGCCTGAGCGAGCAGGTGTCGTCTGCGCGGCTACACCAGTATTACTGCCACTCGCACGATGACCGTTTCGCTTCTTGGCATCGAAGTAGTTGTCGACCATTTCAGATCCAAGGACGCCTGGAGTACCGCCCGCAGATCGACTTGATGTCCAGCCATGAGTCGCTGGGTCCCAACCAGGAGTTCCTGCGATGGAGCTACCAGGGCTGTGTCGTGATCGGCCGGAGTAGTCTGAAGGGCTAGTCAGGTTGTCCGGGAATGCGCTCGATGGGTCCTCGAGATCTGCATTGACAATTTCGTCAAGTGTCGTTGGTTCTATGCTCATCGGTGCATTTACGAGGTTGCGCCCAGAGGCAGACCTCCGGTGCCGAATACTCAAGCCCGGATTTGTGCCAGCAGAGAATGCCTGTGCGTTCGAGAGCGAAGTAGCAAGGTGTGGGCCAAGATGTTGTAGAGACTGTATCAAGTTCGGCGGGTATGGCACAGGGGAACCTATTATCGACAATATGGCAATAGGAGCCCTCCTGTCAGCATCCAGGTTGTCTTCGCCATGCGAAGATGCACTATTTTTCGACCCAGAGAATCGAAGAGATTGCATTGGTTGCGAAAGTGTCGGATGAACCAACGGCACATGGAGTACCGTACTAGCTTTGTCGACGCCAATTGCCTCCACCTGGCCATATTGTGTGTAATCCTGGGGTGTGGTGACAGGATTGAAAGAATCTTCAACTTGTTCTTCCTCATTCGCAAAGAAAGGATTTTGGTCCTCGTCGGATTGTATAGCTGGCGATGGTGCGGGCGACTGAGTCCACGGCGACGCTGGATGTTGCTCGTACTCATCATACTCTCGTGGCGTTTCAAGTGCACTCCCCTTCGCTAGTACCTGCCGATAGTTGCCGAAAACCTGTGAGGGACGAGAATCGGACCCGGACACTGGCGTGGGGCCATCGTTTGGTGTCGCAGCTGTACTCGATGCTTGCAATTCTGGATCAGGGATGTAGTCTCGCGTGACCGTTACAACCCTGCCTCTTTCTAAAACCCGGTTTATTCCACCAGACTCGATAAGAGGATGAGACTCGTGGTCAAGCGCTCGGAGAACAGGGAACACTGCAGCGTATGGGCCAGAGTCAACACCGTCTGCATCGCTACTGAACTCCAGATCCGCAAGAGAACCCGTCCTCACACTCGAAGCTGAAGGCATACGCACAGCAGGTAGTCTGGCATGGCCTGGAGCAGTGGGCCCTCCGGGTGCATACGTGAACGAACGACGGAGGGGCGCTGGTCTTTCATTTGTTTTTGTCGGCTCTGGAGTGGCGTCCTTGGTATCCCGAGGTTGGCCGGCGTAAGAGTGGCGTGCGTCTAGACGCGGTCGCAGTCGTTCTGGGTGCAGCTTTTGTGGTCGTACATCGCTAAGAGCATCACCAGAAGGCTCGCGAAGTGTGAATTGAGGCCTTTCGTCTGGTGCTGGAACTTCCGTCTCGGCAGGCTCCGGCACGAACTCCTCTCGTCCGCTCATGCTGAAAGTGGCTTTCTGACCCCATGGTACGTTTTCAATATCAGTTGGATCTGCAGGCATCGCCAACGCCACCCGCTCAGCTTTGTAATGATCATGCATGATGTTGGCTACGGCAGCCCACCAAGCATCCAGGCCAGGTTCTGCGCTCAAGTGAAGGACCACGTCGTAGAGGTTTGGCGTAGGGAATCGGGGATCCTCAGGGTGTGGTGGATGTGCTCCATATGGTGCGAACATAGTGGGTGCAGCAGCTGGCGTACTACCACCAGACGTCAAGCCAGAACTGTCGCCACCAGGAGTGTTTTGTTCGGCCGCAAAGTGGCTGCTCACGGTAGGTGAGAGGCTGGTGAATGGTTGATGGAAACTTGATGACCAAGTACGTGGAGTGCCAGGAACGTAAGGAAAAGGGTAAGATGGCGTACGGAGCGGTTGAACCAATCCTGGTGTAGCCGGTACACTGCCACGAATGGTCTTTGCCGACTCAGTAGATGCAGTTGAAGTTGAAGTCACGGCTGAGCTGTTGGAGACGGTGGACATGGGCCGGGCAGTCTCGGGGTTATCTCTCAATATGGAGGGACGTTTATTGTCGTGGCTGGTTCGCATGCGCTGTTGCAGCAGCATTTTGGCGCTGACTGCATCCCGCAATTTAGCAAGAGTCTCCTCGTCAGGGCTGGGACCGGGTGATTTGCCTTTGACCGTGCCATCGCTGGGTGTCGTGCTCTCGGCACGTGTGAGGCCCGGATCTTCCGCATCATGACGGCTCAGGGAAGGTGGTGCAGGTTGATCGCCGGCGGCAGTGGCTGTGCGTGGTGTGTCGTCGGAAGCGCCATCCTGCTCTTGGGCCACGCTGGAGACACGCGCAAGCGGCGAGCGCAGGAGCTGGGGACGGGCTGTCGACGGCGATGCAGGCGTGGTGGCAGTCTCGGCGGAGTGGGTTCGAGCCAGGAGCTGTTGCGCAGGCGCGGTGGTGTCGGAGGGTTGTTGTTGGTGTTGGTCGTCTTTGCTACTAGGCGTCCGCAGCGGCAGGGTCGGCTTCATGGCGTTGCGGCCAGCCGGTGTCGTGCGAGCTGGGCTCTCGCTGGCTTAAGAGGGAGTGGTATTCGGAGTGGTATAGTCGAGTGTCCGCTAGCTGGAGGTGCTGGGGCGCGCAGCAACACATGGGCGTGATGATGAGTGAGGCGTGAGGTACAGGGATCACAGGGCCAGTCGCTCGACTCGCAGGCAGACAAGCAGCAAGCAGGCAAGGCCAGTCGTCTCTACTCTGCTCACACGCAGCGTGCACAGATGGGAGTGCGCGGTGAGAGCAGCTGGCGCTGGCCACGGGCTGCTGCGACGATTTGGTGCGGTCTGTGGTCGACAAGATGACGTAGGGAGATCAAAGACGAAGAAATCGGGGGTCAGTGCCTGTGAAAGCTCCCGTGAACGCTCCCGCAGCCAGGCAAGCCTCTTCTCCTGCGGAACTCTCAGACATCGCTCGGATGGCCTGCAGCAAGACTCGTCTGGCCACTGACGATCGCGCCTCTCACGTGCTAAGGTATCCTTGCGCATTATTATAGAGTCATCCAATCTATCTGGTCAGCCACACACAAATCCCACGCACGCACGCACTCCATCCGTATTCCGTTCTTCACACCAAGACATATTCGCACTCACAACAATAAAATGCCTACGCAATTGATCGCGCCACGCGCTGCTGCGTTGCCTCCTTACAGCCCTACTTCGTCCCACACGTGATCCCTTTCTCCTCTCCCTTTCCTGGCAGCGCCGCGCTAACGCCGCCTAAACGAAACGGCGTTTGGGCCTGCTCCCTCCTTGCTGTCACCTGAAGGAGGAATCATCGCCACCAGTAGTCTCGAGGTAGTCCATCTCTAGTGGCGACAGCCTTGTCCGGCACTCGACACATCGGAGCCGCATCCGCACAATTATTTGTAAAGTCAACGGCGGCACTGTGGCTGCTCGGTAGCATCTCGCCCACGCGACGCGACGCAACTGCAAGATGCAAAACGCAAACATCGGCACCCTCCCCCGACTACCATCGCAATATAGACAGTGCAGACAGAAAGTATCGCCGCGTACTGGCCACTAGAAGCTCATGACTGCCGGCCGGCGTCCCAAAGCACCCCAAAGCAATCTCGAGACCCAAGCCGCTGGTACCTAACGCGTCGACACTTTGGCCACAACAGGCATGTGCTGCCTCCCACCACCGTCTACCCTCTGACGTCTGTGAGGCGCGCATCCTCGTTATGACCACGCAGCATCTGTATCGAAACGCCCGCTGTCGCCATTTACGCCTCACGTTCTACGAGGTTTCCCATCAGCAGCACCATGCCACATCAAATTTATGTCAAGGCCACACAGTCCTTGACTCGCAAACACGATGGCCCTAAATCTTCTCGAAGCTCCTACAACAAAGCTCGCAAGGGTACGCCCGCGCCCATGACACCCTTTCATCTAGTCCTCTTGCCTTACTTGTTTCGACAGTAGTCACACATTGCTGCCCGACAACATCCGCGGGCAATATCAGTAAGGCTGACCGCTGCCACGTTTTTGCACGGCTCTTCCCTGCCGGCGCGATTGGCGAGCTGTCAACGACTCTTGCTGTCGATGGCGAGGTCCCCCATGGCTACCGATAGCACGTGTTCTTCCGGCATCCTTGACGATCGAGATAGGGCTTCTCTTCGGATGCTGCCTTTGGCTTGGAAACCAGCCGCATAACCATCCTGCAGTCGGAACCGACAATTATTCGTGTCATCACGATAACACGGATCCACGAGCTTTGAAATCCAAAGGTGTACTATGCAGACTTGTGCAAAGAATATCCGGGTGGGTCACTACGGTGATCCGTATACACAAACCCTAACTACGACTCTGCATATGGACGACCCAACGGCCAGCTCAGCCACAGTAATATACAGGGCAGTTTTTGCTAATGTCCTCTCCACTGAGACATTCAGAGACCCTGTGGAGTATCTCAACGGTAGGTATGGTTCGGTCACTGCTTGTGCCATTTGGACCAGCTCATCGATCGTTTAGTCGTCAAGAAAGCATACCCAGACTCATCCCAAGCAAGAGTTGCGTCTCTTGCCATGGCATGGTATCGTTTAGCCGGTGATCATAAGAACTCGTTCGAATGAGATAAGGCACAAACTCACCAATTACTGACACCTTTAACCAAGTAATATCGCAAGTTCCAAAAAGACAGGTGTGACCAACAAAACACGGAGTATATGCCGGATCTCGACGCTCCAATTAATGTCATGCTTTCCACCTCACTCGGTCACTCCGTGAGTTTAATCATGCTGGCAAGGGCGTATCTTGTCACATCTGACGTAGCGGTCTCTGGCACACGGTCTCACAGCCCAACTGAAATTGTTACTCACTCTCGATCCTTTCAAGAAACGCACCAGTATCCTTCCAAGCAAGACTCAGGAAGAGAGACAGAAGGGAGGTCAATCCGGGTTTGGCTTTCTTCGTGGTTGTCGATGTCGGCTTGTGGAGACTCTCCTCAATCAATCGAGAGCATCTGCCAAGTCACATCCATTCGGTTACGGGGACGTGTGCGGTTCTCGATATATTGTAGGCTCCAGTAGCGGAAGTTTGAGATATTGTGTTGCTAGTCGACTCGGAAGATGCCAATGCATATTTGGATCTGCGGCTTTTTGACCGTTCCTGGGGAGAACGATGGGGCAGCGGTTATACACTATAGTCTGTAGCTCCTCCTTCAAAAGATAGAGAAAGTATGATGTGGCTGAATGTGGTCTGGAACTTATTTACCGCTTGGATCATGTATGGCTTCTATCTCATTCTTTGTCGATCAATCCGTCAAATCTTGGGCACATGCCAACTTGAAACTCCCCTCGTAGCGTGTTCTGTACAAATGTTAAAGAACGTTATATCTGTGATGCGTCGATTGCTTGGGCTGTCTATGGAGGAACCTGGACTAGGTAATTAATTTTGTTGTCCATGTTGTATCTTTCTTTAGGTTGAGTGGGACCTTCCTTACATGTAGCTACTCAAGTTTCTCTCATGGTGTACTCTGAAGCCACGGACAACGCATACTACATTTGATTAGGGTGTAAGAAATTTTGATGAGTCTGATAACACATACTCGTTATCCCACAAGCTTTCAGATCACTACGTCCAAGAAGAAGGTCGGATGTCGACTGTTCGTCTCGAGATGCTAACCCCCAACCCCCAACCCTGGGCGTGCACGTTTTGGACACAAGTCTGTCGTAGCTGTACGAAGACTAGTGGCTTCTATACCTCCATTGATATTATGGAGCAGAGCGAGCGAGTCGATCGGCCTTACTTCCACTCAACGTTGAAGAGCACCCAAAAACGCCTGTTGTATGTAGTAAGCACCCTCGTTCTTCGATACTTGTTCCTGAAGACCGCTGTCTTGCTCTGTCAATCGATGTGAGTTGTCAGGCGTAGTAGCAGATCATGGCTAGGTTTGTGTGAAATGCTGACTCGCAACCAGGAACAGTCTCACACGAGGAAGGAGCATGACGAAAGCATTGGTAGAGTCGAGCATGTGACAATCGAATGTACAAACTGCCAAAGTGTGCGACTCTCGTCAGGTCGGCATAAGGTAGCTCTCCATGCGGCGTTTCCAGCGTGCGTCTCTGGCCCACATTCCAAGGCTCTCACACCGCAAAGACTGGCCATTGTTCATGGCATGCATGAAGAGTCGCTTCGTAGCCTCACGTGGGCACAATTAGGCCCAACACGGCGGCAAAGTGAATAATCGAGTGGCACTAAGTACGTCGAGTCGTCGAATCGAATCCACCAGTGACCTCGACCCCGCGCATCACTGCCCCTCCAAAAGTCCCACACGCGTTTTTCATCATCATAGCAAGACGAGACCTACCTCACCTTCCCTGAACAAAGCACCTTTTCCACCTAATACCCCAGAACAACATCATTCAAAATGGCGACCACCACTGAGGAGAAGCCCGTTGGTATGTTCATATCTCGTCGCAAATGCTCGTAAATAGCTACTTACATCATCGTCCAGACTACACTCTCGCCAACCCCGACACGTGAGCTCCCATCCGACCTCCCATACCCCTCCGAAAGAGGCACAATGTTGACTCAAAATACAGCCTCACCAAGTACAAGACTGCCGCCACCATCTCCGAGAAGGTCCTGAAGGCTGTTTCAGGTACGCCGACAAAAATAACACACTCGTCTCGCTTTCTCGACTGACTCATCCGCTAGGATGGTGCACCGAGGGCGCCAAGATCGTTGAGATCTGCCAGAAGGGCGACAAGCTCCTCGAGGAGGAGATCGCAAAGGTCTACAAGGGCAAGAGCATCACCAAGGGTATCTCCCACCCTTGCACTGTTTCGCCCAGCACATACATCACTCCCTACACCCCGCTCGTGTCCGATGCGGAGGAGGCCGAGACCACCCTCAAGGCCGGCGAGGCTGTGAAGATCCAGCTCGGTGCCCAGGTCGATGGCTTCGGTACCATTGTCTGCGACACCGTCATTGTTGGCGGCGAGGTCACTGGCCGCACCGCCGACCTGCAGCTCGCTACCCACTACGCCCAGGAGCTCATTCTCCGCACAATGATGCCTGCTGGTCTTCTGGCCACTGGCACCGAGGAGGAGAAGAAGAAGGCCGCCGCCTCCACCAAGCCCTTCACCCAGGCCAGAATCACCGACCTCCTCCAGAAGCTCGCCAAGAGCTATGGCTGCAGCCTCGTCGAGAACACCACCATCTGGAAATTCGACCGCAACAACATTGAGAGCGACAAGAAGATCATCCTCGCACCCGGTGACGGCGTCAGGGGTGACGGTATGCCCGAGGTCGGCGAGGTCTGGGGTGTCGAGATGGGCATCAGCACTGGTAACGGCAAGGTCAAGACTCTCCCCAACCGCGCCACCCTTCACAGGAGGACCGAGACCACATACGGCCTCAAGCGCCCCAGCTCCCGCGCCACTCTCGGCGAGATCAAGAAGAAGTTCGGTACTTTCCCCTTCTCTCTGCGCCAGCTTGACGACGAGCGCGCCGGCAAGGTCGGTGTCGTCGAGTGCGTCCGTGGTGGAGTTGTCCGCCAGTACGAGGTTATTGGCTCTGCCGATGCCGAGCCCGTCAGCAGACTCTTCTCCACTGTTGCCATCACCAAGAACGGCCTCTCCGTGCTCGGTGGCCCCCCTAAGATTGACCTCGAGAAGGTTAAGTCTGACAAGAAGATCGAGGATCAGGAGCTTCTCGACATCCTTGCCCTGCCCCTCAACAAGAAGGCCAAGAAGGCCGCCGCTTAAATTGTTGAAGCAGCAGCAGTGTGGCCTGTGGCCGAGGGAACGCTCGCGTAGAGTTTTGTTGCCACTCGCATCGAACAGAGGCAAGGAGTAGCGTAGGAACGAGGGATAGCCGTGTTGAAAGCGGCAGGACGCTCGACGTAACGAGTCTGCCACGATTTGGCAGCGCCACCAAAATTACGAGAAAAAAAGCCCATTCCGAGCGAATGCGGTGCATGACGGCATTGCACGGCAACGACAAAACAGCTGAATAGATACCTATGAATGAAGCCTATGCAGTTCGCTCCCAAACACAGCCCTTGAATGTCGTGAGAAATCGAATATGACGCACCCCTGACGAGGCGATTGTGATATTGTTCTGCAGTTGGACGAATCAATAGACAATCAGAACGGAGAGAAAATGTACCCAGTTAGAGAATCATCAAATAAATGTAGAAGATCATCCAACAACTATCAAGAAGAAATAATGTAACCGTGAGCATGCGCAGCAAACCAGCATCGTTGCTGTTGTTGTCCCCCCAGCCGAGCATGACCAGATTCTGAAGCTGGGAATCTATAATTCGGCCGCTGTGATACCTCCGAGAGACGCACGCGACGACAACGCCCACGCCCACGCGTAAATCACAACCACTCGATCGCGTAAACTTCCAAAAGAAGTTATAGCATCGCCCTGGGTATTCATCTCCTTTCAAAACACACAACGGAATGTTGCATTAACGGACTTGTCTCTCTCGCAACAGTGGCGTTTGCTTCTTGCACGGAATAAATCCAAAAGATCGATCCCGCCCAACATGCCATCCGACACCCGCCGTGATGCGCGCTCTGCGAGGGACTCCGATGCTACCGGCACCACTACGCCCCGAGGCCACGATAAAGAGAAGACGAAGAGCAAGGGCATGAACGGCACTCTGGACGGCTGGGTCGAGCCCTCGCTCGCCGCGAAGCCCAGTTTCGAGGACCACGGCGGAGCTCCGTACGGCGTACTCGAGCACATGCAACCGCTCGGCGAACCACCCAGCACACGAGTACGAGCAAGAGTGAAGGGCGACGGTGCGCGGAAGTCCTTGTTGGGCAAAGGTGGTGCGGGTGCGGGTCTGGATGCTCAGGAGACGCCTGAGGGCACTCCTGGGCCGCAATCGTCTCAGACTGCGTTGGAGGCCTTGCCACCTCTGCCGCTGGTGCCTATGGATGACAGTGATGACGATGATTATGCGCCGGGCAAGAAGAGCAAGAAGAAGGAGAAGGTTGCGAAGCCGCGTGGTGGGAAGCGTCAGAGTGAGGCGGCGGGATCCTCGGCTGAAGCACCACCACCTTCAGGGAAAGGCAAGGGCAGAGGCAAGAAGATTGTCGAGAAGACACCCAAGGCTGCCGACAAGCCAGCACCACCACCGCCAACGGCACCAGAGCGGATCAACATCAACAGGATCTACTACCCAGAGAAATTGAAGGCTGTCGTGGATGAAGCGAGAAGACGCGCCATCGAGTCTGGAAAGAAAAGTCTGGCAGAGGCTGTCGAAGAGATCCACACGCAAAGCTTGACAAACCAACACCTCACAAGACTCCTCGAGGCGATCTTGTGCCAAAACGCAACTCCGGAGCAGACGGCCGAGTTCCAAGTCTACGTGAAGCAGGCGAAAAAGAAGCTACGTCTGGCGAAAGCTGAGGCTGCAGGTAAGTCATCAGCTGCCGAAGTGAACGGCACGAAACCTTTACCTGTGCGATCCCCAGTCAAAGAGGAGACTATCCCACAAGTCAAGCAAGAACTGCCTGCAAATCCCGTCACTGAAAAGGCTGCGTTACCTAAACCCAAATTCTCAATCAAGGTGAAATCACCTCCAAAGCAAAGTTCCAGCAACCGAACTCCGCAATCTTCATCACCGGTCAAGCACAAAACCGAGGACATGGACAACGATTCCGACCTATCTGAGCTTACGGAGCTTTCAGAGGGCGAGGAGATGGCTGTCGACACCCCCGAGGAGCGCGACGAGATGTCCGCAGGGCCGCCTCAACTATCTAACGGCACAAAAGCAAAAGACCAGGCTGCAGAGCGCGGCTCCTTGGGCGTGCAGGGCAGTAATCTGAAGCGATCGTCGGCCGACGCAGAAATTCAGGAGACCGAAGACGACCGCGTGCTCAGCGCGAAGAAGCTGAAACTCAGCGGCAAAGTGACACGCGAATATGACTATACGGACAGCCACATACGGAGCTCACTCAGTGGACTACCTCGGGGTGCTCGTGGGCCAGGCGCGAAGAACGGCGCAGCCTCGACTCCCAGGATCACCTTACAACCGAACGGTGGCGGCAACGCGAGTGCTCGAAGTAGTAGAGCAATATCTATTGATGCAGAGTCACCACTGTCATCTCCTGCAGGCTCCTCCAGACGTAGCACTCCAGGACATGTCTGGAAAGGGCCTCCAAAACAAATCGGCAAGCGTGCCAAGACAAAGACATCGTGAGTTCTTCCCCAAATCCCACTTTGCATCTTGACATCAATCGCGACAATAGCAGTGTTTCACCATTTTCTTCACTGCTATTGTACAACATGTAGGCCTATTGTCGCGTTTGCTAGGCACTTTGTGCCAGCCACGCAATTTATAGAGCCCGTTCACCTGTCCTCTGCTCTCTTCCAACTTTCATCACATTCCACAGCAGACAACTGCACAAACACAGAACACACCACTGACAACCATGCCTCCCAAAAGACCTGAGAAGAAACAACACCATCCCGCATACGCTGGCATGCCTGGTGCTGGTGGCGCAGGAAGAGACAGCCCAATCGGGGAAGATGACAATGAAGAGGTAAGACACCGCCCAGGACGCGCGCTAAGCCCTTGTCCTTCCGCTTCTCCACGCAACATAACCTTCCCAACCGACATCCCACCATCGATGCACTTTCCACGACAACACTATCCTTCTCCTGTGCGATGATCCAGGATTCGTCTTGATGACAATATCGGCCCTTACTGACACGTCACAGCTCTCGGAGAACAACGACTTCTGCTCATCATGTGGTGGCGCTGGCTTCCTTCTTTGCTGTGATGGATGCGATCGAGCGTTCCACTTCACATGCCTTGATCCGCCTATCAAAGATGAGGCGAGTGAGCTGAACGAGCCTTGGTTCTGCTTCATCTGCGTCGCCAAACGTCCGGCTTCCATAGAGCAGCCTGAGAAGCCGGCACGTGGCATATTTGCGCCACTCCTCAACTCACTCAACAAGAAGAATCCTGAAACTTTCGCATTGCCACAGTATATACGCGATTACTTTGAGGGCGTTGCTACGGCCAAAAACGGCGAATTCACAGAGGCTGTAAAGCCCAAGACTCGGTAATTTTGCACAGCCATCCCCAAGTTTGCCTTGCGCTTTGCTGACGTGTACATTCTAGCCGTGGCGGATACGACGACAGGCCAGATGACTACAAGCTAAAAGACAGCAAGGGCAACAGTGTCCTATGCTACGCTTGCCACAAGTCTTCCCTCGGAAAGCGTGCTATCATTACCTGCGACTACTGCAGCCAGCACTGGCACACTGACTGCCTCGACCCTCCTCTAGCTAACCCACCATGTCGCGACCCTAATGGCATCAAGACTAGCGACTGGATGTGTCCTCTGCACGTTGACCATGAGCTCCGCCAGGTGGATACCAGGCTGCTGAAGCCGGCGCAGCTAAGTCGCAGAGTTCACATTCGCAAGCCCCGACAGTCCAAGACGATGGAAACTGCTCTGCAACGTGGTCTTCAGAACAACGGCATCATCGAGATCGCAGACGATGACAGCGACGAGACAGACTCAGAGTTCTACGAAGATGACCGCGAGCCGACCACCGTTTTCAAAATGCCGGCCCAGGGTATCAAGCTCGACTTCATCGACAAAGTCAAGCAGTAAGTGTTTTCATCACCGAGATGGCGCACACACATTACTGACCGCAAATGCAGAACCCGCATTCAAGATTACCACCAAGCACAGCGCCTCCACAAGCGCATCAAGCTCGACCACGCCACAAATGGCCCAGGCGTCCTCAGCCAGCCCAACTTCACCCGCCGCTCCATTCGCGATCAACAAACAGCGATATCTCTGGCTCAATTTGCCAACGCAAACCCAGACCTCGACCTCGGTGGCGACCGTGTTGAGAATCTCGTGGGCGCCCTGATCGTAAGTCAAACCTCGTTTCATGCAGCTCTCCCTCTGTCGATCTATGACGTCAACCCACCCCTTTATCCGAGATACACGTACACAAATAGACTGACACTGACCCTCTTCCCAGGCCGAAGCACCCGAGCAAGTCATCGACGATATTGCCGCTGGCGAAGGGCAAACCACCACTCATACGAACGGAACCAAGGCCCCGCCTAGTCCGACAGACTCTCAGCAGCACACCAAATCCTCCTCGCTGTCACCAGAGCAGAGGAAGGAGCTCGAGATGCTACAGGAGCTCATCAAGCGCAAGCTACAAGGCTCTTAGTCCTTGGGTGTCTCACTAGAAGGCCACCTGCTCAATTCTTCCTTTAGCGAACAGCGACACCTCCGGCCTTTTTCTACTTCTGGCTCTTGTCTTAATTCCCTGATCTTTTTCGGCGGCGGCGAAGCGTTGTGCTCTTGTTCTTGGCTTGTTTCTTTTGACCGTCTGTCTGTTTTGTGATACGATAGACGTGGAGAGCGCGAAGCATATCATTTGGGAACTGGGATCGGCAGGCAGTATTTGTTCAGCCCTTTTTGGAGCTTTGGGCCGACAGTGAGGGAGACGAGAGGAAGGCGCAAGAAAGATGTCAAGCGTGCCTTGTATTGGAAAGGAAAACATGTAATCGAAGACTTGTGGTTGTTTCTTCCTCCTCACGTCGTCGTGTCTGTCTCTCTGTCAGTCGTCCTGGGTGAATGTGCCCTCGCCTTCGCGTTCATCTCCAATTCCATTTCATTTGTGCATGCATAGGAAAGAAGGACGATAAGTCCCACTTCTCTCACACTTCTCACACTCGATACGAGAAGAGAAGCTGTCCGGACGCCATGCATCATGCATCTCAGGCAGGCAACAATGAACAGACGCGACGTAATCGAGGATCAGTTCTTCCCTACTTGCATGTGTTTTTGCTTCCAGTTTCGACCTTGTTTTGTTGCTATGAACAAGAAAAAAAGAACAATGTAGTAACAGGTTGTACATAAGTTGTCTGTTTTGTCGGCCTGATTATCTTGTCTCTCTCTCCGCTCTGTTCTCCTCAACAACCAGTCCTCATAGTGGCCTCTGCATACCTTCTCGCTCCCGTCCAACACGGCGCTCGTCCTCCCTCTCTCACAACTCGAGGTCCTCTCAAAATACAACACAACACGAACTGACGAGATATGACATACATTGGCGCAACGGAAAAGAGTTTCAAGAAAGGGCTCGCTCAAAAGAAACCAGAGAGATGTTTCGCAGAACTTCGCCCTTTCTTCCCAAACAAACAAAACAACCACTTCAACGCGAAGACGCCCCCTTGCGTTTCCGCTCCTGCACCCTCTCGCGGTGCATGCGGTTCTTGAGGTGCTTCTCAAAGTCCTCGACCATGCTGAGCGGCAGCGTGGTGTACACCTTGCCGGGACAGTCGTTGCAGCGGATGCGCGGCAGGTACATGACCTTGCTGCCTTCTGGGGCGCGAGATCCGGGCGCGGGTGGCTCGGGTGGGCGGAAGATGGCGTCGGTGCTGGTGGAGATGAGGTAGGGTTTCATCATGGGTTCGAAGTTGGAGTCTGGGTGGCGGTCGCGGAGGACGGTGATGCCGGCGTGGAGCCAGGGGGGAGGACTGGGCTGTGGGAAGGGGTGGTGTTAGTTTTTGTGTGAGTAGAAATATAGGGGTTTCGTTGGTTCATTTGCGTACAGGTGTTTGGTTGGAGTCGGGCCAGCGAGGAGTTTCCACGCGGCCTTGCTCGTCGTAGTTTGACGCGGAGTTGTTAGGTTGACGACTAGAGCTGCGTGGAGCGGGCGTGGGAGCGGCTTGAGGTGTGCTTCGAGTGTTGGGTAGCGGTTTGGGAGTCATGGTAGGCGTTCCTTGAGCAGCGTTCTTGCTAGGAGTTTCCCCTCTTGCGGGCCTGGGTGTTGCAAGAGCTTGTACCAAAGCAGGAGGTTGTGAGGCATAGCCGGACAATGGGTACTGTGCAGCCTTTTTCTTTGCCTCATATGCTTGCAGCCATGTCTTGAACTTAGCGCGGCCGATCTTGAGTGTCACTACGAGACTGTCATCGTCAGCAACGACGCTACCATCCCGCAGCATGCTACGTCGGTTTGATGTGCGTGCCTCTTGAGGCGTTGCAAGGAGTTGTGAATCAGGAGTCTGAGACCGGCCGTAGTTGAGACGCATAGCTGCTTGAGCGGCAGTCGCAGCGCCACGCATACCGCGAGTTCGCGCTGTGCCGCTGGCGTTGAGGTTTGCTGGTGCTGGCGACTCTGGACCGGACTGGTCGCTGTCAGCTTCCTCCAAATCGCTGTCGTCGTCTGCACGAGCGCCACCACGACGTCCACCACGAGCAGTGCGACGTGTCCTTGGGATTCCTGTGTTCTCCCAAGTTGCAACAGCACCCGGAATGACCGAGTGTATGATTAACGACCGTACGGTACGTTGTCTCTCCTTCAAGTCTGGCAGTGCCGGACCACCTCGTCTGTTCAACTGCCTCTTCTGCACTCTGTGCTCACGCGACATCGAAGTCTCTGTGCGTTCGAGTTCTGCTTCGCTCATCTCATACATGTACGGCATCCAATCCTTTTGCGCCTGCTGTGGTCTGAAAGTGGAATGAGTGGGTGTGGACAAGAAGCTGTCTCGGACATCTGGATCCTCCACTGGCCGTCCGTCGAACATGTGGTTAGTCAACCAAAGACTCCTAGTGTAAAGTTGCGACTGCTCTCTGATCGAATGGGCGATCGCTGTGGTGAATTCTCCACTGAGTGCATTCTCCAAAGCCATGTTTTTCGCAAAGTCCTCGGGAAGATTCTCAGGATTGTTGATGTCCCATTCAAACTGATCGATTAGGGTGATTCGGCCGATTGTGATGTTGAGTTTGATCATAATTCGCATCTCGTCGTCCTTGTGCTCGAAGTAAGGCCTCCCAGGCTCCACTGGCCCATCGTCTACAAATACATGAGGGTAGTAGTTGAGTATTTGATCCATCATTTCCCCGCGGACCTGCTCGCTCAGTTTTCGTTTACTGTTCATGTCATCGTCGGGTATGTTGAGATCTTCTATCAGATGTTGAACGAACAATTCAGGCGTGACCAGTTTCTCGTGCAAGTTCCATGTGAAAGTATCGCGTAGTCGGAGCTTATCCAGTTCGAGATCCAGTCGTATTGGCACGAGCTCTTCATGCTGCTCGGCTTGTTGTTCGTTGTCCTTGCGATTCGTTCGTAAAACACCAGCATGTCGTCCCTTGGGCGGTGCGCGCTGGCTAGAGTATAAGATCTTGGTCGGGCCATTGGTAGTTCCATTTCCGAATCCTCTGTAGCCGGTTCCAAATATTGAGCCAGGATTGTGATGTCTCCGCTGTCGGACCTCGTTCACGTAGAAGTCCTTCTCGGATTCCTTGTTCTTGACCAAGTCACGAACGCGCTCCGACTGATCATTGACCGCAGCGCCGTAGACGAGGTCGCGCTGCATGTAGCGATCGAGCAAGACGTCGTCGTGAATCTTGGGGTCCTCGCTGGGCTCTGCTGATGTTCGCGACTGGTCAAGCGGCAGCTGGGTGCCATCGCGCGACCTTTTCCGGCTGAGATTGGGGCCGCCGTTCATGTGCGCACTCGCATCGCCTTGCTGAGTGTTCTGAGGATACGCGCCAGGAGTGGCGGCATTGGATCTGCCCATACCAGCAGCGATCATGGCCTCCCTGGCCTTTTGCTTGCCTTCGCGAATCGCGTCCGAGGCGTCCGTGCCGGGTTGCGCGTCGGTCGCGTAGGCGCGGTCGTTGTTGGCGGGGTGCATCTGAGGCATGTGATGCGCGCCGTTCCATTGATTGTGCATAGGGTGGCCATTGAAGTGCCGGGGTGGTTGTGGGGTGCCCGAGGCAGACATGGTCCCGAGAGTCGATGGCTGTGGCTGAGGAGGAGGAAGATGGGGACGCGAGGAGGGAGGTGTGGGCGGGTGTGGATTATCGCGGCATCAATGTGGCCTCGCGTGGATCAAGGGCGACTGCACGCGATTAGCAGGGGAGGAGGCGGTGGTGGTGGGTAGGCGAGTGGTGGTGTGGTGGTGTCGGGTGGTCAGTCGGAGCAGCAGCAGCAGCCATGGTGTCGGCGCGAGGCGAGCAGAAGTGTGGGCTGGCTGGCTCTCGCTGCCTCTCTGGGGGAGACAGGCAGAGACTCGCTGGAGCTGAGTGGGAGAGACAACCAGCGACAACACGCGCGGAATAGAGCTAAACAGAGAATATAGACAGGTCGCGTACCTTGGGAAGTAATCACCAAACAAAACAACAACCTGCAACAACACATCAACACCGCTCGGCGACGGCCAGATCCAGATCCAGATCCAGAAGAGGCGCTGCGTCACGAACTCATGTACACTAACCACCTGGCTGAACTTCGCCTTCTGCCGTCCCCTTCCGATGACCTTGGACGCTTGTCTTCCAGTGGACAATCACATCCTCACACACACACACGTGTTTTAATATATAAAAATGTATCTGCCAACAAACGCACTCGCAGATCAACTGCCAACCTTACTTGCTGCTATCATGATCATCAATCAATCACATGCATGTGTGACAAGATAGATCCCCCCCTCTCAGATCAAGGCCCGGATGCGCGAGAACGTAGATGCCGGTGCGCACGGCCGCTCCTCCGACCAGCAGCAGCACTGCCGCGAGACATACATCTTCGTCGTGCATGAGTAGTGTCTCTTGCGAGGTGAGGCAATGCCAGGGAAGATTGAAGGCTGCTCTATCCTTGTTGCGCCTCCAATTTCTGAGCGTGCCTGTTTCGAGTATGCCACTGGTCACGTGACGTCTTCGAGTCGCACTTTGCCTTCGGCCATTCGCTACTAGAGATAAACAAGAAACAAAAACATCTCCCATTGCGCCGAAGCGCCCGCTAATGATAGAGTAATCGAATGAAAATAACAACGATGCCCGTCCGTCCTTCTGTCCCTCCCTCCCTCCCTCCCTCCGTGTCTGCCAAGTCGACACACCGAACCAGTGATACGAGTTGTCAGCGGCACGCATGCCATCCTAGCAGCTGTACATGCCTCCTGTGGAGAGTAGGCAGCCAATCTACACTGCAGTTTTACAGCCGAGCGATGAAAAATGAGTGATCGTTGTCGTGAACAA
>Ga0265797_10001317_pt1 | contig 43777 bp, 28 predicted proteins | sample P2T30metagenome_FD_192433 | JGI IMG/M metagenome (GOLD analysis project Ga0265797, IMG submission 192433) | Plant litter microbial communities from East Loma Ridge, Irvine, California - P2 T30 | ecosystem: Environmental > Terrestrial > Plant litter > Unclassified | place: USA: California...
CTGTGATTGTTGTGTCAGGTCAATGCGATTTTATGCACTGCAGGCGCCGCTGCTCTCAAGGTGAGAGGGGAATTACCTGGTCAAAGTGCACGCGGACGCGACGCTGCCAATCCTTGCGGAAGTCTGCGAAATGTCAGCGATGGTGCGGTATTTATTTGGGGTTGCAGAATTCGGTCGTACGGTTCTTCAAGATGGGGTTGTTTCCCTTGACGGCCATTTTGTCGGTATTTGGGGATCGATAGTCGTCGGTGTCGTCGTCGTGTCGCTCAAGTCAGCGTCGCAAGATCTCAAAGTCACATTTTCTTCGTGGTGGGCCGAACAAGCGTAGTCTTGGCGGGAAGGAAAAGTGGGTCGCAGAAGCGGCTGCTCCCTCAAGTGCTTTAATCAAGGTCGCGACTTAGCGCGCTTTCAGACACGCGACCGCGTTGACTAGGTACTGTATACTTCCCCTCTGTGATGTTCGTTGCTGAATACATGCATACCACGATCACTACACAACGCTCCACACATACTAAAGGGCTGGCCTGACTGAACACGACCGTATGACAACGACAACATCTCAGATTTCACAACACAATGGCTCCCTCAAAAGCCGGCCGATCATCTGCTCTTGAGCGACTTCGCGCTGCACGTGCGGCTGGCAAGACTGGTTTCGACTCGTATCAGATTGAGGAGGCAGAGGACGTTTATGAGGATGTTGACGAGGAAGCCTACAAGAAAGTTGTACGGAAAAGATTGGACCAGGACGACTTCGTAGTCGACGACAATGGCGAGGGCTACGCAGATGATGGTCGCGAGGACTGGCAGAACGAAGAGCAGGCATATGACGATAGCGATAGTGATGGCGGACTTCCGAGGCACAGCAAAGCAGGTGAGTGGCAATAGGCTTGCGTGGGACATGACAACGTGCTAACACTCTCGTCCAGCAAAACGAAAGCGCGAGGAAGATGCAGACCGACAAGAGAAGCTTAATAAGGGCATCAACAAATACTTCAGCAAAAACACTGCTTCGGCCGCACCAAAACCCAAGCCAGTACGCACAGCAGACGACGATGCGTTCATGGCGAGCCTCTTAGGCGAAGTCGATACCAACGTCCCCAGCAAAGCTCCCTCCCACAGCAAGTCCGTCAAGAGCAATGATCGGCGAAAGACGAGGGTTTTGTCACCTCCAGTTGATGACAGAGTACGAAACCGCAATGCATCCCGTGCTGACAGTCCCGCGGCCGATACCCTGCCATCTCTCGGAGTTCAGGACGACGACGATGCGTATTTCGCCCCACAGTACAACGATGATGTGCCTATGAGCGACCCTCCGCTTCCGTCTTCGCCCGCAGTGAAAGCTGCCGAGAGGCGAGAGCAGGCCACAGTGAAAGAAGAGCCTACTGAAGATGACGATTTGATGGAAGTTGCAGAAGTAGCCGCACATTCTAATGTGAGGGCTGCGAACATCAACATGAGGGGAAGCAGACCGGCACCAAGACTGGCGCAACCAACGTATCCAACCCCAGCCAGCTCTTCTCCGACGCGAGTGCCGATCGATGACATCGACATGGCTCACGTAAACAATGTAACGGAGCAGCTCAACATACTCAGCAGTCCAGAGAAAGGAACAGTCTCAGCTGGCAAGGTAGGCGAACAGGACTGCTTAGAAGACGACGGCACGCTCCGCTTCTTCTGGACCGACTATACTGAAGTCAATGGCAATCTTTGTCTCTTCGGAAAAGTCAAGAACAGGACTACCGGGTCTTACATCTCGTGTTTTGTAAAGGTCGACAACATCCTTCGCAAACTTTACTTCCTGCCCCGAGAGCACCGCCGTAGAGGGGGTCGAGACACTGATGAGGAAGTCGAAATGGGCGATGTCTACACAGAGGTGGACGAGCTCATGTCGAAGTCCAACGTCAGCATGCACAAGATCAAGCCCTGCACCAGGAAATACGCATTCGAATTGCCTGGAGTCCCCAAAGAAGCCGAGTACCTCAAGCTCCTATACCCGTACAATAAGCCGACCTTGCCAATGGATCTCAGTGGTCAAACTTTCTCGCATGTCTTCGGAACAAACACCGCTCTGTTTGAACAGTTCGTCATGTGGAAGAACATCATGGGTCCGTGTTGGCTAAGCATCAAGAACGGTAACTTCAACGCCGTCAACAACGCATCCTGGTGCAAGGTTGAGCTTCAAGTCGAAAGACCTAACGACATCTCCACACTTGGCGACACCGACAACCTGGATGCACCACCCCTGACACTCATGTCCTTAGCTCTCCGGACCACGATGAACACCAAGGAGAACAAGAACGAGATTCTTGTCGCCAACGTCCGATTCTACGAAGATGTCTCGCTCGCCAACGTAACACCACCTGAGAAAATGGCATCGAGATCGTTCACAATCATGCGACCAAATGGCGAGTACCCAATTGGCTTCAAACCTCAAGTCGAAACGCACAAGGGATCCGCAATCAGCATGGAAAGGAACGAGAACGCGCTGCTCAGCAAGCTACTTGCTATCATGCAGAAGTACGATCCGGATGCGATCATTGGCCACAAACTGGACGACGTAGATTTCAATGTACTTCTTACCCGGATGCGTGACCGCAAAACGCCTGGATGGCACCGCATCGGCAGGCTGAGGCGCAGCGAATGGCCTAAGAACATCGGCAAAGGAGGTGCCAGTTTCTTTGCTGAACGCCACCTTGCAGCAGGCCGATTACTGTGTGACATTTCCAACGACATGGGAAAATCAGTCATGACCGGATGTCAGAGCTGGAGCTTGGACGAGATGGTCTCTCTCCATCTTGGCGGAAGTAACAAACGCCGGGAAATCGACAGCGATAAGGCACTCGCGATGGCGAAATCGAGTGCAGGCTTGATAAACTACGTCAAACTCTGCGAGGCTGACACATACTTCATCGCCGCACTTGCCCTCAAGCGTCAATTGCTCCCTTTGACGAAAGTGTTGACCAACCTGGCTGGCAATTCGTGGGCAAGAACGCTGAGTGGTACAAGAGCGGAGCGTAACGAATACATTCTGCTCCACGAATTTTATCGCAACAAATACATCTGCCCAGACAAGGTGTACGGCAAGGGGGCGTCGAACAAGAAGCTGGAAGAAGCAAACCCCGAAGGCGAAGAGGGTGGTGAGAGTAAGAAGAAGGACAAGTTCAAGGGTGGTCTGGTGTTCGAGCCCGAAAAAGGCCTGTACGACAAGTTCATTCTTGTGATGGACTTCAACTCGCTGTACCCCAGCATTATCCAGGAGTTCAACATCTGCTTCACTACTATCGAGCGGAGTGATATTGGTGAAGACGACGACAGGATTCCAGATGTGCCGGGCAACACTGCAGACAAGGGCATTTTGCCTAGACTGATTCGAGGGTTGGTCAGTCGACGAAGAGAAGTCAAGAAGTTGATGAAGGACAAAGAAGCTACTCCAGATCAGATCGCGACATGGGACGTCAAGCAGCAAGCTTTGAAGCTCACGGCCAATTCCATGTATGGATGTCTGGGATACACCAAATCGCGATTCTACGCTCGACCTCTGGCGGCACTCACGACAAGCAAGGGTCGTGAAATCTTGACGTCGACAAAGGAGCTTGCGGAGGGACAACATGCGTTGCGCGTCATCTATGGTGACACTGACTCTGTCATGGTCAACACCAATCTCGACAACATTGCCGAAGCGGTCAGGCTCGGCAAAGAATTCCAGAAGAGTGTCAACGAGCAATACGAGTTGCTGGAGATCGAGATCGACCACATCTTCAGGAGACTCCTTTTACACGCAAAGAAGAAGTATGCTGCGATCACAATGACCGAGAGTGAGGGTGTGTGGAAAGAGAAGTTGGACGTTAAGGGTCTGGACATGAGGCGCAGAGAGTACTGTCAGCTGTCGAAAGACACTTCAGAGTAGGTCGCCCAACGAAAGCACGAAAAGGCTCACAAATACTAACAATCTTACAGAGATCTTCTAAAGCACCTGCTGTCTGGTGAAGACCCCGAGAAGGTCGTCTCGCAGATCCATGACTATCTAAGAGACCTTGGCGATCGCATGCGGAATAACACCATTCCTGCGTACAAGTACACTATCTACACACAGCTGGGTAAAAACCCGGAGGACTATCCTAATGGAGGCTCTATGCCATCCGTTCAGGTTGCTCTGAAGCTCATGGCCAAGGGCAAGGTGATCAAGGCCAAGGACGTGATGAGTTTTGTTATCTGCGGTAACAGCGCCAACTCAGCAGAGAACGCAGCAAAGAATGCTTACCCAATGGACGAAGTCTTGGCCAAAGACTCGCAGCTCGTACCCGACGTGGACTACTACCTGCACAAGCAAATCTTGCCTCCAGTCGAGCGTCTCTGTGCTCCTATCAGCGGCACAAACGTTAGTCTGCTGGCAGAATGCTTGGGTCTGGACACTACCAAATACCGCGTATCAAGCGCGTCAAAATCTGGAGAGCAGACCAACGAAATCACAACACTCGAAAGTCAGATTCCCGACCACATTCGCTTCAAGGACTGTGAGCCGCTGAATCTGCTTTGCTTGGGTTGCAAGCACCACTTTGAGTACCGCGGCTTGAACTATACTCCTCCGCTCAACGAGGAGCCTCTTGTGCCACTCGGCGTTCTGACGAATAACGGCATTGCTTGCCCTCGAGGAGAGTGCAAGAAGACCATGTCTACTCTCACCCTCTCGGCGCAGCTGGAAACGTCGATCAGACAGCATACGTCCCGCTACTACTCGGCCTGGCTTGTGTGTGACGACGCAGCCTGCAACACCCGGACGCGCCAGATGTCCGTCTACGGACACCGCTGCTTGGGTCCCAAGGGTCTCGCCTACGGCTGTTCGGGACGCATGGCGTTCGAGTACTCAGAAAAGGCGTTGTACAACCAGCTGCTGTATTTCCAGGGCATGTTTGACGTCGACAAGACCATGGAGAAGATGGTGAAGAGTGCCGTGAAGAGTGAGGAGAACGAAAAGACTAAGATACTGGCGGGGATGAACAGGGAGCGTTTCTCTGTATGTGCGGAGACTGTCAAGGCTTTCTTGGATAAGAGTGGCTGGGGTTGGGTGAGCATGAGTGGGCTTTTTGGTTATGCTCTCAAGCAGTTGGCGTAACGATGTGTGGATAGGGAGTTTGTTCTGGGTTTGTTTGATAGGTATTTGTTACGAACGCTGAAAACAGCAGCTATGGTTTAGTGCATATGCTTCATTATATCGTGCTCTTCGCCTGAGTTTGCTTCGCTCTGGACTTCATCCTTCTTGTTGCCATTAGGGCCGTCATCAGTACTCAAAGACTCCTCTTGTCTCAGTCTGGTAAGATACATTACAACCCATTGCAAGAATCCTCAAAGCTCGCGTGACCTGAATGTTTCACCAAGCAAAGACATCGAACATCACTCATCAATCACCTCTCAACCTCAACCTTGATCTTAGTCACCTTCTCCCGAGGTGACCTAACAAGAGGCGGCGACGATGCCTTCTTGACCTTCACACCTACATCTCCACTACTTCTGGTCGCCACCGACGGTGAGTCCTTGAAGACAACTTTCGGCAGATTCTGCAGGATTTTCACTGCTTTCATAACGCTTTCCTCGTCATCGTGCACCACCAACAACTTCAGGTAGGGATGCACTCGCGGGATCAACGCCAGAATCGATAGGTACATGCCTCGTAACAACTGCGAGTGCATGACCCGTGGTGGCACGATGGTGATCTCGGTTAGACTGGGTAGAGAGCGTAGCGCGGCGTCGAAGTAGGCTAGTTCGTCTTCGTACAGTGACCATGCTGAGGGTGCTTGGTGGTATTGTTGTGGTTGCTGTTGTGGTGAGTGTTGGTGTTGAGACTGCTGTTGATGTTGGGTTTGAGATCGATGTGATGAAGAGGTTCGAAGCGACATGTCGACGTCTGTCAATTGAATGGATAAGTTGCGGACATGTTTGAGATTCTGAGGTCGAGATCGGTTCACCCAGTCGAAGAGTTTCGATTGAGAGGAGATTTTGATGGGTCGGTGGTAGAGGAGTGGTTGGGTTTCCATGTTTAATTTTTTGCAGGTCGTCAGGAGTGAGGTTGGCTCAGGCGTGTGGAGGACGGCGAACAGGCAGATTGTTTCTCGTAGCTCGCGAGGGAGCTCGAGGAGTGGTGAGGCCACGATGGTGATGGAGGTGGTAATGCTGGTTAAGATGAGGTGAGATTGTCCAGGACGAGTTTCAGGGCGGCGGAGTTCTTCGGTTTGAGGTCAAAGTCGCGTCGTGTCTGAAACTGGATTGCAAAAGTCGGTGATGGCCGGTCGAGGCCGAGAGAATGTGACCTTGGTCTGTCTTTTGACAAGAGACCTGGGAACTTGCCCTTCTCCACGAATGTGATTCGCATGCAGGGCTATAGTCAGTAGCGTACCGGATCATCAACGAACGTTCGTTAGCGACATATCAATTAGTCTTTGCCTGCCGATGGGCCGACATATCAAATGCCACAGGCGTCCCGCTTTTTAGGGTGCGCGAATTCCATCATAACGACAGGCGAGTATGGTGTTGATACTCACGTTTCGCAGTGATATCACTGAGGCTTGATGGCAGTCGCAGGATGGCCGGTTTTTGAAGCCTTGCTCGCTAAGCGGGTGAGCTAACGTGGCTGTCGTAGGTCGCCAACCACGGGTGGTCCATAATAGCCACGAGGCATGGCATTGGTACTGGTGCTGTTAGTGGCCCGGTGGCCTGGTCCCGTTCGACTGCCGCAAGCCATGGATGTGTACATGTAGTTGGCATGAGGTGGGCGCCGGCATGAGCCTAAGGGAGATCACAAGGATCGCGCGATGCTACCTACATAGCTCATACGGCTAACTATCTCTGGTACAGAGCAGAGGATGTTTAGACAGCCACTCACGGTCGTAGTCTGACCGGGATCAGCTACCGATGCCCGCGGCGAAGCATCGCACATGACTCCGTGGCCCTGCTCGGAGGGCCTTCCACCGGACATGTTCCTTGAGCGACTGTGGGAAAAAGTGGGAAAGCGCGGGCGATGGCCAAGAGAACAACATACAAGTCGGTCATATAGCTCTGTGGACTTCAATAATCTCCCAAACCGTGTGGTGTCGGTGCAGATCCGAACAAGTCCGCCGTACCGGATGAGGCTTGCTGTGCGCCCTGCTAGTGCATGCTGTTCTTGCGTGACCAATAGCAGGAGAAACAGTAGACTGATCCAAACGAGGGTCCTGTCAGACGGCCGAGGCTCTTTTGACCTGGCTACGACACAGTGAGGAGAGAGTTGGTATTGAAGTGGCCTTGGGCAGACGCGCAGGGAGGGGGAAAGTTTTCTGCTGGTGTTGCAGTCTGTCCCGAGGTCTGCGAATTGACAGGAGTACTTGCAGTGAAGGCGTGCGCGGTGCGCGGGTGGATGTGTTGGACGAGACGAGATGGATTTTTGTGGAGACCGAATCTCTGACCCCGAGTGCTGGGATCGAGATCTTGCGCTAGTGGGCGACATGCTTCCATCATGCTTCCACCCTTCCTTCCACCATCCACCATCCCACCTAAGGCAACCCAGATCACATTATTATGACTTCACATTGCTTCGTCCTATCTTTCTCCCGAGCGCTTTTTTGGACCACCCGAGCAATTGCAGTAGGCGCCGCGCGATGAGCCGAGTAGTCCTAATAATCACCTCACAGTAACCCCGTCCAGATCCCACACCGGCCGAGTCCACCCGACCGAGCATTTCCGGCTCTGGGCGAGAGAACTTAAAACCAATCTGATACCGCCGACCGCGATTGCTGCCGGAGCCAGCCGCCCCAGCCACATTATGCCCATGTCTAGCTCGTCTCGCAACTCGCTGCCGACTCAAAACAGCAGCGGGATGGACTGCATCGAGACGTGAAGTCCGGCGGCTGCTGCCTCGTACGACTCCTGCCGTGCGTGCCCCGGTGGCATGCCGCACCGTCGATCCTCGCGTGCGTGCCACGCGGTCGAACATGTTGTTCAGCTCGGTTAACAACATATGTGTATCGTCAGGCGCCCTGCATTACATGTCAAGGCACGTCAGCAGTGGTCGCTAGGTCAGCCTCAACAATGCATTGGGACAAGCTGCTTGCTATGGCGTGGGCTGTCCCAAGAGGGCACGTCGAAGGTATGTGGTCAGCCATACCAGCCTTGCAAGACCCGAATCGAGCAGACTAGCGAGCTTGCATGCCGCCTTCTCCAGTACCGAGCTCAGTCGTGAGCCGGTGTCTCCCTCCTCTCATCACTCCTTCGCAAGCCACCGCCGCCCTCGCTTAGGATCACGGGAGTGACGATACTCTGTCACAGCCCGCACGTGTCGCCCACATGGCCTGGGATCTGCCGAGACGACCGTTCACGCAGTGCGACATACAGTGATATGCATGCCTGCATTGAACCAGACTGCCCACTCTAACTGCGACCAAAAGCGCACGCTGCATGACATCGTAAAAGGCACGCCATGATCCACCCCGGTCCGACCTCCCCAAAATCTCCCCAACGAACCAATGTTTCACACATACATCAGCCACCAAGCCTATTATTCTCCCGTCATATGGAAGCATTTGTCACTTTTAGGTGCATACAGTCACTGCCTACGTGGCCGGACTCTACCTCATGCTGCATGCATGGCGTCGAACAAAAGCATGGCATCATCAGTTCATCACTTCTGCACGTGTATATCGCGGGTACCTACATGCCCAAGGTACCTACATCATCTCACTTTACCAGGCTGAGGATGAAAGTGGCTTGAAGCGCCTCGTGTGAGCTGTGGCGAGACATGCATGTCATGCTATGCAAGCCACCCTCACAGATCAGAAAAGTAGCGCACGTGGGAAGTAGGTGACTTCACGTGGTGGTCGCTTCGTCGAAGTTTGTACGATGAGCACAACAATACAGCACTCTGTGCCACTTTGATGTAGTCTATCAATACCCTTCATGGAGTGGAACGGTGACGGGCAACGGCGCCGTTAGGGCTCGACGTGGGAATGTGAGCGTACCCTACACCACACGCGGGCAAACTCTATGATAGGTCAAGTACATGTATCTACCTACTTTGAAGGCGTTTCTGGGTCCTTTTGTTATCGATGCGATGACGCAGCATGCTCTCGGTCTTTGACTGCGGCGTATATGGTAAGTTATGAGAGGGGATGGCGTTGTTGTTCACTTTAATGACGCAGTAACATCTCGTACGGTTGTGGTCACACACGGGCACCAGTAAGGTACCTCGATCCCTAGTTTTGTTCGGTTCGACGGGAGAACTCGACGTTCAACGGCAAGTACATGCAGAGATGAATAGTTTGATGGGCGAATGGGAACATTCTTTTTGGTTTCGGCGTTGTTTTCATTCATCGGCAACGAGATATCGACGTGCATCAATGATCAATGTAGGTATGTAATGTTGATCGATAGCAATAGGTAGAAGTCGAGCAAAGAGTAAGGATGCCATTGACTCGGCAACACATCTGATGCGAGTTGCATATACCCTCGAACGGTGAAGAAACGATCTGAATCAATGCTTCCACAACATGAAGGTTGACAAAAGTGAAGGATAGACGCGGATGCAATACAAGACGAAAAAGATGCCACCATCATTTACAAATTTCTAGTAACTTTATGTGTATAGCGATGCTGGAGGGAAATATAATCGACATTCAAAGGCAGTGGAAAAGCCTTCCGTCGCCCACCATAAAAAAAAACGCCATGCAAAAACATGCAACAAATCAACGCGTAATGCATCCGTACTCTTCTTTCCTTCGTATCTCAATCCGCGTCTAAGCCTTGGCGGGCTTCCTGCCAACCATCAGGTACATGGGAGTGAACAGCTTCTCGCGGCCACCAGCAACCAGAGCGTCGGCGGCAACGGCCAGCGAGTCGGCGGTCTTCTGGGTGCCTTTGGGCGCAAGACCAATGGTCTCGAGTGCGCCAACGAACTTGTGTGCGGCGCCGCGGCCGAAGTGGGTCATGCGGACGAGCGTGGGGAAGTCCCAAATGCTCTGCATGTACTTGAGCTGGCCGCTGATGGGCCAGTACCAGGGCAGCTCGTCGGGGCGGTCAGCCAAATCCTCGTTGACCTCGAGCTCGAAGCCGGCGGTCTTCATGGCGGCGACGGCAACCTCGATCTTCTCCATGTTGCTGATGCCGTCACCGAGCTCAATGCCCAAGCGGATCTCGCGGTGGCGCGGGTTGTCGTTGTCGTATTTGTCGGTCATCAACCACTCGTAGACGCCAAAGACGCCGCCGGGCTTGAGGACGCGGAAGATCTCGCTGTAGATGCCCTCAAGGCTGGGAGCGTGGACGGTGGCTTCGATAGCGTAGACGGCATCGAATGTGTTGTCGGCGAAGTCCATCTGCATGAAGTCGCCCTTGGCGAAGGAGACCTGCTTGTCAAGGCCCTCCTTTTTGGCGTACATGGTTCCGCGCTCAATCTGGTAGTCGTTGTTGTTGAAGCCCACAACGTTGCAGCCAGTGAACTTGGCGATTTCTCTTGCGGGTCCACCGACACCGCAGCCCACGTCCAGCACGTTCATGCCCTCCTGGATGCCCATCTTCAAGGCCAGGTAGTGCTCGTGTCTTGCGGTGGCCTGCTTGAAGGCCTCGCCCTTGCTGTAGCGGCTGAAGTGGAAACTTTGGCCCCAGCCATACTCGTACAGGTCGGTGGCAAGGTTGTAGTAGTGTCTGGTGAGAGTTGCGTACTCGTCACGGCGGGACTTGCGGTCGGCGTCGGTCTCGTCGCCAGCGGCCTTGTTGTCCCAATGCTTGAAGTACTCGTCGACGGCCTCCTTCTGAGCCTCCTTGTTCTTGCCGAGAATGTTTCTGTAGTAGTTGGAGTCCTGGCCTGTCTTGCCGTGGAGGGCGTTCTTGAACTCGGCGTCACGCTTGAGGTCCTGCGCTTCGAGGGCGGTGGGAGGAGCCATTGTTGCTGGCTTCGGATGTAATTGCTGTTGAAGGCAAAGGGACAAGAGGAGTTGAGGGGAGGAGAGGTGAAGAGACAGGCGGTAAGCGAAAGTAACGGGTGAAGAAAGTGTAAAGACAGGCCAGGTAGGAAACTACTGAGTGGATGGGATTGTTTATCAGGGGCCAGGGAAATACTCCATCCACAACCTGGAATCGTACCATTTGGCCTGGGGTAATTACCTTTTTAGCGGACCCCAAGCCCAAGCCTATACGATAATCATACGAGCCCCAAGTTTGATCTACCTCATAGTCACGTGACGACTTCCACTTCCAAAATATCACTGCCACACTTCAATACCTTATCACTCCAAATGATTCCGATCGTGTACTCCACTGAGATTGAGTTACAGTACTTCAACAAATGTGCCTTTACCATGTCCAAAAAGACTTGCAGAGGTGCGAAGTGAAGACCTTGGGCCCTTGCCTTCGGGCGGCTTTCCCGCTTACTTCACTTACGCGATCAGGTTCTCGAAGCGACAACTCTAGACACCCAATCTTGAAACCCTCGACAACTTCACAACTGTGACCCGATCACCTGCCACCTCCTTGGCGCTACCGTATCCCACGCGATTCGTATTTCTGGTCATACCAATCGCCACCTGCCTGGAAATACATCCGATTTTACTCGAGAACCTCCACGACCGCCAGCATGCCGCCGCAAATCAAACAGGACCTCAACAGGTCCGGCTGGGAGACTACAGACATGCCTAGCGTGTGTGAGCGTTGCCTCAACGACAACCCTTACGTGCAAATGCTGAAGGAGGATTACGGCGCCGAATGCAAGCTTTGCACACGACCTTTCACCATCTTTCGCTGGAAAGCCGACAGAACTAGTCGCCAGAAGCGCACAGGCATCTGCCTCACTTGCGCGCGCCTGAAGAACTGCTGTCAGTGCTGCATGCTAGATTTGAGCTTCGGACTGCCCATCACCATCAGAGATGCCGCGTTGAAGATGGTTGCGCCAGGACCGCAGAGCGATGTGAATCGAGAATTCTTCGCGCAAAACCACGAAAAAGAGATTGAAGAGGGCAGAGGCTTGGAAGGCTATGAGAAGACTGACGAGAAGGCAAGGGACTTGTTGAAGAGGCTGGCAGCTTCGGAGCCATACTACAAGAAGCAGAGAAGACTCGAACAGGAAGGCGAAGGACAGAAAATGCTGGAAGGTGGCGAGAGCTCAGAGGGCGCATCAAGCTTTGGGCCCATTCGGACTGCGGATGTCAAGAAATCTGCATATGGATCTGCATACGCGTCGCCAAAAGGCGCTGCGCCTGCGGGACGTGGTGGAAAAGCAGGAGCACGATCTGGACGACCTTTCCCAAGCGCCGCTGCTCTGCCGCCAAAGCCCGCGGACATTCTGCCACCCGCAGACACCAACATCACATCTCTCTTCGTCACTGGCGTGGAAGACGACATGCCCGAGCACGAGATCCGAACATACTTTGCGCAATTCGGCGCACTGCGCAGCCTGGTCTGCAGTCACCGGTCACACTGCGCGTTCGTCAATTATATGGAGCGCACATCTGCAGAGAAAGCAGCCGCGGCATGTCAAGGTCGCGCGTTGGTCAAAGGTGTGCCACTGAGAGTCCAGTGGGGCCGCCCTAAGCCTCTTGACTCTATGGACCGCGATACAAGAATGGAGAACGCCAGGTCCGGAAGGGCGACTCACGGCACGGCCAAATCTGCTGGCGGACAGCAGGCTCAGAGGGTCATCGCTGGAGGATCTGCAAACGCGGCAGCAATCTCTGCGACTGACGACCTGGACAGTCTTGTTGCTGTTGCAGTGCCACCGGGACAGGACGACAAGCAATATGCTGCGCAGAACGGCGAGTAGGGGACGGATGTTGTACTAAGGGGATTTTTGTTTTGAGCGAGGCGTCTGGTGTTACATTGTACGACCTGGCTTGGCTTGACTTCCAGAGATCGAGCAAGCGTTTTCTAATTTTCTCAGTAAATACCTCCAGTCGGTCCCACGTCAACGACCAAGTCGTGAACTACATACATATGAGGGTGAAAATGCACACTTTATGACTGTGAGATGAGTGACCTCTCAATGGTCGACACCGTTCGTGCTCATATTTGTCGATAATCCATCTATCGATTATTGTTACTGATCGTATCAAGTATGGCTCTATCAGCCTGTGATACCAACATTGAATGTAACGGCATCCTTCGATCGAGCCATGTATACATATCCACATCCCACTTATCGCCTCCAACAGACTCAACCTGCAGGTCCGGTGCATATAGACGCGCCCGTAATCTCTCACCATTCTCATGTATTTTGCGTTGCGAGGAGCCGGCCCGCTAGCGCATCGGAGGTTTGAGGGCGACCCGTCTAAGCTCGTCGGAGGTCTCAACCTCCTCACGAAAATAGTGCGGCATCAGCTTCTACCACTCGAACCTCAACACTCGCCGCCAACACTCCCCCACCCCTCTACCCTCCACTCGCTTGATATCCTCCACCCTCCCAGACACCGCCGCTGTCACTGGAACCCACTCTATCCCTCACATCCCTCAAAATGATCGGCGCCCGCCTCTCCCGCGCTCTTCGCGCCACGCCTACCGCAGCTTTCTCGAGATCTGCTTTCCAGACAAGAATCCCGGCTCTGAGGGTGCAGAGAGGGTATGCCTCCTCCAGCGGCGTCAAGGAGATGGCTGTTCGTGATGCGCTGAACGAGGCCATGGCCGAGGAGATGGAGAGGAATGAGAAGGTCTTCGTCCTGGGTGAGGAGGTTGCTCAGTACAACGGCGCGTGAGTTTCCCCCTCTGGAGTGGACCAATTGTTTGGCGAACAGAATTCCTGCAACTGTTTGCGGTTTGAGTTGGAAGAATAGGATAGGATGTCATGGTCAATTTGCGAAGCTCTACGCAAGCTGCCGCAGCTACAACATTATTATTACCACACTAGGAGTAAGAGTACACAAGCTGACAGGATTGCCTTCTTTAGCTACAAGGTCACCAAAGGCCTGCTCGACCGTTTCGGTGACAAGCGTGTCATTGACTCTCCTATTACCGAGTCTGGTTTCTGCGGTCTGACCGTCGGTGCCGCCCTCGCTGGTCTCCACCCCGTCTGCGAGTTCATGACCTTCAACTTCGCCATGCAGGCCATTGACCAGATCATCAACTCTGCCGCCAAGACTCACTACATGTCTGGTGGTATCCAGCCCTGCAACATCACTTTCCGCGGTCCCAACGGTTTCGCCGCCGGTGTTGCTGCCCAGCACTCCCAGGACTACTCCGCCTGGTACGGTTCGATCCCCGGTCTTAAGGTCGTTGCGCCTTACTCTTCCGAGGACGCCAAGGGTCTGCTCAAGGCTGCCATCCGCGACCCCAACCCCGTTTGTGTCCTTGAGAATGAGCTTCTCTACGGTCTCAACTTCCCCATGAGCGAGGAGGCCCAGAAGGACGACTTCGTCATTCCCGTAAGTGATCGCGCGCATTAACTACTGCAAATATCTGAGCTAACACACTTTCCAGATCGGCAAGGCCAAGATTGAGCGCGCAGGTAAGGACCTTACCATCGTCACCTTCTCCCGCTGCGTCGGCCAGTCTCTCGTCGCCGCTGAGGCTCTCCAGAAGAAGTACGGCATTGAGGCTGAGGTCATCAACCTCCGCTCCATCAAGCCCCTCGACCTCGAGACCATCATCAACTCCGTCAAGAAGACCGGCACCATGATGGCCGTCGAGTCCGGATTCCCCTCCTTCGGTGTTACCGCCGAGATCATCGCCCTGACCTCCGAGTACGCCTTCGACTACCTGAACGCTCCTCCCGTCCGTGTCACCGGCGCTGAGGTCCCCACCCCGTACGCCGAGAAGCTCGAGAAGATGGCCTTCCCCGACGAGCACCTCATCGAGCAGTACGCCGCCAAGCTCCTCCGCGTGTAAATACCCAGCACCATCGTTTAATCAGCAATGGAGGCGAACGCCGGGAAGCAGCACAAATTCAAGGATGACATGAAAGGAAGAAGCGGTGCATCGCAGCAGACGGCCGTCTGCGCGAGCACAACATAATGGGGCGTCAAAGGCTGTTGGAAAATCTGTGGCTCGGCCGCTAGTTCAAAGGTCCTTCTGAGGGAAAGACCATGTTTTTTCCATGTACTAGTGGCCTTTTTAGACTCGTGCCTAGGTTACTCCGGCGCACTGAAAGTGTCAGTTAGGGGTTGGGTTTTCTGTATTGTACGCGAGCATGGTGTTTTGTTTTTTCTCTCTGTTTTACCCCCCTTTCTGGTCCTGGTCTTTTTTCACGCGGGAATCAAATCTACCACTCGAATTCGTGACTGTTTTTTGCGCTTTCTGGCCCTGCATCTAAGCGGGAGTCGGGATATATGTATAGAGGCTATAGCGTCGAGAAAACCATGTCTAGTATTTGTTGGGCAATATCGTTAGGAGATCCGACTTCACTTCCTTTTCGATTCAATTCTGGGTTGCTTTCGTGTGTGTGTGATGTTTACTGTTCGAACGAGCTGAACAATGCTTCGGAGAAAAAAAAAATTCAGGTCGCAGCTCAGTTGCTAGTAACTAGGAAAATGAGGAGTATCCGGTCCTGAAAGAGGTTGGGGAGAGAGAAAATGCAAAGGCGAGGCATTGAAGCGGCAGCGCGATGGGACAGGTAGAAAGAAGAGGGGTTACTTACTCATAGGGATAGATGGCCTAAGATCAGAATTGGAAGAATGGCGTGTGAGTAGTTGGGTACAAGACGTTACGATACAATACGCTATGTTCGGTGACACTAGGCAAGGTAGGTAGACAGACAGAAATTGAGGAAGGCGCATGCTGTACAAATGTGATCGGAGTCGGTTGAATTAGGTAGCCAATCAATTTGGTTAGGACCAAGTCAAATGAGGCAGGGGAAGAATAAAAGGAAGGAAGGAGATCAATAAGATACGAGGTCAAGGTGACAATCGATATCTATTAGGACGTATGAGATGACAACTATTCGAGACTTTCTGTTCGATGCTAGGGATGAGAAACCGCCGTGTATCGAACGATCTATAAGCGTATCACCAACTGTAGAAACGAATCAAAGGGAACCCGGGCATTTGACAGCGAGAACGACTACTGCAGACACATGTTGAGTGGCAACGCTTTTGTACTTCCAAGTGTTGAGAAACAGCAATGCAATAATGCGATAACTTTTCTTCGATTCTCTTTCTACTATTTCGTCGCCTTTCTTCTACTCTACTACTGCTACTGCTACTTTCACCTTTCTCGCAGATGAAACCAGAACGCTGAGGGTATCTTCGCGCACAGCAGGGCGCTGGAATAACGGATGACAAAATGAGATCAACGCCATCTCGAAACCTTTGTAAGAGATCGCCCTGAGAAGTGAATTGCTTTTTTTTTTTGAAAGTCGAATGAGAGTCAGGGCACTCGGATATGTCTCGCTGCCCGCGAACTGGGCCGGTGGTTAATAGTGTGTAAAGTTTTTCGAATTTGAATGATTGCTTCGTAGTGACTCAGCGCAAATCCTGTTACGCTGGCCTTCGGTGTCGTGACAGGGTCGTGATGTGGCGGTTTTGCAACCACTATCTTTAGAATGAAAAGCCGGGCGCCAGCGTTTGGTCGAGACGGCCCGACAAACTCTGACCGCGGCTCCTAGGGCGGCGTGAGGCGAGCGGGCTGGCCATGGCAGGTGCTGTGGGTTTCCTAATACCGGAGTTGGTGCGGGTCAAGTCTTTGCTCATTCGCCTCTTGCGAGCCGGGGTGATGGGAGCGTTCCCTGCGCCGCGGCGGCCGCTTTGAAGGGCGTTGACTTCAGACGTGGATGCGCGGCTGTCCGGGTGCGAAGCGAGCGAGCTCTCTTGTTTGGCACGGTGTTGGTTTAGACGGAATGACCCTACCATGCCGCGCGAAAGGAAAGTCGGCTCGGTAGGAGAAGTGACAGCACCCGACCAAGTCTCTTCGTTCTCCTCGTCAGAGTCTTGGTCAAGATCGATAAGCATGCCAAAGTCCGGGTAATCCTCGTCGGCGTCACTGCCCGCTTCAGTCGGAGCTGGCGTGGTGAAAGCGCTCGGCGCTGCTGTATACGAGCTCTGTGGGCGCGTACGAACGGGCGGAGGAGAGATGTCGTTGTGGCGCATAAAGTCGAAGTTGCCATCAAACATCGTTGAAAGTGTTGACTGTGCAGTGAAAGGACGGGCGCGCTGGTCCTCCTTCCCGTGACGATTGGGCAGCTCAATGGACAACGAGCCACGTGGGCTGGTGTTGCGGCTACTGGCAGCACTCTTTGCACGATCCCAGAAGGCCTTGTTCTTCGCCGGAGGTTGGGTCGGCATGTACAGGACAGTTTTCCTGCCTGTGGAGTCGGAAACCACAGTGGCTTTGGTAGGATCACACACGAAAGTTCCCTCCTTGGGGCCCTTTTTGGATTTGTTTGTCTTCGAAGCAGAGCCAGTGCTGCCGCTGTTGGAACGTGCAACAGGCGCCGGCGTACGCTTAGTACCAGTAGGTGTTGATGGAGCGCTTACGGTGGATGCTGGAAGCGACATCCTGTAGACCTCTTGCATCTTGGCTTGCGACTCCTCGAGAGTCTCTTCTTCAGTTTCATATCCGCCGTCATCTTCACTATCGTCGCTCACTTTATGCGTGTGTTAGTAACAAATTGTGGCAGAGTTTGGGCTGTAAAGAAAGACATACAATCGGAATCGGAATCGCTGTCGTCCTCGGTAGAATCGCTCTCCTCGTCCATCTCGAAAGCAAAGCGATCAGCGTCATCTTCGAAATCATAGACCGAGCCAGCGTCGCTGCCGTAGCCGTTCAAGTCTCCATCACCGTGGTCTTGGGCTAGGAGTCGCTGGATTTTGGGGTCGTCTTGGTCCATGAAGATGTCCGGATACGCATCGTCGGCCTCGTCGTCGCTACTACCGGAGCTACTGCGGCTCGAGCTACGGGACAGAGGTGCACCTTCTGCGAAACGAACACGCTTGGGGCGATCGGTGGAATGAAAAGAGTTTTCTCTCGGGCGGTCAGCGTTGGGCATCCGCCACAGGTTCATTTCCGCGTCATCCATGAGACCCTGCCATTCGGAGTCGAAAAGCTGCGCACCCTGGAATGGGTCCTCATCTAAGTTCAAGGGAGCACCCAAACCGAAAGGATCATCACCGTCACTACCAATGCTGAGCCTCCGGCTGCCGTATCCTGCCTGGTTAAGTTCTTCTGTGTACCAGTCGCGTTCTTCTTGAATAGTCCTTTCAGTCTCAGTCTCGAGGTATTCTCGTCTCAGGTCTGCTTCGGCGGCCTTGAGCATGTCTTTCTCGATCTCCTCGCCGGCTCTGCTGTCGTCGTCGCTAATCGCATCGAGTCCAGTGTAGTCATCGTCATCTTCAATAGACTTCATATCGCTGTCTTCGGCACCTCCGCTTGCCGACATGTCCATCATATCCACATCGTCTAGGAACATCATGTCATCGTCTTGTATTGCGTCAGATGATGGTTCCCCTGCCAGGTGCTCTTTGGGCTCTACGGTGAGCCGAGCAACACCTGACAGGGCTTCTGCAGCCGCATCATCTTCGGTGGAGGCCCGGCCTTCGTTGGCCTCACTGTCGGCTCCAGCGCTATCTTGCTCCCCATCGCTGCTCATGAGGGCTGCTGGGCGAGATTGATGGGTATTTGTCGTGTTGCTCGTCGAATGAGTATTTTCAGAGGTCTTGGGCTCGGCTGGTAAATACATCGTGGTCTTGCCAGCGGTCGAGAAAGTGTTGGGTTGCGCCATTGCGGCTATGGCGTGTTTCGAGAATTGGGTAGGTGGAGGGAGAGAATGCTGTATGATGTAGTATTCGAGTAACGCAATGGGTTGATTTGTTTCACTGTCGCGGAGTATCGCCTTCGAGGCAATTGTTTGCGGTGTTGTATAAATGTGGTCGACTGCACCCTCACTATGATAGGGCCGAGTCTGTACTTCGTTGGTGGACACTCCTTGGGTAAACGGAGTGTAGGATGGTGATGCCAGTTACAGCAACCTTGGGAAAGGTCAAAGTTGATTGGAGACGTTTGGTGAGGTGCTTGGAGCAACCGAATGGTACGTGGTTGTCAGTGATTAGAACCTGTTCGCTGGGCAGAGACCGGACTGGAAGGGTGCCACATTGACAGCCCTCCCAGCGGTGAATTTAGAGCTCAGCGACCGCCTGAGGCATCTTGTCCGACGAAGTGAGTGATGTGTTTTGAGTGTGTTTGGGGGGGGTGAGTTTTGGTATGAAGGAGGTGTTTTCTGGTTGATTGATGGAGATTGGTTGTGACGAGGGAAGTCGAGGGGTGGGAGAGAAGTTAGTTTGTCCTCTGAAGTGACAGTCGGATAGACTTTAGCGCTATTACACTAGCGCGCCTCGCCTGCCCTCCTCTCACCGCCCACGGATTGCACGTGACAACGACCGAGCGTAGCAAGTGGACTCGTAGACGGCTAGACAAACGACGCCTACCATAAACAACATGCACTAATACACCTCACTGCAATCACTTGCCGGTGAGTCAGACCGAAAGGGGCGCTGCTGCGACGGCAAACGGCCACAGTCGCCTCACCATCGTTCCAGTTCATGACGAACTTTCACTCACAAACTTCTGGCCCGGCTTCCACCATTGCCTCTTAAGGCATTCTGACTGGTCCAATCACCGCGCCTAGATCCATCGGCTACCTGCCGACACTAATGTACGGCGTGAAGTCGACACATATCTGCACTCGCAATCCATGTTTCCAAGGTGTCTAGGCGAGCGTGCCTGCATCCGCTTGTCGCGTGCGTGTTGACTACTATGGCTCATAGTAGCTGTATGTACTCACACTTACTTACTGAACTTCCAGGTCACCCGAAGGTCAGACTGTCAGGCAGCAGCGCGTACGGTCCAGGTGTTCGCAGACAGTTGGCCTCAGCCGAGTCCCCCGAAACCCCCACCAAAGAAAGGTAAAGGGACAGACCAACGACGGACGGATGTCCTCCTTCCTCTCTTGGTCAAGAAAATCAACCGGCAAAAGGACAACAATCATCAACGTCGATGGAGCCCGCCGAGAATTCTCCATGCATCTGAGTGGTCGTCAGCAACCATACCCCGGCTTTGTGCATGAAGTTCCTGAGAAAAGATGAGGTAGTGATCAACCAGAATTTGTTTAGCAAGACCCTTATGTTGAGCGTTGATCACCACATGGCGCCACCGACGGAACGGCTTTTCTGCCTACCTATACAATTAGCATGTGAGATGAATCGATGACACGATAGTTTGAGAGGATGTCTCTTCTTCGAGCAAGAGAGTGGGCGAGCCACATGTGCCAGACCAGACCAGCGTCAACATATGCGCTGGTAAGGCTTACATACATGTACATACATGTATGTGTACAAAGCATCTTAACAGCAATACACTAACAGGTAATATATCCGAAAACACTCAGGGTGGCAGGAGGTGGTAACCATTGCTGTCATCATAACGGCGTTTTCTCGCCAGCAGCAACCCGCGGAAGCCCAGTCCCTATACAAGAAAAAGCAAGGAACCGGGCAGTCCAGTGCAAGAAAAAAGTCCCAAGCGAGAAAGAAAAAAAAAAAGCAAAAGACTTTCTCCTTGTTTACATCGAGCTTTTGATGCGATCGATAAAATCCGGCAGAAAACCCTTCCACTTTCCCCCATCATTCAGCTGACGCGAAATCCACTATGCCATCATCACAACCCCTCCACCGAACCCTGCACCCCATAATATACCTACGAGTCGTCGATGCGGTGGCCGATGGGGAGCAATTGCATCGAATCGGTCGCTTGCGGGACCACGGTGTTATTCTTTTTGAAATTCAAGGACAGACGCACCCCACACCACGTGAACCATTATCTCCATAATGCTTACTGTACGGCCAGGCTTGGCTGTCTAAAAGTCTCTTTCGGTCGTTGTTTTTGGTCTCTCGATGAACATTGTTATAAGCCGGGACAGAGGTGGGCAACATGGGTAGTAGCCTGTCTCAATGGATCTGTTCCCTGAGATGTCGTGTTGCTCACCCAGCAAGCATTGAATCTCATCGGGCTCTGCTATCATAGAATACTACAATTATCTTATGGAATGCCGCAGTCGAGACATCAGGCGGCTCTTTTGCGCGGAAACCGAGCCTCATCTTCGGAATTTTTTCCTATCTACACCACATGATCTCTCTTTCCGACCGATTGACGACATGCGATCCGCCTTATCAGTCGGACGTCATGCTCCACGCAGTATGGTACTGCACATTGGTTTTCACGTCGGGTTGTACTTCGTACTTCTGCGTCCCGCTCATAGTTAGATACAAGTACCTAGTGAACGAGTCTCGCGGGCCGGTTTCAACAGGACAGCCTCCCCACCTTGGTGGGTACTTCCAAAAAGAATACCAAAAGACCCCATGGCGAACGTTCGAGTGATTTGATGGATACTACTCATTGTACAGCTTACTGATTGCTTTCCGATAATATCAAAGGTGACGACAATTCGGGTTAGGGTTGGGGTAGTATACATCACATCCGGCGCTCATACATCGACCACAGGTACTTACATGTGGTCCGGACGACAACGGTCTGCCTTTTAATTACGACTTGATACGTATAGGTAAAGCGCCGGGTGCTAGGCATCAGTAGAGAGACGTACTTGGTAACTGCTTGAAAGAGTAGCATCGCTGAGCTAAATGACATGGATTACACAACGGACACCCCATCAATATCACGACAGTAGGACGACAATGCAACTGGACGGCAGCGAGACACACGATCCGAATTCTTGAGAACCATGCTTTGATCCGGAGACATCGACAGAAAGGAATTGGAAAAGGCATATCATGTCTTTCGGAGAACGGGGCAGGAAGAATATCCTCCCACCCACAACATAATCATATTCATTCGAATCCCCTAGGATGTTTCGCTCCCCTCCCCAGAAAAGAAGTGCAAGGAATTTCCTGCTCTGCCTTGTATTCAACAGCGCCCAAAACGCAGCGTGTGAAAGGAAAAAAAAGGGGGGTGGGGGGACAATGTCCTACACAAGCCCAAAGTCTGTCACCCGAGTTCCAATAGCGACACGAGTTTCATCAGAAACAAAACAAAGAACGAAACGCGATCATTCACCCTGCCTTCCCTACAGCCAGCGACAGCTGTGTCGTTTGATAGTCCTACACCGTAGGGTACAATTTCCATTCCTAGAAGGACGGGGATCCCACGGCGCCTAGGTTCGGGAAGCCACCTGGTCTACCGAAGCCGATGCCAGCGGGAGACGTCCTGCTCGGCATTGGACTACCGATCTCGCCCAAACCGGCATGGGAGCCACGGCCTTGGTCCTTTGGCGTGCCGCTGTCTGGTGTCCACTTGACATGGGAAACGTCGCCACCGGACTTGCGCGCACTCAGTTCACCGCCACCGTTCTGGCTGTCGCCCTCTGTCTCGCATATCTCTTCGATTTCACGCAGTGAGGGCGGGGGATCGAGAGCGGGCATCTGGCGCATCAGAGCGTTGACTTCGTGGAAACCGTCGGATGAGGGGTTGGTAGCCGCGAGTTGCTTACACGCCTGGCAGATGGCGAGGCGGATAGCGAGAGGACGAGACTGAGTGCTGAGAGCGGAGACACGGTGCATCTGCATTGGCATCTGCGCGCCTACACCCATCGGGCCAAACGCACCATTGCTTGCGAATGCGTTGCCATTGGCAGCCCAGCCGGTCATGTGGCTCGCATTTGGAAGACTACCCCATTGCTGCTGACCGAGACCTGGAGCCTGACCGAAAGGCAAGGAGGGCGTGGCCCAGTTGGTCGCTGGCGTACCAAACCCTCCTGGTGGCTGCATCAGGCCGTTGATTCCAAGGGATTGGCTGCGCGTTGATGTCGGTATGGTGTTGTGCGACATGCGGCGATTCTCGCCCTGGGGTATCGGTTCATCCGAATCGTCTAGCAGGGCGGAGCTGCCGAGGTGCTTCGACAGAGCGTCAACATCACCGCGGGGGCTAATGTTACCTTCCCCTGGAGATTGAATGCTCGGACGCTGGATTGGCGTAGGGCGTGCGATCGGCTGGCCGCTTCCAAGGTTGAAGCGATCCTTGTCATTTGATTGCTGGCGAGAGTGAGTCGGCATGACTGGCCTAGACATTTCGGGCCCTGATACACCATTAGACGGAGGTTGTCCCATGTGCGAAGTGTGGTTCGACGGGTGTGCGGGCATTTGTGACCCGAAGCCAGGCGGCGCCACAACACCAGGTTGATCGAATGGGTAGCCCATACCCCGACCATGAGGGTGCATCATTCCGGAGGGTCCGCTCATACCATTCAGGCCATTCATCCCAGGAGGGCCAAAAGGTGATAGACGGTTGGGACCCATGGGCGGCACTTGATGGCCGTACATTGGCATAGGACCGCGCTGACCCATGTTGTGCATCATCGGACCTTGATGACCCTGGAATGGTTGGAAACCAAGTGGAGGGCCCATAGCACCGAATCCGCCAGGGTGATGCTGCTGCATATGTTGCATGCCAGGCGGCGGTTGAACTTGTTGATGTAGGGGTGAATTCAATTGATGAGGCGGTGGGCCCTGGAGAGGGCCTTTCTGCGGGAATTGTCTCGCGCCATTTGTGTGTTGTTGTTGCTGCGACGCGGCACTGCCAGGCGAGGAGGACTTGCTAGGTGCGCTCGAAACTTGCGAAGGCGGCTGCCTTGGTGAGGAGGCGTGCGATCCATGCTGTGAGGTTTGCTTTTGTCGTGCCGGGGTCGGAGCTTTGGGAATGACAGGAGTGGCCACTGCTGGATATGGCGACGAAATCCCTGACGGGACTTGCTTGGGATGAGACCCAGGCACCGCCACCATGCCAGCCTGCGAAGGGCGCTTCGCGATCTGAGGAGGCTGCGCAGCTTGTCGTGCTGATCGCTCGCGCTCCTTGGCCTCTCGGTCAGCTTTTGATTTCGCGTCACGCTCCCTTCTCTCCTTCTCGTCTTGAGCCTTTCGCTCCTTGACCTCCTTCTCGCGCGCCTCACGCTCTTCGCGCTCACGTTTCCGCGCTTCCTCCTTCTTGGCTTTCTCCGCCGCCCGTTGCTCTCGCGCCTTCTTCTCTGCGTCCTCTCTCCGCTGTTGCTCTTCTTGCTGTCGGCGTTGTTTTTCAGCCTCTTTCCTTGCCTTCTCCTCTTCTTGCTTCCGCCGCTCCTCTTCCTTCTTCCTGCGTTGCTCCTCCCTCTTCCGCCTGGCCTCTTCCTGCTTCTTCTCCTCGGCTTCTTTCAGGCGTGCCTCTTCCGCAGCCTTTTCAGCATCTTTCTGTGCCTTCTCCTCGGCCTTGAGCTGATTCTGAAGTCGCTTCTTCTCCTTCTTCTTTTCAGCATCGCGTTTCTTCTTCGCCTCTCTCTGTGCAGTTTTCGTTTCCTCGTCTTCGAGCTCCTCGAGTAATTTCTGCTGCCGCTCTGCCGCCACCTTCTCCTTGTATGCTGTTAATACTCGCTGCTCAAACATTCGGGCCGCGAATATTTGGAACATTCGCCTGCCTTCCTGCATGCGCTGTTCCTCTGTCAAGCCGTGCTGCTTACCATTAGTAACACTGAACGACTTCGAATTGTTTTCGTTGCTTTCACTCACCATCTCGTCCTCCTCCTCCAGATCATCGTCGTATTCCTCGTTGCTGTCGTAGCTGGCTTCTTCATCGTCGTACTCGTCGCCAGCAGCAAGTGGGTCTTCGTGATTGTATGCAGGATCATTTGGAGGATATGCACTGGGATGGCTGGGATTCGCCGCAGCATATTCAGCTTCGCTTTCTCGTTGCATGCGCCGCTCGGCCAATTGTTCCATCATCTCGATGAACTTTCGTCCATCGTTCTTCAATAGATCGTCGGCCACGGTGAGGAGGTTGTCTGTTTTTCCCTTTAGCCCGGTTTGCAGTTTTTCGAGCCATGGTGTAAGAATACCTTTGACAGTGAGGTTTTGACCAAAATTGAAGAAGTCCGGCACAGGACCTCGACGAGGCTCGGGCTCTTCGTCGGAATATTCCTCGTCCTCGTCTTCTTCATCGTCCTCGTCATCCTCCTCTTCGTCAGAGTACTCTTCGTCCTCGCTGATCTCCTCTTCTTCGTCCAGGTGCTCCAGCATTTGACTCGATCGATGGTGGGGATTAGGCGGGGGTGCGGCGAGTGGGTGTGGAGGGGGACGGTGTTGCAGCGGTTCGGGAAGCATGCCGTCAGTCGGTCGAGGGTCATGATGTGCGTACTGCTCAAGCTCCTGATAATAGCCCTCATACAGCACCTCCAGCTCTTCCTCGATTGCGGTGCGTTTGCGCCCGCAAACGGTGCACGAGCACGAATGCTTCTGCTGCTGTTTCATCTTCCTGAGCACGGCCTCCTTCTCGATCTTCAACAATGACTTGCGCTCATCTTCACTCAAGCTCAACCAAAAGTCCTTGATGTTCTGGCGTTCCTGCTGTGTGCTCGTGTTCCAGATGTTCGGGTGGTTTGCAACGCTCTTATGCATGGTTCGCAATGCCGCGGCGGATGTGTGTGTCGAGGGCGGAGGTGGTGTGGGTAGCGAAGGCAGCAGGTCCTGGCTATAGTGGTGGCTGGCGCGCTTCTTCTTGTTCTTCTTGCGGTTCTTCGCGGGCGGAGGTATGGCGTAGCCGTTGGGAGCGGCTTGGGAAGGCGTGTATTGGTCGTCGTATTGCTGGGGTTCCGCGTCGGAGTAGTCATCGTCGTATTCCTCGTCGTCGTACCTTAATGGGTCCTCATCGTAGTCGACGTCGGGGTGGTGACCGCTCGGAGCCACGGGCAGCGGCGTTTCACTGCCCACTGCTCTTGCGGCCTGCTTCGCGCGACGCTTCTGCTTCTTGCGGTTGCCGCCCGCAAGAGCGTTCGGAGGTGCGGTTATGACGCCGTTTGAAGGCGGATTGCGCGCGTGGGTCGCCATGACTGTGCGCTGTGTTGGGAATGAGAAAGGTGGATTAGGAGGTGTGTGGTAGCGGCATAAGTCAGTGGGATTGGGAGTGCAGGCCGGAATGCGGTCTTGGCCTGCCTAAGTGTGGTCGGTCTTGTAACGTTGTGTCGCGGAGTGGTGTGTGTGTGATGTGTAGGTAAGAGCTGTCCACCAGCAGTACGGCGGCGGCGGCTTGTACCCGAAGCGAACGGCGCGGGGATACCTTATCATAATTAACTTAAAATGCTGTACCCTGGAGGCTGACACCGACACTCACACTGACAGTGACAGGTAAAAGAAGATGAAGATGAACTACATGTACTCCCAGTCTAACAACTGACTAGACTATTAGGAGGACTGTCCTACGGACTGCCTAAAAGTCTTGCCGATGAACATGGAAAAATTGACAATAATTGGGTTAAAATGCGCGCCATACAAAACTCCATCTAAACCTCAGAATCTCCATCAAGACAAAACCGAACAGGACCAATTGCATCAAAGCAGACTCTTGCTCAACACTCGCAGCACTAGCAGCAGCCTTAGCCGTCAGTCTCACCTGGCGCTCCCGTCTATGAATATCCATCCAGTCCTCTCGACCTCGGTCAGCCTCCAGCTCCGACGTCTCCGGAATCACAAGCTGATCAAGCAGGAAACTGCGAAACTGTTGTGAGCCCATTTGCGCTTGCAAGTAGGGCCAGCATTTGGAGTCGGCGATGACTTGTGGTGATGGCTTCGCCTTGGTGCATTTACGACCGGGAAGCTGTGAGTCGTTGCATTTTGTGACGAGCGCAGCGGTGCGTGGGTGGCCGCAGCCGTGGACGGTGGCCTGAGTGTATTGGCACATCGTGATGTGTGTTGGAGATTTGTATGCTGGTGACGTGTTAGGCGTGTTGCTTGACATGCAAAGTGCTTTGGGTGAACTTGCGACTGTGTTAATCTCGCAGTGCTGTTATTTGTGAGTGATCGCGGTGGATGTTCGGGGAGGTATGAGGTATGTGGTATGCGTCGTGTCGGATGTTGACTTGATGTGATTGCAAAGAGGCGATGGCAAGAAGATGGGGCGGTCGTAGGGTAATATTAATACGTGAGCATCTTAGCTAAGCATGAGGACAACTCTGTTCATCTCGGAATGACTGTATGGAGTCACGTCGTGAACCCACAACTTTGTACTCATATCAAGACCAGATCAGCCAACGACTTGCGGTAGAGTCAATGTGCTCCCAGTGTGACCGCTGACCAAGCGCTCCATAGTGTCATCAGACACCCTCGATAATAATTGGCTCAGACCTACACCACGGTCCGCTGACTCCTCTCTCAATCAGTCCCTTACGACCTCCCTGATCCGCACAGCAAGCTCGGGCTTCTTCCACAGCGTGAAAATCTTGCATTCGTCCATCCAATTCTCCGATCTCGGATCAAGCTCCAGGTCAAACGACCAGATTATCTTCGTAAGGATCAGCCGCATTTCGGCGTGCGCCAGATTTCTCCCCAGACAGTTGCGCGGTCCGAAGCTGAAAGGCTGTAGCGCGTTGCGCTTGTCGTCTACGTATTTTGGGTCGCCCATCCAACGCTCTGGCGCGAACACTTCCGGGTCTTTAAAGTTGCGAGTCGAGTGGCCGGCCGGGTATGACGATACATACACTGATGTTTTCGCAGGAATGTAGTGGCCACTGATCGTTGCGCCGGCGGGAGGCGTTTGACGAGGGAATCCAGTGGCGACGGGTGGGAAGTAGCGGAGTGACTCCGAGAGGACGGCAAGAAGATAAGGTAGATTGGACACACTTTCGATGGTGATGGAGTCGTAAGAGCGGAAAGTGGAGCGGATCTCTTTCTTCAGAATGTCATATGTTGAGGGGTTCTTAAGAAGGAGGTAAGTCGCGCCGCTGAGCAACGTAGCAGTTGTCTCACTTCCAGCCGAAATGAACAGCAAGCAGTTCGAGTTGATCTCGTCCTGTGATATGGACATGAGTTTACCATTCTTCTCTTTGGTGCCGTTGTTCGCCAGTATGTGAGAATAGAAGTCTGGCCGTGTAGTCTTTTGCTCGGCGCGTGCGGCGGCTTTGTCGTATATCCACAAAGCGAAGTCCCGACGCCGACGCAAGATACTGATGTCGATGAAGCCAAGGATGACACCAACATATTTGAACCAGGGGTAACAGGTGATTGTGTAGAGGATCGGGAAACTCTCAAGCATGGTGAAAATGAGACCGACGTATTTGTGTGTGGCACGAGCTTGCAAGCAGCCAAAAGGTTCACCGAGGAGTAGATCCGAGATGATGTCAAAAGCGGTCCAGTTCTAAAGAGCGTTAGTGGAACATCCGAAGCATACGCTGAACGTCGTAGGTAACACGTCGCAGGAAGTGAGCTCTTGCAAAGGCTGCATCTCTCGTTGGTACACTAGGATAGAATCTGTTGCGCACTTACATACCAGGACACAATATCCTGTGATTCCTCAGTATTGGCAGCGCTCTCACGCAGCTCGTGAATCAACATGTCGACAAAACGTTGGAGCAAGGGTTCCTGTTCAGCCAATGCCTTTTCGCTGAAAGCATGCGACAAGATTCTTCTACCACGCGAGTGTGCTTCATCGTCACTTTGAAGCAGAGAGGGCGCGCCATTGGATGATTTGGGATACCATACAGGATCTTTCAGCATGTTCTGTTGGCCTTTGTGCGGACCAGTTCGGAAGCCGTAGATGTCTTGCCATGCCGTCTCTCCGGATATGAATGATATTTCGTTAGGTGAAACCCTGACGACGTCTCCATATTTGTCGTGGAGACGAGTAACGTTTTCTTTGGTAGTGCCACCAAGCATGTGACGAATGTATGGCAATCTGGTGATGGCATTGATCTTGGGACCGGGGATGTTGCGGAGTGGATCGAAGTATGACGCATTGACGATACCATTTGCGACGTAAAGGGCGATCTATTTGATGTTAGATGGGCCCGCGACTTTGCCAAACAGAGTATCCGATTTGACATACCACCGAGAGAATTGCCCCTACGAGCACGAAAGGTTTGTTCGTCTCTTCATGAGCGATGAAATCCATGATTGTAACAAGTTCGTTGCAACGGCGTTGGACCCGCAGAGTTCACCAGCTGGCGGGATGATCAAGGTGATAGTTCACATGGACAGCGATAAAAATGTGGTAAGTGACACATATGGTTTCAAAGTGGTCCTGTCTCTTAGGCCGCTCTGTAGGATTCGCAACTAGGTACTCTGCCATCAAGTCGCTAGCTGCAGGAGCCGAGATTAATCATGCAGACGGGCTTGGCGCGGGCGTAGCGACCTCTTGATTCGGGTGAAAGTCCGGTAGTTATGGCGTCTTCACACCTGCAGTGTATAAATCCGCAATAGACTAAATGGCATAGACGACCATACCAGTTGAGGGTCTGCCGACACCGTGGACGACACAAAAATGGTACCAGCCGTTTGCCGCCTCCATTCGTGCCGTAAATGTTTTGGGCGTGGACTTCAGTACTCAAGTGCTGAGCCATGCACTTCATGGTTCTGGGAGGCCCAAGTCAACTTCTTGACATAGATATGGCCAGACTCGATGCATGAGGCCGTGTTCTGTACAGCTGGCGACGGGCGGTCAACGCGGAGGGTTCGCTTAGAAAAAAGTCCATACGGGTAACCGGATGCTAGCCATAGTGGCAGGGAAGTCGTCCTTTATGGTTTCCAGCATCATTCGGTTGCGGTAGTCCCCACAGGCTCTGGCCGTGATGCGAAGAGAACCTTGTAACGAATGATCTCGGCCACCTCCAACGCTTGGCCGTCGGCAGCAGTTTTGCGGAGAAGAGCGATCGCTTGCGGCAACTTCTCCACCTCGCCAGTAAGCCTCTGGTGCTTGCCGACGTAGAGATGGACGCGTTTTTGCCACGCGGTGTTGGAGGCTGGCTCGCTGGTGTCGTAGAGCGGGAAATCCAATTTGCCCACGGGGAGGTTGCTGCCAGGCTCTGTTTGGAGAGTCGAATTCAAGCTGCCCTGTATCTCGAGGATGGCGAGGCCGGATGGGGTTTGTAGGACATGCGGTAACGGGTTTGAGGCCAGTCCGTGGCTGGCAGTTGGCATGGAAATCGGGATTGCAGGCATCTCTACCTGAGTTCTGAGCAGGCGCCGAAGATGGTGAGCGCTCGACAACTCGACGATGTATGTATTGAAGCTACTTTTCCTTCGCAGCTCGATCGCGTGAGTGGTTGGCTGCTGTTGATGGACAATTGATGTGAACGCGTAGTGATTATCGCAAGGCAGGCGCCGGTGGCCGGATCCTTCTTGAGCGTGAACCAAAATTGGCGTGGTCCAGGGTTAGGGTTGATTACGTTTGTTCTGCTGAAACATAGACCAACGTGTAAGAGAGCCATAAATGATTGAGTGCCATGAAATGAAGCCTTACTGACACATAGCCTCGACATCTGCTGGGTTGCAGCTCCGTTAATCGCAGCCAAGAACTACTATAACAGGTCCCAATCGCCATAACACAGTCAAGAGACAAGCACACACTCATGTAAAAGAACCGAAATCAAACGCTTATGCTGACCCATCTCGCTCGTATTACTTCTGCTTCCCTGTACTAAGCAGCCACAGATCGCACGGCCTGTGGGTAGTAGAAGAGATTACCCGGATCAAAAGCCGCCTTCAGCCTTTGCAACCTCGTGAGACTCTTCCCATAATACGCCTGCTCAGCAGTCGCCTGATCAAGCCTCGAGTCCGCGTAGTTGATGTACATGCCCCAATCCCCCTTCGCCAACGGCGCCGTGACGTTGGACACCCAGTTGTCGAGGAACGAGAAGCCGTTGGACGGGTATGCTCCGAAGAACGAGAGGTCGTAGAACTGGATCAGGTAGAGCTTGTCTCTGTGGGCGTACGAGGAGGTACTGAAGTCGCCATTTGTGACGGCTGAGTTGGAGCCGCCGTGCAGGTCGAGTTGGAACCACCAGCTTCTAGTGTTTTTGGGGCCGTCGACGTACCAGTAGTCGACGAAGTTGCGGAGTGAAGTGCCATTGAGGCTTTTGAGGGTTACGCTTTTGGCGTAGAAGTTCTCTTGCTGTTGATGAATTGTCAGTGTTGGGCACTGTTGGGCGACAATGGTCAGCTTACCATTGAGTATGGCGTGGTGGGATCTGTGGCAGCATTGGCATAGTGCTCGAAAGCCTTCAACCAAGTGGTGTTGACAGCCGTCTGGAGTACCAAGCCAGTTTTGTCCTGAAGAGGTTTTAAGGCAGCCCTCAATCCAGCAACGTCGCCAAAGAACATTCCTTCGAAATTGTGCTGGCGGCTCGAGCCGAACATACGCATTGTGAGATCAGCTGGCATCACCGTCTTGGTGTAATCTTCTACGGCGGCCAGGTATCCAGGCGCCGTTGTAGCATTCCAGCGTGCGGGCATGCTGAAGTATGTCACTTGCGCTGGCGCAGCGAATGTTGCGAATTCGTATGAAGCCACGATGCCAAAGTTCGAACCAGCACCACGTAGCGCCCAGAACAGGTCTGGGTTCTCTTTCGCACTGCATCGTACGATAGTGCCGTTTGCAAGGACTGTAGTCATACCGACGATCCAGTCAGTCGCAAGACCGTACTTGTGAGAGCTCATGCCGTATCCGCCGTGTAGTGAATGACCGCTGACTCCGACCCTAGCACTTCGTTAGAGCAGACCTTCATAAGTAGACGCAATGACTGACCCTGGACATGTTCCTGCAGAGATGGCTCTGTTACCTTGCTTGATCAACTCATTTGCAACGTGTCCGAGCCTGGCTCCAGGCTGTACAGTAGCAATATTGGTGGTCTTGTTCAATGTGACGTTGAACATGCGATCAAGCTGGATCACCAAGTGCCCATTCTCCCCACCCAGACCGGAGGATGAATACGAGTGCCCACCCGATTTTGCGGAAACTTTGAGACCAGATGCACGTCCGCAGTTGACCGCCGCTTGTATCTGTGGAATGGTGGTGGGAACGGCTACGGCTGCAGGCGTGTATGGCAGACGTGAATTGAAAGGTTTGATATCCGCGGTCCAAGTCGAAGAGCCAACTTTGTTAGCCGGGACTGAAGCTTTGCTCAAGCAATCATCTATCGCCGCCCGCTTGTGAAAGATGGCAGCATTGCTGGAAACGAGTACCAGGCAAAAGAGGAAGAGGGTATTGAGGACGGCCATGGCTTGTGATGGCAAAGCGACCGGTAAGGCAGACCAGCTGCGATGTTAGTAGTGGTGCTTCAAGAGAGGCGCTTCCTTCAAGGCCGTAGCAGTCGTACATGTATGGAGCGCCATCATTCGCATTTAAGACCCTAAGCCACGATAAGTGTAATGATGATCGGATCCAATCATCCAGATAGCAGGACACCGGTACTGCTGGAGATAGATGCATTGTCAGGGTACGGTTGGCGGCCCGCAATGAAACGTGCTCCGTGGCAAATATAGCAACTGTCACTGCTTCCGAAAGCAATACATCTCTTACCGAACCAACTCCTCCACTCCGGATTGCAGCGTGCCGTTAAGCTTGTCTGGGTGTTCTGGTGATACAGCAGCGAGCCCGAGAAGCTCGAGACGCGATGAGGCGCAAGATTGGCATGGTGCATGCTACCACGGCTGCATAGTCGTATCGTGCCGTGTGTCGAGACAGGGAAAAGAGAGACGACAAGTCACATACATGTAGATCACCGTCTGCCAAGACATTGATTTAGCCGGTGTTTCTAGACTCCAGGCTTTCAGCGCCACTAAAGTCTGGAGATGCTTCACCAAGCACTTTATAGGAAACGTGGGTGCAGCAAAGAATCACGATGGACAGTTCCCGGGTGCCAGGAATCGAGTGTAAAGCATTCAGCTTCTGACTAAGGGGAAATCGCTAGCCAAGAGTTGCCAGTGCCCACACGATTTCCCATTTGTTGTTAATGGTACCAATTCTTGATTCAATTGTCTCTTGTCAAGACACCGTCTTTGCATCGAATCATTGAAACGACTGCTTCACTTACCGATTTGTTCCGTAGCACCAAGGTAAAGCAGGTACATCAGCATTGATGAATTTTCGACAGCGCGAACCGGGTTCGGATCGAAACCAACTGGGGTCGCATTTAGCAGTTAACCCACAGGGTGCGTCGCCAACGCCACCATGCTGTACTCGATACTGCCATCGGCAAGCTTCATGTACTTTCCAACGCCCATCTCCAGCGCTTTCTCACTCATCAGATCGTCCCCCTTGGGCAGCAAGCCGTGATCAAGCGGGCCATTCCAAGAACCGTTGAGCTCGTAAAGGTGGCCATCCTTTCCCTTGACAAATGCAAGAAAATGAAAGCCAACACCTTCGTCAGAAGAAGGGGCGCGGGAGTCGCCTTTCAGCGCGGCAGCCATGTGCGCATGTTCCAACTCGGCGGAGTTGTACAGCACTTCAGCGCGCTGGGCAGACTTGAGGGGAATTGCTTCTTTCAAGAGTTTGTCGAGGAGAGAGCCAGGCTGCACGTATTGTTTTGCGGTGCCGTTGCCGACGCAGTGGAGGAGCGCCATGAGACCACACGCGTTGCCGATTGTCTGTGGAAACCAGGTCACTGGCTGATCTTCGCCGCTGCCGTCGTATGTGATGTCTTCGATCGCGACGTTCGGCGAGCTGCCGTGCAACTTGTAGTAGACATCGCTAGGCGCAATAAAAATGAGGCTGTGGACTGGACGTGGGATGTAGGAGTTGAGTTCAGGCTCGAGGCTGTAAATGTCGTAGAAACCGAGCTGTGGCGACACTCCGAGCGAGTGTATCAAATGGGTGAAGACCTCCGGGTTGTTTTCAAGAGGGACGACCACCTTTTTGCCCTTGGCATCGAAGGTGACACCGGGAGCGTGGGTTGGCTGCTGGGAGTCCATGGTGACGCTGTGTGGTAAGGTTGTGGGTGGGCAGAGTTCAAGTTGATCTGTTGTGACGAGCGTTTGTTTTTGTTCATATGTTCCTACCTCAATGATGCCTGGAGTCACAGGGCGCGGTCACAGGTGACTGCCTGATGTACAGACAGCTTGAGCATGTGAATGCAGTCAGCATGCAGGAACGCCTTGTTGTGAGATGTCTGCCTTAGACGAGAATACCACACGTCTCTCTCCAAAGAATGCAGGCCGGCGCAATCGTGCACGGCCTGGGATAAGACCCGGCGATAAGCGCGGCTCAGTTTCGGCTCAGAGATATCGGGCTGTCAGTTATCACATGGTAAGTAATGCTAATTAAACCTATTGGTGGTGCCGACTGATAGGACATTTGCAGCTAGTTTGGAAACAAGTCATACTATATGTGGTAAGTCGACTACACATGACACACTCATCCGGCGTGATAGCTTGCACAAAGTCTGGTCTTTGCACAAGATGCCACGAATAGCCAGATATGGCTTCAGAATCCGGGGGAATACCGTCCGTAACGGCTTTCGGTTGTGCACTCACAATATCAACATCTAAATCACGTTACTAGCGACATCTTTGTGTCGGCTGCAGGGCGCGGTTCAAGTGGGGAATTCTTGGATGCGATCGACTAATTAGGACAAAGATATCATGCTGCGCGCGCGCCCAGGTGGCACGGCACAATCGTCGGTAGGCGACCCGGGCGACGATCATTTAGTCAAGGGCGGACATGTCAATCTTCAATCTTCAAACTCTCGTGAACTGAACTCTCGCCTCTTTTTTCTTGTCAATCCTCGTCTCTCTGTTGTGCCTCTTCCGCCCACATACAGGCGCCTTGACTACAGCTGGAAGGCGACAATCCTCACATACCGAGCAGCTGCAGTAGCATCCGAACAAGCTACCCAACGACTGCATTGGTCGCCTCTCACACAGCATGAGCGCCTCATCTGTCGCCATGCGTCTGCGTGCGCGGTTGGCTACACGCCGCCCTCTCTCCCCGCGATGTGCCTTGCTCAACCGTCCAGTTGCAATTGGAAGAGTCCAGCAATTGTCTCGCACATCCGCCAGGCCTTTCTACTCGAGCACCACCGACGACACACGCGGCAGCGATCCCAAGGTTCAGAATGATTCCATCTTTACACCTCTCGACACTTTCCCGCGTCGCCACATCGGCCCCGACTCGGTATCCTCGGAGGCCATGCTCAAGGCCTTGGATCCGCCTGCGAAGAGTCTGGACGACTTCGTCCGCTCGGTTCTGCCCGCTGATATCCTCTCGAGCAAAGACTTGAAGGTCGAGGGCCCTAAGCTCGAGTCTGGGTCGATGGCGACTAGCGAGGGCGGCTATTCCGAAAGCCAGCTGCTCACAAGGTTGCGCGAGATCGCCAGCGAGAACAAAGTTTATAAGAGCTACATCGGGTGTGGATATTCAGGTACCAGGACACCCGAAACTATCAAGCGCAACATCCTCGAGAACCCCGCATGGTACACGAGCTATACTCCCTACCAGCCCGAGATCAGTCAGGGAAGGTTGGAGTCGTTGCTGAACTTCCAGACCATGGTCACAGACTTGACCGGCCTCGCGTACTCTAATGCCTCCGTTCTGGACGAGGCTACGGCCGCCGCAGAGGCCATGACTCTTTCCATCAACTCGCTTCCCATGGCCAGGCAAAAGCGCGCGAACAAGGTTTACCTTGTCTCGCACCTCTGCCACCCTCAGACGATTGCAGTTCTTGAAAGCAGAGCTCAAGGTTTCGGCATCACCATTGAGGTTGCAGATGTCTTGAAGAACAACTGCGAACGTGTCGATGCGGTTGGCGAGGACTTGGTCGGTGTGCTTGCACAATACCCAGACACCTACGGCGGTGTTGAGGACTACAAGAGTCTTGGCGACAAAGTGCACAACCTCAAGGCCACGTTCTCAGTAGGCACTGATCTTCTGGCATTGACCCTCCTCACGCCGCCTGGCGAATTTGGTGCAGACGTCGCTTTCGGCAACGCGCAGCGCTTTGGTGTGCCCTTTGGTTTCGGTGGTCCACACGCAGCGTTCTTCGCCGTGAGCGATGCCTACAAGAGGAAGATCCCGGCTCGCATTATCGGTCTGTCGAAGGACAGACTCGGGGACAAAGCAGCACGTCTTGCGTTGCAGACTCGCGAGCAGCACATCAGGCGCGAGAAGGCCACCAGCAACATCTGCACCGCCCAGGCGTTGCTTGCCAACATGTCTGCCATGTACGCAATCTACCACGGACCTGCAGGCATCAAGCGCATTGCGGAGAAAGTTGCCAAGATGACTCAGGTTGTTGCAAGCGGCTTGGAGCAGGCAGGTCTCGAGGTTCGCAAGCCCGTTGCTTTCGACACTGTCGTGGTGAAGAAGAAGGACGCCCCAGCCTTCGCTGCGAAGGCTGCCCAGCTGTTCCTCACCAACTTCCGTGTCGTTGACAACGATCACATTGGCATCTCGCTTGACGAGACTGTCGGTAAGAAACAGGTTGAAGAGATCTTGCGAGCTTTCTCCACTGACAGTGTCGATGTGGACGAACTGGCTGCTAGCATTGGTAACGTGCCCGCTGTCCCGGAATCGCTGAAGCGTACTTCTGAGTACCTCACCCATCCCGTCTTCAACACATACCACTCCGAGACTGAGCTCATGCGTTACATGCACCACCTTCAGTCCAAGGACTTGTCGTTGGTCCACTCCATGATTCCTCTCGGATCATGCACAATGAAGCTGAACGCAGCAACCGAGATGGCACCCGTCACCTGGCCTGAGTTCTCCAACATTCACCCGTTTGCTCCGCCGGAGCAATCCAAGGGTTACGCAGAGTTGATTAGAGAACTTGAGGCTGATCTCTCAGAGATCACTGGATTCCATTCGGTTTCCCTTCAACCCAACTCCGGTGCACAGGGCGAGTTTGCTGGCCTCCGTGTCATTCGCAAGTACCTCGAGCAACAGCCTGGAAAGAAACGCGACATCTGCCTGATCCCCGTCTCCGCTCACGGCACCAACCCTGCAAGCGCTGCTATGGCCGGTATGCGTGTTGTCACAGTGAAGTGCGATGCCAACACCGGCAATCTCGACATGGACGACCTCAAAGCCAAGTGCAAGAAACACAGCGAAGAGCTTGGCGCCTTCATGGTGACCTATCCCAGCACTTTCGGTGTCTTTGAGCCACAAGTCAAAGAGGCCTGCCAGGTCGTCCACGAGCATGGCGGTCAAGTATACATGGATGGCGCCAACATGAACGCACAGATCGGTCTTTGCTCGCCCGGTGAGATTGGCGCTGATGTCTGCCACCTCAACCTGCACAAAACCTTCTGTATCCCTCATGGAGGTGGTGGACCTGGTGTCGGACCTATCGGTGTCGCAGAGCACCTCTCGCCGTACCTGCCCGGACACCCTCTCGTTGCCAACGTTGGAGGCGACAAGGCGATCGCTCCAATCTCTGGTGCGCCATGGGGCTCCGCAAGCATCCTGCCCATCAGCTGGTCATACATCAAGATGATGGGTGCCCGTGGTCTTACCCATGCGACCAAAATCACCCTTCTTAACGCCAACTACATTCTCTCTCGCCTGAAGCCGCACTACGAGATCCTCTACACCAACGAGAACGGCCGCTGCGCACACGAGTTCATACTCGACGCTCGTCAGTTCAAGCAGTCTGCCGGCATTGAAGTCATCGACATTGCCAAGCGTCTGCAAGACTACGGCTTCCACGCCCCGACCATGAGCTGGCCCGTAGCCAACACTCTCATGATTGAGCCTACGGAGTCCGAGAGCAAGGCCGAGCTCGACCGCTTCTGCGACGCTCTCATCTCCATCCGCAAGGAAATCGCCGCGATCGAGTCCGGTGAACAGCCGAGGGAGGGCAACGCACTCAAGATGTCGCCGCACACGATGAAAGACCTCATCGTCGGCGAATGGGACCGTAGCTACACCCGCGAAGTTGCTGCATACCCATTGCCGTGGCTGAAGGAGAAGAAGTTCTGGCCCACCGTCACCAGATTGGATGACGCTTATGGCGACATGAACCTCTTCTGCAGGTAAGTGCTTGAATTTCCCACACTGTTACCTTAAACATGATTGCTAACGTACATCACAGCTGCGCTCCACCAGAGGACACCGTCGACGGCCTGACCGGCAAAGACGCCCCCATGCCCACGTAAAAGCGGGACATGATCGACTACACTACATGGGCAAAATGAAGGTTTAACACGGGCATAGAATTGCATTCAACATCAAAGCGTTCAAGCATGGCGTTACTTAGTTTGGGACAACGGCATTGGCCAGCCTACAGATACACAAACGGCTCGGCGGAGGGGTGAGATTATTCAACATGGGGTGCGGGATCAAATGATAGATACCTACAGATTCCGCTTTATGAAATTAGATACGTTTCCGTCGCTTTCACAGTGATGAACCACTGTTCGACTGTGCCGAGAAAAGCGAGACAGCTCACTTCTGTCACATATCTCGACTCGCAGGGACGTACCTTTGGACTCCGAATCGTTTCAAAGATATATTACCGCTGAGAGCGTTGCACTTAATGAGAATAAGTAAGCCACCTTGAGACTTCCAGATATGCGTTACGAGACCGTAATAGTTCTAATCTATTGCTCCGCAGAGACATGTTAAGTGAGTGCACCTCGGCGCAACTATCATCGCGATGCTTCCATCAGCTCGACGATCCATGATGGATGTCAAAGACGATCGTCAGGCACTTATGCCGACAGCTTGGCTAAGGTCGGATTAACTTTCGTACTGCAAGGCTTGAGCGGGCTTCTTTCTTTGCCAGCCCCGCAACCACACGTGTTTGAGGTCCGGTTACCTACGTACTTGGATGTACATACATTCAATGTAGGTACCAACGAGACATGGCGTGACGGCATGTCCACGCGATCACTTACGGAAACATCGGCAATGATCAGCAAGCTGCCGGTACATTGTGAGAGGCATGACAGTACCCAATACTTCCGACTGGGCCGTCGTCGTCATGTACAATGCTGCCAGCGGCGGCTTATGGCGGAATCAATTGGCAGTCACCGGCCATCACCACTCCGTTATAGAGTGTGGGCGGCGCTCGCGTGTGGTCGACTCTCTTTTTTTGCGAGAGTGTATAATCACATGCTGTGCGTGTCTCACTGCAAACAGACCGCCTGGACGAAGCTTGCGTGACTGAGCGAAACAAACGGGCACCTGCACATGCGAGGCCCATTCTGATGTAAGTACTGCTCCCTGGAATGCGGGCATCGCCTGAGAGCCTACCTTGAGCCTACACTGAAGCTGTGTCTCTGACCTGCAGATTCCCTGCAACGGCCACAAACTCGATGCAGAGTGATGGTACACAGCCAAGGGAGCAGAGTGGTAGGCGCGGATCAAGCCCTGCGACTTGCCACACGTCGTGCACACGCCTGTCCATGCTTTTGGGATTGCCGATAGTGGTGCTGACCTTCATACCCTGGCTAGACAAAATGTTGAAGCCTTCAACCGCCACTTTCATGTCTGTCCTGCTGGGCACCCGAATAACTCATGGCCGCATATATGAAACGCGCTTCAACGGCACGCTCTGGGACGATGCAAACTGGCGCATTACCACCACACAGCTCGATCAAGGGCATTACCAATCTCGCATGTCCCTAGCAAACGGCTATCTCGGTATCAACGTCGCGGCAGCAGGTCCCTTCTTCGAAGCCGATACATCAGTGAATGGCGACAATATCAACGGGTGGCCACTATTCGACCGGAGACAAACTTTTGCTACCATTGCCGGCTTTTGGGACGAGCAGTCAACGACCAACGGCACCAATTTTGAGTGGCTCAACCAATATGGTGGCGAGAGCGTCATCAGCGGCGTGCCGCACTGGTCTGGCTTGCATGTAAAGATTGGCGATGAGGTGCTTGATGCGGGCGTGCCGGCGGAACAAATCTCTGAATTTAGCTCAACCCTGGATATGCGTGCTGGAACGATGTGCTGGTCTTACACCTGGAGTCCAAGCGATGAGCCCGCGGTCGACGTCGAATACGAGATGTTCGTACACAAGCTCTACGTCAATCAAGCGGCGGTGCAGCTCAAACTCAGGCCTTCGAAAGACGTCAATGTCAGTGTTATCGATCTGCTGGATGGAGATTGCGCGATCAGAACGCAATTTGTCGACAAAGGATACGAGCCTGTCTTGCCGTTTATCTGGTCAGCGATCAGACCTTTTGGCATCGAAAGCGTCACAGCATACATCTACTCAGCGTTGGTTGGAGACGACAGCTGTGACAAGGAGAACCGCATGATGGTCACAGACGAGAAGTTGGTCGGCGCGAACAGCTCAACGATCGCTCAAGCCATGGACGTGGAGCTGAAAGCCGGACGAACCAGCGTTGTGACAAAGTACATTGGCGGCGCTTCGAGCGATGCCTTCGAAAACCCGCAAACAACTGCTCTGAATGCGTCTTGGTCCGCCGCCCAACAAGGTTATGACGAGCTTCTAGCCTCACATATGGCTGAGTGGGGAAACATCATGACCGCTGAAAGCGTCGATGACTACCGGCATCCCAATGGGAGCATTCCTGATGATCCGAACATACTGGAGCTGCAGATTACAGCTGTTACCAACCCATTCCACTTGCTGAAAGAAACAGTTGGTGCTAATGCGGTTGCTGCTGCGGGAAACAATACCAATTTGGACGTCAATAGCATCGCGGTTGGCGGACTGGGTAGCGATACCTACGGCGGGATGATATTCTGGTATGTAGCTGCGCCTATTCACTGAGACACTCGTACTGACTCATCTCATAGGGACAGCGATGTATGGATGCAGCCTGGGCTGGTGGTGGCACATCCTCGAGCTGCGAAACAAATCGCACGCTACCGATCAGAGCGCTTCCCTCAAGCGCAAGCAAACGTTTTGACCGCATATCAGTCGTCTCAGAACGAGACAGGTAGATTCTCGTCCGACGGTGCAGTGTACAGCTGGACCTCTGGACGACACGGCAACTGTACTGGTACTGGACCATGTTTCGATTACGAGTACCACTTGAATGGGGATATAGCTTTGCAGTTCCACAGCTACTGGATTGCAAGCGGCGACACTCATTTCTTCCGAGATGAGCTCTTCCCAGTCTACAATGCGATTGCCCAATTCTACGCCGATGTTGTCACTTACAACGAGACATCTGGGTTGTACGACTTGTACAATGCCACAGACCCGGACGAATACGCCAACTTCCAGACCAATGTTGGATACACGATGGCACTGATCAAGACGCACCTCGACAGTACCAACGAGATTCGCAACCGATTTGGTCTTGGTGCGAATGGGTCTTGGGCCGATATCTCAAGTCTCATCAACATACCTATCTATGAGCCTGCCAACATTATTCTCGAGTATCAAACGATGAATGGCTCTATATCTGTCAAACAGGCCGATGTCGTTCTCGTCGACGATTTTCTAGAGTATCCCAACCCATTTTCTTTGAGCAACTTGGATTATTACGCCGGCAAACAGACTCTTAACGGGCCTGGCATGACATATGGAGTCTTCAGCATTGTTGCGAGCGAAGTCTCACCCTCCGGTTGCTCTTCATACACCTATGGTCTGTACGGTTCGCAGCCATACACTAGAGCACCCTGGTTTCAGTTCAGCGAACAGCTGCTCGACGACTGGGACGCCAATGGAGGCACACACCCAGCATATCCTTTCCTCACTGGGATCGGTGGAGCTCATCACGTCGCAGTCTTCGGCTATCTGGGTCTGCGCCTGATGATCGATTCACTGAACGTCGATCCAGACTTGCCACCACAAATCCCACATCTTAACTACAGGACAATCTACTGGCAAGGCTGGCCAGTCAACGTAACGTCAAACAGCACGCATACCACTCTCCAACGTTTGCTGAACCCGCTCCCCACAGCGAACAGCACCTTCGCGACGGCTCCGATTCCCGTAACCATCGGTCTAGACGGGTCTTCTGGCTCCAGCAACGCAACAATCCACAACCTCTACTTAAACGGCACCGTAACTCTCGAAAATAGACGCGCAAGCTTCAAGAAGACCGTCCCAGGCAACATCGCGCAATGCCAAAGCGTCACCACCGACAGCGCCTACTCACCAGGCCAATTTCCCCTCAGCGCCGTCGACGGCGCCATCAGCACAAAATGGCAACCGACCCAGTCCAACATCACTTCAACAATCACCGTCCAGCTCCCGGAACCCTTCGTCCAAATCAGCGAACTCCGCTTCGACTGGGCCCAGGCTCCACCGCGCAGCTACGCCGTCACTTTCTCCAATTCATCATCGCCTCTGCAATCGCAACCCGCTGGTAGCACGGTAAATGTGGCCAGCGACGAGGCTGTGGCTGTCAGCGACGTCTACGATCCCGGGAAAGCGAGTGATATCGTGCCGTATTTGGGGAATACAACTAATGTTACGTTGGCTTCGCCGGTGTGGAGTGGGCGGTTTGCTGTACTGGCTATTAGGGGGAATAGGGCTACGGAAGGGGCGGAAGACGAGTTCAATGGGACGGGTGCGACGGTGGCGGAATGGGCGATTGTGGCTGCTGGTAGTGGGGAAAATGTTGCTGGGAGGGCTTGATGGTGGTACTTTGGTGATTGTGGGTTTCTGTCGGATCTTTCTGGGACCTGTGGGAGCTAAAAGTGTGTTTTGCATGTAAAATGGATCCATGTCACACCCCACGGCCATGTTGTACACTGTACCCATATCGATAGGCGGCCGGTCTCTCATTGAAAAGCGCACTCTCCTCGCAATAATGCTCCGAATAGATATCGTGACATCGTGCGCGTCTTCAGCTCTCTCTCCCTGTAATCATTTCTCAACTATCCCGACTCTGACTGACGATGGGTTTCAGCCGAGATGATATTGACGCCACAATCATAGAACAAGCCCACACATCCGTAGAACCACCGCAGGCGTATCATCTTCGTTGTTGACATCACCCACGAAGCCAACGTTCCCCTCGCCCACGCGAGCAAAAGCTGCAGGCGCTTGAGTCCGATCGCCCACGAGCGATGGCGCAAACACAGCTGATTCGATCCGGGACTCGCTCGAGGGCAAGTACACAGCATTGCTGTGCTGGACGTTTTTGACGTGCACGGCCTTCTGGCTGTAACTGGACGCCATGCCATTTGTGTCGAGAAGTGTCATGGCTGGGTTGAGGGCGCAGGTGGTACGATGGTAATCGCCAACAGCCCATGGCAGATCGAACTTGGAGAAAAGCAGCTCCATGTCCGTGGGTCGCACAAAGCTCGAGAAGAGTCCCATGAAGACGAGGGTGCCGCCAGACCGGACGTAGCTGGCTGCTTCATGGGCAAGGGAGAGGCGGGTGCTGATGGTGAGCGACTCGTCTGCTGAGAGGATGGCGGTTGGCTTGTTGACGCTGCGGTCGAAGAAAGCCCTGGCTTCGTTCGGGGTGGTGGCGTACTCAACAATCGCCTGAGTTTTGAGCAAGGCGTTGAAGTCTGCGAACATGTCGTTGTAGAAGCCTTCTTTGTCGAGTGCGAGAATGACGACCAATGGTCTTGAGTTCTTGTGTTGGGATGCCATCGTGCTGGCGGTGGGTTTGGAGGTGTGTGATGGATGATGAGAACAGGAGGTAAGTGTGTTCCAGTACGCAACTATAAATACAATCACTGACTCTTTCTTAAGTACGGCGCGTCCCGTTACTGGCAACTGCTGATTCTCATCCTGTGTTGTTTGTACACCAAACAAACACCCGCTTCGAGACAGCTTGGCTGGGTTCTTTGAAGTACATGTACATACTAGGTATAGCAAGCTACCAAGGATAAGGTACGGAGTTAGTCCTCTTGTGCCGATTAGGATATGAAAATATATTTATATGCGAGGCAGTAATGTCTTCAAGCAAGCACATACGACTCAGGCCAGTAGCAGCAGTGAGAACTGGACATTGTTGCAGCCAGACAAGGGTTTCGTGTGTCATAAATGAAGATACCTGTCACGTGACATTAGCCACAGCGTTTGCCGAGGCTGAGATCGCCATTTCCACTCCATAATGAAAGTCTTCGCACTTGACTACCTATACCACAACTCCTTTCAGCACATCAATTACTTCGTCGACGAACCCCTGCTGCATGCTAGCAGCAACCTGCACATTGGCTTGA
>Ga0265797_10001318_pt1 | contig 43748 bp, 38 predicted proteins | sample P2T30metagenome_FD_192433 | JGI IMG/M metagenome (GOLD analysis project Ga0265797, IMG submission 192433) | Plant litter microbial communities from East Loma Ridge, Irvine, California - P2 T30 | ecosystem: Environmental > Terrestrial > Plant litter > Unclassified | place: USA: California...
GCTATGCCCCGGCGGCTTTGGCACCCTGGACGAGGCGCTTGAAGTCCTCACCCTCGTACAAACTGGCAAAAGCCCGCTGGTACCGGTGGTATTGCTGGATACACCGGGTGGCACGTTCTGGGAGGGCGCCTTGCGCTTCATCAGGGAAGAGTTGGAGGCCAATCACTATATTCTTCCCAGTGACATGAAGCTGATGCGGCTGGTGTACAACGCGCGGGATGCGGTGGATGAAATCCGCCAGTTCTACGCCAATTTCCACTCCACCCGTTGGCTGGGCTCGAATTTCATTGTGCGCATGCGCCGCCCGCTGAACAGCACGGCGCTGGCCCAGCTGGAAATCGCGTTCCCGGATGTGAAGCTGAGCGGTTCGTTCGAGCAACATACCGTGGCACCAGAAAGCGCGGATGAACCTGAACTGGCTCACCTGGCCCGGCTGGCATTTGCATTTACTGGAAGGAATCAGGGGCGTTTGCGGGAGTTGGTGGATTTCATCAACCAGCCCGCGCATTGGGCTGAGCAGTGAGGCACGACAGCGCAGCCGGTCGCAGGGCGGGAATCATTCCCGCCCGCTGAGCAGCCGCCCTACCATATCCATCGAGTAGCCTCGATAAAGCAGGAAGCGGGTTTGCCGGGCGCGCTCCTTTTGATCCGTGGGCAATTGGGCCGAGAACTTACGTTCCCACACGTCGCGTAACAACGAAGCCCAGTCCATACCGCAAGTGCGCAACGCCTGATCGATATCCGCGCGCTGCAACCCGCGCTGCGCGAGATCTTCCCGTATACGCGCCGGGCCATAGCCTGAACGCGCTCGGTAGCTGATGAAGCTTTCGAGATATCTCGCTTCCGACAGAAGCCCTTCTTCAGCAAGGCGATCCAGCTCTGATGCGATCAGTTCTGCCGGCGCGCCCCGCTGGCGGAGCTTGCGCTCCAGTTCAACTCGCCCATGTTCCCGGCGGGCAAGCAAGTCCATCGCGGACCGGCGCACGGCAACCGGGGTATCCAGGGCTACGGTTGCCATGGACACCGCCGGGTGCTGATCCGGTAAAAGCAGGCTTCCAATTACAGGTCGCTGTCGGCGTCTACGACTTCATCGGGGGCCATGGCACCCTTCTTCGCCTCTTTCGCGTCCTTGGCTTCAGCTGCCGCGCCGCTGTTCAGCAACTTGTCACGGATCTGCTTCTCCAGCGCGGCCTTGACCTCTGGGTTTTCCTCCAGATATTTGGCGGCGTTGGCCTTGCCCTGGCCGATCTTGTTGCCTTGATAGGCATACCAGGCGCCGGATTTGTCCACGAAGCCGTTGGCGACGCCCAGATCGATAATCTCGCCGTTCAGGTAGATACCCTTGCCGTAAAGAATCTGGAACTCAGCCTGACGGAACGGCGGCGATACCTTGTTCTTGACGACTTTCACGCGGGTTTCGCTACCTACGATATCGTCGCCTTCCTTCACCGAACCGGTACGACGGATATCCAGACGAACCGAGGCGTAGAACTTCAGCGCGTTACCACCGGTGGTGGTTTCAGGGCTGCCGAACATCACACCGATTTTCATACGGATCTGGTTGATGAAAATCACCAGGCAGTTGGCGGTCTTGATGTTACCGGTGATCTTGCGCAGGGCCTGGGACATCAGGCGAGCCTGAAGGCCCACGTGCATATCGCCCATTTCGCCTTCGATTTCGGCCTTGGGCACCAGCGCCGCCACAGAGTCGACGATGATCACGTCAACGGCGTTGGAACGCACCAGCATGTCCGTGATTTCCAGCGCCTGTTCGCCCGTATCCGGCTGGGAAACCAGCAGGTCGTCCACGTTCACACCCAGCTTGCCGGCGTATTCAGGGTCGAGCGCGTGCTCGGCGTCGACGAAGGCGCAGGTGGCGCCGCTGCGCTGGGCCTGAGCAATCACGGAGAGGGTAAGCGTGGTTTTACCGGAAGATTCCGGGCCGTAGATTTCGACGATACGGCCCTTGGGCAAGCCGCCGATGCCAAGCGCGATGTCGAGCCCCAGCGAGCCGGTCGAGATGGCGGGGATGGCCGAGCGCTCATGGTCACCCATGCGCATGACGGCACCCTTACCGAATTGACGCTCGATTTGACCCAGGGCCGCAGCCAAGGCACGCTTCTTGTTGTCGTCCATTGATGTCCTCACGATTTTCGATAGGGCCGACAGCGCGCTGTGCGCGACCTGCGCGGGCCAATAACTGTATAAGTAGACAGTATTATTCCATACCTTCGGCGGATCGCCTACCCCCGCCCGGGTTTTTCTCCAGTGGCCAACGCCACCAGCCCATGAAGCGCTGCAACCACCGTTTGCTGCCTTACGGCATGTCGATCGCCGTCGAACTGACAGCGGTGAGCGAAGGTGCTGTCGCCGTCCGCCCAGGCTAGCCATACCGTGCCAACCGGCTTGTCCGCCGACCCGCCGCCGGGGCCCGCCACGCCGCTGACAGCCACCGCAAAACGTGCCTCGGCCCGACGCGCCGCGCCGGTTGCCATCGCTAGCACCACTTCCTCGCTTACGGCGCCTACCTGGCCGAACAGAACTTCGGGTACCTGGAGCTGGAGATGCTTCTGGCGGTTCGAATACGTGACGTAGCCTGCCTCGAACCAGCCGGAGCTGCCGGCGACGCGGGTGATGGCCTCGGCGATACCTCCGCCGGTACATGATTCTGCCGTTGTGACCGTGGCCCCCAGGGCCTGCAGCCGTTGCCCCAGCGTAGTGGCAAGTTGGGTGATGTCTTCCATTCAATCCCTCGTGACGTATGGCCGATTCAGGGGTGGCTATGCGAACCGGGAACACTTTCCCCCGCGTGGCGGATGCTGTCCATCGTCAATACGCAACCGCAGATTGCATAGCCGCGCCACACGCCAGGCAAGCAATTTTTAGTACTCCAAAAGACACACGCCCACGAGTACTGGTTCCAAATAACTCTGCTCTATAATTGCAATACCACAACGTTTATCGCGTTTCGTCGGGGCCCGTGAGCAACTCTTCGATAGCCTTGGTCATTATCCATGCGTGTCCTGAGTTAAACCAGAGGAGTAATATCATGACAGATAAAAACCAAGGTTCGATGAGCGTTCAGGAAGCAGGTAAAAAAGGCGGTGAAGCAACTTCTGCATCCCATGGTTCAGAGTTCTATCAGGAAATAGGCAGCAAAGGCGGCCAGAACAGTGGCGGCAACTTCAAGAATGACCCCGAGCGCGCCAGCGAAGCCGGCAGCAAGGGCGGCCAGAACAGCGGCGGCAACTTCAAGAACGATCCGCAACGCGCAAGCGAAGCCGGCAGCAAAGGTGGCCAAAGTAGCGGCGGAAACTTTGCCAATGACCGTGAAAAAGCATCCGAGGCCGGACGTAAAGGTGGCCAGAACAGCCACGGCGGCCGCAACCAGGATAGCTGATACAACACTTTAACCGAGCCCGGCCAAGCGCCGGGCTTTCTTTTGGCAGTTAACTCATAGTTTTAAGCGTTTTACACTCAAGTTACAACAGCGAGGCATATAAGCCGATCCTTCTCGCTGCGTTGGCCATCTTCAAGGAATCCCGGTTTCACGCAGCGGCTGAAACCTTGTACCATTGCCGGTTTTCGTCCCCGCTACACGACCGCCGAGCAAAGCCCCTGAATGTCTGACCTCTCCAGCCACACCCCGATGATGCAGCAATACTGGAAGCTGAAAAACCAGCATCCGGATCAGCTCATGTTCTACCGCATGGGTGATTTCTACGAGATCTTCTACGAAGACGCGAAGAAAGCCGCCAGGATGCTCGACATCACACTGACCGCTCGCGGCCAGTCCGCCGGCCAGTCCATCCCCATGTGCGGCATTCCTTATCATGCGGCGGAAGGGTATCTGGCAAAGCTGGTGAAGCTGGGCGAGTCAGTAGTTATCTGCGAGCAGATCGGCGACCCCGCCACCAGCAAGGGCCCGGTCGAGCGCCAGGTCGTGCGGATCATCACGCCAGGAACGGTCAGCGACGAGGCACTGCTCGACGAGCGCCGAGACAACCTTATCGCGGCGCTACTGGGGGATGAGCGGCTGTTCGGGCTGGCGGTGCTTGACATCACCAGCGGGCAGTTCATCGTGCAGGAGCTCAAGGGTTGGGAGCACCTGCTGGCCGAGCTCGAGCGCATCAACCCGGTAGAGCTGTTGATTCCCGACGACTGGCCCCAAGGCCTGCCCGCGGAAAAACGCCGCGGCTCCCGGCGGCGGGCACCCTGGGAGTTCGAACGGGATACGGCGCGCAAGCTATTGTGCCAGCAGTTCGGCACCCAGGACCTCAAGGGCTTCGGTTGCGAACAGCTCACGCTCGCCATCGGGGCGGCGGGCTGCCTGTTGGCCTACGCTCGGGAAACCCAGCGCACCGCTCTGCCCCACCTGCGCAGCCTGCGCCATGAGCGGCTGGACGACACCGTAGTGCTGGATGCGGCCACCCGCCGCAATCTGGAGCTGGACGTGAACCTCAGCGGCGGCCGAGACAATACGCTGCAATCGGTGCTGGACCGCTGCCAGACCGCCATGGGTAGCCGCCTGCTTACCCGCTGGCTGAACCGCCCGCTGCGTGACCTCAAGGTGTTGAGCGCGCGGCAGGGCTCCATTCGATGCCTGCTCGAGGGTTACCGCTTCGAGGGCCTGCAACCCCAGCTCAAAGCCATCGGCGACCTGGAGCGCATCCTGGCCCGGATCGGATTGCGCAACGCGCGACCTCGCGATCTTGCGCGGCTACGGGACGCACTGGCGGCCCTGCCAGAGCTGCAGAATCAGTTGGCGGACCTCGAAGCCCCGCACCTCGCGCAGCTGGCAACCATCACCGGCACCTACCCGGAGCTGGCGTCATTGCTCGAGCGGGCGGTGATCGACACCCCTCCTGCCGTGATTCGAGACGGCGGCGTACTGAAGGCCGGCTACGATCCCGAGCTGGACGAGCTGCTGGCCCTGAGCGAAAACGCTGGCCAGTTCCTCATCGACCTGGAGGCTCGCGAGAAAGCGCGCACCGGGCTCGCCAACCTCAAGGTAGGCTACAACCGGGTACATGGATATTTCATCGAGTTGCCCAGCAAGCAGGCGGAACAGGCGCCCGGCGACTATATCCGGCGCCAGACGCTCAAAGGCGCCGAGCGGTTCATCACGCCGGAACTCAAAGCCTTTGAAGACAAGGCGCTGTCCGCGAAAACCCGGGCCTTGGCCCGAGAGAAAATGCTTTACGAAGCACTGCTCGAAACGCTGATCGGCCATCTCGCGCCGCTACAGGACACGGCCGCCGCGCTGTCCGAGCTGGACGTGTTGAGCAACCTGGCAGAACGCGCGCTCACGTTGGACCTGAACTGCCCCACCTTCGTCGAGGAGCCGAGCATCCGCATCGAGCAAGGCCGCCACCCGGTCGTTGAGCAGGTGCTGACCACGCCGTTCGTGGCCAATGACCTGAGCCTTGACGACCACACTCGCATGCTGGTGATTACCGGCCCCAACATGGGGGGTAAATCCACTTACATGCGCCAGACGGCACTCATTGTATTGCTTGCCCACATCGGCGCCTTCGTGCCCGCGGCCCGTTGTGAGCTGTCCATGGTGGACCGGATCTTCACCCGGATCGGCTCCAGCGATGACCTGGCTGGCGGGCGTTCGACGTTCATGGTGGAAATGAGCGAAACCGCGAACATCCTCCATAACGCCACCCATGCCAGCCTGGTGCTGATGGACGAAGTGGGCCGGGGAACCAGTACCTTCGACGGGCTTTCCCTGGCGTGGGCAGCGGCGGAACGGCTGGCGCACCTCAAGGCGTTCACACTGTTCGCGACCCATTATTTCGAGCTGACGGTATTGCCCGAGAGCGAGCCGGTGGTCGCCAACGTGCACTTGAATGCCACGGAACACAATGAACGCATCGTGTTCCTGCACCATGTGTTGCCCGGCCCGGCCAGCCAGAGCTACGGGCTGGCGGTCGCGCAGCTCGCCGGCGTTCCAGGGCCGGTGATCGAACGGGCCAAGGAGCACCTGAGCCGGCTCGAAACCGCCAGCTTGCCAAAGGAAGCGATACCCGTCCGGCAAGGCAAGCCGCAGGTACCTCACCAGAGCGACCTGTTCGCCCAGCTGCCTCACCCGGTGCTGGATGACTTGTCAAAGGCCGACCTGGATAACATGACGCCCCGGGCCGCGCTCGAACTGCTCTACACATTGAAACAGCGGGTCTAACGCCAAGACACGCAAGCTGATAGAATCCCGCGCGGTTTGGGAAGTCCACCCTAGAGAGACCGGGACCTTGAAGTCCCGCAGGGTCCGCGTGGGACGCCTGTGACCATCAGCCTGGCACCAGGCCAAACCCAAACCTGCCGGGCCCATGCTGTGGGGCCCGCGACAGCCGCCTGAGGAGAGAATTTGAAATGACCTTCGTCGTCACCGACAACTGCATCAAGTGCAAGTACACCGACTGCGTAGAAGTGTGTCCGGTGGACTGCTTTTACGAAGGCCCGAACTTCCTGGTGATTCACCCGGACGAATGCATCGACTGCGCGCTCTGCGAACCGGAATGCCCGGCGCAGGCGATTTTCTCCGAGGACGAGGTCCCGGACGACATGCAGGAGTTCATCGCATTGAACGCCGAGCTGGCGGAGGTGTGGCCCAACATCACCGAACGCAAGGACGCCCTGCCCGAAGCGGAAGAGTTTGATGGCGTGAAAGGCAAGATCAAGGATCTGGAGCGCTGAGAACCTGGCCGGCCGGGCGGTCGGCTTTTCTTCAGGCAATAAAAAAGGGGGGTGTAAGCCCCCCTGTATCGTCTTCCCTGGTCCTTGTATTTCCGTGTCATCGTCCTGATGAATCGCGTCTTGCGATGTCCTGGCCGCCATCCTTGGAAGCCTGTGTCTGTCCGTGGACACAGTTCAAATAATAGGCTTTTCGAGACGGCGGGCAACCCGGGGGTTTTTGCAAGAAAAGTCGTTGCCAACGTGTTACTGCTAAAAAACGTATGCCATTCAATCACTTAGTGATTTTCCTGGCGCGCCAACGAGTTTTTTCACAGGGCCAAACGCTGATTTCTCACGCTACACGTACGCATTTTCCTACGTGACAATGGGAAACGTGGCCTCAAGAAATCTGGTCAAAGAAAAGCCCCGCAATTGCGGGGCTTTTTTGTATTGCACAGGCGCTATTGGAACAAGGACTCGCTCGAGAGGCCGTTACGTTCAAGGATTTCGCGCAAGCGCTTCAGGCCCTCCACCTGGATCTGCCGCACCCGCTCACGGGTAAGGCCGATTTCCAGGCCCACGTCTTCCAGCGTGCTGCTCTCATGGCCGCGCAGGCCGAAGCGGCGCACTACCACCTCTCGCTGCTTATCGGTCAGTTCGGACAGCCACTGATCGATACTCTGGGACAGGTCGTCGTCCTGGAGCAGCTCGCAGGGGTCTGTGGGGCGGTCGTCGGTCAAGGTGTCGAGCAACGTCTTGTCCGAGTCCGGGCCCAACGAAACATCCACGGAAGATACGCGTTCGTTCAGCCCGAGCATGCGCTTCACTTCGCACACGGGCTTTTCAAGTAACGCGGCGATTTCCTCCGGGGACGGCTCGTGATCGAGCTTCTGAGTCAGCTCGCGAGCGGCGCGCAAGTATACGTTCAGTTCCTTGACCACATGGATCGGCAGGCGAATCGTGCGGGTCTGATTCATGATCGCGCGTTCGATGGTTTGCCGGATCCACCAGGTGGCATAGGTGGAGAAACGGAACCCGCGCTCCGGGTCGAATTTCTCGACCGCCCGAATGAGCCCCAGGTTGCCCTCCTCGATCAGGTCGAGCAGCGAAAGGCCGCGGTTCACATAACGCCGGGCAATCTTCACCACCAGGCGCAGGTTGCTTTCGATCATCCGCTTGCGCCCGGCGGGGTCGCCTTTCTGGGACAAGCGCGCGAAGTGAACTTCTTCCTCGGGGGAGAGCAGCGGGGAAAAGCCGATTTCGTTCAGATAGAGCTGAGTGGCATCGAGCGCACGGGTGTAGTCGATGTATTTGTGCTGCTTGAGCGCAGATGATTGCCTGGCCTTGGAGCGAACCGCTACCAGCGGGGCGTCCTCATCGACCGCCGAATCAAGGACGATGCCGGTTTCTACCAAAAGCACCTCATCGTCGATGTCAAACTCCGGCGCTTCTCTGTTAAGAGCCATTGTTATAGTCCCTTGCTGAGTTCGACCTCAAGCCCAAGCGCGCCGGTTTCCATGGCTGCGCAGGAGCCTGTCCCCACTACGTGGTCAGTGACAGGCTGCAGCGTTGTTCAACGTCGTGGCAGAAACTGCATGGGGTCAACCGGCTTGCCCTGACGGCGAATCTCGAAGTGAAGTTTCACCCGGTCGGTACCCGTGGAGCCCATTTCGGCAATCGTCTGCCCGGCCTTGACTTGCTGCCCCTCCCGAACCAGTAGCCTACGGTTATGACCGTAAGCACTCACGTAGGTGTCACTGTGTTTGATGATCACCAACTCGCCGTAGCCCCGTAATCCACTTCCGGCGTACACCACGGATCCATCAGACGCAGCGAAAACAGGCTGTCCCAAATCCCCGGCGATATCAATTCCTTTATTCAAACTACCGTTTGAAGCGAATTTGCCTATCAAAACGCCATTCGCCGGCCACGTCCAACCCCCTGCCATGACTTCGCCAGCAGGCACTGGAGTGGCTACCGGAGCGGTCGCCGGAGCGCTGCTCGGGCCGGAAACACCCGGCGTAACCGCTGCCGGAGTAGTAACCGGGCGACGGATGATGGTGGTCGTGCTGGAAGAAGACGTAGAGTTGCTTCGCGTCACGACGGTAGACGGGGGGGCGCCCGCCACCACCGGGCTACCCGACTGACCGTCGAAGCGCAGTACCTGCCCCGGACGAATGGTATAGGGTGCTGGGATATTGTTTCGGGCACCGAGGGCCTTGTAGTCCCAGCCGTAGCGGAAGGCTATGGAATACAAGGTATCACCCCGCTTCACCACATACTGGCCAGTGGTGACCTGAGGGCGCTGGGGCGTGGCCGCGGCCCGGTCGACAACTCGCACACCACTGCTCGGCGTGCTCGAACAACCGGCCAGCAAAGCCGCGATAGCCAGCGTGGTGAGCAGGCGCTTGGAGGGCCGCGCACCTACACACTGGCCAGAAACTGTCGAACTCACCCGCTACTCCCTTTGGATGATGGATTCACAAGGCCGGCAGTATAACCGAGCCTGATGACCGGCCATGCCGGTAAAGGCGTTGTTAAACAAAAAGATGGACGTATAAACTCAAGCACCCTCTATGACCGGCCGCGCGCGGTGGAATTCCGGAGAGGGCCGTCGCGGCCCGAGGCCTCAGGCCAGAGGGCCGGTCAGCAGCGGAACGAAGCGAACCGCGCCCAGCACGTGGTGGGCGAAGCCGTGCTCTTCCCGGATGATCAGCATAAGCTGCTGAACCTCGCCTGCCCCCACGGGTATGACCATTCGCCCCCCGGGCGCGAGCTGATCCAGCAACGCCTGAGGCACGTCGGCCGCGACCGCGGTGACGATGATTCCGTTGTACGGCGCCAGCGCGGGCCAGCCTTCCCAGCCATCGCCCCAACGGAATACAACGTTGCGCACGTTCAGGGCCTGCAAACGCTCCTTGGCGCGATCCTGAAGGCCCTTGATGCGTTCCACCGAAAACACCCGCTCGACCAGCTGGGCCAGCACCGCGGTTTGATACCCGGAGCCCGTGCCGATTTCCAGCACCTTGTCCAGCGGCCCGGCGGCGAGCAGCAGTTCGCTCATGCGGGCAACCATATAAGGCTGGGAGATGGTCTGGTTGTTGCCGATCGGTAGGGCGGTGTCTTCGTAGGCGCGGTGCGCGAGTGCTTCGTCCACGAACAGATGCCGGGGCGTTTTGCGGAGCACGTCGAGCACCTGGTGATTACAGATACCTTCTTCGCACAGCCGCTGTATCAGGCGCTCCCGGGTACGCTGGGAAGTCATGCCAATGCCACGGTGCAGCAGATCGTCTTGCCCTCGCATCAGCGCAGCTCCTCAAGCCAGGCGCCAAGCGCCTCGAACGCTGGGTGGAAGGTGCGGTCGAGCTGCAGGGGCGTGACCGACACATACCCCTGCATGAGGGCATGGAAATCAGTGCCAGCGCCGCCGTCTTCGGCATCTCCGGCCGCCGCGATCCAGTAGCCAGGCTTGCCGCGGGGGTCCACGACCAGGCTGGGCCGCGCGGCGCGCGCCCGGTGGCCAAGCCGAGTAAGGCGGATACCACGGATGGCTTCCAGGGGAAGGTTGGGCACGTTCACGTTGATCACCGTGCGCGGGGGCAAGTGCAGCTCGCCTTGGGCCTCCACCAGCTTGCGCGCATACCACGCGGCCGTGGGCAGGTTGTCCAGCTGGCGCGAGGCAAGCGAGAACGCAAATGAGGTATGCCCGGAGAAACGCCCTTCCAAGGCGGCGGCCACGGTGCCGGAATAAATCACGTCGTCGCCCAGGTTGGCCCCCAGATTGATGCCGGACACTACCAGGTCAGGGTCCTCCTCCAGCAGGGCATTGAGCCCCAGGTGAACGCAATCCACGGGCGTGCCGTCAAGGCTGATGAAGCCATTTTCAAGGGTGACCGGATGCAGAGGCCGGTCGATCGTCAGGGCGCTGCTGCAACCGCTGCGGTCCTGGTCCGGCGCAATCACCGTGCAGTGGGCGAAATCCGCCAGCGCAGCATGAAGCGCGGCGATGCCTGGGGCGGTGACCCCGTCGTCATTGGAGATCAAGATACGCATGGGCTTTCCGTCTACCCCGCTTGCACCAGATCGAACAGCTCACGAACCACCACGGTGGCGAAGCATCCGGTGGGCAGGATGAAATCCAGTTGCAGAATGTCAGGCTCGGGATAATGCCACGTCAACTCCCGAATGGGCAGCCGAAGAATGCGACGTTCTTGATCCAATCCCGCCTCGGCCAGCCATTGGCACAAGGTTGCTTCGCGGGCTTCCACGCCTTGCTCCAGGGCCAGGGTGGGGCCGGTGGCCGGTGAAACACCCTTGCCACAAAGCGCGCCGGTGGGATGCAGATCCAGGGCGGCGAGGCGCGGGTCGGCGCACTCAGCCTCGGTGGCGGTGAAGAAACTGCGGCTGTCCGTGAACGCCAGCACATCGCCAGGCCGCGCCCGATCCCAGCTACCCTCCTCGACTCGCTTGGCCAGGATCTGATTGAACAGGTAGCTGCGCGCCGCCGAAAGGATGCGCGAGCGCACGTTCCGTTGTTCGGGCAGCTTGGCGCTCTCGGCGTAATGCCGGGCCTGCGCCAGGTTGCCACCGTCATGGCCGAAACGCTGGGTGCCGAAATAATTGGGCACCCCGCGCTGCTTGAGGACGTTCAAGCGCTGCTCTATTGCGTCGTGGTCCGCCGTCAGGGCGGTGAGCCGCAGCGAGAAGCCATTGGCCGAGTGAGCGCCGCGCTGCAGCTTGCGCCGGTGCCGCGTGGCCTGAAGGATGCGCAGGCTTTGGTCTTCGGCCTTTGCCAGATCCGGCTCGCCCTTGCCCGGCAAGTGCAGGCTGAACCACTGGCGGGTCAACGCCTGGCGATCCTTCAGGCCGGCATAGCTGATCATCTTCACGGGCACGCCCGCCGCGCGCGCCAGCCGCCTGGCGGCTTCTTCGGTATTGAGCTCGCGCTTTTCCACCCAGAGCCACAGGTGCTCGCCGTCTCCGGCAAGGGGGATATCCAATACCTCGTTGACCTGGAAGTCCTCGGCTGTGGCTTTGAGTACCGCGGTACCCAACGCATCACCCGACGCGCGCGGCCCTAACAGTTGCCACTCGTTCATGAAGCTATCAACAGGGCGACGGCGTGAACGGCGATCCCCTCCTCACGGCCGGTAAAGCCCAGCTTTTCCGTGGTAGTGGCCTTCACGTTCACCTGATCGATGCCTACCTTGAGGTCTGCGGCGATGGCGGCGCGCATCGATTCGATGTGGGGCGCCATCTTCGGCGCCTGGGCCACGATGGTGGCGTCGAGATTGCCCACGCGCCAGCCCTTGGCCTGTACCAGCTCGACCACATGGCGTAGCAACGCGCGGCTGTCGGCGCCCTTGAAGCGCGGGTCGGTGTCAGGGAAATGTTTGCCGATATCGCCAAGCGCGGCCGCGCCCAGCAATGCATCGCTCAAGGCGTGCAGCAGTACGTCGCCGTCGGAATGGGCGACCAGCCCGGCGGAATGGGGGATGCGCACCCCACCCAGCGTGATGAAATCGCCATCACCAAAACGGTGAACGTCGTAGCCGTGCCCGATACGCATAGAAAAACGCCCTGTGTAAGTCAGGGCGCGATTCTACCTCGCCCAGGCGTGCTTGGGCATCGTTGCCGCCCGCTCAAGCCAACCCGAGCGCCGCGGCGTGGTGGCGCAGATGGTCGTCGATGAAGCTTGCTATGAAGTAATAGCTGTGGTCATAGCCCGGTTGCAGGCGCAACGTGAGCGGATAACCGACATCGCTGGCCGTCTTTTGCAACACCTCCGGTTTCAACTGCGTGGCGAGGAAGTCGTCACGATCGCCTTGGTCGACCAACAGCGGCAACTGCTCTTTCGCCTGGCCCAGCAGGACGCTGCTGTCCCATTCTCGCCAGCGATTGCGTTCATCGCCCAGATAGCGGCCGAAGGCTTTCTCACCCCAGGGGCAATCCATCGGGTTGCAGATGGGCGAAAAAGCGGAAATCGACCGGTAGCGGCCCGGATTGCGCAAGGCGCAAACTAGTGCCCCGTGGCCACCCATGGAATGCCCGGAGATCGACCGGGCATCGCTGGCGGGAAAGTTCGCCTCGATCAGCGTGGGCAACTCGCTCACCACGTAGTCGTGCATCCGGTAGTGCTGCGCATAAGGCGGCTGGGTAGCGTTCAGGTAAAACCCTGCGCCGAGGCCGAAATCCCAGGCACCGTCGGGGTCCCCAGGCACACCTGCGCCCCTCGGGCTGGTATCCGGCGCAACGATGATCAGCCCCAGCTCGGCGGCCAGGCGCTGGGCACCGGCCTTCTGCATGAAGTTCTCGTCGGTGCACGTAAGCCCGGACAGCCAATACAGCACAGGCAGGGCCTTCCCCGATTCGGCCTGGGGCGGCAGGTACACCGCAAATACCATGTCGCAGCCCAGAGTGCTTGAGCGGTGCTTGTAACGCTTGTGCCAGCCGCCGAAGCTCTTCTGGCACGAGAGGTTTTCAAGGCTCATGGCGCCGCCCTCAGAAGTGGATCACGCTACGGATGCTCTTGCCTTCGTGCATAAGGTCGAAAGCCTTGTTGATGTCTTCCAGCGGCATGGTGTGGGTAATGAACGTGTCCAACGGGATCTCCCCCTGCTCGGCCATTTCCACATAGCTTGGCAACTCGGTACGGCCGCGCACGCCGCCAAAGGCACTGCCGCGCCACACACGCCCGGTCACCAGCTGGAACGGCCGGGTAGCGATCTCTTGCCCCGCGCCGGCCACGCCGATGATGACCGATTCGCCCCACCCTTTATGGCAGCACTCAAGTGCCGCACGCATCAGTTGCACATTGCCGATGCATTCGAAGGAGAAGTCCACGCCGCCATCGGTCATGTCGACCACGACTTCCTGGATAGGCTTGTCGAAATCCTTGGGATTGATGCAGTCGGTGGCGCCCAGCTGCCGAGCGATCTCGAACTTGGCCGGGTTGATGTCGATGGCGATGATGCGGCTTGCCTTGGCCTTGACCGCGCCGAGGATGGCGGACAGCCCGATGCCGCCCAGGCCGAAGATTGCAACCGTATCCCCTGGCTTGACCTTGGCGGTGTTAAGCACTGCGCCAATCCCGGTAGTGACGCCGCAGCCCAGCAGGCACACCTTTTCCAGCGGCGCCTCTTTGGGGATGCGCGCTACGGAAATTTCCGGCAGCACGGTGTACTCCGAGAACGTGGACGTACCCATGTAGTGGAACAAGGGCTTGCCTTGATAGGCGAAGCGGGTGGTGCCGTCGGGCATCAGGCCCTTGCCTTGCGTGCCGCGGATGGCCTGGCAGAGGTTGGTCTTGCCGGACAGGCAGAATTTGCACTGGCGGCATTCGGGGGTGTAGAGCGGAATGACATGATCGCCTACCGCCACGGAGGTGACACCTTCGCCAACCGCTTCCACGATCGCGCCGCCTTCGTGTCCCAGAATGCTTGGGAAAATGCCCTCGGGGTCCGCCCCGGACAGGGTGTAGGCGTCGGTGTGGCACACGCCACTGGCAACCACTCGCAGCAACACCTCGCCTGCCTTGGGCATGGCGACATCCACTTCGACGATCTCAAGCGGCTTCTTCGCTTCGAAGGCCACGGCGGCACGGGACTTGATCATGTGAACTCCAGGGAGAGGTGTAAAAACCAAAGTGTACGCTACGCACCAGTGGTGGATAATCAGCCTCTTTGGGAAACATTATTGCCACTCAGGGACAATCATGGGTGTATTGCGCTGGGAAGGGTTGGATGAGTTCGTGGCGGTGGCCGAACATGGGCAGTTCAGCGCTGCCGCGGCGCAATTAGGGGTGTCTTCTTCCCATGTGAGCCGGCAAGTGGCTCAACTTGAAGAACGCCTGCAGGCGCGATTGTTTTACCGCAGTACCCGGCGGGTGAGCCTTACCGAAGCGGGCCATACCTTCCTTCAGCATTGCCGCCGGCTACAGGACGGCCGCGAAGAGGCCATGCGAGCGGTGCATGACCTTACGAGCGCGCCGAAAGGTTTGCTGCGCATGACCTGCGCGGTGGCGTATGGCGAGCGTTTCATCGTGCCGTTGGTCACGGATTATCAGGCTCGCCACCCGCAGTTGCAGGTAGACATCGAACTGACCAATCGAACGCTGGACCTAGTGGACGAAGGCCTGGACCTCGCCGTTCGGCTGGGCCGCCTGCAGGATTCCCGGCTAGTGGCCAGCCGCCTTGCGCCTCGCCGCATGTACCTATGCGCCTCCCCTGGCTATCTGGAACGTTATGGCCGGCCGCATAGCGTGTCTGAGCTGTCTCGGCACAACTGCCTGATCGGTAGCAGCGATCAATGGCTGATGCAGCAGGACAACGGCGAAACCGTCGTAAGGGTCAAGGGAAACTGGCGGTGCAACAGTGGCCAGGCCGTGCTGGACGCGGCCCTCAAGGGTATGGGCTTGTGCCAGTTGCCGGACTACTACGTACTGGAACACTTGCGTACCGGTGCCCTGGTGTCACTGCTCGAAGCTCATCAACCACCCAATACGGCGGTGTGGGCGCTTTATCCGCAGCAGCGTCACCTTTCGCCCAAGGTGCGTGGGTTGATCGAGCATTTGCGGGAGGGATTGGCGGGGCGGGAGGAATATTCCGCGTAGCGCGCCCTTCGCTCACTTGTAGAAGCGGCGGGGCCGGCCATCCGGCGAAGCTCTCGAAGAATTCAGCGCTAGCGGCGCAGCCAGGCCAAGTCTTCGGGGCGGGTGACCTTGATGTTGTCTGCGCGGCCTTCGATCAGGCGAGGCGCGTGCCCGGCCCACTCCATGGCAGAGGCCTCGTCGGTAACAGCAACCCCGGCCACCAGCGCATCGGCCAGCGCCCGCTGCAAGGGGCCCAGGCGGAACATCTGCGGTGTGAAGGCATGCCACACCACGCTACGGTCGAGGGTATCAGCCACCCGCCCATCGGCGCCGGCGCGTTTGAGGGTGTCCCTGGCGGGAACGGCCAGCAAGCCACCCACCTCGTCATGGGCAAGCTCGGCTAGCAGGCGCTCCAGGTCACTGGCCGCCAGGTTGGGCCGGGCGGCATCGTGAACCAGCACCCAATCCCGGCTGCCAGCACCCAGTTCACTAAGCTTCATCAAGGCATTGAGCACCGAGTCGCAGCGCTCCCGGCCGCCGGTGGCGCGGTGAATGGCCGGGTCCGCCGCGCAGTCGAGCTCAGGCCACCAGGTGTCATGCTCGGCGAGGCTCACCACCAGGCCGCGCAGGTGCGGGTGGCCCCGAAAGCAATCCAGGGTATGTTCGAGCAAAGTCTTGCCCGCGAATGACAGATATTGCTTGGGCCGGTCCGCCCCCATGCGCGAGCCAACGCCAGCGGCAGGGATCACCACCCAGAAAGAAACAGGCAAAGTCATTGGGTAATCTGGTAGAGGGTTTCGCCATCCTTGACCATGCCCAGTTCATGGCGGGCACGCTCTTCGACGGTTTCCATGCCTTTTTTGAGTTCGAGCACTTCGGCGTCCAGCACACGGTTGCGTTCGAACAGGCGCTCGTTTTCGGCTTTCTGATCGGCGATCTGCTGCTTGAGGTCCGTGGCCTGGGCGAAGCTGCCCGTGCCCACCCACAGCCGGTGCTGCAAACCCGCCAGCAACAGAATGAGCACCAGAAACAACCAATAGGGACTGCGCATCGAAGAATCCAGTAAAAAGTCAGTCCAGATAGCACAAAGCCTGGCATCCGCCAGGCCCTATGCGTTCCGTATCGCCGTGAAACGGTCGCCGGTAAGCGATCAAGGCGACAGGGCTGGGTTATCTCCCATCCCGCCGCCTTTTTACCACTTCCTGATCAGCCGCGAAACTCGGCCCGACCTTTGTACGGTGCGCGCTCGCCCAACTGCTCTTCGATACGCAGCAGTTGGTTGTACTTGGAAACGCGGTCCGAACGGCACAGCGAACCGGTCTTGATCTGGCCAGCTGCCGTACCCACGGCCAGATCGGCAATGGTCGAGTCTTCGGTTTCACCCGAGCGATGCGAGATCACCGCGGTGTAGCCCGCGGCCTTGGCCATTTGAATGGCTTCCAGAGTTTCCGACAGGCTGCCGATCTGGTTGAACTTGATCAGGATCGAGTTACCGATCTTCTTGTCGATGCCTTCCTTGAGGATCTTCGTGTTGGTCACGAACAGGTCGTCACCCACCAGTTGGACCTTCTCGCCGATCTTGTCGGTGAGGATTTTCCAGCCCGCCCAGTCGGATTCGTCCAGGCCGTCTTCGATCGAGATGATCGGATAGCGCTGGGTGAGGCCTTTCAGGTATTCGGCAAAGCCTTCGGCGTCGAAGCTGTGACCTTCGCCGGAGAGGTTGTACTTGCCATCCTCATAGAACTCGCTCGCCGCGCAGTCCAGTGCCAAGGTAACGTCGGTACCCAGGGTGTAGCCGGCTTTTTCGACGGCTTCGGCAATGGCCTTCAAGGCATCTTCGTTGGAGGTGAGGTTAGGTGCGAAGCCACCCTCGTCGCCCACCGAAGTGCTCAGGCCGCGGGCCTTGAGTACCGCCTTGAGGCTGTGGAAGATTTCCGCGCCCATGCGCAGCGCATCGGCGAAGTTTTTCGCGCCGACGGGCTGAACCATGAATTCCTGGATGTCGACGTTGTTATCGGCATGCTCGCCGCCGTTGATGATGTTCATCATCGGCACGGGCATCGAATACACGCCAGGGGTGCCGTTGAGGTTGGCGATGTGCGCGTACAGCGGCAGGTCCAGGTCCTCGGCCGCAGCCTTGGCGGCGGCCAGGGATACCGCGAGGATGGCGTTGGCGCCCAGGTTGGCCTTGTTCTCGGTACCGTCCAGCTCGATCATGGTGTTATCGAGTGCTTTCTGATCCGCTGGATCCTTGCCCAGCAGTGCGTCACGGATCGGGCCATTGATGTTGGCCACAGCCTTGAGCACACCCTTGCCAAGGTAACGGGCCTTGTCGCCATCACGCAGCTCCAATGCTTCGCGCGAGCCGGTGGATGCTCCGGACGGCGCGCAGGCGCGACCGATGATGCCGTTGTCCAGAAGCACGTCAGCTTCTACGGTCGGGTTACCCCGGGAGTCCAGAACCTCACGACCTTTGATGTCGACGATTTTTGCCATTGTTGTAAACACTCCAGATTGGACGAGAACGACGCAGCTGAGGATGGAACACGCCCCGCGACTCCTGTCATCAGTGCGGGGCGTTGAAAGGCGTTGCTGACCGGCGAAACCGCGATCAGGCGGTCTCTATGATCGGAAAACTCTTCACCAGTTCATCGAGTGCCTTGAGCTGGCTCAGGAAAGGCTCCAGCTTGTTCAGCCGCAAGGCGCAAGGGCCGTCGCAACGGGCGTTGTCCGGGTCCGGATGCGCCTCGAGGAACAGGCCAGCCAGGCCCTGGCTGATGCCAGCTTTAGCCAGGTCGGTGACCTGGGCGCGGCGCCCACCGGCCGAATCGGCGCGGCCACCCGGCATCTGCAGCGCATGGGTCACGTCGAAAAATACCGGGTACTCGAACTGCTTCATGATGCCGAAGCCCAGCATGTCGACCACCAGGTTGTTGTACCCGAAGCTCGAACCCCGCTCGCACAGCACCAATTGGTCGTTACCGGCTTCCTCGCATTTGGTCAGGATGTGTTTCATTTCCTGGGGCGCGAGGAACTGCGCCTTCTTGATGTTGATGACGGCATTGGTTTTCGCCATCGCCACCACCAGATCGGTTTGCCGCGACAGGAAGGCCGGCAACTGGATGATGTCGCAGACCTCGGCCACGGGCGCAGCCTGATGCGGCTCGTGCACGTCGGTGATCACCGGCACGTTGAAGGTGCGCTTGATCTCCTCGAAGATCTTCAGCCCCTCTTCCATGCCCGGGCCACGGTACGAGTTGACCGAGGAACGGTTGGCTTTATCGAAGCTGGCCTTGAACACGTAGGGAATGCCGAGTTTTTCGGTAACCCGTACGTACTCTTCGCACACTTGCATGGCCAGGTCGCGGGACTCCAGCACGTTCATCCCGCCGAACAATGCCATGGGCTTGTCGTTGGCCAGCTCGATGCTACCAACGCGGATCGTTTTCTGTGCCATGGGTCAGCCCTTGTTCCTTTGCGTCAGGCTCTGTTGAGCGAGCGCGGCTTTTACAAAACCGCTGAACAGCGGATGGCCGTCGCGAGGCGTGGAGGTGAATTCAGGGTGGAACTGGCAGGCTACGAACCATGGATGGTCCTTGCCTTCCACTACTTCGACCAGCGCGCCATCGCCGGAGCGACCGGAAATCACCAGGCCGGCTTCCACGAGCTGAGGCAGCAGGTTGTTGTTCACTTCGTAGCGGTGACGATGACGCTCTACGATCACGTCCTTCTGGTAGCAGGCATGTACCCGCGACCCCGGCTCCAGCAGGCACTCCTGCGCGCCAAGGCGCATGGTGCCACCCAGGTCCGACGTTTCGGTGCGGGTTTCCACCGCGCCGGTGGCGTCGGCCCACTCGGTGATCAGGCCTACCACAGGGTGGCCGCTGTTGCGCTCGAACTCGGTGGAGTTGGCGTCGGCCCAGCCCAGTACGTTACGGGCGAACTCGATGACCGCCACTTGCATGCCCAGGCAGATGCCCAGGTAAGGCACCTTGTTCTCGCGGGCGAACTGCACCGCGCGGATCTTGCCCTCGACGCCCCGCAGGCCGAAGCCGCCCGGCACCAGGATCGCGTCCACGCCTTCCAGCAGGCCAGTACCCTGATTCTCGATATCTTCGGAATCGATGTAGCGCAGGTTCACACGGGTGCGGTTCTGGATGCCGGCGTGGCTCATGGCTTCGATCAGCGACTTGTACGCATCCAGCAGCTCCATGTACTTGCCGACCATGGCGATGGTGACTTCGTGCTCCGGGTTGAGCTTGGCGTCGATGACCTTGTCCCATTCGGCCAGGTCCGCGCTGCCGCACTGAAGGCCGAAGCGCTCGACCACGAAATCATCCAGGCCCTGGGCATGCAGCACGCCCGGGATCTTGTAGATGGTGTCCACGTCCTCGAGCGAAATGACAGCGCGCTCCTCGACGTTGGTGAACAAGGCGATCTTGCGGCGCGAAGACGCGTCCACCGGGTGGTCGGAGCGGCAGATCAGCACGTCTGGCTGCAGGCCGATGGAGCGCAGTTCCTTGACCGAGTGCTGGGTAGGCTTGGTCTTGGTTTCGCCTGCGGTGGCGATGTATGGGACCAGCGTGAGGTGCATCAGCATCGCGCGGCGGGCGCCAACCTCGACCCGCAGCTGACGGATCGCCTCGAGGAACGGCTGGGATTCGATGTCGCCAACGGTACCGCCGATTTCCACCAGGGCCACGTCGGCATCGCCGGCGCCCTTGATGATGCGGCGCTTGATCTCGTCGGTGATGTGCGGGATCACCTGGATGGTCGCGCCCAGGTAGTCACCCCGGCGCTCCTTGCGCAGCACGTGCTCGTACACGCGGCCGGTGGTGAAGTTGTTGTTCTGGGTCATGGTGGTGCGGATGAACCGCTCGTAGTGACCCAGGTCCAGGTCGGTCTCGGCGCCGTCGTGGGTGACGAACACTTCACCATGCTGGAAGGGGCTCATGGTGCCTGGATCGACGTTGATGTACGGATCCAGCTTGAGCATGGTGACCTTCAGCCCCCGCGCCTCCAGGATGGCCGCCAGTGAAGCCGAGGCGATGCCTTTCCCCAATGAAGAAACAACACCGCCCGTGACGAAGATGTAACGCGTCATGAAAAACCCTAGAAGTCTGCGTTAAAGCGGTCGGAGCCGCCGGGGAAAGCGAAGGAAGGCCCGCCGCGCGGAACAGCGTCCCGCCTGCGTGAGCCCCGACAACCGGCGACACTTGCCGCGCAAGGTACGAAAAATTGCCGCATACATACGAACCGGCGAAAGTCGCCGGCAGGTGAGCTGCTACACATTTCAACCATCGCCCAGCAAAGACTGCTCGGTAATCGGCAGCTCCGGCGGTTACAAGCACGCGCAGAAGCTGTATCAAGAAGGGAGGGTAGTCTACCGGAAACCGGCTTTCATCTCAAACACCGGTCAATCGTCGGTGGTCGCCAGCACAGTTCGCCCTCGAGCACGCGCAGCCGCGGCAGGTTCGCCACGGCCACCAACTGGCCGTCCAGAAACAGCAGCGGCAAGCGCCCCCGAACGAAGCCAGGCATACCGGCCTCGTTCAATAGCCGCTTGAGATCGCGGCTGCCCCGCCCCGCCAGCGCAAGCCGTTCGCCCCCTTCGCGGTACCGCACTTCAAAGGTACCGGCTGGCACCGGGCCACGCCAGAACGCCTGGCCATTGCCGGGCAAATCCAACGCCTGGCCAGGTAGCGCCCACACCGGTGGCGGGGGCGGCGTGTGCAACCAGGGCCCGGCCAGCCACCAGGCACGGTCGCCGGCGCGGTATAGCGCGCCGTCTGCCAATGCCCATATCGGTGCCGCGTCGGGCGCCGCATCCCTCAGGGCAGCCCAGCCAGCCCAGTGGTCGGTATCTGGCTGCCGCCCGAGCGGCGCGAGCCAGGCGCGGATGGCATTGCGCTGGCGGGCTTCGCTCAGGCCACGCAACGGCGCCAGGGCCAGCGACGGCAATGGCAGCCACGGCAAGGGCGCGCCGGCTTGGGCGGTGGCCAGATCTTCCAACGCAAGCTCGTCTAGCAAGGTAACCGCTTCAGCGAAATGCGCCGCGCTGCGGGCAAGGTTGGCGCAAGCCGCGGGCCAACGCGCTTGTAGCGGGCCCATGATCTGCTGGCGCAGATAATTACGGCTGTAACGGGCATCGGCGTTGGACGGATCTTCCACCCAATCCAGGCCAACGCCTCTCGCGTAGGCGAGCATGGCTTCGCGGCTTATGTCGAGCAGGGGGCGCACCAGCAGGCCCGCGCCCAGCGGACGCTGCACGGGCATTGCCGCCGCTCCCCGCACCCCCGCGCCGCGCAATAAACGCAGTAGCAGGGTTTCAGCCTGATCGTCGCGGTGCTGCCCTGTGATCAGCACGTCACCCGCGCCAAGCGCCCGGCCCAGCGCGGCATAACGGGCCTCCCGCGCGGCCTGCTCCACGCTGCCCCCCGGCGCGACCTGCACGCGAGCGATGTGTAGCGGCACGCCGAGGCTGCGGCACAGCCGCTCGCAATGGGCCGGCCAGCTATCGGCGGCGGGTTGCAGGCCATGGTGAACGTGGATAGCGCGCAGTGGCGGCAGCTGATGCTCGCAGCTAAGGCTGGCCAGGGCATACAAAAGGGCTGATGAGTCGAGCCCACCGGAGAGCGCGACAACCCAGGCAGGGCTGTCGCGCCAGGGGCGCAAGCGTGTGAGCAGATGCTCGGGAACGTTCATGCGATTGCTCCCGTGGAACGCCGTGCCAGCATCGGGCACGGCGGGCAGGGCTTACAGGCCGTAGCTCATCAGCCGCTCATAGCGACGGTCGAGCAGTGCCGGAACATCGAACCCGCTGAGCATGTCCAGCTGCTCGATCAGCGAGGCCCGCAGGGTTTGCGACGCCAGGGCGACATCACGGTGGGCGCCGCCCAATGGCTCGTCGATGACCTTGTCCACGATGCCCAGGCCTTTGAGGCGTTCGGCGGTGATGCCCATGGCTTCGGCGGCATCGGGTGCCTTCTCGGCGGTTTTCCAGAGAATGGACGCGCAGCCTTCCGGAGAGATCACCGAGTAGGTGGAGTACTGCAGCATGTTGAGCTGATCGCAGACACCGATTGCCAGCGCGCCGCCGGAACCGCCCTCGCCGATCACCGTGGCGATGATCGGGGTTTTCAGGCGAGCCATGACGCGAAGGTTCCAGGCGATGGCCTCGCTCTGGTTGCGCTCTTCGGCATCGATACCCGGGTAGGCACCAGGCGTATCGATGAAGGTGAGGATCGGCATCTTGAAGCGCTCGGCCATTTCCATCAGGCGGCAGGCCTTGCGGTAGCCCTCGGGGCGCGGCATGCCGAAGTTGCGGCGAACCTTTTCGCGCACTTCGCGGCCTTTCTGGTGCCCGATGACCATGACCGGGCGGCCTTCGAGGCGCGCGGTCCCGCCCACGATAGCGGCGTCGTCGGAGAAGTGGCGGTCGCCGTGCAGCTCTTCGAATTCGGTGAAGATCTGGGGGATGTAATCGAGCGTGTACGGGCGACGTGGATGACGCGCCAGGCGCGCGATCTGCCAGCTGGTCAGGTTGCCGAAGATGCTCTCGGTCAGCGTGCTGCTCTTTTCCTGAAGGCGAGAGATCTCATCGCTGATGTTGAGCGAGTTGTCGTTGCCGACAAGGCGCAGCTCTTCGATCTTGGCTTGCAGGTCAGCGATTGGCTGTTCGAAATCCAGGAAATTCGGGTTCATAGGCTTCCGTCTAGGGTCGACGGCCAGGCGGCCGGTTGATCCGTTTGGCGCCATACCATACGTAAGTGGCGCCTTGAGGTCGAGATGTAAAAAACATTGCGTTCGCCACACATGGGCCCGAACGCGTGCCGGAGCGGGATCGATTACCCCGGCTCAGCGATAATTCAGGAAGACGTTCTCCCGTCCGAACTGGTCACGCAATGCCTGGATGAGGCTGTCGGCCGGGTCGATGCGCCACGCCTCGCCAAATTGCAACAGGGCGCGGGCTTCGCTGGAACTGTAATCCAGGGTAATCGGGCAGGCGCCCCGGTGCTTGTTGAGCAGCGTTCCCAGCCAGTTGATGCGGTCGCCGCCCAAAGCCTTGATGTCTACCTTGATCCGCAGGCTTTCGGCCAGTTGGGTACGGGCGTCTTCCATGCTCAACACCCGCTTGACCCGCAGCCGCAAGCCGCCGGAGAAGTCATCGTTGCTGACCTCCCCTTCAACCACCACCACGGTATCGGTCTGCAAAAGGGCCTGCGCGCCATGGAAGGCGTCGGCGAACAACGAGGCTTCGATGCGCCCCGAGCGATCGTCCAGGGTAATGAACCCCATCTTGTCGCCCTTCTTGTTTTTCATCACTCGCAGCGCCACCACCATGCCGGCGATGGTCTGGGTATCCCGGGCGGGCTTGAGGTCGATGATCCGCTGACGAGCGAAGCGACGGATCTCGGTTTCGTATTCGTCGATGGGGTGGCCGGTGAGGTACAGCCCAAGGGTGTCCTTCTCGCCCTTGAGCCGCTCCTTGAGCGACAGCGGGCGCGCCTTGCCATGGTTGGCGTACACCTCGGCCTCGGCATCGGCGAAGACACCGCCGAACAGGTCCACATGGCCGCTGTCCTGGGTACGCGCGGCCTGCTCGGCGGACTTGATCGCTTCCTCCATCGCGGCCAGCAATACGGCGCGATTGCGGTCGATATTGGCCTGGTAGGCCTTGGGCTCGTCATGGAAGTGCGGGCCCAGGCGATCCAGCGCGCCGCTGCGCACCAGGGCGTCGAGGGTACGCTTGTTGATGCGCTTGAGGTCCACCCGGGCGCAGAAATCGAAAAGGTCCTTGAACGGCCCCGCCGCGCGGGACTCGACGATTGCTTCCACAGGCCCCTCGCCCACACCCTTGATCGCGCCCAGGCCGTAAACGATACGGCCGTCGTCATTCACGGTGAACTTGAATTCGGAGGTGTTCACATCAGGCGCGTCGAGGCGCAGCTTCATGCTGCGCACTTCCTCGATCAGCGTGACCACCTTGTCGGTGTTGTGCATGTCCGCCGACAGCACGGCGGCCATGAAAGGCGCCGGATAGTGGGTTTTCAGCCAAGCGGTCTGGTAGGACACCAGGCCGTAGGCGGCAGAGTGGGATTTGTTGAAGCCGTAGCCGGCGAATTTTTCCACCAGGTCGAAAATGTTACCGGCCAGGTCCGCGTCGATTCCGTTCTGCGCGCAACCTTCGATGAACCCACCGCGCTGCTTGGCCATTTCCTCGGGCTTTTTCTTACCCATGGCGCGGCGCAGCATGTCCGCGCCGCCCAGGGTGTACCCGGCCATTACCTGGGCGATCTGCATCACCTGTTCTTGGTACAGGATGATGCCATAGGTTGGCGCCAATACGGGCTTGAGCCCTTCGTACTGGTAGTCGGGGTGCGGGTAAGCCAGTTCGGCGCGGCCGTGCTTGCGGTTGATGAAGTCGTCCACCATGCCCGATTGCAACGGGCCCGGGCGGAACAACGCTACCAATGCGATAAGGTCTTCGAGGCAGTCGGGCTTGAGCTTTTTGATCAGCTCTTTCATGCCGCGCGATTCAAGCTGGAACACCGCCGTGGTCTCGGCCTTCTGCAACAGGCTGTAGGTCGGCTTGTCATCGAGCGGTATGAACGCGATGTCCAGCGGCTCCTCGCCTACCTTGGCGCGGTCACGGTTGATGGTACGCAGCGCCCAGTCGATGATCGTGAGGGTGCGCAAGCCGAGGAAGTCGAACTTCACCAGGCCCGCCGCTTCCACGTCGTCCTTGTCGAACTGGGTTACCAGGCCATCACCGGCTTCGTCGCAGTAGATGGGCGCGAAGTCCGTGAGCTTGGTGGGGGCGATGACCACACCACCGGCGTGCTTGCCGACGTTACGGGTAATGCCCTCGAGCTTGAGGGCCATCGCCCAGATTTCGGCGGCTTCTTCGTCGCTGGCAAGGAAGTCGCGGAGCATTTCCTCCTGCTCGAACGCTTTTTCAAGCGTCATGCCTACTTCGAAGGGGATCATCTTGGACAAACGATCGGCCAGGCCGTAGGACTTCCCCTGCACGCGAGCCACGTCACGCACCACCGCCTTGGCCGCCATCGAACCAAAGGTGATGATCTGGCTGACCGCGTTGCGCCCGTACTTGTCTGCCACATAATCGATGACCCGGTCGCGGCCATCCATGCAGAAGTCCACGTCGAAGTCGGGCATGGAAACCCTTTCGGGGTTCAGGAAGCGCTCGAACAGCAGGTCGTATTCCAGCGGGTCCAGGTCGGTGATCTTTTGTACGTAGGCCACCAGCGAACCGGCACCCGACCCACGCCCGGGGCCTACCGGCACGCCATTGTTCTTGGCCCACTGGATGAAGTCCATCACGATCAGGAAGTAACCAGGGAACCCCATCTGGATGATGATATCGAGCTCGAAATTCAGCCGGTCCACGTATACCTGCCGGCGGGCTTCGTAGTCCTCCGTGGTATCGCGCGGCAACAACACGGCCAGCCGCTCTTCGAGGCCGTCGAAGGACACCTTGCGGAAGTACTCGTCGATGGTCATGCCATCGGGGATGGGGTAATCGGGCAGGAAGTGTTTGCCCAGCTTGACCTCGATGTTGCAACGGCGGGCGATTTCAACCGAATTACGGATGGCGTCGGGGAGGTCGCTGAACAGCTCGGCCATTTCTTCCGGGCTTTTCAGGTATTGCTGGTCGCTGTAGTTGCGCGAGCGCCGCGGATCGTCGAGGGCGCGGCCTTCACCGATACAAACGCGGGTTTCGTGGGCATCGAAATCTTCGGCCTTGATGAAGCGCACGTCGTTGGTGGCCACCAGCGGCGCGCCGAGACGGTCGGCCAAGGCGACGGCGGCGTGCAAGTACTCTTCGTCGCCGGCGCGGTTGGTGCGTTGCACCTCCACATAGAAGCGGTCCGGGAACACCCCCAGCCAATAGCGCAGCAGCGCCTCGGCCTGGCCGGGATCGTTGCCCAGCAAGGCCTGGCCGATCTCCCCTTCCTTGGCGGCGCTCAGCGCGATCACGCCGGCGCTGGCTTCAGCTACCCATTCCCGCTCGATGATGATCAGGCCGTTGCGCTGGCCTTCGATGTAGCCTCGGGAGATCAACTCGGTAATGTTGCGGTAGCCCTGGGCGTCCATGGCCAGCAAGGTGATGCGGCTCAGCGGCGCGTCGGGCCCGGAGCCGGCCAGCCAGAGGTCGGCGCCGCAAATTGGCTTGATGCCGGCGCCCATGGCCGCCTTGTAGAACTTCACCAGCGCGCACATGTTGCTTTGGTCGGTGACCGCCACCGCTGGCATGTTCATGGCGGTGAGAGACTTGACCAGCGGTTTGATCCGTACCAACCCGTCTACCAGGGAATATTCGGTGTGCAGGCGAAGGTGTACGAATGAAACCGACATGGAGAGTCCATTGGCGAGAAAACGATAGCGGGAAATTGTAGCGGCGGCTGAAGGTTAATGCAGCCGCCGATAAGCGCTTCAGGCTTCGGCGAAATCAGCGTCGCGCGCTTCGAAGGCGGCGCGCACGGGCGCGAACGAGCGCCGGTGTATGGGCGTGGGGCCCAGCCGGGCCAAGGCTTCAAGGTGAACCGGTGTGGCATAGCCCTTGTGATTCCCCAGGCCATAGCCGGGGTAGATCAGTTCGAAGGCTGTCATCTCGCGGTCCCGGCTGACCTTGGCCAGGATGGAAGCCGCGGCGATCGCCGGCACTTTCGCATCCCCCTGCACCACGGCGGCACTGGGCACGGCAAGGACCGGGCAACGATTACCATCGATCAACGCCAGCCGCGGCGTGATGTGCAAGCCGGCCACCGCGCGCTGCATGGCCAGCATCGTCGCATGGAGGATGTTGAGGCTGTCGATTTCGTCCACTTCGGCGCGAGCGATACTCCAGCTCAGCGCCTTTTCGCAGATTTCTTCGTAGAGCGCCTCGCGGCGCGCCTCGGTGAGCTTCTTTGAATCGTTGAGCCCGAGAATCGGCCGGGCGGGGTCCAGAATCACCGCCGCCGTGACTACCGCACCGCACAGTGGGCCACGGCCCACTTCATCCACGCCGCAGACGAGTTCTTCGACCAGGGTGTAATCCAGGCCCATTTGTAGTTGTGTCGGTTCCATCACGGGAATTCCTGGTCAGCGTGCCAGCAGTTGCAACACGGCGTCCGCGGCCTGGTTGGAGGCGTCCTGACGAAGCGTGCGGTGAATCGCATCGAAGCCGGCGGTTTGCTCGCCCGGGTTATCCAGAAGCGGCAGCAAGGCTTCGGCCAGCGCCTCGGGCGTGGCGGCGTCCTGCAATATTTCCGGAACCAGCGCCCGCTGGGCCAAGAGGTTGGGCAAGGACACGTATGGGCTTGTGACCATACGTTTGAGCATCCACCAGGTCAACGGCGCGAGGCGATAAGCCACCACCATTGGTCGTTTGTACAGCAACGCCTCGAGCGTGGCCGTTCCCGACGCGATAAGCACCGCGTCACACGCCGCCAATGCATCATGGGACTGGCCGTCGAGCAAGGTGATGGGCAGCGACCGCCCGGCGAGCAGGCCTTCAAGCTGCGCGCGGCGCTCGGGGCTCGCACACGGCAATACGAACCGCAGCTCGGGCCGCGCGGCCAGCAGGCGCGCTGCCGTGTCGAAGAACAGCCCGCCCAGCCGGCGCACTTCACCGCCCCGGCTGCCGGGCATCAAGGCAACCAACGGGCCCTCAAGCGGCAACCCGAGGTTGGCCCGAGCCTGGGCCTGATCGGCCTGGAGCGGAATCTGATCGGCCAATGAATGGCCCACGAAGCGCACCGGCACGCCTTGTTCTTCGTAAAACCTGGCTTCGAAGGGGAAGAGTGTCAGCATAAGGTCGCAGCCTTCGCGGATCTTCAATACCCGCTTCTGCCGCCACGCCCAGACCGACGGGCTTACGTAATGCACCGCCTTGATGCCTTCGCGGTGCATCCGAGCCTCGATGGCCAGGGTGAAATCCGGCGCATCGATGCCAATGAACACGTCCGGGCGGGCATCGAGCAAGGTCTGGATCAACTGCTTGCGGCGGGCAAGCAGCTCGCGCAGCCGGCCAAGCACTTCCACCAGCCCCATGACCGCCAGGCGCTCCATCGGGAAGTAAGAACGCAGCCCTTCGGCTTCCATGCGCGGGCCGCCCACGCCGATAAAGCGTACGCCAGGGTGGCGAGCTTTGAGCGCGCGCATCAAACCCGCGCCGAGAATGTCGCCACTGGCTTCGCCCGCCACCAGCGCTACGCAAAGTGCTTCTGGCATCAGCGGGTAATGCCGCGGGTGGCTTCCCGGATGGTAGCCACGAACAACGCCACTTCGGCACAGGCTTGCGCGGGCTCTTCGAGCCGTGCCAGCGCCTGGTCGATGGTAAGGCCCTGGCGGTACACCACCTTGTAGGCATTACGCAGCGTATGGATGGTGGTGTCGCTGAAGTTACGGCGGCGCATGCCCTCGAAGTTCATGCCTCGCGCTTCGGCGGGGTTGCCGAATACGGTAACGAACGCCGGTACGTCCTTGCCGATCGCGGTGCCCATGCCAGAAAAACTGTGTGGGCCGATGTGGCAATACTGATGAACCAGGGTATACCCGGACAGGATCGCCCAGTCCCCCACATGCACGTGACCAGCCAGCGCGGTGTTGTTGACAAGGATGCAGTGGTTGCCGATCACGCTGTCATGCCCTACGTGGGCATAGGCCATGATCAGGTTATGGTCGCCGATGGTCGTCTCCGACCGGTCCTGGATGGTGCCCCGGTGAATGGTCACGCCTTCGCGAATGACGTTGTGGTCACCGATCACCAACCGCGTGGCCTCGCCCTTGTACTTGAGGTCGGGCGTGTCCTCGCCGATGGAGGAGAACTGATAGATCTTGTTGTTCCGGCCGATGCGGGTAGGGCCCCGCAGCACCACGTGAGGCCCGATGACAGTGCCTTCGCCGATTTCAACCCCTGCGCCGATGATCGACCACGGGCCTACCTCGACACCCTCGGCCAGCACGGCCGACGGGTCGATGATTGCACGAGGGTCGATCAAGCTCATAGTTTGCGTTCCGCGCAGATGATCTCGGCGGAGCAAACCGGCTTGCCGTCAACCGAGGCCTGGCAGTCGAATTTCCAGATCTGGCGTTTGCAGCTGATGAACCGCGCCTCCAGGATAAGCTGGTCCCCCGGGGTGACAGGCTGACGGAAGCGGAGTTTGTCCGAACCTACAAAGTAGTACAGGGTTCCGTCCGCTGGCTTCACGTCCAGCATCTTGAAACCGAGAATACCGGCGGCCTGGGCCATTGCCTCGATGATGAGCACACCAGGCATGATCGGATGCGCTGGAAAATGGCCATTGAAAAACGGCTCATTGATGCTGACATTCTTGTAGGCGCGAATGCGCTGGCTCTCGACATCCAGTTCCACTACCCGGTCAACCAGCAGGAAGGGGTAGCGATGAGGCAAGTATTCGCGAATCTCGTTGATGTCCATCATGTCGGGGAAAAGCCTGTATAAAAGAGAGGGAGCGCGCAAGCCTGCGGGGCCGCCTAGGTGGGCCGCGGGTACGGCACTCCTTGCCTCAGCAGCGCAGTCTAGCGGCAGCGCGCTGCTGATAGTGAAAAGGGATCAGCCATCAGATGACCCATCGCCGGCCCGGGTCACCGCATCCATTCGCTTTTCTGCCTGAGCCAGCCGGCGGTACATGTCGTCGAGCTGGCGAATGCGCGCCGCGCTCTTGCGCCATTCCGCCGCCGGTTGCATCGCGGTGCCGGACGAATACGCGCCCGGCTCGGTGATGGAACGGGTAACCATGGTCATTCCGGTCACGAACACGTGATCGCACAGTTCGATATGGCCAACCAGGCCCACGCCGCCGGCGAGCATGCAATGCTTGCCGATCTTGCTGCTTCCGGAAATGCCGACACAGGCGGCCATGGCGGTGTGATCGCCGATCTGTACGTTGTGGGCGATCTGGATCTGGTTGTCGAGTTTTACCCCGTTGCCGATCACGGTATCGGCCAGCGCGCCTCGGTCGACGGCGGTATTCACGCCGATTTCCACATCGTCGCCAACCGTGACGCCGCCAATCTGGGCGATTTTCTGCCACACCCCTTTTTCATTGGCGAAACCGAAGCCTTCGCCGCCGATGACGGCGCCGGACTGGATCACCACGCGCTTGCCTATGCGCACGTCGTGGTAAAGGGTGACGCGAGGCGCGAGCCAGCCACCCTCCCCGACCACGCTGCGGGCGCCGATGAAGCAATGCGCGCCCAGGGTAACGCCCGCGCCGATGACAGCGCCGCTTTCAATCACCACGAAGGGGCCAACGCTGGCGGTGGGGTCAACAGTGGCGTCGGAGGCGACCACGGCGCTCGGATGCACGCCCGAGGCCGCGCGCGGCCTGGGGTCGAACCGATGGGAAATGTGTGCGTAGGCCAGGTAGGGATCGGGTACTACAAGGGCATTGCCCTCATAGCCCTGAGCATCCTCGCGCTTGAGCAACACGGCACCGGCACGGGTCGTGGCAAGGTGCTTGCGGTATTGCGGGTTGGCCAGGAAGCTCAGCTGAGAAGGGCCGGCCTCCTGCAAGGTGGCCAGCCCATCGATCAAGTGCTCCCGGGCGCCGATGACTTCGGCGCCCAAGGTATCGGCAATGTCGCCGAGGGTAAGGCTCGACGTCATCATCACTTGGTCTGGTTCATGCGCTCGATGACTTGGCGAGTGATGTCGTACTGGGGCTTGACATCGATAACCGCGCCACGCTCGAGCACGAGATCGAAGCCACCGGCCTTGATCACGCCTTCGACAGCGCTGTCGAGCTTGGGCTTGAGCACCTTGAGCATGTCACGGTCAGCCGAGGCCTTGGCTTCGTTGAGCTCCTTGGACTGGAACTGGAAGTCGCGAGCCTTCTGCTTGAAGTCCAGCTCCAGGCGCTCACGCTCGGGTTGCTGCATCTTGTCGCCGCCCTTCACGAGGCGGTCCTGGATATCCTTGGCGCTGCTTTCGAGCGCCTTGAGCTTGGTTAGCTGCGGGCCGAACTTCTTCTCGGCGTCCACGGCGTACTTCTTCGCCGCGTCGGATTCGAGCAATGCCATTTGATAGTTGAGCACGGCCACCTTCATTTCGGCGAAGGCCGGGGTCGCGAACATGGCCGCGGCCACGATAACCAGTTGGGTCAGCTTGCGCACGATAAACTCCTGCGAATTCGTTGTATGTGAGCCAGGGAGACGCTTAGAACGTCTGCCCCAACGAGAATTGGAAGATCTGGGTTTCGGCTTCGTCAGGCTTCTTGATTGGCATGGCCAGGCTGAAGCTCAACGGGCCCAGGGCGGTGATCCAGGTGACCCCCAGGCCAACCGAGGCGGCCATGTTGGAGAAGTCGATGGAGCCGCAATCCTTGGTGTCTACCCGATAAGCAGTGCCTGCCGAGCTGCCGGACGAATACTGGCACTTGGAGTCGAAGACGTTACCCACATCAGCGAACAAGGAGGTGCGCAGGGATTTCTGATCTTTCACGAAGGGCATCGGGAACAGCACTTCGGCGCCACCGGTGATCATCACGTTACCACCGAAGGCCAGGGGATCCTGGTCGGGGTCGTTGAACGCCGGGGTACTGCGAGGCCCGAGGGTGCTGTCCTTGAAGCCACGGACGGAGTTGAAACCGCCCGCATAGTAGTTCTCGTAGAACGGCAGGCCGTCGGTAGAGCCGTAGCCATCGCCGTAACCCAGCTCGGTATGGAAGCGCAGGGTGTAGTTTTCGGTGAGCGGCGCGAACAGCTGGCCGCGGTAGTCCACTTTGTAGAACGACAGGTCGCTGCCGGGCGTGGTGGTTTCCAGGGTGAGGCTCTGGGAATGACCACGGGTAGGCAGAGTGCCGCGGTTCAAGGTGGAGTCGGACCAGCCCACGGACGCCTTGAAGTTGGTGAAGCTGTCACCCTCGCGGGCGATGAAATCGTAGATCTCGCCAACGGTATAGGTACCGGTGTTGATCTCATCCTTCTGAACGGTGAGGCCGAACGTAAGACGCGAGGTTTCGCTGATCGGGTAACCGAAGTTCAGGCCAGCGCCCAGGCTGTCCACGGCGTAGCTGGCCACGTCGACGTCGAGGTCGTCGTAGTCGGTCTTGCGGTAGAAGGCGTTGTAACCGAGGCTCACGCCATCCGGGGTGTAGTACGGATCGACGAAGCTGAAGTTGTAGCGGGTCTGGTATTCGGAGCGGGTAAGGCCAATGCTCACCTTGTTACCGGTACCCAGGAAGTTGCTCTGGCTGATCGAGCCACCCAGGATCAGCCCCGCGCTCTGGGCGAAGCCCACGCTGGCGGTGATCGAGCCCGAGGGTTGTTCTTCCACGGTGTAGTTCACGTCCACCTGGTCGTCGGTGCCAGGCACCGCCGGGGTTTCAACGTTCACTTCCTTGAAGTAGCCCAGGCGCTCCAGGCGGGTCTTGGACTGGTCGATCAGGTAGGTCGAGGCCCAGCCGCCTTCCATCTGGCGCATTTCACGGCGCAGTACTTCGTCTTCGGTCTTGGTGTTGCCGCGGAAATTCACACGGTTCACGTAGGCGCGCTTGCCCGGGTCCACCATGAAGGTGATGTCCACGGTGTGGTCGTCGTCGTGGGGCTGCGGCACGCCGTTGACGTTGGCGAAGGTGTAGCCTTCGTTGCCCAGGCGGCGGGTGATCAGGTCGGAGGTGGAGGTCATCACCTTGCGCGAGAACACCTGGCCGGGCTTGACCAGCAGCAGGTTCTGGATCTGGTCCTCGGGCACCTTGAGGTCACCGCTGAGCTTGACGTCGCGAACCTTGTATTTCTCGCCTTCGTTCACGTTCACGGTGATGTAGACATGCTTCTTGTCCGGGGTGATCGACACCTGGGTGGAGGCGATGTCCATGTTGATGTAGCCGCGGTCCAGGTAGTACGAGCGCAGGCGCTCCAGGTCACCGGACAGTTTTTCGCGGGCGTACTTGTCGTCGTTGCGGAAGAACGAGAGCCAGTTGGTGGTCTTGAGCTCGAACAGGTCGACCAGGTCTTCCTCGGGGAAGACGGTATTGCCCACCACGTTGATGTGCTGGATCGCCGCCACGGTGCCTTCGTTGATCTTGATCTTCAGGCCCACGCGGTTGCGCGGCTGGGTCACCACTTCGGTGTCCACGGTGGCCGAGTAGCGGCCCTGGGCCACGTACTGGCGCTGCAGCTCGTTGCGCACGCCTTCGAGGGTGGCGCGCTGGAAGATCTCGCCTTCGGCCAGGCCCGACTGCTTCAGGCCCTTGAGCAGGTCTTCGGTGGAAATGGCCTTGTTGCCTTCGATCTCGATGCTGGCGACCGACGGCCGCTCCACCACGTTGATCACCAGGACGTTGCCATCACGCCCCAGCTGGATGTCCTGGAAGAAGCCGGTCTTGAACAGCGCGCGCGTGGAATCCACCAGCTTGCGGTCATCGGCCTGCTCGCCCACGTTCAGGGGCAGGGCGCCAAAGACGCTACCGGCGGATACCCGCTGCAGGCCATTGACACGAATATCGGAGATGGTGAAGGACTCGGCGTGAGCGGTACCGGCAAACAGCACGGCCGCCACCAGGGGCAACAGCGAGACGCAGCGCATACGGGTTTATATCCAGTTGGCACACTCCTTGCCGGCACGGGCGTTCCGGTACAACCGACAAGGAGCAAAGTATCGTCACCGCCAGGCGGTGTACGCTGTAATCAAGCGGCGGGCAGCTTACTGCACGGGCCCATGGGCAAACTTGTCGGCATTGTCAGCCCGCGTAGAATGCGCAATACAATCACCTGCCTTGTATTGATAAATAACGGCTGGCGCGGCGCCGGCTGGCGAAACAGCCGCGCAGGTGAAGTAACTGTCACCTTCGCGGGTATGGATTTCATATTCGGGCTTGCCGCGTTCGCCACTGTATTTGAGTACCCGGGCCACGTCCTGCAAGCGCAGTGTGCCGGTGCCATTGTGGGACGGCCCGGTGAGCACGCTTACCCGCTGAAACCAGCCATCGCCGGGCTCGCCCTGGCTGAAGCCGTGCAACATGGCTTCGAAACGCTCCAGCCGGGAAAACGCCCAGAGGGTGTGTTCGCCCCCCTGCCCGCCCGCTCCTTGGCAACCGGTGAACACGAACAGATTGATGGAAGGGTTGTCTTCGCAGAAGAAGTCGTATGGCAATAACCCGCCCATCATCTTACTGCCCGGCACGAAGCCCTTTTTATGCACCAGAAACATAGCCGCCTCATGAACGATACTGTTGAACGGATCAACGGGCGGATGAAACCACGGGCGCCATTCAATAACTATCTAGACCTTATGTTTGACCGCGCCAAGCCTGTTACAAACAGGCGCCCGTGAACACTTCCGGATACGTAGCGGCCTGTACGGGCGGCGATCTGTCAAGACGTGTTTATTTTTTACAATTCGCTACACAAACCTGGCCTTCAGTTGAACGCACTGGCGCCGATATACCGGCACAGAGCTTCTATTTGGGCTGCGTCTTGCGCCCAGCTCCCACTGCCCCCCTGCAAGGTATTTATGAAACTGACATTGGGTAAAAAGCTGGCGCTGTCCGCGAGCGCCGCGTTGTTGCTGGTTGGCGTGAGCCTCACCACAACCCATTACGTGGAAAGCAAGAACACGCTGGAGGCGTCCATCGCCCGGCAGGTGAGCAACACCGGCAAGGTGTTCGCGGCCAACGTAAGTTATTGGCTGACCAGCAAGCAGTTGGCGATGGCGTCGGTGACGGCGACTGGCAACGCCACCGACCTGCCGCTTCAATTGGAGCAAGCCAAGGTGGCGGGTGGCTTCGACAACGTGTTCCTGGCCCGGCCGGACGGGTCCCAGATCAACGCCAACCACGTAAGCCTGCCCGCGGACAACAACGATCCGCGCCGCTGGAAGTGGTATCAGCAAGCCTTGGCCGCCCCGGGCGAGGTGTACTTCTCCACGCCCTCGATCGCCGCCGCCACCCAAAGCTTCGTGCTGTCATTGGGTAAGGTGCTGAGCTACAACGGCGAAACCCTGGGTGTACTGGGGGCCGACGTGAGCATGAACGAAATTCTCGGCCAGCTGAAACAGATCCAGCTGCCGGGCAACGGCTCAGCGTTCTTTGTGGACCGCAGCGGCATCATCCTCGGCCATACCGACCAGGCCGTGCTGGACAAACCGGTGAGCAGCCTGTACCCGGCCCTTACCCCCGCGACGCTCGACAGCCTCGCGGGCAGCGACGGCGCGCGCTTCCTGCTCACCGACCGCGGCGAGCGCTTGTACGTGGCGCCGATCAATCATCAGCACCAGAAGCTGATCATGGTGCTCGACCACGAAGCCCTGCTGGCGCCGCTGCGCACCAGCCTGTGGGTGGCGTTGGGCACGCTCGCGGTAATCCTGGTGATCTCGCTGCTGGTGGTCAACGCCCTGTGCGTGTGGCTGCTGCGGCCGCTTGGCGCGATGTCCCAGGGCTTACAAGTGATCGCCAGCGGCGACGGCGACCTGACCCAGCGCATTACCCTGCAATCGCGCGATGAAGTGGGCGAGCTGGGGCAGCATTTCAATCAGTTCGTCGGCAGCCTGCACACCTTGATCAGCCATGTGCGCCAACAGGCCGTGGACATCGATCAGGAGTCGACCAAGGTGCTGGACCGCAGCAGCGACTCGGCACGCAACCTTGGCCAGTTGCAAGAAGAACTGACCCTGGTGGCCACCGCGGTGACCGAGATGGCCAGCGCCACCCAGGAAATTGCCGGCAACGCTGAACGTACCGCCAGCTCGGCGCAGCAATCTTCGGCCAGCAGCCTCAAAGGGCTGGAGCTGGTGCGCAAGACTCAGGGCTCGATCGGGGACCTGTCCGGCGAAATCAGTGCCGCCACCGCGGTGGTGAACGAGTTGAGCGAGTATTCGCAGTCCATCACCAGTGTGCTCACCAGCATCCAGGGCATCGCCGAGCAAACCAACCTGCTGGCGCTGAACGCCGCGATCGAAGCTGCCCGCGCCGGTGAACAGGGCCGCGGCTTCGCCGTAGTGGCCGATGAAGTGCGCATGCTGTCTCAGCGCACGCAGGAGTCGACCAAGTCGATCCAGAGCACAGTGGGCAATATTCAGCGCATTACCCAGGACGCCGTAAATCGCATGGTCAGCAGCACGGGCCTGGCTGAACGCAGCGTGGCCGATGCCCAGCTGGCCTGCGCATCGCTGGAAGCCATCACCGCCTCGGCGGATGAGATCTCCGGCATGTCCCAGCAGATCGCCTCGGCCGCGGAAGAACAGTCCTCGGTGACCGAAGAAATCACCCGCAACGTGGTCACCATCCAGACCCTGGGTGAGGATCTGGTGGACATCGCCCAAAGCGCCGAGCATCAAGCCCGGTTGTTGCAGGAGCGGGCCGGGGACCTGAACGGCAAGGTGGCGCGGTTTATTCTGTAAGGCCATTTGGCGAGGTGCTGGATTCGTACCCTTCGGACGACCCTTGTGGGGCCGGGCATAGCCCGGGACGGGTTCGGAACGAGCGTGGCATCAAGCTCAACACCCCATCCTGGGACAACCGATACCGGTCGAAATCCGCCGCCAGCACGAGGTTGCCGCCATACCCGGCGGCGGCCTCCTGGCGCAGGTCCTCGATCGACAGCCCGTGCCCCGGGCTTGCCTGATAGCGTGGGCTGAAGTGTGTCAGTACCAGGTTGGGCAGCTTCGCCTGCCGTGCAAAATCGGCGACGGCGGCGGCGCTGCTGTGGCCGTGGTGGGTTTTGTCCTTCGCCACCTCGGCGGTATAGGTCGCCTCATGCACCAGCACTTGGGCGCCCAGGCAAGCGCGGGCAAGGCGCTCCGGCTCGCTGTTATCGCCCGCCACCACGATGCACTGGGTGGGCTGGTCGAAATGCACGTAGTCGGCGCTATGGAGTGTGCGCCCTTGGTACGCCACGTCATTGCCGCGGATCAGCGCCCCCCAGGCCGGCCCTGGCTCCACGCCGTGGGCAATCAGCTTTTCTCGATCAAGCCGCGGCCGGTGCGCCGCCTCCGTGAGCCGGTAGGCATACGAAGGCACGCGATGGGCAAGGGCTGTGGTGCTCACGGCCACATCTGCGTCGCGCCACTCATCTGTTTCAAGCAAGGCTTCGGTGGCATGGAAGCGCAATTGGAAGGGCAGCCATGTCTGGGTGAGCTGGAACGTAGCGAGCAGCCAGGCTTCGATCCCTTCCGGCGCGACGATGTCCAGCGGCCGGGTACGCCCCTGCAGCCCGGCGCTGGCCAGCAAGCCCGGCAGGCCATAGCAGTGGTCGCCATGGACATGGGTGATGAACACGCCCGCCAGGCTGTGCAACGACAACGGCGTGCGCAGCACCCGATGTTGCGTGCCTTCGCCACAGTCCACCAGGTACCAGCCCTTGCCCTGCCCCGCGATAACGGCCAGCCCGCTCACGTTGCGCGCGCGGGTAGGCGTGCCCGAGGACGTTCCGAGAAACAGCAGCTCCATGAACAGGCTCCTGAGTAAAACCGCCAGTATGGCATCACTTGCTCAGGCCTCGATGCCCGCCAGCCAAAACCACCTATAGTGAAGTGATGGCTACCGTGACCTTTCGCTTCTACGCCCACCTTGAAGGCTTTCTGCCCGGCCCGCGCCGTGGCCGGGCGTTCGCTTGCGCCTGCCCGCCCCTTGCCACGGCCAGGCACATGATCGAGGCGTTGGGGGTGCCCCATACGGAAGTGGCGCTGCTACTGGTGGATGGGCACTCGGTGGGCCTGGACCAGCGCCTTCAGGCAGAGCAACGGGTGGCCGTGTACCCCAAGTTCGAACAGTTGGACATCAGCCCCATCACCCCGCTGCGGCAATCGCCGGCGGGCCCGCTGCGATTCGTGGCCGATGCCCATTTGGGCGGTTTGGCCAGGCTGCTGCGCATGGCGGGCTTCGATACCTTGTTCGATAACGCCGGGGCCGATGCCGCGCTGGCGGCCACCGCGCGCCGGGAAGCGCGCATTCTACTCACCCGCGACAGGGACTTGCTCAAGCACCGCGCGGTGATTCATGGGTGTTATGTGCACACGCTCAAGCCTGCCGCCCAGTTGCGCGAGCTCTACGACCGCCTGGACCTCGATGGCCGCTTGCAGCCGTTCAGCCGGTGCCTGAACTGCAACACCACCCTGCGTGAAGTGAACCGGCAGGACGTCCTTGACCGCCTGCCGCCACGGGTGCGGGAGCGCCAACAGCGCTTTCTGACCTGCCTGCACTGCGAGCGGATTTACTGGGAGGGCTCCCATTGGCGGCGGATGAATGCGCTGCTGGCGTCGCTGGGCGATACCGGGTGATTCGCGAGCCTGGGGCTGGGCCCCACCCACGTATCGACCACCTTTACCTGCCTTTACAGACCCTTTACCGCCAGCGGGTGTAGAGTTTCCCCCTCAGCAACGTTGGCTCACCTGTGACTACCGCCATGAGCAAGATCGATCCCGTTTCCACCGTCGCCGCCGCTTTTCTCCTGCTATTGATAGCCCTCACCTCCTGGGCCCGCGCCGAGCAGCCCGGCGCCACCCTCGCCTGGTTGGGCGGGCCGGTGATGGAGACCACCGCGGCCTGCTCCCGCGCCGAAGGCCAGCGCCAGCTTCAAGTGGCGTGTTGACCGCCGTCAGAACTGCACCAGGTTCATCGCATCAAGGATGGCTGAGCCACCAAGGCCTGTGAGCGACACCATCACCGCGCGTAACCAGGGTTCCTCGGAATACGGAGAGAACGCGCCGGTGCGCAATTCCTTGATGCGCTGGCGAAGCACCGTAAGCTGCTTCTCGGGAGCCTCCCGGTCTGGCTTTTCCATCACCGGTCTGTCAGCTGGCGATCCGGTGCTTTCTGGAACAGTGCCCTGGAGCAGATAGTGATCCAGCCGTGACAACGCCAGGTTGCGGGCTTGCTCGGCGGTGCGCCGCAAAGTCAATGCAGATCCAAGCAGGACCACTGCATTCAACGCAAGGATGAGGCTGCTGCTCAAAGGCGCTGACCAGTTGTCGAACACGGTGCTTCGAGAAGCCACCAATATCAGCATGACCAAAGTAGGCGCGTAGATCAGCCGATTGACGGCTGAAGTTCGCTTGGCGATCAGGGTCATGGTCAGATAATCATCGACGTAAGCGTCCATCACCCCTGAAGGCAACGTCGCCCATTGCGCGCGCAGTGCCCTGGGCCACACGAAGCGGCCTCGGCTGAGCTGGCGGATGAACCGGCTGAGCAGGAGATTGGCGTCCATTACCCAGAACACCAATATCTGGAAGGCCACGGTGTGTATCACCCAACTCCACAACCACACACCGGCGTAGTCACCTCGTATAGGGATGTCTTCCACGGGTAGAAGCACGTAGAGCGCGCTGGTGACCACGAGGAAAATCCAGGCCAGCAACACTACCCGCGCCATCCGCGCCGGCATGCTGCCCGCCACCCGGTGCTCGGCCCAGAATATAACCAGCGAACGAGGCAAGTGCCCTTCGCGGGACGACGGCTTGTGCTTTATCACGCTTGGCTTATCAGGGGGGGAGCAATAACGGTTTATTGCCCGACAGTGGGCGCAGGATGCGATTGAGCAGCAGCCCGAAGGTGCTACCCGTACCCATACCGGCGGTTCTATAGCTCTGCCACTGCTGCCCAAGGGTCACCGGCAGCCCGCGCAAGCCCGCTTCCAGGCAATAGTCGCGCTCGATTTCGCGGCGGTTCACGCTCAGCTTGCGCCAGGCCCAAGCTACCGCCGCCAGCGAAATAGCGGCGGCCAACGCCCGCAAGATCACCGTGGGCCAGGCACTGATCCCTTCCCAGAGGAACATCGGCTCACCCAATCCCTGCCCCGTCAACTCCGCCCGATGCTGGTAACCCCACAACAGCGCCAACGTGAATACCAACGCGGGTATCACGATATACCAGCCGGCGCCGCCGTCGCTCAGATGCATGGTGCCGTTACGGTTCCCTGACAAACGAGCCTTCACCTGCTGCCTGTTGCGCCCCTGACACCACCCGCCCAGCACAGCGATAACGCCGGCGAACCATAAAAACTCGACGCTCCAATAGCGGGTGGCCAACCACGCGAAAAACGCGGCGGTGGCATACATCGCGATTGGCGCCCGCTGGGCCCATCCGCCGCGTTGTTCGTGTGGGTTCTGGCCGTTGCGTTCGGTATGCCACCAGGCAAGCGCACTACCGATTATTACCAGTAAAAGGGACAGGGGGCCGGCCAGGAAGAACGACTGGATTTGACCAAGCCACTCCTGAATACGTGGCGACACCTCCATATAAGCGGGTGGCGGCGGATCCTGCAGGCATTGCAGTGCCATGATGTCCTGCGCGCGTACCCTGCCCCCTTTATCAGCAAGGCTTCCCACCGAGCAACTGGTCGGCCGCTGACGATCGAGCTTGCTGGCCAGTGGAATGAAGCCGCTGGCGCCTATCTCATAGATGGCAGGCGAAAGCAGAGAGGATTTGGAGTAGTCGAACTTCCCGCGTTTGGCCTCGAACCCCTGAGGCGCCAGCGCTGCCAGTACCGCGATGTAAACAGCGCTTTGCAGGCTCTCGCGAAACGGCGGTACGTCCTGTTGCAGGGCGCGGGTAAGGGTGAGGCCGTAGGGCGCGGCCAGTACCAGGTTACGGGTGGTTTTCGTCTGGCCCTGCTGGAGCATCCGCGCATCGAGGTCGGTGGAAAAATAGACCTTGGTTGGCATTCGGCTCTTCAGCGCCTGCAATGCCAAGAGCTTGTCGTAGGTGTCCTGGCCGAAAATACCAATGGCGCCGATGCCCTCTCCTCCCTCATCTCGCATTGTCTTGTCGGCGCGCGCGATGTGGTCCGCCAACCGCCGCAGATAATCCAGTTGGCCGTTGCCGTCGGCAAGTTCACGTGACGCGATCTGGGAAGTGGATTTGTCATCCGAAGCGGCCTTTGAGGGGGTCGACGCTTTCTCCGGCAGAAGCCCATCCACACCGCGCAAGTAACCGAAGCGCATCACCCATTGGTCCAGCCCCAGCCTTGCAACGGTACTGATGGCCAAGAGCGGACTGGGCGATGGATCGTCGTCTGGCAGCAGGCCGGCGCGTTTGGCGACCTGGGCCTTGAAGCTCTCGATCAAGGCGCGGCTGTAGAAACTGTCCCACTCGGCAACGATGGCCACCCGATTGGATTTCTCCCAGCGGCTGGCCGGGCATTTGAGGCCCGGTGTGCCCTCGGGGGAGCGCGCGCATTGCATGGCCAGGGCCGGGTCCACGTGGCGCAGCTTCAGTTCTTCGAGCAACAAGGAAGACAGGGTGCCGTCGTCGCTGACGGTGCGCAGAAGCTTCATTGCGTCGGGGTGGGCCAGTTTGGCCTGGTTGCCCGGTTCGAAGGCACCTTCCATAAGCCTCGTACGCTCTGCCGTGGCAAGCGGCGAGTAAATTTCCAGCTGTTGGGGCACGGTCTGGCCGTCTGTGCTGCGTAGTGTTGCTTCCTCGTGATACATCTTGCGTAGCAAGGCCGAACTCGAAGGTCCAATTACCTTAAGGGGCCTGTCTACCTCATGAAGAGTCAAGGCTGGCTGCCCTTGCCACATCATCGATACCTTGAAGTTAAGGTCTTTACGCAGCTGTTCGAGATTGGCCAGTGGTTTATCGCCGAGCTCGTCTTCTTTCAACCAGAACACGACGGTGTGAGCTGCGGGGTCGGGTATCTCGTCGATAGTAAGCGGTGGATCGAAGAGATCCGGGCCGAAGGTTTCATAGGGTAATTCCACTGCTTTGCCGGCAATCCATTGCCAGAGGCAGCGAATATGGCTTTCGTCCAGGGGCACCCGCCGACTGGTCTTCAACCCGGCAAGGATGGCGTAACGGATACGCCGCCGCAGCTCGACTTCGTCGGCATAGGCGGAACCGCGCACCAAAGCCACCATGACAGTCGGAGGGGTGGCGGTTGGCGGGGGAACCGCCCTGATCTCGACGCTGGGTTCAGGGACGAGCACCACGGCGGGGGTACATGGCTCGACGGTGCCCACTGACGCGTCGCCCGTCGTATCCTTGACCGACTCGCGATACCGCGCCAAGGCATCGAACGGGTCTTGCCACAACCGCGCATCGATCGGGGGCTGCGTGACCACCGGCGGGCTTGCGGGCCGGGCGTCAACGAACGGCTGCCGTTGCAGTACGAATGTTGAAATCGCCAGGCTGATCAGTACTGCCCCGCCAGGCAGCCAGAACGATAGGCCACTGCCACTGTCCTTGTTGCTCTCCATTGGCTCCTCCCGTACATACCGCCTTCAGGCGACATGCAGCGGCCCCATCCACGGGCTGGCGCGGTACCAGCTTGCACTGCTTCGACGTGACCTTGCCTATCGACGGCATACACATGAACACAGATTGAACGCGGGCCTCGGCGGCCACGTGAGCTACCTGCGGACCGGGAACGGCCGGTGGGGGCAATGAGGCGGGGGCCGGGGGTTTGGCACTCAGAGCATAGGTGATCAGCGCCAACCCGGGACGCAAATTCGCTGAACTTTGCCCGCGCCTTCGCTTTCCCAAAACAAGGCGCCCCTAACGGGCAACTCGTCAACCACCTGCAGGAGCCCCCATGAGCAACCTTCTCAATGGCAAGCGTATTCTGGTTATTACCTCCAACACCGGCATCGAACGCGACGAGCTGCTAAAGCCGCTCGAGGCACTGAGCGCGCAAGGCGCGGCGATGACCCACGCCTCGGTGGACGGCGGCACTACCCAGACCTTCCAGCAAGACACTGAAAAGGACCGTACGGTGGAGTCCACCGCGAAACTGGCCGACCTGAACGCCGCGGACTTCGATGCGCTGGTGATCCCGGGCGGTACCGTGAACGCTGACACCCTGCGCCAGGACGCGGACGCCCAACGCTTGGTGAAAGCCTTTGCCGACGCCGGCAAAACCGTTGCCGCCATCTGCCACGGCCCGTGGGTATTGATCGACGCCGGCGTGATAGAGGGCAAGACCCTCACCTCCTATCCCAGCCTGCGCACTGACCTTTTGAATGCCAAGGCAGCCGGTTGGCAAGACGTGGAGGTGTTCAAATGCGGCGCCAACAACTGGACGCTGATCACCTCTCGCACGCCAAAGGATTTGCCAGCCTTCAATCAGGCCATTACTCAGGCCCTGCAATCGGCCTGACCGATCAACCTCCCTGTTTGCCCGCATTCGCGGGCATTTTTTTGCCCGGCAAATAGCCATCAACGCAACTAACGAAGCGGCGGCTTATAATCAATAATACTATGTATATCGCTTAACGTTAGTTAATGCACAAAACGACTGTAAAACACAGTTGAGTTCACATCTGCGCCACCCTGAACCCTAGATGAAAGTAATATCACCGCTCATCGGGCATTGAATAAATCGTGGAACAAAACCCATCGCTAACTTGGTCAGAGTTAATGTCCCGCTTGTGGGGCATCCAAATTTGAGACTAGGAGTGCATCATGGCCAAGACCGGAAATAGCAATCCAGGCAACTTTGCAAACGATCGGGAGAAAGCTTCCGAGGCGGGCAGAAAGGGCGGACAATCCTCCGGCGGCAGCTTCGCCAA
>Ga0265797_10001319_pt1 | contig 43727 bp, 38 predicted proteins | sample P2T30metagenome_FD_192433 | JGI IMG/M metagenome (GOLD analysis project Ga0265797, IMG submission 192433) | Plant litter microbial communities from East Loma Ridge, Irvine, California - P2 T30 | ecosystem: Environmental > Terrestrial > Plant litter > Unclassified | place: USA: California...
GGGCGGCGACTTCGACACCGCCAAGCCGGACAGCTTCAGCTACAAGAAATACGGCGCCGAATACACCCACGACGGCGAAGTCGGCGAGGCCGGCTACTACAAGGTCAAGCTGACCAGCTACGGCGGTATCACCGCCGAAGCCACCGCGCTGACCCGCGCCGCCGCCGAGCGCTACACCTTCGCTCCCGGCACCAGCACCGGCAACGTGCTGCTCAACCTGAGCACGGCCAACGAACGCCATTCCGTCATCGGCAGCGAAGTGAAGGTCGTCGACGGCAATACCGTCGAAGGCAAGATCGTCACCAACAGCTTCTGCGGCGGCACCAAGTACGCCACCTGGTTCCGCATCACCTTCGACCAGCCGGTGGTCGCCCACGGCATCTGGAACGAGCGCGGCGGCTTCCCGAACGCGACCGGTCCGAGCCAGCAGGGCGAAGCCAAGCCGCACGGCGTATGGCTGACCTTCGACCTGAAGAACAACAAGGCCGTTACCGCCGTCAGCGCCATCTCCCACGTCGACATCGAAGGCGCGCGCGCCAACCTGCAGGCCGAGGGCATGGCCGGCGCCAAGCCGATGACTTTCGACGCCATGAAGGCCAAGGCGCAGGCCAACTGGCAGCGCGAACTGTCCAGCGTGCGCATCGACGGCGGCAGCAAGGACGACCGCACCGTGTTCTACACCGCGCTGTACCACGCCCTGCTGCAGCCGATGACCGGCAGTGATGCCGACGGCCGCTACCGCGGCTACGACAACCAGCTGCACACGGCCAAGGACTGGACCTATTACGAGTACTTCTCGCTGTGGGACACCTACCGCGCCCAGAACCAGCTGCTGGCCCTGATCCGTCCCGAGCGCGCGCGCGACATCGCCACCTCGGTGCTGAAGATCCGCGAAGAAGGCGGCTGGCTGCCGCGCTGGGGCTACGCCAACTTCGAGACCAACGTGATGACCGGCGACCCGGTGACTCCGTTCCTGGTCGATTTGTGGCGCTTCGGCGCGCTGAAGGGCCGCGAAGAGCAGGCCTATGCGGCGCTGCGCGAAAACGCCTTCGGCGTGCCGGCCTTCGGCATCCGTCCGCAGGGCCGCGCCGGCAACCCGAGCTACCTGCGCCAGGGCTTCGTCCAGCATGACCGCACCTTCATGTCGAAGGGCATGGACACCGACCCGCACCACGGCGCCTCGGCGACCCTGGAATATGCACTGGCCGACGGCGCGCTGGCGCAGATGGCCAGGGCGCTCGGCAAGCTAGATGACGCCCAGGTGCTGGCGCAGCGCGCCCTCAACTGGAAGAAGGTGTGGGACCCGAGCGTGGTCGACACCGGGACCGGCCAGCGCGGCTTCCCGCGTCCGCGCTCGGAAGACGGCAACTGGGTCAGCGACATCGACGGCAAATACGACCCGCGCGGCGACCAGGGCTTCCACGAAGGCACCGGCTGGCAATACCAGTGGCTGGTGCAGCAGGACGTCCCCGGCCTGGCCGCGGCCATGGGCGGCCAGGCCCAGGCCCTGCACCGCCTCGACCAGTTCTTCGACTACGACGCGCTGGCGGCCGATCCGAACGCCGTGCGCAAATCGTGGGTGGTCGGTCCCTATAGCTATTACGCGCAGTTCCGTTACAATCCCAACAATGAGCCCGACCTGCACGCGCCCTGGATGTATACCCTGATGGGCCAGCCATGGAAGACCGCGACAGTGCTGCGCGCAGCGGAAACGCTGTTCGGCAACGGCCCCGCCGGCGTCACCGGCAACGACGACCTCGGCACGATGTCGGCCTGGTACCTGTTCAGCGCGCTGGGCATTTATCCGGATGCGCCGGGCAGCGGCCGCTTCCTGCTGCACGCCCCGCGTTTCGCCCGCGCCGAGATCGACCTGGCACCGGGCCGCACGCTGCGCATCGACGCGCCGCAGGCCAAGCCGGGCCAGCGCGGCTTCGTGCAGTCGGCCAGCTGGAACGGTCGCGCGCAGGACAAGGTATGGCTCGACTGGGAGCAGTTGCAGGCTGCCGGGACCCTGAAGTACAAGCTCGCGCCGCAGCCGGACACCAAGGGCTGGGGCACGCACAGCCGCGACCTGCCGAATCCGCCGGCAGCCAGCACCAACCAATAGATCAATATCAGGAGACACAGCATGGCAAACATGGGACACAGCGCGGCAACCGTCGCGCAGCAGGAAGGGCCCGCCGGGGCGCAGCAGGGCAGTAACACGAGTGCGCTGGTCATCGTTACCATGCTGTTCTTCATGTGGGGTCTGATCACGTCGCTCAACGACATCCTGATCCCGCACCTGAAGGCGATCTATACGCTCAGCTACGTCCAGGCGATGCTGGTGCAGTTCTGCTTCTTCGGCGCCTACGCCATCGTGTCGCTGCCGGCGGGCGCCCTGATCCGCCGCATCGGCTATCAGAAGGGCGCCGTCACGGGCCTGCTGATCGCAGCGGTCGGCTGCGCGCTGTTCTATCCGGCCTCGTACAGCAGCTACGGCGTGTTCCTGTTCGCCTTCTTCGTGCTGGCATCGGGCATTACGGTGCTGCAGGTGGCGGCCAATCCGTACGTGGCGGTGCTCGGCCCGGCGCGCACGGCATCCAGCCGCCTGACCCTGACCCAGGCCTTCAATTCGCTGGGCACCACCATCGGCCCGGCCGTCGGCGGTTTGCTGATCCTGTCCGCCGTCGGCGCGGCTGCCGGTGCTGCCGCCGACGCGGCGACGGTGCGCGGTCCTTACCTGGCGCTGGCCGCCGTGCTGGCGGTGCTGGCGGTGCTGTTCATGGCCGCCAGGCTGCCGAAGATCGCGGACACCGAAGACGTGGCGCTGGAAGGCGAGGGCCACGGCTCGGCGCTGTCGCACCGCCACCTGGTGCTCGGCGCGCTCGGCATCTTCCTGTACGTGGGCGCCGAGGTCAGCATCGGCAGCTTCCTGATCAACTTCCTGGGCGAGTCGCGCATCGCCGGCCTCTCGCACGGCGACGCCGCGCACTACGTCAGCATCTATTGGGGCGGCGCCATGGTCGGCCGCTTCATCGGCTTTGCCGTGATGCGCGTGGTCAGCCCGGGCAAGACCCTGGCCTTCAACTCGCTGCTGGCGATCGCACTGGTCTTGAGCGCGACCTTCGGTTCGGGCAGCACCGCGATGTGGGCGATCCTGGCGGTCGGCCTGTGCAACTCGATCATGTTCCCGACCATCTTCACCATGGCGCTGCACGGCCTGGGCAAGTTCACCGGCCAGGGTTCGGGCATCCTGTGCATGGCGATCGTCGGCGGCGCCATCGTGCCGTTCGCGCAGGGTGCGCTGGCCGATTCGATGGGCGTGCAGCTGTCCTTCCTGCTGCCGGCGGCTTGCTATGCGTTCATCCTGTACTTCGGGGTCAAGTACGCTTCGATGTACAAGGCGCAGTAAGTCGGAAATGCAGCGATGCGAAAACAGCGGGCCGATGGCCCGCTGTTTTTTTGCCTGCGCGGTTCAGCCGATCAGGCCTCTCAACAGGTTCGCAAGCTCGACTTTGCCGGTGAGGCCGGTCTTGTCGTAGACGCTATGCAGCTGATTACGTACCGTCGACGGCGATACGCCTTGCACCCGTGCGATCTCTTTGTAGCTCATCCCTTCGCTGGCATACAGCGCCACCTGGAATTCGGCACGCGTCATCATCGTGCCGATCGGGTTGGGCGCAATCCGGATGACGATAAAGTCGTGCACGGTTTCGGCGGATGCGATGATTGCCTGCCCGAGGTATCGGTGTTTATCCGATTGCAGCAGGCTGTCGAGAAAGGACCGGGGCAGGATCGGCGGCGTCCATTCGCTCCATTCTTCCTGCAGAATATCGATGATGGCCTCGTCGATAAAATGGATGAAACCGTTTTTTGAACAAAAAATGACGGTGTTTTCGCGGTTCAGGGGATCGACGATCCGCTTGTTGATCTCGATGGATTTATGCAGGTGCGGCAGCAGGAAATCGGCCAGCTTCGCATCGGTGCCGTCGAAGCTGTTCTTCGATCCGGCGCGCCACAAGGAAATATAGTCGGCCTTGCGGTAAGCGGGACTTTTGAGGGCGACCGTCAGGATCTGGATCGTGTCGAATTTCTTGTTATAGTGCTTCAATTCCGCGTCGGCGGCCATGTCCGCCAATGGCGTCGTGCGCGACCTGCCCCGGTCCTGCCAGCAGGCCGCAATCATCGGATCGCGGCTGATGATTTTACCGTTCGGCAGGATCCTGCCGGTGGGGATATTCCCCTGGCGATAAGTGATCTTTTCCAGCGGCTGGTTATAGACATAGGCGGCATTCGCATTGATCGCGCCATCCGGCGCTGCGGCAAATGAGGCAATGCCGGCCGAATCGAACTTCAGGAATGTCTTGAGTTTGCCAAGCGACCTGCCTGCGAATTCGCCGACCGGACAATTCTGCGCTTCGTCGTAGAGATCGAGTATCAAATAACTGAGTTTCTCGTCCATTACACTGCAGACCTTCCGGCGGTTGCTGTTCAATATCTTGATTATCAGTGATTATTGATTGTAGAGCAACAATTTCTGGTGTGGTCGTAGTACATGCGTTCTATGGATGTGGGGGGATGCGCAAATTAAACTTTATCGGCAATACGGTGGGACCGTGCCATATGCGCTTGCTCCCGCCTATCCGATCACCTACTTCGCATACCCAATGAAACAACTTATCCAGCTTGGCAGTATCCTCACGATTTCTTTGTCCCTGGCGGCATGCGGCGGCGGCGGCGGCGACAGCCCGGCCGCGAACAGTGGTGCGGGCACGAGTCCGAATAACCAGGCCAGTACGGGCAATGCGGTGGTGACGGATGCGCGCGTTATTGCCGACCTCAAATCCAGCAATATCGATTTCGGTCCCGGCGCAAATTCCCGGCCTGCCGGTACATGGCGCTGGTCGGACGCCCAGGCGAAAAGCATTCAGGTGTATATCCCGGCGCCGGCTGCCGGCAACAGCACCGAGCAGGATTACGCCGCCAAGGTCAGGACCTCGATCGCCCTGATCAATACCAAGCTGGCCGGACTGGTCGCGCTCGAGGCGGTCGGTACCGTGCCGGCAAGCGGGAACTACATCCAGATCAGCTACAGCACCTCCTGGGTGCCGCCGGGCTCTACCGATTATTCGAGCTATTGCGCCAATGTGGCGACCGGGCCGAGCACCGGCAGCATGATCATGCCGGACAGTAAAAACGGCATCTTTTCGGTCCCGGTGTATATCAACCTCGGCAATGGTCACTGCAATGTGACCCAGGACATCGTCACCCATGAATTCGGGCACGCGCTCGGCCTGGCGAATCACTACAATGGTTTTGGCATCGGTATCGATAATGTGACTGAATTCTGGGACGTGCTGGCGACGCTGTATGGCAATCCACAATCGACCACGGAAACTGCTCTGGTCGTGAAACGCGCGGCCAAATAGAGCGCCAAGGAATATCCGCGGCTGGCGTGGCACTTGCGCGATGCCAGCCGCTTCCGGCATGCGTCAGCTCGGCGCAACAAAACCCGATGCCGATAAAGTTTTTGATGACCCTCGACCTTATCTGACTATTGCAAAGTTGAATGCTATTCCCGTCAGAGAGTCGGCATGCAAGCGTTTTTTTCGTCCCGCCTTGAATATATTGAGGTTCTATACGTCCATAATCATGAAATTGTTATTTTTCGTGATTATTATCAGTATCCTATTTCTCGCACATTCTCTCTAATTCTCACCATTTTGGTGTATTGGCTATTCGAAGCGAAAGTCAACAAATATTTATTGCAGCGCTGCGATAACAAAAATGTTTATATTAGTAAGTTTCCCATTGGACAAAAAAACAGTATGATAAAAAAGGAGATGCTGGCGCGATCATGGATTTCCGCCGATCGCCATTGCATGGAATCGGATTAACTCGAACAAGTTTTTGGAGCGCTACAGAAGTGAAGGATCAATCAACGGGCGCAAATTGGGCGCTGGAATCGGGCACATGGTCCATGGAGCGCGGCGGAGCCGGAATGCAGCTGACTGCAACCACCATGGAATTCCCGGTTTCTCCCTCATTGAAGCTTGCGGATATTATCCAGGCGATGCACATGCGTACGGCGCCGGATGGTTCCGGCCCCGCTTACCCGCCCGAGTTCGATTTTTCCCCGCTGGACGGCAAGCCCCTGCAGTCGGCCCTTACGGCGGAGGCCGTCTGGATTCCCCCCAGTGGTGCGCGTGCGGTGAATGCCCCGTTGGCGCAGGTGGCAGTGGGCCTACAGCAGAGCACGCACTCCATCGACAGCGCTGTATTGCAGCGTCACGGGGCCGATCGCGAGCCTGCTCTGGAAATGCCGTTGCCGCCACCCGGCGCTTACGAATTCTTTTGCGCGCCATTCGGCACCCGCGCCAGTGTCCTGATTGCCATCGATCCCGGCAAAGGGTCGTTGTTTGCCTGGCTGCCGGCGTCGCAGTCCTGGCAGCCATTGACAGGCGAAGATGCCTTGCTGTCCGAATGCAGCTTGCCCCACCGTGCATGGCGCGCCGAATTGATGGAGCAATTTAACAGCTGCCTGTTCCTGTCGACGGAAAACGGCCTGGCGCTGCTTCAGCCGGATTTTGTGGCATTAAAATATCGCGTCGTCTATGTCGGCGAAGGGCCGGCACAGGCCGCGCCGATCGCCTTCGAAAACAAGGTATGGGCGCCGGTGGCCGACCGCAACGGCAGCATCAAGGTCGTCAATGTCGATTCGGAAGGGGGGGCGGGTACGCCCTTGTTCCTCGACGGTATCCGAGATATCGGTGCAGTCAGCCGGCCCGTCGCGTATGGACGGGTGGCCGTCTGGCCCTGTGAAAAAGGCCAGATTTGCCTGCAGACGGGACCGGACGGTACTGTCGCCGCCAGTTTCATCCCATGGCAACAAGACATCACGCCGCACTTCGAATTCGGTTCGCCTTACCTCTCGCGTGCCGGCGTGTTGTGGCAACTGTGCTTTTCCAGCACCGATGACACCTACATCTATGTGCGTCTCGGGACGGCCCGCTGGGAGCGGGTGGCGGCATTGACGCCGCGCCTGTGCTCGGGCACGGTCAACTACCGTTTCAGCAACATGTCGCCTGGCATCGACCCGTGGCTGGAGCCTGAACACGGCGACGACGGCGCCGCCAACGCGGTGGTGTTTCCCTTGCTCGAACTGAAAAGTGGCGGCGTCCTCGGCATGAAGATGGCCAGCACGTCGAGCCTGAACGCGCTCCTCAATTCGTATGACAAGATGCGCGCCGAACTGATTTTCGAAGACCGCAGCAGCGAGTTCGTCATTCAAACCATCCCCGTGCCGCAGCCCTGGGACATGCGCTTGTTCTTCTATCAGGGCGCCCTGTGGGCCTACCATCCGGGCATGCAGCGGATCATCGGCTGGGAGGTGGCGGCATGAGCGCGCTTCGCCGGCTGTTCCCGACCTGCGCCGTCGCGCTTTCGCTGGCCGCGGGATGGGTTGCCCCCGCGTCTGCCGTCCAGCAGGCCTTCCTGGTCCAGAATTCCGGCTGGATGGAGCCGTTCTATACCGACCCGAATTCGCAGTTCAAGCCGCTCGTCGCGGCCGTCGCCCATGCTGCCGCCAGCCCCGGCGACAAGCTGTCGCTGCTCGCGTTCAGCCAGACCAGCGGCACCAATGTCTCGCCGCTCGCCCTGGGGGAAATCGGCAGCGGCGGCGCCGTCATGCCGTCGCTGGCCGCCCTTGGCCTGGCGCACAAGAACGGCCCGGCATCGGCACTGGCCGACACGGATTTTCAGGAAGCCATCGGCAGCGTCATCCGCACCACCTTCCAGGCCAAGCCGGGCATTATCTGGATTTTCACGAACAACAAGAACAGCCCGGGCAACGACCCTGCCACGGCGGCGCGCAACCTCGATTTCTACCGCATGCTGCACCTGGAGCCGTCGATCACGCGCACCCTCGTGTTCCCGCTCAAGATGCCGGTTCAGGGCAAGCAGTACGCGGCGCGCGGCCTGATGGTCTATGCGCTCGCGTACGGCAATGAGGCTGGCAACGAGCTGAAGAAGATCCTGGCCAATGGCAAGTTGTCGGCCATCCTGACGCGCCAGCCGGCCCGCCTCAAGCCGGTGGACCAGGACGGCGTCCGCATCGTGCCCGAATCCATCCTGAATACGCCGGACGTCAAGGCCAGCATGGGCAGCGACCAGCGCACGCTGGTGCTCGACGTCGACGCATCGAAGCTGGTCCCCGCCGTGCGCCTGAAGGCGTCGCTGGAAAACCTGTTTTATCCCTACCTGATCAGCCATGCAGGCGTGCAGGGCACGCTTCACGTCGACCAGCGCAGCCTCCCCCTGAGCGTCACGCCTGCGCAGCTCGACAGCCTGGCGCCGGGCCAGCGCAAATCGATCCAGGTCGATTTCAATCTGCCCCTGGAAGAGGTGCCGTCGGCCTGGTCGCGCCAGTCGATCGCCGCCATGGGCAAGCAGGTGATCATCCCCATGAGCGTCGAAGTGGGCCTGTCCGACCAGCAGCTGGCGCTGCCCGACAGCTTCAAGGCGGAGATGGCGGAACTGTTTCCCGGCGATCCGATCTCCGACGTCTTCGTGCCGCCGGCAAGCGTACGGGTCTCGATGACCCGTGTGCCGCTGCTGGTGCGGGTCCAGTATCCGATGCTGCCCGTGCTGGCGGCCATCGGCGCCGTGCTGGCCCTGGTGGCGGCGCTGGTGGGCCTGTCCCTGTTCTCGACGCGCAGCACCCGCTACGCCGTGAATGTCGACGGCGTGCGCCGCCAGATCGTGCTCAAACCCTTCCGCAGTCTCGTCATCCAGGATGGCGAAGGCAAGCCGGTGGGCACGATCCGCCGTGGTTTCGGACGTCCGCAACTGTCAGGCGTGTTGCCGGGACATACCGTGACCCTGGCCTGACGCCATCCTCTTTTTCCGTTTTTCACCCCGCCCAGGAACCATCATGCAAGACAAAAAAGACAATGCCGGCTTCGCTCTGCCGGCGCCTACCGAAGCCGGCCAGACTGCGCCGGCCGTGACCGAATCGCCGGCGACCGCGACGACGACGGCCGGCCAGGCCATGCCGGGCCTGCCTGCCGAAGCCGTCAACACCGGCTCGCGCGACCTGATGATCGGCGGCGCCGTCCTGCTGGTGCTCTTCATTGCCTTCTTTTTCGCGAAAAACGCCTACGCCAACTCGCTCGTCGGCAAACGCGTACCGCCGGCCAAGGCCAATTCCGCCGGCTGGTGGATGTTCATTTTCCTGGCCAGCCTGGCCACGGGCGTCGTGCTGACCGCTGTCAATTCGGCCAAGTACCTGGCGCCGATGTTCATCGGTCCGCTCGGCGTGGTGGCGCTGGTCGCGCTGATCCTGATGATCGTCTCCGGCCGTAAGTAATTTCCAAGTTCCACAGCCAGTTCACAAGGAATCCAAGCATCATGGCAGACAATCTCAACCAGACTATCGGCGCCGGCAACGAGCGCAAGGCGGAGCAGAGCATCGACCTGCGCCCCACGCTTTTCATCGGCATCGGTGGCACCGGGATGGAAGTGTTGATGCGGGTGCGCCGCCGTATCCTGAACACGCTGTGGGGCGGTTCCGGCGCGCGCACGCGCGTCGAGAACCTGACCGAGTTTCCGGTCGCGCAATTCATCCAGTTCGATCTGGATACGGGCGCCATCGTCGATAGCGGCCGGGCCCAGTCGGAAGATTTGCAGTTCGACCAGGTCAAGTTCACCGACGATGAAAAAATCGTCGAAGGCTTCGACATGGACAAATACAGCCGCGACGACGACGCGCTGGAAAAATACCCGCACATCAAGGAATGGCTGTCGCTGACGCCGAAGAAAATCCGCGAGCTGGGCATCGATCCTTCCAAGGGCGCCGGCCAGATCCGCGCCGTGTCGCGCCTGTACCTGTTCGACAAATACATCAAGATCCGCGACAAGATCCGCCTCAAGATGAAGAATCTGAAAGCCGGCCTGTCGCACGAAAGCCAGCTGAGCGCACTCGGCTTGCGCATGGAAACGAGCAAGTTCCGTATCGTCATCGTCGGCTCGGTCGCCGGCGGTACCGGCTCCGGCGCCTTCCTCGACATGGGCCTGCTGGCGCGCTGGCTGGCCAAGTCGGAAGTCGGCCACGCCGACGTCGAACTGATGCTGTTCCTGCCGACAGGTTATGCGGGCGCGAACAAGGACCGCACCGAAGCGAACGGCTACGCCGCGCTGATGGAGCTGGAATCGGCCATGCTTGGCAACAAGGGTTATGTGGGACGTTGGGATGCATACGACCAGCCGGAACTGCCGCGCGAGCCGTACCATGAGGTCTACCTGATCGATTCGGGCAACCTGGCGCAGCAGCACACCAAGGATGTCAAGGACGTCTACCACATGGTGGCCGATGCCTTGTTCGAAGACTTTGCATCGGGCGACTTCGCCCGCAAGAAGCGCTCGGTGGCCGTCAACCAGGCGCAGCACAAGAACTTCCTGCACGATGCGCTGGTGCCGAAGAACCGCTTTGCCGACATGCGCCTGTCGTATTCGAAACGCTTTTCGTCGTTCGGCCAGGCCGTGCTCGACACCCGCCAGGAAGCGCGCCGCGACGAGCGCGCGCACCGCTGGGCCGGCGCCATGCTGATGGCGTTCTTCGGGGTGGGCGGCAGCGATGTCGGCAGCAACCGCGCCACCGACAAGCAGCGCGACGAATTCACGGCCGCGCAAATGGGACTGGGCAAGACGCCGTTCAGCGATTTTCCCGAGTTTTCCGACAAGGCCATCGAACTGAAACGTTCGAGCGGCCAGTTCGACGAGTACGCCATCGTCGACAACCTGCTGCAGGACAAGAACGGCTTGCTGCTGGCCGGCGTGGAGCAGCGTGTCAACGTGCGCATCGACGCCATCAAGAGCGGCTTCGACCGCAAGGAATGGCCGGCGCAGGTGCGCGAAGCCGTCAGGCAGCTCGAGCGCGATGCCGTGCGCGACCAGGATTCGACCGCCGACACGACCGAAGACCGCGTCTCCAAACGCCGCCGCGAAGTGCTGGAACAAATCAAGGGCAATATCCGCACCCAGCTGTATGCCTACCTGGACAACAAGGAATTCGGCGGCCTCGAATACGTGCTGTCGCTGGTCGAACAGATCAAGGACAACCTCGAATCGCCCGGCACCGGCATCCTGAATGCCCTGAACACGAATGCCGAGCGCTACCGCGAAATCAAGGAAGCGGTGCGCACGCGCGAGTACGAGCGCCTGCTGGCCAACCTCGAGCAGACCCGTGGCGGCCTGTTCGGCAGCGGCGAGAAGCAGGCCGTGACCGTCATGGATCACTTGCGCACTGAAATCGCCAATGCGCTCAAGTTCCACCTGCGCGCCAAGGCCGCCGACGAAGCCGTCGCCCTGATGACGGAGCTGTCGAACTGGCTGGGCAAGCGCACCGGCGTCGACGCCCAGGGCCGCGCCCACTGGAACGGCCTGGTCGGTGAATTCCAGGCCGGCCGCGAAGCCGTGCTGGCCATGCTGGCCCAGCTGCAGCATGCCAACGCCGTATTGCAGCAGGATTTACGCAAGGACCATGCGACCCTGATTCCAATCCAGGTCAACGAGCCCGAAGTCGCCTTGCCGGGCGCTGCGCAGCTGCGCGAATGGGCCGACGATGCCTTCAAGGACCTGGGCGGTTCCAGGGCGCTGTTCCCGATGCTGGGCGAACCGGCCCAGCGTGCCGAGATCATCGTCAAGATCAAGCGCATGGCCGAGCGCCAGCTGGCCCTGGCCAGCGCCACCGACGGCGACACGCCGGCCGCCGACCCCCTGTTCGACGCACTGGAACAGATGAATCCGGCCGAGCGCATGGACAAGTTCCGCAAGCTGCTGGCGTGTTCCATGCCGTGGATCGACGCCAACCTGTCCGGCGATTTCACCGTCAAGGCCGACCAGTTCAAATGCTTCATCGGCGTGGCCGGTGCCGACAAGTTCAGGGCCAAGTTCGGCGATGAGCTCAACGCCGGTATTCCGACGCACGCCGGCATCACGGCGGCGCAACTCGACATCGTCGAAACGGGCGTGCCGGGCCGCGCGGTCTGCTACTGCGAGTTGTCCGGCATTCCGATGACGGTATTGCGGGGCATGGCCGGCTGGCGCACCAGCTACCGCAAGGAAGCAGAAAAGAATCCGACCCACACGCACATCGATGCGACCCAGTTCAGCCACCCGATGGCGCCGTCGACTGAAGAAATCGGCCGCCTGGCCGAAGACTTCAAGCAATACCTGCTCGCCGTCATGCTCGGCGTGCTGACCCGCTCGACGCAGCGCATCGTGCCGCGTGGCCAGTACCAGTTCGCCGTGGCCCGGGGCGACGTGCGCCGCATCGGCAACGAGCGCGCCATCCGCCAGAACGGTTTGCCGGCAACCTACCGCGAAGCCATCGTCGGCCGCGTGCAGGACCGCCTGGCCGATTGCGACGCCGAGCAAACGGCAGCGCTCGCTGCGCTGGCGCATTTCTACGAGACGGCCGTCTACACGCCGAAGCTGGTCGAGGACGCCACCGGCGCGCAGGAAAGCCGCAAGGGCTTTGCCAGCGCGATCGCCACCGAAGCCATGCACGAGCTGCGCGAAAAAGCACGCCGCAAGGGCATGGGCGAACGCGAACTGGACAAGATCGACGAGCGCCTGCTGAACCGCCTGAAAGACTGGGCCGCCGCCGTGCCCGATTCGGATGAAGATGCCTACGAATACGAAGTGCGCGAGCCGGGCGACGATGGCCAGCCCCGCCTGAAATATGCACTGCGTCCGGAAATGCTGGAAGCAGGGCGCATGGCGGCGCTGCTGGCGGTGCTCGCCGCCGGTGCCGGTCCTGGCGCCGCCGGCATGCCCGCCGCGGCGGCCATGCCGGGCCTGGCGCCGGCAATGCCGCCGATGCCGGGCATGGCGCCACCGCCGCTGGGCGGGATGCCGCCGCCGATGGTCGAGCACCAGTATCACCTGGGTGTAAATGGCCAGCAGTATGGCCCGTTTGGCGCCATGCAGGTGGTGCAGATGGTCCAGTCCGGCCAGGTGGCCGTCGCGGGCACCAAGGTCTGGCGTCAGGGCCTGGCGGCATGGAGCGAGCTGGGCCAGCTGCCGGAACTGGCGATGCTGCTCCAGGCACCGGCCGCGCCGATGATGCCTCCACCCCTGGTCTAAGGAATTTGTTGTGAAATCGTGTACGACATGCGCGGCCGCGCTCTACAGCGACGTGAAATATTGCCCGTTCTGCGGGAACGGCACGACGGCGGAGGCGCGCGCAAACAAAACGGCGCCGGCGCCCGCCGCTGCACCTGCGGCGGCGCCGGTCGAACAAGCGGCCGTGCCCGCGCCGCGGGCCAAGCGCGCTGCGGAAGCGGCAGCCGCGCCGGCGCCCGCGGTTTCTGCCGCGCCCGCAGCGGCAGCGGCACCGGTCCCCGACGCGTCCGCCGCCCCCGCGCCCAAGGCGGCGTCCCGGGCGGCGCCCGCGCGCACCACGCCGGCCCCGGTCCCGGCCGATGCACCGCCGGTCCCGCCGAAAAAAAGCGGCAACGGCAAGTGGATCGTGCTCGGCGTCGTGCTGGTGGGCCTGTTCTTTTACTTCAAGGGCAAGCCGGACCAGAACGAACTGGCCTGCAATGCGGCTTTCGATGCCGGCAACAAGGCCTTGCTGGCCAAGGACATCGCAGGCGCGCGCAGCCAGGCGCTGCAGGCCAACGGCGTGTGCACCGGAGCGTCGCGCAGCAAGGCGCAGTCGCTGCAGGCAGCAATCGACTCGGCCGAGTCGGCCAGCACCGGTTGCCTGCGCAGCTTCCGTGCGATCGACAGCCACCTGGACGACCACAAGCTCACCAGCGCGCGCGATGCGCTGAACCAGCTCTCGAGCAGCTGTTCAGCCGATCCGGATGCCGCGGAGAGCCGTAAGAAACTCGGTGCGGCAGTCGCGGCAACGCAGGCGGCGCAGGCCACGCTGCGTGAAGCGCTCGACGCCAAGGACGTCGCTGCCGCAAAGACGGCGTACGGCCGCCTGGCGGGCCTGAACCGCGAAAACGGCGATCTGGGGTCCCTCAAGAACGAGCTCGATCAGCTGACGGCAGCCGCTGCCGCGGCAGCCGAAGCGCCGCCCGTTCCAGCGGCGCCGGAGCCGGCGCCAGTCCAGGCCGCTGCCCCGACGCCGGTCCGGGCGATCGACGCCCCGCGCCCGTTCACGCCGCCGCCCGTCCGCAAGCTGGAAACGGATAACGGCGCCAGTGTCAAGGCAGAGATGGCCGCGGGTTTCCTGCGCGATGCGGAGATGGCGCTGTCCCAGAAAAAATTCGATGCCGCGAAAACCTACGTGGACAGCGCACGCCGGATGGATCCGAACAATCCCCGTCTCGACGGCATGCTGCAACGGATTCGCGACCGCGAGTTTCAGGTGTTGCAACAAGAGTCCACCATCAGATAATTCATCAACCCGGAATAACCATGCAAAACAAATCGAAAAACCTGATCGCGCTGGCGCTGGTCATGAGCGTCGTCAGCGGCTGCGCAGTGCCGCCACAGCAAGGCGACATGTATCGTGACGCGTCGAATCCGCACCCGAAAGCCGTCAACGACGATCCATGCAGCGTCGGCCAGTCGGCCCTTGCCGGCGCAGCGATCGGCGCGCTGCTCGGCGGCGTTGCCAAGGGCGGCAAGGGCGCGCTGAAAGGCGCGCTTGCCGGTGGCGCTCTGGGCGCTGTCGGCTGCCTGGCCATCAACGCGAACTCGCGCCAGACGCGCACGGCGGCGCAGGTCGACCAGGACTATATCCGGACGCACCGCCGCTTGCCGGCCGAGCCGCAGGTGATCGCCTACACGCCGTCGATCGCCGGCACGGCCCAGCGCGGCCAGCCGGTGCGGGTGAACTCGACCGTCGAACTGGTCAACGGCTCGCAGTACCAGGTGACGGAAGTGCGCGAAGAGTTGCAGGTATTTGATCAGTCCGGAAAGCAATTTATGGGCAAGCAGAAACCGCTGATCAACAACAGCGGTGGCCGCTTCGAGAACTCGTTCGAGATGACCTTGCCGCAGTCGGTATCGCAGGGTACGTACACGATGAAGACCACGCTGTACGTCAACGGCAAGGTATCGGCTACTCGCAACCTGCAGACGCAGCTCGTCATGAACGAGGGCCGCATGATCATGATCGCCAGCCGTTAAAGCATGTGATGCCCGAAAAAAAAGCGCCGCTGGCGCTTTTTTTATGCCTGGGCCCCAGCCTGCCGCGTGCAGTGGCGGCCCAATAGCCGTGAAGCAGGGCACCAGGCGATCGCGGGCCGGTGATTGCGTGGAGAGGGCGGCTTGCCGGAGAAGGGCGCTGGAGACGCTGCCAGGTATTTCTTGAGGAATTCTGTGGTCGGGGTGAGAGGATTCGAACCTCCGGCCTCTACGTCCCGAACGTAGCGCTCTACCGGGCTAAGCTACACCCCGACTGAATAATGCTGAGATACTGAGGAGATGAAACGGATGGTCGGGGTGAGAGGATTCGAACCTCCGGCCTCTACGTCCCGAACGTAGCGCTCTACCGGGCTAAGCTACACCCCGACTGGGTTTGAGATTTCTTGCCGAAATCTCGGGAAGGCATGATTTTAGTTGTCTTAATGGTTCCTGTCAACAGCGAAGCTGCAGAGCTGGAGGAGGCTATCCTTGTACTCGCTGTCGGGCAAATCGGCGATCGCGGCCTTGGCGCGGTCGGCCGCAACTTCGGCTTCGCGACGTGTGTAATCGAGGGCGCCGGTGCTGCTGACGGCGGCCAGTACGGCGTCGAAATGGGTCTCGTCGCCGTTTTCGATGCAGCTGCGGATCAGTTCGCGCTGTTCCGGGGTGCCGTTTTCCATCACGTAGATCAGGGGCAGGGTAGGCTTGCCTTCGCGCAGGTCATCGCCGACGTTCTTGCCGATTTCGGCGGCGTCGCCGGCGTAGTCCAGCACGTCATCGATCAGCTGGAACGCGGTGCCCAGCGAGCGGCCGAATTCGCCGGCGGCTTCGATCTGGCCATTGTTCGCGCCAGCGATCAGTGCACCCAGCTGGGCCGCCGCTTCGAACAGCTTGGCGGTCTTGGAGCGGATCACGGTCAGGTAGCTTTCGCGCGTCACGTCCGGGTCGTGCATGTTCAGCAGCTGCAGCACTTCGCCTTCCGCGATCACGGTGGTGGCGCGCGACAGGATCTCCATGATGCGCATGTCGTCCAGGCTGGTCATCATCTCGAAGGCGCGCGAGTACAGGAAGTCGCCGACCAGCACCGAGGCCGCGTTGCCGAACAGGGCGTTGGCGGTCTGGCGGCCGCGCCGCATCGAGGATTCGTCGACCACGTCGTCGTGCAGCAGGGTCGCGGTGTGGATGAATTCCACCACCGCCGCCAGTTCGTGGTGGCCTGCACCGCGGTAGCCATAGGCATTCGCCAGCAACAGCACCAGCACCGGACGGATACGCTTGCCGCCGGCACTGATGATGTACTCGGCGATCTGGTTCACCAGTGCGACGTCGGAATGCAACCGCTGTCGGATCACCGTGTTGACGGCCCCCATGTCGGCGGCGATCGTGCGGGTGATGGGATTCTGTTGGGCAGTTTGGATGGCGGCGGACAAGGCAGACCTGCAGTTTGGATTTTGTTAAGTGCCGCGATTATACGACAAGCAAGGGAATCTCGCGGTTTTCCACACTCATCGGAAGGCAACCGAGCAGGCGGATGAGCGCTGGTTGCAGGCTTGTGGCCAGCCGTCACAGCCGCTTTGACAGGGTGCGTCAATGCGGATATAATCCTCTGTTCCCTGAATCTTGATGCTGTGCGCTTCCGAGCGTGCGACTCGGTTTAGCTGGAAATTTTTTAACAATTAACGAGGTTCAATCATGTACGCGGTCATAAAAACCGGTGGCAAGCAATATAAAGTTGTCGCTGGCGAAAAACTCAAAATCGAACAGATACCGGCAGACATTGGTTCCGAACTCACTATCGATCAGGTCCTCGCCGTTGGCGAGGGCGAGAGCATCAAATTTGGTGCTCCGCTGGTGGAAGGTGCTTCGGTTCGCGTGACTGTTGTGTCGCAAGGTCGTCACGACAAAGTGCGCATTTTCAAAATGCGTCGTCGTAAGCACTACCAGAAGCGTCAGGGCCATCGCCAGAACTACACCGAAATCCAAGTGGTTGCGATCAACGGCTAATTGCCGCGCATCCCTCACCAGTCAGCAAGGAGCATTAAATGGCACACAAAAAAGGTGGCGGTACTACCCGCAACGGCCGTGACTCAGAAAGCAAACGCCTTGGCGTGAAAGTCTACGGCGGCCAGGCGATCAACGCCGGCGGCATCATCATGCGTCAGCGTGGTACCACGGTTCGTCCGGGCACCAACGTCGGCCTGGGCAAGGATCACACCCTGTTCGCCCTGACCACCGGCACCGTCAAGTTCGTCAAGCAAGGCGTCGGCTCGAAGCAGTACGTGACCGTCGTTGCTGCTCCGGCAGCCGAAGCAGTCGCAGCATAATTAAAGGGCCTCGATAAACCGTAGCAGCAGGTTTAGCGAGGCCCCCTTAAGGCGCAAGCCTTAGCATTAAGGCTCTGCCATCGGTAGAGCCTTTTATTTTTGGTGGTCTCATCATGAAGTTTATCGACGAAGCAAGAATCGAAGTCATCGCCGGCGACGGCGGCAACGGCTGCGCCTCGTTCCGCCGCGAGAAATTCCGTCCGTTCGGCGGCCCCGACGGCGGCGACGGCGGCAAAGGTGGCTCGATCTGGGCGATCGCCGACCGCAACATCAACACGCTGGTCGACTTCCGCTTCTCCAAGGTGCACACGGCGCGCAACGGCGAGCCGGGCCGCGGCTCCGATTGCTACGGCAAGGGCGCCGAGGACGTCTACCTGCGCATGCCGGTCGGCACCTTGATCATCGACGATGACAATGGCGAGATCATCGCCGACCTGACCGAACACGGCCAGGTCGAGCTGCTGGGCAAGGGCGGCGAGGGCGGGTGGGGCAACATCCACTTCAAGACCTCGACCAACCGCGCGCCGCGCCAGAAGACCGAAGGCAAGGACGGCGAGCGCCGTTCGCTGCGCCTCGAGCTGAAGGTGCTGGCCGACGTCGGCCTGCTCGGCATGCCGAACGCCGGCAAGTCGACCTTCGTCACCGCCGTCTCGAACGCGCGTCCGAAAGTCGCCGACTATCCGTTCACGACCCTGCACCCGAACCTGGGCGTGGTGCGTGTCTCGCACGAGAAAAGCTTCGTCATCGCGGACATTCCGGGCCTGATCGAAGGTGCCGCCGAAGGCGCCGGCCTGGGTCACCAGTTCCTGCGTCACCTGAGCCGCACCGGCCTGCTGCTGCACATCGTCGACCTGGCCCCGATGGACGGCAAGACCGACCCGGTCAAGGAAACCAAGGCGCTGGTCAAGGAACTCGAAAAGTACGACGAAGAGCTGCTCAACAAGCCGCGCTGGCTGGTGCTGAACAAGCTGGACGTGGTGCCGGAAGACGAGCGCAAGAAGGTCGTCAAGGACTTCGTCAAGAAGATGGCCTGGAAGGGCCCGGTGTTCGAGATCTCGGCGCTGAACCGCGAAGGCTGCGAAGACCTGGTGCATGCGATCTACCGCCACCTGGAAGAGATGCGCCACGTCGAACAGCGTTCGGAAGAAATGCAGATGACCGAGGAAGCGCGCGGCATCTCGTCGATCGATCCGGACGATCCCCGTTTCAAGATCCTCGAAGATTAAGTTGCTGTTCTCCGAGACCACGCGCGAGCGCCTGCGCCTGCAACTGCTGCAGGCCACGGCCACCGTCTGCTCGCTGGCCGCGTTTTCGGCCATGCTCAACCCGGACGTCATCGCGACGCGGCTCGGTTTGTTTCTCGTCGGCGTGAACGGCTACAGCCAGTTTTACGCCATCTATGTCGGAGTGCGCTTCGCTACCGCGTTGCTGGCTCTGCTGGCGGCGCGGCGGGGCGACCAGCCCATCCTCGGCGACCTCACTGCACTGTTCATCCTGGCGCAGCCGATCGGCCGCCTGGTCGCGGCGTTTGCGATCGGCCTGCCCCAGGGAGTATTGTTGGCCATTTGCGGGATCGAATTGCTGGCCGGCCTCGCGCTGCTGGCAGTGCGTCCACGGGGACGCCCGCTCCTGTCCTGAGTTCGCACCCACTTCGACATGACAACCCTCCATTCCGTTATTCACTCTGCCGGCCGCATCATCGTCAAGGTCGGCTCCTCGCTCGTCACCAATGAAGGCCGCGGCCTCGACAACGCCGCGATCGCGCGCTGGGCCGCGCAGATCTCGTCGCTGCGCTCGCTCGGCAAGGAAGTCGTGCTGGTGTCCAGCGGTGCCATCGCCGAAGGCATGCTGCGCCTCGGTTTTAGCAGCCGCCCGACCGACATCCACGAGCTGCAGGCCTGCGCCGCCTGCGGCCAGATGGGCCTGGCCCAGATCTACGAAACCAGCTTCCGCACCCACGGCGTGAAAACCGCGCAGGTGCTGCTGACCCACGCCGACCTGGCCGACCGCGAACGCTACCTGAACGCGCGCTCCACGCTGACGACGCTGCTGCGCCTGGGCGTGGTCCCGATCATCAACGAGAACGACACCGTGGTCACCGATGAAATCAAGTTCGGCGACAACGACACCCTCGGCGCGCTGGTCGCCAACCTGATCGAGGCCGACGCGCTGGTCATCCTCACCGACCAGAAAGGCCTGTACTCGGCCGACCCGCGCAAGGACCCGCAGGCGCGCCTGATCGAGGACGCGCAGGCCGGCGACGCCTCGCTGGAAGCGATGGCCGGCGGCGCCGGCTCCAGCATCGGCAGCGGCGGCATGCTGACCAAGGTGCTGGCCGCACGCCGCGCGGCACGCTCGGGCGCCCACACCGTGATCGCCTGGGGCCGCGAAGACAATGTGCTGGTGCGCCTGGCGCAGGGCGAAGCGATCGGTACCCAGCTGAGCGCACCGACCGCGCGCCTGACCGCGCGCCGCCAGTGGATGGTCGACCACCTGCGCATGGCCGGCACGCTGGTGCTGGACGCCGGTGCCGTCCAGAAGCTGGCGAAAGAAGGTAAATCCTTGTTGCCGATCGGCGTGGTCGCGGTGCGCGGGGAATTCGGGCGCGGCGCCCTGGTCACCTGCGTCGGCGAGGACGGCAGCGAGATCGCGCGCGGCCTCACCAACTACACCGCCAGCGAAGTCAAACGCATCATGCGTCACGCGTCCAGCGAAATCGAGGGCATCCTCGGCTACGTCGAGGCGCCCGAACTGGTACACCGCGATAACCTGGTGCTGGTCTGACGCTACTGCTCCAAGCCGCTCAGCCGGCAGGCGCGGGCGCAGGTGCGGCCGGGGGCGTATCGCGCAGCACGCGCACCTGGCCGGCCGCGACGACGCCCATGCCCGGGTGGAAGGACACGCGCAGCATGTCGACCTCGCGCACGTTCTGCATCGTCTGTTCCAGGCGGACGTAGTCGCAGCCGGACGGCGCCGTCAGCTGGATGCCGAGCCAGGCCAGGTGCCAGTCGCCTTTGGCGTCGCGCACTTCAACCTTGTCGAGATCGTGGAAAGCCTTGGCGCTCAGCGCCAGCTGGAAGGCGCGTGCTTCCACCGGCGCGGTGAGCGTGAACTCCATACCATTGTCGTTGCCCGGCTGCGGCGCGGCGTGCGGCGCGTCCGTCCAGCTGCCTTGCGCTTCCTTCGCGCTGCCCAGCGTGCACGCCGGCGTGACCGTGGCCAGCTTGCGCTGCACCGCGATGGCGTCCAGGCGCGTGGCCTCGATCGCCTTGCGGTTGATTTCAGCCGGGTCGGGCGCAGGCTGAGGCTTGCCCGAACAGGCGCAGAGCAGGGAAGCGAGGGCGAACAGGGCAGCGCAAGGACGGCGGTGAGGCAGGTACATGGTGATCGATGATGGCGTGCTGGATTGCGGGCGCAAGCCTAACATGCGCGGTGCAGTTCAGCATATACCGACACAAGGCGTGCGGCCAGCGCGCGCGGCCAGTGTCGCGGGCTAGCGCGCCTGGCTGGACAGCAGCATGCGCACGCCCGCATACGCGAATACGCCCGCCAGCAGCGCATTCACCCAGCGTTCGGCGGCCCGGTAACCACGCCGCGCGGCGCCGGTGGAAAACGCCAGGGCATAGCAGCAGAAGATGGTCGCGCTCAGCCCCGCGCAGGAGGTGACGAAGGCCAGCGCATCGGCCTGGCCACTGCCCTGCGGCAGGGCCAGCGACACCACCGACAGCCACACCACGATCGCTTTCGGATTGGTCAGGTGCAGGGCGGCGCCGCGCGCGTAAGTGCGCGCGTAGGCTTCGTCGGCACCGGCCTGCAGGGCCTTGTCCAGCGTGATGCCGCGCACCGCCTTGCGCGCCGCCTGCCACGCCATCCACAGCAGGTACAGCCCGCCGATCGCTTTCACGATCATCAGGGCTGCCGACCAGCGCTGCATCAGCGCGCCCAGGCCGAAGGCGGCCGACAGGCCCCAGCACAGGGAGCCGCTGACGATGCCGGCGGCCAGCGCCAGCGCGCGCGTGCGGCCCTGCGCCATCGCCGTGCCCATCACGGCCAGCACGCTCGGGCCGGGACTGGCGACGCCGATCACGAAGGCGGTGTAGCCCAATACCAGGTTGGCGTTCAATGTAAGCATCATATCAATGGACTTTCATGAGATCGTGCCCGTACAGCAGCACCGTGTAGGCGCCGCAGCGCACCCGCGCCGCCGGCGCCCCGTTGATCGCTTCCAGGCGCGCGGCCGGGATGTGGTGCGGCGGTGGCGCATCCGGGCCGACCAGTGCGAAATCGTAGGCCGGCCGGAAGTAGCGCCCGCTCGTGATCCACGGCAGTTCATCCAGCGACGCGATGTGCTGGGCCAGCACGATGCCGCTGCGGCTGAAGCGCTGGAAGGGCTTGGCGTCCCAGTACTGGGCGATGCCATGCTTGACGCCCCCATGATGCAGGCCAGTGCCTGCCAGTGCCTGGTCGAGGCAGGCGATATCGGGCGGATAGTAGGTGTATTCGAGCGGGTGCGCCTGCCATTGGCGCAAGGTGACCGTGCCGATGCCCAGTGTGCAGGCGAAGGCGCTCGCGAGCAGCAGTGCCGGCGCCCGGCGCTCGCCTATCCGCTGCGCCGCTGCCATGGGTGCGAGCAGGATCGGCCAGCAGGCCGCGACGATGAAGTAGCGCGCCGCCAGCGGCAGGCTGGTGACCAGCAGCGACACCGCCAGGGTGCCCGCCAGCGAGACCAGCCAGAACACGAGCAGCCACGCCAGCGCGGGTGGCAGGCCGAAGGGAACGCGCCGCCGTGCCAGCCGCGCGGCGCAGGCCAGGGCCAAGGCGAAACAGGCGAGCCAGCCCAGTACTGCCAGCGGCAGCGTCTCCCATAGTCCGCGTGCGATGGCGGACAGCGCGCGCAGGTTGGCGGACAGGTGGCCGAGGTCGATCTCGGCCTGGTAGCGCGTCGGATGCGTCACTACCCACTCATACCCAGCGTGGCCGAGCAGCGCTGCAGCGAGCGGCGCCCAGGCCGGTAGCAGGCGCCGGCGCCAGTCCGCGCCCCGGCCTGAAGGGCGGCCGGGTTCGAGCAGCACCTGCGCCGTCGCCACGCAAGCCAGCGGCAGGGCCGCCTGCAGCAGGAACAGGCTGTCCGACAGCGTGGCGCCGCACGCCAGCGCGCATGCCGTCCACAGCATGCTGCGCGCGCCAGTCTGCCGGTAGCGCAGCCAGGCCGCCGCCAGCAGCAGCGCATTCAGGAAGCTGCCGAAATGCCAGGCGTTCGACAACAGCAGCACGAAGGGTTCCCGGCCGGACGCCGCCAGCCACGCGAACAGCGTCAGGCTGCAGGCCGCGCACGGCAGCGGCGCCGGGCTGCCGAGCGTGCGCGCCAGCACGATAGTCGCGGCGAACAGCAGTGCGCACTGGAGCACGCCAAACACGATGATCTGGCCATAGGCGTCCGGCGCCAGCCAGTATGCCGCCAGATAGAGCGGGTAATCGGGAAAGAAATACGGGGCCGGCGTCAGGTACCAGTCCGACAATCGCCCGCCGCGCGCCAGCAGGTCGTCGAACAGGGTCGGCAGGTACAGGGCATCCGCATTCAGCAAGCCGGCGCGCAAGCCATGGCCGCTCAGGTAGCACACGGCCAGGCATGCCACGGCAAAGGCAGGGAGCGACAGCAGCAGCGGCAACGAAGCGGCGGTGCGGATCGGCATGGCTGGACGGGGGCGGGATGGGCCGTACAGTGTTGCTGAGAAGTGTGCAAAAGGCAAGCACCGGATCGGCGCCGGCGACATCCAGAAAACGGCAGCGATAGCGCGGCAGATCAAAAGACGGCCAGAGGCGCTTACCTATAATGCTTAACTTTCGTGTTGCCAGTTTTGCATTATTACAGCCGCGCTCGCTTGTTGTCGGATGCGCTTTTACGCGGGATCTCATCGTGACCATGGCTCCATTGATCGTCGACCTGGACGGGACCTTGATTCATACCGACCTGCTGCACGAATCCGCGCTGCGGGCTTCGCGCGACCGGCCGTTCGACGTCCTGCGTATTCCGTTGTGGCTGCTGCAGGGCAAGGCGGTGCTCACGCGCCAACTGGCCGGCCGCGGCAGCATCGATGCCGCGCTGCTGCCGTATAACGAAGCGCTGCTGGCCTGGCTGAAGGAACAGCGCGCCGCCGGCCGCCGCCTGGTGCTGTGCACCGGCGCCGACCGCAGCTTTGCCGATGCGGTCGCGGCCCACCTGGGCGTGTTCGACGAAGTGCTGGCCGGCGACGGCAGCACCCACCTGGTCGGCCTCGACAAGGCCGAGGCGCTGGCGCGCCAGTACGGCCACGGCGGATTCGACTATGCCGGCAATTCGGCGGCCGATCTCAAGGTGTGGCAGCGCGCGCGCAAGGCGATCGTGGTCAACGGCGCCAGGGGACTGGCCGGCAAGGCCGCGGCGCTGTGCGGGGTCGAGCGCGAATTTCCGGCGCCGGTGCGCGGCGCCAGGGCCTCCATCCTGGCCTGGCGCAAGGCGCTGCGCCTGCATCAGTGGCTCAAGAACGTGCTGCTGTTCGTGCCGCTGGTGGCGGCGCACCAGGTGTTCGACCTCGATCACTGGCTGACGCTGGCGCTGGCCTTCCTGTCGTTCAGCCTGTGCGCCTCGACCGTCTACATCGCCAACGATTTGCTCGACCTGGAAAGCGACCGCGCCCACCCGCGCAAGCGCCTGCGCCCGTTTGCATCGGGCGTGCTGCCGGTCCGGCACGGGGCACTGGCGGCGCCGTTGCTGCTGGCGGCCAGCCTGGCACTGGGCACGCAAGTGGGCGGCAGCTTTCTGCCCTGGCTGCTGTGCTACTTCCTGCTGACCTGCGTGTATTCGCTCGGCCTCAAAAAAATGATCCTGCTCGACTGCATCGCGCTGGCGATGCTGTACACGCTGCGCATCACGGCCGGCGCCGCCGCGCTGTCGCTGCCGCTGTCGTTCTGGCTGCTGGCGTTTTCCGTGTTCCTGTTCCTGTCGCTGGCCTTCGTCAAGCGCCATGCCGAGCTGCAGGTGCAGGCGCTGTCCGGCCGCCACATGGTGCACGGGCGCGGCTACTACACCAGCGACGAGCCGCTGGTGCTGAACCTGGGCGTCACCGCCGGCTACGCATCGGCCGTGGTGCTGGCGCTGTACCTGAACAGCGACAAGGTGGCGGTGCTGTACCGCCAGCCGGAAGCCGTATGGGGCACGGTGCCGGTGCTGCTGTTCTGGATCAGCTGGATCTGGATGCAGGCTCATCGCGGGCACATGCACGACGACCCGGTGGTGTTTGCCATGAAAGACCGCACCAGCCGCCTGGCCGGCCTGGTGTTCGGTGCGGTGCTCGTGGTCGGTGCGCTCGGATGGCCATGGTGAACGTCGCGTCCTGGGGGCGTCTGGGCAGCCACGCGCACGAGCTGGTGGCGCTGCACGACCGCGCGCGGGTGCCGGGCCAGATCGCTGCGGATGCCGGCGGCCAGGGTGCCGGCCAGGTCCAGGGCACCGGCCTGGCCCAGGGCAATGCGCGCAGCTACGGCGACGTCTGCCTGAACCCAGGCGGGCGCCTGTGGCGTACCACCGGGCTCGACCGCTTCATCGATTTCGATGCGGCCAGTGGACGCCTGCGCTGCGAGGCCGGCGTGCTGCTGCGCGACATCCAGCGCATGAGCCTGCCGCATGGCTGGCTGCTGCCGGTCACGCCCGGCACCCAGCTGGTCACGGTGGGTGGCGCCATCGCCAATGATGTCCATGGCAAGAACCACCACGTGCTGGGCTCCTTCGGCGACCATGTCCTGTCGCTACGGCTGGCGCGTACCGATGGCAGCGTTATTTATTGCAGCCCCGGCGATTGCAGCCCCGGCGACTGCGGGCCGGTTCGCGAGGCCGGCTGGTTCGCCGCCACCGTCGGCGGCATGGGCCTGACCGGGGTGATCGTCGAGGCCGAGCTGCAGCTGCGCCGCGCGCGCGGTCCGTGGCTGGTCACCGACACCGTCCCTTACGCCACCCTCGACGAATTTTTCCCGCTGGCGGATGCCTCCAAAGCCGGCTGGGAACACACGGTGTCCTGGATCGACTGCCTGTCGGGCAGCGGGCGCGGCCTGTTCCTGCGCGCCAATCCGGCGGCGATCCCGTACTGCACGGTGTCAGAGCGACACACGGTGCGACGCAAACCCCGGCGCATGCCTTTCGTGCCGCCGGTGTCGCTGGTGAACAGCCTGTCGCTGCAGCCCTTCAATGCCGCCTATTTTCGCCTGCACCAAAGACGCGCGGGCCACGCCATCGCCCATTTCGAGCGCTTCGGCTACCCGCTCGACGGGCTGCACGACTGGAACCGCATGTACGGTCCGCACGGCTTTTACCAGTACCAGAGCGTGGTGCCGCGTGCGGACGGGCAGGCCGTGACGCAGGCGATGCTGGCCGCGATCAAGGCGTCCGGGCAGGGTTCCTTCCTGGCGGTGCTGAAGACCTTCGGTGCGCGTACCGGCGCCGGCATGATGAGTTTTCCGCGTCCCGGCGTCACCCTGGCGCTGGATTTTCCGAACCGCGGCGCTTCGACGGTCCGCCTGTTCGAACGGCTCGACGCCATCGTGGGCGAGGCCGGCGGCCGCCTGTATGCCGCCAAGGATGCGCGCATGCCGCGTGCGCTGTTCGAAGCGGGCTATCCGCGCCTTGCCGAATTTCTGCCTTACCGCGACCCGGGCATCAGCTCGTCGATGTCGCGCCGTTTGATGGGGAGCTGACATGCTTGAGCTACCGCGAGACCATTCGCGTATTGTGATCATCGGTGCCACCTCGGCCATCGCCGAGCATTGCGCCCGGCTGTGGGCCGCCGCGCCCGGCGCGATGCTGACCCTGGTCGGTCGCGATCCCGGCCGCATCGAGCGCGTCGCCGCCGACCTGCGCGTGCGCAGTCCCGGCGCCACGGTACGCGTGATGAGCGGCAACCTGCTGGACGCGCGCGCGATCCGCGTCCTGGTCGATGCCATCGTGCGGGACGGCATGCCGGACCGGGTGCTGATCGCGCACGGCGCGCTGCCCGACCAGCAGGCCTGCCAGCGCGATCTCGGCGCCGCCTTCGATGCGCTGCAGGTGAATGCATTGTCGCCGGTGCTGTTTGCCGAAGCCTTTGCCGGCCACATGGAAGCGCGTGGCGGCGTCATCACCCTGATCGGCTCGGTGGCGGGCGACCGTGGGCGCCGCTCCAACTATGTCTACGGCGCCGCCAAGGGCCTGGTCACGCGCTATGCGCAAGGCTTGCAGCACCGCCTGGCCGGCAGTGGCAGCCCGTTGCGCGTGGTGCTGGTCAAGCCGGGACCGACCGCGACCCCGATGACGGCTCACCTGCCGCAGCGCGGCCTGGCGCCGGTGGACGCGGTGGCCCGGCGCATCGTCGACGGCGCCGCCGCCGGCACGCCGGTCGTCTACGCACCGGGCAAGTGGGCCGTGGTCATGCTGGTGATCCGCCATCTGCCGGCTTTCATGTTCAACCGGATGAGTATCTGAATGACGACCGACGCCGAACTCGATACCGATCGCAATGCCGACGCCAATGCCGATGCCGGCCGCGGCGCCGAGGTGCGCAGGCGCAGCGTGCGCACCCAGGCGCCGCGGCGTGTCCTGGCGTTGGCGCTGCTGTTCATCCTGTTCACGATCGGGCTGGCCTGCGTCAACTGGTCCGCCATCCAGACCGTCAACCACGAGTCCAGCGACTTTGCCGCGAATACCCTGCTGGTGCTGGACGCCAAGCGCTTCGCGCTGATCTACGGCCACTATTCGCGGGTCGGCTTCAACCACCCCGGCCCGGCGCTGCTGTATGTGCTGGCCTGGGGCGAGATGCTGTTTCACGACTGGCTGCACGTGGTGCCGTCGCCGTTCTCCGGCCAGTTGCTGGCGCTGGACCTGTTCGAGGTCGCCTGGCTGACGGCGATCGTCGCGCTGGTGCGCCGCATGACCGGACGCCCGATGCCGGCGCTGCTGTTCGTTGCGGTGATGCTGCTGGTGTTCGCCTGGAGCGACCGTGCGATTGTCGGCGGCATGTGGTTTCCGCACCTGTTCGTGCTGCCGTATGCATCCCTGCTGCTGGCGAGCGCGCGCCTGTTGCAGGGCCGCGCCGACAGCCTGGCGACGCTTGCGGTCGCCGCCGGCTTCCTGGTCAACGGCCACGCCGCCTTCATGCCGATGCTGGGCGTGATTCTGATGATGACGCTTGCCGCCAACGCCGTGTTCACGCACCGCGAGCCTGCGCTGCGCATCGTGAGCCGGGCCTGGCTGGGCCAGCACCGGCGCCCGCTGCTGGTGGCGGCGGGCATCCTGCTGCTGTTCCTGGTGCCGCTGATCATCGCCACCGTCCGGGATTTCCCGGGCCCGCTAGTCGACTACCTCAAATACGGCCGCGCGAACAAGACCAACACGCTGCGCGAGGCGGCGCGTTTCGTCGGCGTCTACTGGGGACTCGGCCATGGCGCGACCGCGCGTGGGGCGCTGGCCTGGGGCCTGGCCTTGCTCGTGCTGCTGGCGGTTGGCCTGCGCCGCCTGCCGGCCGGCTTTGCGCGCGATGCGCGGGCGCTCGGCATCGTATTCCTCATGTCGACGCTGTCGGTGCTGTACTACGCCAGGACCGGCGTCGACATGCTCGACCAGGTCTATATCGCGGCATTCTATTTTGCGGTGCCGGCGCTGGCGGCCGGGCTGCTGGTGCTGATCGCCCATGCGCATCTGTCTCTATATCTGCGCCAGCGCGCCCGCGCTGCGCTCGCGAACGCTACCGCGGGCGGGCTGGCGCTGCTGGCCGTGGCCGGCGCCTGGCACTGGCTGCGGGTGCCGCCGGAGTACATCTATCTCTACAACCATCCCAATGTCGCCGTACTGTACGAGCAGGTGCGCCGCCTGCCCGGCACCGGGCGCGTGGTGCTGGACGTGGATCCGGATCTCAAGACCTGGGGCGAAGTCTGGGGCAATACGCTGGGGCTGCTGGCCTATGCCAAACGCCAGGGCGTCGATCTGGCCTGCGTGAACGAGAACTGGCATATCTCCTTCACCCGGCAGAACCGCTGCCGCCCCGACGAAGTGGCCGGCGGGCGGCGCTACGCGGTGCGCTTTACCGACGCGCCCGACCCGGTGCGCGGCGAGCCCGCTGCCGAAGGGCAGGGCCTGTCGTTGTTCCGCACCGGCGCCGGGCAGGGACCACTTGCGGGATCACTCGCAGGGCCACTCGCGAGGCCGGTCACCTACCTTACCGTCAAGGAACAGCCGGCCTGGTTCCGCCAGGTGCTGGGCAAGGGATGGTCGGCCATCGAGGGGGATTTCGTCTGGTCGGACGGACCGGCCGCCGAGCTGCGCCTGCCGCCCGATCCGCAGCGCGCGCGGTTGCTGACGCTGGACCTGGGCAGCATCGTCCCCGTGTTCGGGACCCGGATCGTCATGCAGGCGGTCGTCAACGGCAGGGTGGCCGGCAGCTGGACCTTCTATCCGACCGAAAGGCGGCGCCGCGTCACGCTCGACCTGGGTGTGGAGCCGGGCGCCGCACAGCACATCGTACTGAACATCGACAAGCCTTTGCGGCCGATCGATTACGGCATTGCCCAGGATGCGCGCCTGCTCGGGATTTCCCTGTACGGGATCCGCAAATGAGCGCCGCCGCTCAGGCGCTGCCTGCCGTGGCCGGGACCAGGCCTGCCGGCGCCGGCGTCTTGTCCTTGTATTCGCACAAATCGACGATGATGCAGTTCCAGCACTTGGGCTTGCGCGCGATGCAGGTGTAGCGGCCGTGCAGGATCAGCCAGTGGTGGGCGTCCTGCAGGAATTCCTTGGGCACGAACTTCATCAGCTTGTGCTCGACCTGGTCGACGTTCTTGCCGGGGGCGATTTTGGTGCGGTTGGATACGCGGAAGATGTGGGTGTCGACCGCCATCGCCAGCTCGCCGAAGGCGGTATTCAGCACCACGTTGGCCGTCTTGCGGCCCACGCCGGGCAGGGATTCCAGCGCTTCGCGCGAACGCGGCACCTCGCCGCCATACTGGTTGACCAAGATCTCGCAAGTGGCGATCACGTTTTTCGCCTTGGTGTTGTACAGGCCGATGGTCGAGATATAGGTTTTCAGTTCATCGACGCCGAGGTCGAGGATGGCTTGCGGCGTGTTCGCCACCGGGTACAGCTTGCGCGTGGCCTTGTTGACGCCGACGTCGGTGGCCTGGGCCGACAGCAGTACCGCGATCAGCAGTTCGAACGGCGTCGTGTACTCGAGTTCGGTGGTCGGATTCGGGTTGGCCTGGCGCAGGCGCGTGAAGATTTCTTGGCGTTTGGCGGGATTCATCGGGTGTTTATCGGTCTTTATTGTCCGGAGACGGCGGTAGCGGTGACGGCGGCGGCGGCGTGGCGGCCTTCTGGCGCGCGCGTTCGATGGCGGCGGCGATGATCGCGCGCTTGCGCTCTTTCTCGGCCAGCTCTTCGGCGCTGTTGGTCTGCTCGGCGGTGACGGCCCGCATCTTTTCCAGCGCCTTGGCCGCCAGGCGCGCATCGTTTTCTTCCTTTTCGCGCTGCAGGCGCTCGCTGCGGAAGTCGTGGCGTGCGCGGGCGGCGTCGGCCTGTTGCTGCGACCAGGCATCCCAGCCGGTAAGCTCGCCGCGCGGGTCCTCACTGCGGGGAATCATGCTGATGCAGTCGACCGGGCAGGGCGCCACGCACAGGTCGCAGCCGGTGCACAGGCTGGGCAGGATGGTGTGCATCTGCTTGGCCGCACCGAGGATGGCATCCACCGGGCAGGCCTGGATGCACAGCGTGCAGCCGATGCACAGGGCTTCGTCGATAAAGGCGACCGGGCGCGGACGCTCGACGCCGTTGGCCGGATTGATTGGAATCACGGGCCGTCCAGTCAGCGCCGACAGGCGCGCCACGCCTTCGATCCCGCCGGGCGGGCACTGGTTGATCTCGGCGTCGCCGCGCGCGATGGCCTCCGCATACGGGCGGCAGGCGGGATAGCCGCATTTGGTGCACTGGGTCTGCGGCAGCAGGTCTTCGATCTGGTCGGCGAGCGTCTTGGTCACGGCGGTGGGGTTGTTCGAAACAAAAAATAGCGTTCCGCTAAACCGTCATTATCCGCGAAAAGGGGGAGGCCGTCGAAGCGCGGCCTAGCAGGTCTTTGCGTGTGCCAACTAACGTTTCCGTCAAACGCTTGCCCCAATTGCTGCCGAAGGTGATGCAACTAACGGAATGCAGGGTGCGCTTGGTGGTCTACTGGATACAGGAAATGAACCTCAAGGAGGATCTTATGAAAACAAAGCACTTGATCATGTCGACCCTGGCCGCTGCGCTGCTGAGCGCGACGGCCAGCGGTTTTGCCCAGGACCGCGATCACCGCGGTGACCGCGACCACGACCGTTACAGCCAGCGCGACAATGACCGCCGCGACGATCGTCGTGACGACCACCGTGGCGACGGCCGCCGCGACAACGACCATAACGATGGCCGTGGCTGGAACGGCGCCGGCCCGCGCCACGACATCCGTCGCGGCGGTCGCCTGCCCGACCAGTACCGCAACCGCCAGTACGTCGTCGACGACTGGCGCGGCCACCGCCTGCGCCAGCCGCCGCGCGGCTACCACTGGGTCCAGACCGGCGGCGACTACGTGCTGGCGGCGATTGCCACCGGCGTGATTGCAGACCTGATCATCAACAGCCGCTGAGTCCGAGGGCCGTCCCTTGGGCGGTCCCGGCAAGACGTTTGAATCGCCTTTAAAAATCGCCCTTCAATAAAAAATGCCGCGGATTCCGCGGCATTTTTCATGCTTCAATCAACTGACGCTCAGGCATTCTTGCGAATGAACTCGCCAATCATCGGACAAATGATCTCGCGCCAGCGGCGGCCCGAGAAAATACCGTAGTGCCCGCATTGCGGCGCCGTGAAGTGCTGGTGCTTTTCCGGCGGGATGCCGGTGCACAAATCGTGCGCGGCCTGGGTCTGGCCGGTGCCGGAGATGTCGTCGAGTTCGCCTTCGATGGTGAACAGGGCCACGCTCTCGATGTCTTGCGGGCGCACCAACTGGCCGCCGACGGTCCAGGTGCCTTTCGGCAGGCTGTGGTCCTGGAACACGGTTTTGATGGTTTCCAGGTAATACTCGGCCGGCATGTCGAGCACGGCATTGTATTCGTCGTAGAACTTGCGGTGGGATTCCGCCGAATCATCGTCGCCGCGCACCAGGTGCTGGTAGAACTCGCGGTGGCTCTGGGCATGGCGGCCCGGGTTCATGGCGATGAAGCCGGCGTGCTGCAGGAAGCCCGGGTAGACCTTGCGGCCGAAGCCTGGGTAATTGCCCGGCACCGCGTAGATCACCGTGTTCTCGAACCACGAATAAGGTTTTTCCATCGCCAGGTCATTCACGGAGGTCGGCGATTTGCGCGGATCGATCGGGCCGCCCATCATGATCATGGTCTTGGGCAGCTTGGCGTCCTTGTTGCTTGCCATCAGCGAGATCGCGGCCAGCACCGGCACGGTCGGCTGGCATACCGAAATCACGTGCACATCCGGGCCCAGGTGGCGGATGAAGTCCTGCACGTAATAAATATAGTCGTCGAGGTGGAAGGCGCCGTCGGACAGCGGCACCATGCGGGCGTCGACCCAGTCGGTGATGTAGACGTCCTGCTCGGGCAGCAGGGCGCGCACGGTGTCGCGCAGCAGGGTCGAGTGGTGGCCCGACAGGGGCGCGACCACCAGCACGGTCGGTTGCTTGAGCGCGGCAAAGTCCGCGTCCGCCATGTCTTTCTTGAAATGCAGCAGCTTGCAGAAGGGCTTGCTGACGGCGGTGCGTTCCATGATGCCGACGGTCTGGCCGTCGATCAGGGTCGAATTCAGTTCAAAGGCGGGCTTTTCGTAGTCCTTTCCCAGGCGATACATCAGCTCGTAGCCGGCGGCGATACGTTGTGCGAACGGGGTGTGGGCAAAGGGCGAGACCGGGTTCGAAAACAGTTTGGCGGAGGCGTCGGCCCACTGCATCAGCGGGTTCAGGAAGGAGCGTTGCATTTCATGCAGTTGGTAAAGCATATGGTTTCCTTCGTGATTGTGGGCTTCGCAGTTCTAGTGCTACTACATTCTTGAAGCCCATACTGTGCGTCAAATCAAGGGTTGCGCATCAGATTCATCAATTATAGGTCAATCAGATTGGCTTAAGGCAACAGCAAAATTCGATCATTCCATCTAAACATATCGTTATGCAACACTTGTATCACGATCGTGCAACGGCTTCAGTTAAGTGACCTACATAAGAAAAATGCCCCGCACTGGCGGGGCATTTTCGTGGTGACGCTGTTACGGAACGCCGGAGCGCCGGACCGTTTAATCGAACACAGGCGTCTCGACACCGAGGATCTTGTGCAACTTCGGCGAGGTCGTCGTGTATTGCATGTGGATCTTCTTGTCCGGGAAGATGTAGGGCGCGGCGCCGAAGGCGGCCAGCGCGGCTTCGTGGAAGCCCGACAGGATCAGCTTCTTCTTGCCCGGGTAGGTGTTGATGTCACCCACGGCAAAGATGCCCGGCACATTGGTTTCGAACTTTTCGGTATCCACGACCTTGAGCTGCTTGCGCTCGATGTCCAGGCCCCACTCGGCGATCGGACCCAGCTTCGGCGAGAGGCCGAAGAAGACCATCAGCATGTCCAGCGGCACGCGGCGGGTGACGCCGTCGGCACCGGTGACCTTGACTTCGGACAGCTGGCCGTCTTTTTCGTCGAAGCCGGTGACCTGGCCGGTGATCAGTTGCATCTCGTATTCGTCGCACAGCTGCTTCATCTTGGCGACCGAGGCCGGCGCGGCGCGGAAGTCGTCGCGACGGTGCACCAGCACGACCGATTCGGCCTTGCCGACGAAGTTCAGCGCCCAGTCCAGCGCGGAGTCGCCGCCGCCGCAGATGACCAGGTTCTTGCCGTCGAAAATGCTCGGGTCCTTGACGCGGTAGTGCAGCTGGCTGCCTTCGAACTTCTCGATGCCGTCGACCTTGATCGTGCGTGCCTGGAAGGAACCCACGCCGGCGGCGATGAAGATGGTCTTGGTGATGAACCGGGTGCCGGTCGAGGTTTCGACGTTGAAGCGCTGGTCTTCACGGCGCTGTACGGTCGTCACTTCCTGACCCAGGTGGAAGGTCGGATCGAAGGGTTCGATCTGCTTGAGCAGGTTGTCGGTCAGTTCCTGGCCGGTGCAGACGGGCACGGCGGGGATGTCGTAGATCGGCTTGTCCGGGTACAGTTCCACGCACTGGCCGCCGACGGCCGGCAGCGAATCGATCACGTGGGCTTTGATTTCCAGCAGGCCCAGTTCGAACACCTGGAACAGGCCGACCGGGCCCGCGCCGATGATCACGGCATCGGCTTCGATGGCGCCGGCAAAGGAGCTGTTGGGAGCGATGGTGCCCGCTTCGGGGGTCGCGATAGTCATGCTTACTTCCTGTGAATTTGTATGAGGTAGGGGCGAAGGCGGCTAGTGTGCCACGGATGTGGCACGTTTGCTGGGACCGGCACCCGGGCGGATACCGGCCGGCGACTCATCGCGCCAGCTTGTCCAGCTTGTCCTTGACGTCTTTCCATTCATCCGCGTCCGGCAGCGCAGGCTTGGTCTTGGTGATCGACGGCCAATTGCGTGCCAGGTCCACGTTGATCTTGATGAAATTCTGCTGGTCCGACGGCACGTCCTCTTCCGCATAGATCGCGTTGACCGGGCATTCCGCCACGCAGACCGCGCAGTCGATGCACTCGTCCGGATCGATGACGAGGAAGTTCGGGCCTTCCCGGAAACAATCTACCGGGCACACATCCACGCAATCGGTGTAACGGCATTGGATGCATGATTCGGTGACAACGTGGGTCATAACAGTCCTATTTATTAATGGTAGCGGCAGCGCTGGGCGTGTGAAAACTCGCCGGGCGCGGCAAAGCACTGTATTTTAGGGCAATTCGGCTTTTACGACAAATCACGCTTATACACAATACACATAAGCAAATGAAAGCCGGCGCCGCCTGATTGGCGGCGTTCAGGGATGGGTGCGCAGGTGGGCAAGCAGGGCCTGCCAGCGGGCAAAAGTCGGGGCGCCGTCTTCGGCCAGCACCAGCGTGCGGCAGCGCTGGCCGTCTTCGACCGTGATTCTCCAGTGCCGGATATCGGCGCCGACTGGACAGTCGGCTGCCGGCGCACCGAAGAAATCGAGGCGCGCCAATAGCGCCTCAATGGCCGCGCCGTCAGCGTGAAAGGCAGTATCGAGCTCGAGGTCTTCGGAGCGGCCGCTAAAGCCGCCACTGGCCCTGGCCAAGATGCGCATGTTAGCTCCTGTCGGATCAGGAAATCGGGATGGTCACCACCGGCTCGTCGCGGGTGGACGCCGGCGCCGCCACCGGGCCGCTCACCGCCGCCGCGACCACGGTCGTGTCGCCGTCCACGCTGACCGCGGCCACCACGGCGGCCGCGGCCTGGCCCGGTGCCGCCGCCGCCGCAGTAGCCAACCCGGCCAACCCGGCCAACCCGGCCGACCCGGCGGACCCCGCCGGGCCGAAGCGCCCGTGCTCAGCGCACCAGCGCGCCAGCGCCTGCGCTTCCGCATCCAGCACGCGTTCGACATCATAATACTCGGCCAGGTTCATGGTGCCGCAGCAGGCGCGCCGGTCCTGGCGCGCGCCGGGCGGGTCGCTGACCAGCGCCGCCAGGCGCAGGCCGGGCTGGTGCAGCGGACCGGCGTCCAGCGGCACATCGAGCACTTCGCGCCGCGCGAAGCGATCGCGGATGAAGGCGGCATATTCAGGCGGCTGGCCGTCTTCCTGGCAGATGCGCAACATCTCGTTGGCGACGTCGGCATAGGTGGCGGCCAGGTCGGGGGCGGCGATCAGGGCGCGCAGCACCAGGCCGCGCAGCCAGGCCGCCACCCGGTGCAGCACGCCGGCGCAATCTTCCAGCTCGGGTTTGCGCTCGAAGGCGAAGATGTCGGCCAGGATGTCGTAGATGGCACCGGTGAACACCTGGGAAATCGCATGCACTTCGGTGCCGGCCTGGGACAGCGTCAGGTCGTTGTCGGCGTTGCGCAGGCCGGTGGTGCTGCCCAGCGCCAGCCCGAACTGTTCGGCAATGTCGGCCAGGAAGGTTTTATCGTGCAGGTGGGCCTTGGTCTGGGCTACCACGGCGTCGCACTGGTCGAGCTGGGACAGCGCCAGGAAGATCGCGGTCAGGTCGCCGAAGGATTCGTGCAGGCCGCCGGTCTGGGGCGGTTTGTTGGCTTCGAGCCAGTGCGGCTTGAGGCCGTCCAGCACGGCGTGACCGGTTTCGTGCGAAACGATGTCGAACGAGCGGCAGGTGTACACCCGGCCGGTCTCGCCGGACGGGATGAAATCGCCGAATTTCAGGCTGGACTGGTTGCGGCTGTAAAAGGCATTCATCACGTTCGGCAAGCCGTAGGGAAAGACTTGCAGCGGCGCCGTGTCGACGCTGCTGTTCCATTGCCAGGGCAGGGGCATCAGGCTGCCCGCATTCGACAGCGCGCGCTGGTACATGGTGAGCGTCTGGCGCACCACCGCAAAGGTGTGGACGGCGTCGAACTGCGGGGTGTCGGGCATGGTCACGAAGTCGCCGAAGGCGTTCGGCTCGACCGCGGCGATGGCCGGGTCCTTGATTTCGATGCGGGCGTCGCGCGGCCCGGCCAGCACCACGCCGGGCAGGAAGGCCTTGCGGGTGCCGATCTCGCCGACCGACGGGTCCTGCTTCCACATCAGCACGCGCGCCCCGAAGGCGTAGGACAGGGGCAGGTCGCCGGGAACACCGGACGGCGTCCCTTCATCGGTAGCACCGGGCGAGCCCGGGCTGGCCAGCGCGGCACCGCTTGGGCGCGGCCGTCCCGGCTGGTCGAGCAGTTGGGCCGCCTTGCGGTGCTGGCGGTAAGGGGCGCTGGGCATCGGGATGAACCCGAGGGGCGGTTTGACGCTGGATTCCATGGGAACTTCCTCCTGGGCAAGGTGCAATCAGGATGGTCGGCCCTTATCCGCGGCTGATGTTGACCATGGTCAATTGCTGGCCTTTATGCCGCTGTGCTGGCATCATGCCGGGCTTATCGGTTTTATGGGAAGGACAGCCGGCATGGCAGACATCAGCATCACCCAGCAACACAGTTTGAGCCCGGACGCGGCGCGCAGCGCGGCCCAGAAAGTCGCGGACAAGCTGGCCGGCGAATATGGCCTGAGCTGCAAGTGGGAAGGGAATATATTGCGGTTCGACCGCAGCGGGGTCGAAGGATCGCTGGCGCTGGAAGAGCGCCAGGCACTGCTGCGCATCAAGTTGGGATTCCTGATGGGTGCTTTCGCGTCCACCATCGAGCAGAAGGTGGCGGAAAGCATGCGCAAGGTGTTTATTTAATTACGCGTCTTTCAGTTCGTCGATCAGGTCGACGTACTGCTGCATGGCGTCTTCCTGCGACGTGCCTTTCAGGGCGGCCCAGGCATCGTACTTGGCGCGGCCGATCATGTCGGTGAAGCCGGGGCGTTCGCCGGTGGCATCGCCGCTCGATCCCTGCTTGTACAGGGAATAGATCTTCAGCAGGGTCATGTTGTCCGGGCGTTCCGGCAGATTCTTCGAATCGATCTGGGCCTGGGCGAACTGGTCTTGCAAACTCATGGTGACTCCTTTGATAACGATGTGCCATCTTAGCGCATCGATAAGGGATTTACGCGTAGGGTGGACGGCTCCGCCGTCCACGCGGTGATAGGTAGCGCAACCGATGTCGTGCACGATGACGGAGCCGCCAACAATCGACGCGTGGACGGGGAACCCGTCCACCCTACGTCCGTTGCATCAGGCCGGAATTAAACGTCCAGCAGCTCGACGTCAAAAATCAGCGTCGCATTCGGCGGAATCACGCCGCCGGCGCCGCGTGCGCCGTAGCCCAGGCTTGCCGGAATGATCAGGCGGCGCGCACCGCCGACTTTCATGCCCTGCACGCCTTCGTCCCAGCCGCGGATCACTTGACCGCCGCCCAGGCCGAACTGGAACGGGTCGTTGCGGTCCTTGCTGGAGTCGAACTTGGCGCCGGCGCTGCCGTCGTCGTTCTGCAGCCAGCCGGTGTAGTGCACGGTGACGTATTTGCCGGCGGTCGCTTCCGCGCCTTCGCCGACGACGGTGTCTTCGTACTGCAGGCCGGAATTCGTGGTGGTAATTGCCATAATGTTTCCTTCTTGTTCAGGGAAAAGGCCGATTGTAGTGCATGACCTGTCAAAGCGCTATTGACGCCTTTTCCACTGTGTTGCGGCGGCGCGCCGAATCTGTGCGGAAACGGGCGAATTCCGGTCACCCGGTCATGTCGCCGTAACGTTTCCCCGTAGAATAATAGCTTTCCACCTTCGGGCTCCAGTCCACCCATGCTGCGTCGTTTCCGTAAGCTTTTCCTCTCCGTCCTTTGCCTCGCGGCCGGCACCTTGTCCGCCGTCCAGACCGCCCAGGCCAATGTGGTCGTGGTGCTGAATTCGCGCGATGCCACGGTCCAGCTGCTGGACCAGGCGACCGGCGCCGACCACGGCACCCTCGCGGTCGGCAAGGAGCCGCACCACCTGATGGCGACGCCCGACAACAAGTCGGTGATCGTGGCCAGCTCGGAAGGCAACGAACTGATTTTCCTGGACCCGGTCAGCGGCAAGGTGCAGCGCCGCCTGACCAATGTGCTCGACCCTTACCAGATCGGCTTTTCGCCGGACCAGAAATGGTTCGTCTCGACCGCGCTGCGCCTGGACCGCGTCGATATCTACCAGTACGTGAACGGCAACCTGGTGCTCAGCAAGCGCGTGCCGATGCCGCGCATGCCCAGCCACATCGCCTTCGACGCCGCCAGCACCACCGCCTTCATCACGCGCCAGGGCAGCGACCAGGTCAGCGCGATCGATCTGAAGACCGGCGTGGTGAAATGGACGCTCCCGGTCGGCAAGCTCCCGGCCGGCATCACCATGACCCCGGACGATAAATTCCTGCTGGTCGGGATCATGGGCAGCGACTACGTCGAGGTGATCGACTGGCGCACGGCGAAAACCGTCAAGCGCATCAAGACCGGCAACGGCGCCCACAACTTCCGCGCGGTCGGCGACAAGCGCCACGTGTTCGTGTCGAACCGGGTGCAGAACTCGATCAACATCATCGACCAGGTCACGCTGCAGAACGTCGGCATGATCCCGGTACCGGGCGGTCCGGACTGCATGGAACTGTCCGCCGACGGCAAGACCCTGTGGGTGACCCAGCGCTGGATCAAGAAGGTGGCGGTGATCGACGTCGCCAGCCGCAAGGTGATCAAGATGATCCCGGTGGGGCGCTCGCCGCACGGCGTGTTCTTCGCCAATTCGGCGCCGAGGATGTGATGGTGACCTGCCGGCATGGCGTGGCGGCGCTGCTGCTGGCAGCCGCCGTGGGTTCAGCGTCGGCCGCCGACGCTTGCCGCGGCACGATCTACCTGACCTTCGACACCGGCAGCCAGTCGCAGGCCGAGCTGATCGCCGACACGCTGCGCAAGCATCACATCAAGGCCACCTTCTTCCTGGCCAACGAAAAGACGGTGCGCGGCGACTGGTCGCTCGACCCGTCCTGGTCTGCCTACTGGAAGGCGCGCGTGGCGGAAGGCCATGCCTTCGGCACCCACACCTTCGACCATGTCTACTTCCGCGCCGACGACGTCGGCGGCAAGATCAAGGTGCGGCCACAGTTCGGCCAGCACGCCGGCAAGACGCAGACCTGGAGCGCGCAGCAGTACTGCGACGAATTGCGCCGCGTCGACACCCGTTTCGTGGAACTGACCGGGCAGCACATCGACCCGATCTTCCGCACCCCGGGCGGCCACGCCTCGCCCAATATCCTGGCCGCCGCCAAGCGCTGCGGTTATAAACACGTGGGCTGGGCCAAGGCCGGCTTTTCCGGCGACGAAACCAGCAGCGAGGTCTACCCCAACGCGCTGCTGCTCAAGCGTGCCCTCGATCATTTAAAAGATGGCGACATCTTCATGGCCCACATGGGCATCTGGTCGCGCAAGGACCCGTGGATGCCGGCCAACCTCGACCCCCTGATCACGGGCCTGCAGCAGAAAGGCTACTGTTTCGCTACACTGCGCGATCATCCGGATTACCGGCGTTAACAAACCACCATCATGATCCAGCATTTCCTCGATTGGTTCGCATTCCTCCAGGGCTGGTTGTTCGAGAGCCTGGTCGAACCCTTCCTGTTTCACACCGGCCTGGGCGCGTACACCGAAGACGCCTTCGAGGGCGTCGAATGGTTCCTCACCGGCGCCTGCGAAGTCGCGGCCCTGTACCTGGTGCTGCGCCCGCTCGAAGCCCTGTTCCCGGCACAGCAGATGAGCGACCGTCACGCGCGCCTGAACGATTTCATCTATACCCTGATCCACCGCCTCGGCCTGTTCACGATGGCGGTGTTCTTCACGCTCGACCCCCTCATGGACCACGTGGCAGGCATGCTGCGCATGGAGGGCGTGCACCCGTTCAACCTGGAGTCGCTGGTGGCCGGCATGCCGCCGCTCTGGAGCTTCTTGTTATATCTGGTGGTGCTCGACTTCTTCGATTACTGGTTCCACCGCGGCCAGCACAAGTTCCGCTGGTGGTGGGCGCTGCACAGCCTGCACCACAGCCAGCGCAACATGAATTTGTGGAGCGACAACCGCAACCACTTGCTGGATGACTTGCTGCGCGACGTCTACCTGGCCGTGCTGGCGCTGGCGATCGGCGTGGCGCCGGGGCAGTACGTGCTGCTGGTGTCGGTGTCGCGCGCGCTGCAGTCGCTGCAGCATGCGAACCTGCGCCTCCACTTCGGCGCCATCGGCGAACGTTTGCTGATCTCGCCGCGCTTTCACCGTACCCACCACGCGGTCGGCGTGGGTCACGAATCGCGCGGCCAGGGTTCGCTCGGCGGCTGCAATTTCGGCGTGCTGCTGCCGGTCTGGGACGTCCTGTTCGGCACCGCCAATTTCGACAAGGGCTGGTACGGCACCGGCGTGCGCGACCAGTTCGAGCGCATCCTCCCGGACGGCAGCGTGCGTCCCGCGCGCGACTACGGCAAAGGGTTCTGGCGCCAGCAGTGGCTCGGCCTGGTGCGCATGGGGGAGGCGGTGCGCTGGTTCCGCCCCGAGCGGCGTAAAGGGTCGGTACAAGGAGCGTCACGATGAGCAGCACTAAGAGCGGCACCATGCGTCCGGTCGCCATCGCCTACGGGCGCGCACTGCGCTCGCAATTTTCGCGCCGCATGCTGCTGCTGTCGGTGGTGCCGCTGCTGCTGTCGCTGGCGCTGTGGGGCGGCCTGCTGTACGCCGGCATGCAGCCGCTGCTGGACTGGCTGACCGACCAGTTCTACCAGTACGATCTGTTCAAGACCAGCGGCAGCGTGCTGGCCGGCCTCGGTCTCGGCTTTCTCAAGACGCTGGCGGTGCCGCTGGTGGCGATGCTGGTGCTGCTGCCGCTGATGATCATCACTTCGCTGCTGTTCATCGGCGTGGGCGCGATGCCGGCCATCGCGCGCCACGTCAGCCGCATCCAGTTCCCGCAACTGGAACGCAGGGAGGGCGGCAGCTTCCTCGGCAGCCTGGGCGTGAACCTGTCCGGCATCCTGGTGTTCGCACTGCTGTGGATCGTGACCCTGCCGCTGTACGCGCTGGCGCCGCTGGCCCTGCTGGTGCAGGCCGTGCTGTGGGGCTGGCTGACCGCGCGCGTGATGAGCTACGACGCGCTGTCGATCCATGCCAGTCGCGAAGAACGCCTGGCCATCGTGGCGGCGCGCAAGCGCCAGCTGCTCCTGATCGGCACCGTTTCCGGCCTGCTCGGCGCGCTGCCGGGCGTGGCCTGGATCGGCGGGGCGCTGCTGTCGGTGGTGCTGTTCCCGGTGCTGGCCGTGCTGTCGATCTGGCTGTACCTGGTCATCTTTATTTTTACCGGACTGTGGTTCCAGTATTACTGCCTGCAGGCGCTGGCCGATGTGCGTGCCGCCGGCGCCGCGGTGTCCAGGGCCGAATGAACGCCGCGCGGCCTTGGCCGCCTTCGTGGCACACTGGACGCATTTTCCATGTCCATTAAAGGAGCGCCAATGGCATTCGGCCTCATCATCGTCGGCGACGAGATCCTGTCCGGCAAACGCAGCGACAAGCACCTGCCCAAGGTGATCGAACTGCTGGGCGAGCGCGGGCTGCAACTGGCCTGGGCCGAGATCGTCGGCGACGATCCGGCGCGCATCACGGCGCTGCTGCGGCGCACGCTAGCCGGGCCGGACGTGGTGTTTTCCTGCGGCGGCATCGGCGCCACCCCGGACGACCACACGCGCCAGTGCGCGGCGGCGGCCCTGGGCGTGCCGCTGGCACTGCATGCGGAAGGGAAGCTGCTGGTGCAGGAGCGCATCCGCGAGACCGCACGCGAAGCAGGACGCGAAGCCGACCTGGAGTCGCCCGACAACCTGCATCGCCTCAAAATGGCCGAGTTCCCGGCGGGCAGCAGCCTGATCCCGAACCCCTACAATCGCATTCCCGGTTTTACAATTGCTCAGCATCACTTCGTGCCCGGCTTCCCGGTGATGGCCTGGCCGATGATCGCCTGGGTGCTGGATAACTTGTATGCCGACCAGTTCCACCGCGAAGCCCGCGCCGAGCGCGCGATGCTGGTCTATGAACAGCCCGAGTCGCTGCTGACCCCGCTGATGGAGGCGCTGGAAGCGCGCCATGCCGGCATCCGCGTGTTCAGCCTGCCCAGCGTCGGTGATGCGCAAACGCGCCGCCATATCGAGCTGGGCGTGAAGGGAGAACCGGAACAAGTGACGGCCGCCTTTGCCGAGATGCGGGCTGAACTGGACCGCATGGAAGCCGAATACGAACTCATGTAGGACTCTACCGATGGTCGGGCGAACTGCGCGTTGCGGAGCCGGTACGCTGCGGCAAACTGAGCCGTTGTTTTTTTGCGAAAATACAGGGGCGGCGTCAAAAATCTGCGTGAGCGGTTCCTCCCCGTCACATTGATGTGGTGGAATGATGTCTGTAAGCAGCGTGCTTTGGCCTATGTCCTGGCCGCCGTTCACGCCGACATTGTGAATTTTTGACGGGTACAGGGACCCCGGAACACCGCAGGTTTTCACGATCCCGATTGAATTAACCGGTTGAGCCATCATGGAAAGTATTTGCCGTCTCCGACGGCCTCGTAGCATCGCCCGCGCCCTGCGCCGCATCCTCAGTGCAGCGCAGCCGGGTCAACCCATCCTGGCCGGCGTGCCCGCCATGGCCGCCGAACAGGATGTGCCGCTGCGCGAAGCGCCGCAGCGCCTCGAACCCGTCTTCGAACCCGTGCGCGAGCCCCGGCTCGACGATCCGATTCCCGGAGATACCGGTTCGTCCGGCATGGAACCGCCGCCGGCGCCGCCGACCCGGCCACGCTGGCGCCGCGCCCGGCGCGCGCTGCTGGTGCTGCTGCTGATCGCGGTCGCCGCCGCTTCCGGCCTGGCCGTCTACGAAAGCCGCACGTCTACGCTGCAGGCCAGGTTCTTCGCCAACATGGCCAAGAAGATCAGCTACCGCGTGCAGCCGGGTCCCAGCGATGCGATCCGCTTCCCGACCGCCAGTCCCTACGACGAGCGGCTCGGTTACTCGAACCTGCCGAACTACCTGGCCAAGCTGAAAACGCGCGACTACGTGGTCGTGTCGCAGGCGCGCATGTCGCCCAAGATGCTGGAACTGGCCGGCCACGGCGTGTTCGCGACCTACCGCGAAAAGACCCGCGCCGGCCTCGACATCCTCGACAACGGCAGCGCGCCGCTGTTCTCGGCGCGCTATCCGGAACGCCTGTACGACACCTTCGACGCCGCGCCTTCGCTGCTGGTGCAAAGCCTGCTGTTCATCGAGAACCGCGAGCTGCTCGACACCACCTACCCGAAACGTAATCCGGCGGTGGAGTGGGACCGCTTCTCGAAGGCGGTGTTCGACAAGACCCTGCATTCGGTCGGCCTGGGCAGCGGTTCGCGCGTGGCCGGCGGCAGCACGCTGGCGACCCAGATCGAAAAATACCGCCACTCGCCGGAAGGCCGCACGGCGTCCACTGGCGACAAGCTGCGCCAGATGGCCTCGGCCACGCTGCGCGCCTACGAAGACGGCGAAGACACCAGCAAGGCGCGCCGCCGCATCGTGCTCGAATACCTGAACACGGTGCCGCTGTCGGCCAAGCTGGGCTACGGCGAAGTGAACGGCATCGGCGACGGCATGTGGGTCTGGTACGGCCGCGATTTCGCCTCGCTCAACAAGATCATGGCCACCAATGCCG
>Ga0265797_10001320_pt1 | contig 43715 bp, 34 predicted proteins | sample P2T30metagenome_FD_192433 | JGI IMG/M metagenome (GOLD analysis project Ga0265797, IMG submission 192433) | Plant litter microbial communities from East Loma Ridge, Irvine, California - P2 T30 | ecosystem: Environmental > Terrestrial > Plant litter > Unclassified | place: USA: California...
ATCCCGTGCACCAGTTTGAGCGGCACGCGGTTGGCGATGCGCTCCCCGAAATATACGGCCGGCACGTTGGCCAGCATCATGCCGAAGGTGGTGCCGGCGACGATCGCCGCCATCGATTCATAGCGCGCCGCCAGCGCCACGGTGGCGACCTGGGTCTTGTCGCCCATCTCGGCGATGAAGAACGCGATCAAGGTAGTCAGGAACACGCCGTACTTGGCAAGCTGCGCTTCTTCCTCGTCGATTTCGTCGGGCACCATGATCCAGGCCGCCATTCCCAGGAACGACAGTCCCAGCACCCAGCGCATCACGCCGGGCCCCAGCAGGTCGCTCACCAGCGCGCCGACGGCGGCGGCGAAGGCGTGGTTGGCCACGGTCGCGACCAGGATGCCAAGGACGATCGGCAGCGGACGGCGAAAACGGGCGGCGAGTAGAAAAGCGAGCAACTGGGTCTTGTCGCCGATCTCGGCAAGGCCCACGATGCCTGTCGAGACGAGGAATGCGTCCATCTGAGTGAATCCACTACGGGGGAAGTCGGAGGAAGGCCCGGATCATAGCAGAGCATGCTATTCTGCACCCGCCCCCGGCCCCACCGGGCCGACCTTCCCTGCGAGAGACCATGAACAAAAGTATCCTGCTGCGCGCCTCCGCCGCAGCCCTTCTTGGCGCATGGAGCGCCTACGCATTCGCGCTCGATCCCCTCAGCTACGCCAAATACGACCAGGTCAAGACCACCGCCCTGCACCTGGACCTGAAGGCCGACTTCAAGAAGAAAAGTTTGCAAGGCTATGCCGAACTGACGCTGGACTGGCTGGACAAGCAGGCCACCACGCTCGACCTGGACACGCGCGAACTGACCATCTCGAAGATCGAGGCGCAGGATGCCAGGGGCGCCTGGCGCAAGGCCGAGTACGCGCTTGGCAAGTTCGACGAAGAGAAGGGCCAGGCGCTGCAGGTCAAGCTGCCGGGCCAGCCGGCAAAGGTGCGCATCCACTACCGCACCGCGCCGACCGCCACCGCGCTGCAATGGCTGCAGCCGGTGCAGACCATGTCGGGCAAGCACCCGTTCATGTTCAGCCAGTCGCAGGCAATCAATGCCCGCTCGTGGGTGCCGATCCAGGATACCCCGGCGGTGCGCTTCACCTACAGCGCGCGCATCGAGGCGCCGCAGGGCCTGCGCGTGGTGATGAGCGCGGATAACGACATGAAGGCCACCGGCAAGGGCGGCTGGAAGTTCAACATGCCGCAGCCGATCCCGTCGTACCTGCTGGCGATCGGCATCGGCGAGCTGGAGGCGCGCACCCTGGGCGGACGCACCGGCGTGTATGCCGAGCCGCAGCGCATCAAGGATGCCGAGTACGAACTGGCCGATACCGAGAAGATGGTCGAAGCGGCCGAGAAGCTGTACGGCCCGTATCGCTGGGGGCGTTACGACATGCTGGTGCTGCCGCCGTCGTTCCCGATCGGTGGCATGGAAAACCCGCGCCTGACCTTCCTGACCCCGACCATGATCGCGGGCGACCGCAGCCTGGTCGACCTGATCGCCCACGAACTGGCGCACAGCTGGTCGGGCAACCTGGTGACCAACGCATCGTGGAAGCACTGGTGGCTCAACGAAGGCTTCACCACCTACGTCACCACCCGCATCCTGGAAGAGATCTACGGCAAGGAGGTCGCGCTGATGAACCTGCAGCTGGAGCAGGAAGAAGCGCTCGAGATGCTCAAGGACCTGCCGTCCGCCAAGCAGGCGCTGGTCTCGCGCCAGCCGGACACCTCGGCCGAGTACTACCCGGACACCTCGCTCGCGTATCCGAAGGGCGCCTGGTTCCTGCACACCCTCGAGCAGCGCGCCGGCCGTGCGCAGTTCGACGCCTTCCTGCGCGGCTGGTTCGACCAGCACGCCTTCCAGAGCGTGACCAACGACCAGTTCATCGCCTACCTGCGCACCAACCTGCTGGCGAAGAATCCGAAGATCATGAGCGACGCCGAGCTCGATGAATGGATCTACGGCCCCGGCATCCCGGAAAGCGGCCAGCGCGCCGTGTCCGCACGCCTGACCAAGCTGAACGCCACCATCGAAGGCTGGGTCGAAGGCTCGATCGGCACCTCGCAACTGGACGCCAAGGACTGGAGCGCAGCCGAGTGGATGAAGTTCCTGAACGATATCGACAACCGCGTCAGCGCACCGAAGCTGGAGCAGATCGACCGCGCCTACGGCCTGTCGACGACGAAGAACAATGAAGTCGCGTTCCGCTTCTACCGCGCCGCCGTGCATGCCGGCTACCGCAACGTGCGAGAGCCGCTCGAAGCGTTCCTGATGAGCGTGGGGCGCCAGAAGTTCGTGGTGCCGCTGTACACCGCGCTGCGCGAGAAGCCGGAAGACCGCGCCTGGGCCGAAGGCATCTACAAGAAGGCGCGCGAGCGCTACCACCCCGAAACGCAATCGAGCGTCGACAAGGCGATGGCCAAGCAATGATGAAGATGCGCCAACTCGCAGCGGGCGTGCTGCTCGCATTCTGCGGCGCCGGCGTGGTCTTCGCCCAGACCGCGCCGGCGCCGGCCGCCAGCGCGCTCGCCCCGGCCTTCAACCTGGAAGCCGACGTCACCCGCGTCCTGAAGACCTTCGACGTCCCCGGCATCGCGATCGCGGTGGTCAAGGATGGCAAGGTCGTCGTCACGCAGGGCTTCGGCGTGCGCAAGCTCGGCGACCCGGCCCCGGTCGACGGCAAGACCATCTTCGAGATCGCCTCGAACTCGAAGGCCTTCACGGCGGCGGGTCTGGCGATGCTGGTCGACCAGGGCAAGCTCGATTGGGACGATCCGGTGATCAAGCACCTGCCGGACTTTCGCATGTACGACGCCTATGTGACGGCCGAGATGACGGTGCGCGACCTGCTCACGCACCGCAGCGGCCTGGGACTGGGCGCCGGTGACCTGATGTGGTGGCCGACCACCACCTTCACCACCGACCAGATCATCCACAACCTCCGCTACATCAAGCCGGCCACGAGTTTTCGCAGCAGCTACGCCTACGACAACCTGCTGTACATCGTGGCCGGCAAGATCATCGCGCAGAAGTCCGGCAAGGACTGGGGCACGACGGTGCGCGAATGGATCCTGGACCCGATCGGCATGCGCGCCACCACCACCAGCCTGGCCGCGCACAAGCCGGGCATGAACGTGTCGGCGCCGCACAGCAAGATCGACGGCAAGGCCGCGGTGGTGAAACCGATGCCGGTGGCGAACGCGGTCGGCGCGGTGGGCATCAACACCAACGCCGAGGACATCGCGCGCTGGATGAACGTGCTGCTGGCGGCGGGGCGCGTGGGCCAGGATGCGAACGGCAAGGAAGTGCGGCTGTGGTCCGAGAAACAGGCGCGCGAGATGTGGACCGCGCAGACGCCGATGGCGATCAACGAGCCGCGCCCGCCGCTGGCGGCCACCAAGCCGAATTTCTTCGCCTACGGCCTGGGCTTCCAGCTGCGCGACTACCAGGGCAAGCTGGTGGCGATGCATGGCGGCGCGCTGCAGGGCTTTTATTCGCGCGTGCTGCTGGTGCCGGAAGCGAAGCTGGGCATCGCCATCTTCACCAACGCCGAAAGCGGCGCGTCGCTCAATGCGCTGCAATACCGCCTGCTCGACGCCTACCTGGGCGTGGCCCCGACCGACTGGATCGGCCGCATCGCCGAGGTCAGCCGCGAGGCGGCCGAGAAGGAAGCGGCGCGCGTGAAGGGCGAAGCGGCCACCCGCGCGAAAGCGTCGAAGCCGTCGCTGGCGCTGTGGGACTACGAAGGCGAGTACGAGGATGCCTGGTACGGCAAGATCAGCATCCGGCGCGCCGGCAGCAAGCTGGTGATGTCGTTCGAGCGCACGCCCGACCTGACTGGCGAGATGGAACACTTCCAGCACGATACCTTCATCGTGCGCTGGAAGGAGCGCAACTTCAATGCGGATGCGTATGCGACGTTCTCGCTCGACCATGACGGGTCGATCGAGCGCTTGCGCATGAAGCCGGTCTCGAAGGAGACCGATTTCAGCTACGACTTCGAGGACCTGCTGTTCACGCCGGTGAAGAAGGCGAAGTAAAAGAAAAACGCCGCGAAGCTCGCGGCGTTTTTTTTGTGGTGGTGGCTGTGCGACGAACTTGGGTTCCCGCTTTCGCGGGAACGACGTGCGAAGGGTGCGGGCCGATAGCGAATTATTCTGGCCGCTGCCTCCAGTACGTCATTCCCGCGCAGGCGGGAATCCAAGTCCGCAGCGCACCCATTAGCCTACTTCCGCTCCCACACCTTCATCATGTCGTCCGACCCCTGCGACCTGACCCCGTTATCCGACAACACCCCTTCGGTCGCATCCAGCATCGCCTGGCGCGGCAGGATCATGGTCTCGCCATAACGCTGGTCGAACTTCAGCACCACCTGCTCGTCCTTCAGGTCGCGCAGCAGTTCCACCAGGTGCTGCAGCGAACGTACCGGCTTGCCATTCACCGATTCGACCACCGAGCCGAAGCGGTTGCTGTAGCCGCTCACCAGCCGGTGCGGGAAGAACGGCGCGCTGATCACCACCAGTTCTTCCCGCTCGGCGCTCGGCGAATCGCCGCGCTGCGTCACCAGCGGGCTGGCATTGAACGCATACGCGTTCATGCCCGGCGCGCTGCCGCTGACGAAGCCCATGAATTCGGTGGTGGCGCGCGAGAACACTAGCGGGCCGTAGATGAAGTAGGACGGATAGCCTCCATCCAGGTCCGGGATCAGCAAGGGCCGCGGCCCGGTGGCCGGCACCTCGACCTTCATCGACTTGCCGCCGCGGACAATCGTCATCGGCACCTTGCCGTTCTTCGCCACCTGCTGGATGCGGTACTGGAAGCGCACCCGCAGGTTCGCTCCCAGCCTGACCATGCCCTGGTTGTCGACCGGGTACTCGCCGATGTGGGTGATCACGTCCCATTCCTTGAGCGGCCAGGCGGCGTCGACCCGGTAGGGCCGGTGCACCACCGCGCCTTCCACCGACTTGTCGAGCTTCAGGTACTGGCGCAGCGCCGGGCTTTCCAGCGTCTGCACGCTGTCGTGCAGCAGCGGCTTGCCGTCGTAGCGCTGGTCGGCCACATCGCGCAGGAACAGTTCGATCTCTTCGTTCGGGATCACATAGCCGATGCTCTGGGCGCCGGTGACGTTGGCAAAGGCCAGGCCGATCATCCGGTCGCCGGCCACCACCGGACCGCCGCTGTTGCCCGGATTGATCGGGGCGTCGATCTGGATGCGCAGGCCCGAACTGAAGGCGCCGTAATTCACGAACTCGACGCGCGAGACGATGCCGGTGGTGGTCGACAGCGAATTGCCGCCGACCGGATAGCCATACGCGAACACCTGCTGGCGCACGTCGGGCAGCACCGCGGCGCGCGGCACCGGCGGGCGCTTGTCGAAGAACGACGGGTCTTCCAGTTCGAGCACGGCAAGGTCGAGCCCGCGCGCCAGCGCGATCACCCGGGCCGGCACCTTGTCGCCCGACTGGCTGGCCTGCACCTCGACCTGGCTGGCGTAACCCACCACGTGGGCATTGGTCAGGATACGCCTGCCTTCGATGATGACGCCCGAACCGGTGACCGGCACCGGCGCAGCCTTGGTCCAGGGCTTGTACGGGTCGGGGCGGCGGATGGTGGCGAAGATCTTGACGACCGAATTCTCGACCGCGGGCAGGTCCGGCGCGGGGGCGGCGGTCTTGGCGGCGGCAGGCAGGACCGGTGTGGGAACGGTGGCGGCGGTGGAAGGTGATGCGGCGGCCGGGATGGCCGGGGTGTCCGGCGGCGGGACTTCCTGGGCCTGGACGGCGCCGGCGACGGCAAGGGCGAGGACAGCGAGCTTCAGGTTCAGCAAGTTCTTCATGATTTCCTTCGGTGGCACGATACCGAAGAATATACACGCGCACCGTCAAAAAAAATACGCGGCAAGGCCGAAGCCTGCCGCGCATGCGGATCGCCGCTTACTTGACGAACTTGAGCGTCATGCGATCGCTCTCGCCGATCGCCATGTATTTTTCACGGTCCTTGTCCTTGTTGGCCAGCACCGGCGGCAGCGTCCACACGCCTTTTTCATGGTCGGCGGTGTCCTTCGGATTGGCGTTGATGTCCGACTTCGCGGCCAGCTTGAAGCCGGCGCGCTCGGCCATGCGGATCACGTAGGCCTCGTGCATGTAGCCGGTCGAGGCCTTGGCGTCCTGCTCCTTCGAGGCTGGCAGGCGGTGCTCCACCACGCCCATCACGCCGCCCGTCTTCAAGACCGTGTGCGCGGCCTTGAAGACGGCCAGCACGGCGTCGTCGCCATTACCCAGCCAGTTGTGGATGTTGCGGAAGGTGACCACCATGTCGGCGCTGCCCGGCGCGCCCAGCTCGATGCGGCCTGGCGGCTCGAACAGGACCGGGGCGACCTTGCCATACAGCTTGGCGTCAGTTGCGAGCTTGTCGCGGAACGCCTTGCCGTAGCGGCTCTCGGCCGCCGGCGCGCCGCCCAGCAGCTTGCCATTGTCGCGCAGGTAGGGCGCCAGGATCTCGGTGTACCAGCCGCCCGATGGCGCCAGCTCGATGACCGTCATGTTCGGCTTGATGCCGAAGAAGCGCAAGGTCTCGTACGGATGGCGGAAGGTATCGCGCGCCTTGTTGGCGGCGCTGCGCTGTTCGCCGGCGATGGCGGCCTTCAGTGCACTGTCGGCAGGGACGTCGGCGGCGTGGGCGGCGCCGGCGATGGCGCCGGTGGCCAGCAGCGCGGCCAGGATCAATCGTTTCATGTTCTCGAGGTCTCCAGGGAGCGGGACGGCCGGGCGGGTTGCCGCCGTCGCCGCGACGATGATCGAACAGGCCGGGCGCACAGTCAAGCATTCGCCGCATAACCATATGCATGGAATGATTGGTGTACTGACGCTGCCACTCACAGGCAAAATCGCCTGCATTGCGCTGGCATAAAGATTGCCTATTCAAAAGGTTTAGTTGCTGCTATCGTTGAGAGGTTTGTCACATTTCGCGTGTGTGACAGGCTCAAAACAGAAGTGATGTACTTACAGGAGCGGCGCCGTGCTGTTCGGCGGACCGCTATCCCAACAAGGTCACCCCGGAGATTTCATGGAACGCCGTACCTTTCTACACCTCGGCAGCCTGGCCGCCGCCTCGACGCTGGTCCCGTTCGGCCGCGCCATCGCCGCCGAAGAGCTGCTCACCACCATGCCCGTCGCGGCGAAGAAGGCCCTCGCCGACGTCGCGCTGAACGCCGCCACCAAGGCCGGCGCCAGCTACGCCGACGTGCGCATCGGCCGCTACCTCAACCAGTTCATCACCACCCGTGACCTGAACGTCGAGAACGTGGCCAACACCGAGTCGGCCGGCGTCGGCGTGCGCGTGATCGTGAACGGCGCCTACGGCTTCGCAGCGACATCGGATATGTCGAACGACGGCATCGCCAACGCGGCGCGCCAGGCGGTGGCGATCGCGAAGGCCAATGCGAAGCTCCAGCTCGAGCCGGTGCGTCTCGCACCAGTCAAGGGCGTCGGTGATGTTTCCTGGGGCACGCCGATCAAGAAGGACTGGCGCACGGTGCCGATCAAGGAAAAGACCGACATGCTGATCGCCGCGAACAAGGCGGGCATGGACGGCGGCGCCAATTTCATGACATCGATGCTGTTCCAGGTGAACCAGCAAAAGTATTTCGCGTCCACCGACGGTTCCTACATCGACCAGGACGTGCATCGCCTGTGGGCGCCGGTGACGGCCACCGCGGTCGACAAGGCCAGCGGCAAGTTCCGCTCGCGCGCCGGGCTGAGCTCCCCGGTCGGCAAGGGCTATGAATACTTCGACGCGCGTCCCGAGCACAAGATCAAGGCCGCCGGCGGCATCGCCACCCTGTACACCGACAGCTACGACATCGTGGAAGACGCGCGCGCCGCGGGCCGCGACGCCAGGCGCAAGCTGACCGCCAAGTCGGTCCAGCCGGGCAAGTACGACCTGATGCTGTCGCCCGAACACCTGTGGCTGACCATCCACGAAAACGTCGGCCACCCGACCGAACTCGATCGCGTGCTGGGCTACGAGGCCAACTACGCCGGCACCAGCTTCGCCACCCTCGACAAGCTGCAGTCGAAGAGCTTCAAGTACGGCGCGCCGATCGTCAACATCTACGCCGACAAGACCACCCCGGGCTCGCTCGGCGCGATCGGCTACGACGACGAAGGCGTGCAGACCAAACGCTGGGACATCATCAAGGACGGCATCCTGGTCAACTTCCAGGCCACGCGCGACCAGGCCCACATCATCGGCGAGAAGGAGTCGCACGGCTGCTCGTACGCGGACGGCTGGAATACCGTGCAGTTCCAGCGCATGCCGAACGTGTCGCTGGCGCCGGGCCAGAAGCGCTTGAGCCCGGACGAGATGGTCAAGGGCATCAAGAAGGGCATCTACATCGTCGGCGACGGTTCGTTCTCGATCGACCAGCAGCGCTACAACTCGCAGTTCGGCGGCCAGCTGTTCTACGAGATCAAGGACGGCAAGATCGGCCAGATGCTCGAAGACGTCGCCTACCAGTCGAACACCCAGGAATTCTGGGGCGCCTGCGCCGGCATCTGCGATGAGCGCGACTGGCGCATGGGCGGCTCGTTCTTCGACGGCAAAGGACAGCCGCCGCAGATCAGCATCGTCTCGCACGGTTCGTCGACCGCGCGCTTCAACGGCATCAACGTGATCAACACCGCTCGCAAGATCGGCTAAGGCAGGAACGCACCCATGAGCATCTTGACCCAGGAACAAACCAAGCGCATCACCGACCGCGTGCTGGCGCTGTCGAAGGCCGACGAATGCATCGTCAATGTCGAGGGCAGCCGCATCGGCAATATCCGCTTCGCGCGCAATGCCGTCTCCACCGCCGGCCTGGCCGATGACACCCGCATCCAGGTGCAGGTCGCGATCGGCAAGAAGCAGGGCACCGCCACCATCAATGAATTCGACGACAAGTCGATCGAGCGCGCCGTGCGCCGTGCCGAAGACCTGGCGCGCCTGGCGCCGGACAATCCCGAATTCATTCCGGCGATCTCGAAGCTGGCCTACAAGCCGTCGGACACCTTCGTGCAGAAAACCGCCGACATCGATCCCGAGTACCGCGCGCAGGCCGCAGCGTATGCGATCGAAGGCTGCCGCAAGCGCGGCCTGGTGTCGGCCGGCTTCTTCACCGACCGCACCAGTTTCGACACCGTCGCCAATTCGAACGGCGTGTTCGGCCACCAGGTGGCGACCTCGCTCGACTTCACCCTGACCGTGCGCACCGAAGACGGCCGCGGTTCGGGCTGGGTCAAGCGTTCGGCGCGCGACGTGAGCAAGTTCGATCCGCGCGAAGCGGCCGAGATCGCGATCGAGAAAGCCCTGCGCTCGGTCGACGCCAAGGCGCTCGAGCCAGGCCGCTACACCGTCATCATGGAACCGGCGGCGACGTCGGACATCCTGACCTTCATGCTGGGCGGCTTCGATGCGCGCCGCGCCGACGAGGGCCGCAGCTTCCTGTCGAAATCGGGCGGCGCCAACCGCCTGGGCGACAAGCTGTTCGACAGCCAGGTGAATATCTGGTCCGACCCGTGGGACAAGGACGTCGCCGTACTGCCGTGGGATGACGACATGCTGCCGCGCGAGCGCGTCGAGCTGGTCAAGGACGGCAAGATCAATGCGCTGGATTATTCGCGCTTCTGGGCGCAGCAGAAGAAGCAGCGCGCGGTGGGCACGGCCGGCAACATCATCATGGCCGGCACGGACAAGACCACCGAAGAGCTGATCGCCAACACCAAGAAGGGCGTACTGGTGACCCGCACCTGGTATATCCGCATGGTCGACCCGCAATCGGTGCTGCTCACCGGCCTGACCCGCGACGGCACGTTCTACGTCGAGAATGGCAAGATCAAGCATCCGATCAAGAATTTCCGCTTCAACGAAAGCCCGGTGACGATGCTGAACAATATCGACGAGATCGGCAAGCCGGCGGTGATCGGCGCGGATGAAGCGCGTTACTCGATGCTGATCCCGGCGATGAAGATCCGCGATTTCAACTTCACGTCGCTGTCGGACGCGGTGTAACGGACGACATCACTGTCAGACATTGACCGTCAGCCCCGCGACCGCAAGACCGTCATTCCCGCTTGCGCGGGAATGACGTGCTGGCGCTAACGTGACTGCACACGTAACGCACACGCAAACGGATACCACACATGGAACGTCGTACATTCCTCCAGATCGGCGCCGGCACTGCCGGCGCCATGCTGATCCCCGTCTTCGGCAACGCGATTGCCGCCGAAGACCTGCTCAACCCGATGGCAGCCAGCGCCAAGAAAATTCTGGCCGATACCGCGATGGGTGCGGCCACGCAAGCCGGCGCGTCGTACTGCGACGTTCGCATCGGCCGCTACCTGAACCAGTTCATCGTCACCCGTGACCTGAACGTCGAAAGCATCAACAACACCGAGTCGAGCGGCGTCGGCGTGCGCGTCATCGCCAACGGCGCCTACGGCTTCGCCTCGACCAACACGATGACCGCGGACGGTGTCGCCGCCGCGGCCCGCCAGGCCGTGGCGATCGCCAAGGCCAACGCCCGGCTGCAGACGGAGCCGGTACGCCTGGCGCCCGTCAAGGGCGTCGGCGAAGTGGCGTGGGCCACGCCGATGAAGAAGGACTGGCGCGCGCTGCCGGTCAAGGAAAAGGCCGACATGCTGATCGCCGCCAATAAGGCCGGCCTGGATGCGGGCGCGAACTTCATGACCGCATCGCTGTTCCAGATCAACCAGCAAAAATACTTCGCCTCGACCGACGGCTCGTACATCGACCAGGACATCCACCGCCTGTGGGCGCCGATCAATGCGACCGCGGTCGACAAGAAGACGGGTAAATTCCGCTCGCGCGGCGGCCTGGGCGCCCCGGCGTCGATGGGTTACGAATACTTCGACGCGCGCGCCGAAGACAAGGTGCGCGCCGCCGGCGGCGTCACCACGCTGTACACCAAATCCTACGACATCGTCGAGGATGCCCGCCTGGCCGGCAAGCAGGCGCGCGAAAAGCTGTCGGCCAAGTCGGTCGAGCCGGGCAAGTACGACCTGGTGCTCTCCCCTGAACACCTGTTCCTGACGATCCATGAAAACGTCGGCCACCCGACCGAACTCGATCGCGTGCTGGGCTACGAGGCGAATTACGCCGGCACCAGCTTCGCGGGCCTCGACAAGTGGGAGACGAAGAAATTCAAGTACGGCGCCGACCGCGTGAATTTCGTGGCCGACCGCACCACGCCGGGCTCGCTCGGCCTGATCGGCTACGACGACGAAGGCGTCGCCGCGAAGAAGTGGGACATCATCCGCAACGGCGTGCTGGTGAATTACCAGGCCACGCGCGACCAGGCCCACATCATCGGCGAGAAGGAGTCGCACGGCTGCTCGTACGCCGACAGCTGGAGCACGGTGCAGTTCCAGCGCATGCCGAACGTGTCGCTCGAACCGGGCAAGAGCAGGCTTACACCAGATGAGATGATCAAGGACGTCAAGAAGGGCATCTACATCCTGGGCCGCGGCTCGTATTCGATCGACCAGCAGCGCTACAACTTCCAGTTCGGCGGCACGCTGTACTACGAGATCAAGAACGGCAAGATTACCGGCCCGCTCGAAGACGTGGCCTACCAGGCCAATACCCAGGAGTTCTGGAATGCCTGCTCGGCGATCTGCGATGAACGCGACTGGCGCATGGGCGGCTCCTTCTTCGACGGCAAGGGCCAGCCAAGCCAGGTGAGCGCGGTGTCGCACGGTTCGAGCACGACGCGCTTCAACGGCATCAACGTCATCAATACCGCACGCAAGATCGGATGAGGAAACCAGGATGAAGACCCTGAACCAGGAACAAGCAAAACGCATCACCGATCGCGTACTGTCGCTGTCGAAAGCCGACGAGTGTACGGTCGCCATCCAGGGCAGCCGGGTTGGCAACGTACGCTTCGCGCGCAACAGCGTGTCGACCGCCGGCCTGACCGAGGACATGCAGCTGCAGGTTACCGTCGCCTTCGGCAAGCGCAGCGGCACCGCCGTGGTCAACGAATTCGACGACAAGTCGCTTGAAAAAGCCGTGCGCCGCGCCGAGGAACTGGCGCGCCTGTCGCCCGAGAACCCCGAGTTCATGCCGGCCATCTCGAAGCAGGCCTACCGCGCCACGGATACCTTCGTGCAGAAGACCGCCGCGATCGATCCGGAGTTTCGCGCCGATGTCGCCGCCACCAGCATCGCGCTGGGGCGCAAGAACAAGCTGGTCACCGCCGGCTTCTTCACCGACAGCACCCGCTTCGAGACGGTGGCCAATTCGAATGGCGTGTTCGGCCACCAGGACTTTACCGACCTGTCGTTCAGCCTGACCGCGCGTACCGAAGACGGACGCGGCTCGGGCTGGGTGACCCGCTCGGCGGTCGACGCATCGCGGTTCGACGCGCGCGAAGCGTCCGAGGTGGCGATCGAGAAGGCGCTGCGTTCGGTCGACGCGAAGGCACTCGAGCCGGGCCGCTATACCGTCATCCTCGAGCCGGCGGCGACGTCGGAAATCCTCGGCAACATGTTCAGCGCCTTCAGCGCCCGTTCGGCCGACGAGGGCCGCAGCTTCCTGGCCAAGGCCGGCGGCGGCAACCGCCTGGGCGACAAGCTGTTCGACAGCCGTGTCAACATCTCGGCCGACCCGTGGAATCCCGACGTGCCGGTGGCGCCGTGGGATGGCGAATCGCTGCTGCTGCGCGAGCGCACCGACCTGGTCAAGGATGGCCGCATCGCCTCGCTCGACTACTCGCGCTACTGGGCGCAAAAGACCGGCAAGCGCGCGACCGCGGGCCACGGCAACATGATCATGGCCGGCGGTACCAAGTCGCTGGAAGAGCTGATCGAAGGGACGAAGAAGGGCATCGTGGTGACCCGCACCTGGTACATCCGCATGGTCGACCCGCAGTCGCTGCTGATCACGGGCCTGACCCGCGACGGCACGTTCTATGTCGAGAATGGCAAGATCAAGTACCCGCTCAAGAACTTCCGCTTCAACGAGAGCCCGGTCACGATCCTGAACAACATCGAAGAACTGGGCAAACCGCAGATCATCGGCGGCGACGAAGTGCCGTTCCAGATGGTGCTGCCGCCGATGCGGGTGCGCGACTTCAACTTCACGTCCCTGTCCGACGCGGTCTGACGGGCGCATCACCGGCATGGCGAACTTCGACTTCTACTTCACGCGCCTGACCTACGAATCGGGCAACTGGGATGTGGACGTCCGCATGCCCAGCAACGTGCTGAACTCACTGGTGGAGTACACCACGTTGCGGGTCGATCCGGCCGAGCGGGTCGTCGCCCTGTCCGACCCGAAGATGCTGCAGGCGCCGTTCTGCTACCTGGCCGGCCACAAGCTGGTGCAGTTCACCCCGGCGGAGCGGCGCAACTTCGAAAAATACGTGCGCGGCGGCGGTTTCGTCTTCGTGGACGACTGCAACCACGACATCGACGGCCTGTTCGCCAAGTCGTTCGAGGCCGAGATGATGAAGATCTTCGGCCTGCACGCGCTGAAGAAGATCCCGAATACGCATCCGCTGTATTCGTGCTTCTTCAAATTCGAGGATGGCCCGCCGACCACCGGCATGGAGCTGAACGGCTGGGGCGACGACCTGGTGCACGAATACCTGAAGGCGATCGAGTTCGGCGGGCGCGTGCGCCTGCTGTATTCGAACAAGGACTATGGCTGCGAATGGGATTACGACTTCCGCAACAAGCGTTTTCTCGCGGTCGACAATACCCGGTTTGCGGTGAACATCATTCAATATGCGTTGGGAGCGTGAGTAGTGTCTGAAGCGTGGAACGAGAACGATATCGCCGACCTGACGGCGAAAGTGGGCGCGCTGAAAAGCAGCATGGCGCGCGTGATCATCGGCCAGCACGACGTGGTCGACCTGCTGGTGACCTGCCTGCTGGCCGGCGGCCACGCGCTGGTCGAAGGCGTGCCGGGGCTGGGCAAGACGCTGCTGGTGAAGTCGCTCGCGCAAGCGACCGACATGCAGTTCCGCCGGGTGCAGTTCACACCCGACCTGATGCCGTCGGATATCGTCGGCACCGAGATCCTGGAAGAAGACCCGGCCACGCGCCAGCGCGTGTTCCGCTTCCAGCCAGGTCCGGTGTTTACGCAGGTGCTGCTGGCGGACGAGATCAACCGCGCCCCGCCCAAGACCCAGTCGGCGCTGCTGGAAGCGATGCAGGAACGCTCGGTGACCTTCGCCGGCCAGACCCACAAACTCCCGCGACCGTTCTTCGTGCTGGCCACGCAGAACCCGATCGAGCAGTCCGGCACGTATCCGCTGCCGGAAGCGCAGCTGGACCGCTTCCTGTTGCGCATCGATGTCGGTTATCCGACCGAGGAAGAAGAAGTGCTGATGGTCTCGCGTACCACCCACGCGGGGCTGGCGGACGCCGAACCGGCGATGGATGTGGCGACGCTCTTGCGCCTGCAGCAGCTGGTGCGCGATATCGAGATCGGCGATCCGATGCTGCGCTATGCCACGCGCCTGGTACGGGCCACGCGCCCGAGCGAGACCACGGTCGATGCGGTGAAGAAGCACATCGGCTGGGGCGCCGGGCCGCGCGCCGGCCAGGCGCTGGTGCTGGCCGCGAAAACCCGCGCGCTGATGCAGGGCCGGCTGGCGGTGACGCGTGACGACATCGGCGCCATGCTGGCGCCGGTGCTGGCGCACCGCGTGCTGCGCAATTTCGAGGCCGAGGCGGATGGTGTCCATATCGCCGACGTGCTGCAGGCGCTGCGCAACGAGATCAAGGTCGGTTAATTGGCACTCGCCGGCTCGGCGCTGATCGCGCACACGACCAACCTGGACCTGGTGATCCGCCACGTGCTGGCCGGCCTCGGGCATGGCATCCACGCAGGGCGCGAGCGCGGCGCGGGCGTCGAGTTCTCGGAATACCGGGCGTATGTGCCGGGCGACGAATGGCGCCGGGTCGACTGGAAGCTGGCCGCGCGCGCCGACCGCTATTTCGTGCGCGAGGCCGAGCGCGACAGCCATGTCGCGGTGTGGCTGGTGCTGGACGCCAGCGCCTCGATGGCTGAACCGAGCCACCATGTGGACGGCGTCGACAAGCTGGCCTACGCGCGCACGCTGCTGGGGTGCGTCGCCGCGATCGCGCAGCGCCAGGGCGATGCCTTCGGCCTGATCGTGCTGGCGGACGGCAAGGTGTCGTTCACGCCGGCCCTGCGCGGGCCGCGCCAGTTGCAGCGCGTGCTGGCGGCGCTGGAGCGGGCCGCACCGAGCGGCCATCTGCCGGATGCCGACACACTGAAGGCCAGCCTGCATTTTGCGCAGTCGCCCAGCGTCATCTTCGCCGCCAGCGACTTGCTCGACTGGCCGTCACCGCTGTCGCAAGCGTTGCTGCGCCTGCGCCAGATGCGCCACGACGTGCGCGTGCTGTGCCTGCAGACGCAGGCCGAGGCCGAGGCCAGTTTCCCCGCTACCCAGGCTTACCGCGACCCGGAGCAGGAAGAAGGCGTGTTCCGCTTCGGCGCCGACCTGAGGGACGGCTACCGGCGCAACCGCGAGGCGCACTATGGCGCGGTCACGGCAGGGTGCCGCAAGCACGACGTGCCGCTGCTGCTGGCCGCGATCGAACAGGCGCCGGGCGACGTGCTGCGCCGCTGGCTGCGGCGTCCGGGGAGGTGAGCATGAACGCACTGTGGTGGTTTGCCTTGCCGGTCCTGCTGCTGCCCATCTGGTGGCACCGGAAGAAACGCGTCCAGAACGAGGCGGCCCTGATGGCGACCGCGCGCTTCCTGCCGCGTACGGAGCCGCGCCAGACCCGCATGTGGCGCTGGAGCGATCCCTTGCTGCTGGTGGCGCGCTGCCTGCTGCTGGCCTGCCTGATTGCGTGGCTGGCCGATCCGGTCTATCCGTGGCGCGGCGACACCGTCGTGATCGTCGAGGGTTCCGATGCGGCGTGGGTCGAGCAGCAGGCAACGCAGGCGGGCCTGGCCCAGGCCGAACGCGTCACGCTGGCGGCGGCGCAGGCGCTCGGCTGGGTGCATACCCATGAACGCGAATGGCAAGCCGGCGCGCGCCTGCTGGTGCTGGGCGACGTGCCGATGCCGGCGGCGACGCCGGTGTTCGGCCGCCAGGTCGAGGTGCGCACCCGGCAGGCATTGGCGAAGCCGGCCGACTACCATGTCCACATCGCCAGTGACCGCCTTGACGCCTGGCGCCGCGTGTTTGCCGCGCCCGCCGGGCCGGACCGGATCGTCATCGACGCGACGCCCGGTGCGGCGACATCGCTGATCGTGTGGGATCGCCCCGAGGCGCCGCCCGCCACGCTGCGCGCGTCGTTGTGGCTCGTGACCGATCCTGCCGCCTTCCCCGAACTGGCCCAGGCGCCTGCGGTGGACGGCCTGCGCTACGCCGACAGCCCGCGCGGCCGCCTGTGGCATCGGGCCGGCTGGCCGCCGCCGACCCCGGACGCGGCGCGCGCGCTGCTCGACGACTGGCAGCAGCTGCACGTCGGCCCGCGTCCCTTCACCATGCAGTCGCAGGTGTTCGCGGCGTCGAACGGCGCCAATGCGCCGGCGCCGGGCGGGGTGTTGCGTGACATCCTGCTGGCCGCGCTGGTCATCCTGTTTGCCATCGAAAGGAGCCTCGCGCATGCACGACGGCGTTGAGATCACCAAACGCGTATGGCGCGCGGCCCAGCTGCGCCGCCTGCCCCTGTGGATCGGCGGTGCGCTGCCGTGGCTGGCGATTCCGTCGGGGCCGGGCCTGCTGGCCTGGGCCGGCTGGTGCGCGCTCGACTGGGTCAAGCTGCGCCGCCGCGTCACCTTCGAGTGGACCGCCTGGCTCGATGGCGCCGTGCCCGAGATGGAAGACAGCGCCGCGCTGCTCGAGCAGGCCGATTCGCCGATCGCGCGCCTGCAGCAGCAGCGCCTGTTCACGCGGCTGGACGCCGCCATCACGCCGGCGCAATTGCGCCGGATCGTCGCGGCGCAGGTGGCCAGCGGCTGGCCGATCCTGCTGGTCAGCGCCGTACTGGCGGCGATGGTGTGGTTCGCGACCACCCGCCCGTCGGACGCCGATGGCGCCAGGCCTGCCGCGCGGGCGATGGGCAGCGCCAACGCCGCCACGCTGGCGCAGCTGACGGTCAAGCTGACGCCGCCCGGGTACACCGGCGTCAAGCCGCTCGAGTCGGCGCCGCGCGACCTGCAGGCCCCCGAGCAGACCGTGGTCGAGTGGTGCCTGCGTGACGGCGCGCCCGGCGACAACCGCATCGAACTGGGCAACGGCGAAGTGCTGGAGGCGGGCGCCGAATGCGCGCGCTGGACCGCGAGCGAATCGGTGGTATGGCGCTGGCGCGGTCAGCGCCACAACCTGCGCGTGATTCCCGATGCGCCGCCCGAGATCACGGTATCCGCGCCCACCCAGATGGTGCAGGACCTGCGCGAGGGTGCGACGGGCTTCCCGATGGCGCTGCAAATCCGCGATGACTACGCGATCCGCCGCGCCACGCTGCACCTGACGCTGGCGCGCGGCAGCGGCGAGAACGTGCGCTTCACCGACCGCGAAATGCCACTGCCGGCGTCGCACGACCCCAAGGCGCGCAATTGGTCGAAAGCATGGACGCTGGCCGAACTGGAAATGGAACCCGGGGACGAGCTGTATTTCTTCGTGCGCGCGCAGGACAACGCCAGCCGGCCGCACAGCGTGCAGTCGCCGACCTATGCGATCCGCCTGCCGGCGCCCGAGCAGGAGGCCGAAGAGGAAAGCGCGGCCATGCCGTCGCTGGTGAAACCGGCATCGCTGCGCAGCCAGCGCCAGATCATCATCGACACCGAACAGCTGATCGCCGACATGCGCAGCACGAAGCTGGCGGTGGCCGAGGTGCGCGACCGCAGCGAGCGGATCGGCGACGACCAGGGCCAGCTGCGCCGCCGCTATGGCCAGTTCCTGGGCGAGGAATCGACGCTGTTCGGCGAGGAATCGGCTGGCGCCGGCAAGAAGGAAGCAGAACACGACGAGCACGAGGGCCACGACCATGCCCCGGGCGCGCATGACGACCATGGCCACGAGCATGCACCGGCTGGCCGTGGCAACGGCATCGCCAACGATTCGCAGCGCATCCTGGAAACCTACGGCCATACCCACGACGAGTCCGAAAACGCGACCCTGTACGACGAGGGGACCAAGAAGGTGCTGCGCCGCGCGCTGGTGGCGATGTGGGACGCCGAAAAGGCGCTGCGCGCGATCACGCCCAGGTCGGCTCTCGGACCCGAGAACAAGGCGCTGGAAGCGATCAAGGAGTTGCAGCAGGCCGAACGCATCTACCTGCACAAGACCGCATTCACCCCGCCGCCGATCAAGGAAGACAAGCGCATGACCGGCGACATGGCCGGCAGCGCGAACTATCGCCGCGAGCAGGGCGGCCAGGCGGCGCCGCTGCCGGAAGAGCTGCGCACGCTGGTGCAGGCGCTGTCCGGCCAGGGCGCCTTGCCGGCGTTGTGGATGCGCTCCGCCAACGACTGGGTGCGCACGCGCCTGCAGGACGACGAGCAGCGCCTGGCGGCGCAACGGTCGATCCAGGACGTGGCCGACGGCTGCATCGCCTGCAGGCCAACCCTGCGCGCCTGGCTGCGCAGCGGCGCCGGTGAGGGCCAGGTATTGTTGCAGGCCACCTCGAAGGTCGAGACGCCATTCGTGCGCAACTGGCGTGAAGGAAGCAAGGGGTGAATACGCATCTTCTCATGGCCGCGATCGCGCTGGCAGGCCTGGTCAGCGCCGTCCTCTATCTGCGGCGGCGTCAATGGATCGATGCGGTGCTGGTGGTGGTGGCGGCTGCGGCACTGGGGTTGATGGCGGCCGACCTGCGCGTGCCCGGCGCGGCTGGCCGCACCCTGGCGCTTGATCCCGCCGCGCCGCCCGCCACGCTGGCGGGTGTGAATGCGTTCAGCGTCGAAGGCGATGGCTTGCGCGGCGCCGCCTGGAACGACCTGCCGGCCTTGCCGCTGGCGTGGCAAGCGCCGACGCGCGGCGCGATCCGTCTCGATTTCCCCGATGACGTGGCGCTGGGCCGTCTGTTCACGCTGGCGGTGGCGCGTGAAGACAAGGGCGCGGCGACACTCGAACTGCTGGCCGAGAATGGCCAGGTCATCGCCCAGGCGCGCGGCGAAGGCGACCTGCGCGTCGAATGGATGCCGCCAGTGGCCGAGCGCCTGGTCCTGAAGGCGCGCCTGAAAGCGGGCGACGACAAGGTCATCGCCGAAGGCCCTGTGCCGTTCGTCGTGCACGAAGCGGCGCCGCTGCAGGTCGTCGGCCGCTTCGGCGCGCCGTCGTTCGATCTGCGCGTGCTGAACGAACTCATGGCCGGTAGCGGCGCACTGCTCGACTGGCAGGTGCTGCTCGGCCGCGCGGTAACGCGCAGCGAGACCCCGCGCGAAGCGCTGGCAGCGCCGAACCTGATGGTGATCGACGCGGCGCGCTTCGAGCGCATGGGCGCGGGCGAGCGTGCCACGCTCCTGAAGCGCGTGGCCGACGGCTTGCCGCTGCTGGTCCTGGGCGCAAACGCCAACGATCCCGGCCTCTGGTCGCGCACCCTGCAACTGCCACTGCGCGCGCAGCCGGCCGGCAGCAAGGTCGATGCGCCACTCGAGATGCCGCTGGCGTCGCTCCTGCCGCCGTCGCGCGACGCCGGTCCATGGCGTGGCAGCGACAACATGGTCTGGACCCGCGACTGGGAAAAGGGCCGTATCGCCTGGCTCGGCGTGACCGAATGGCACCGCCACGCGATCGCCGAACCGCGCGCACTGGCGCTGTGGTGGCAGGGCGTGCTGGATCGCGTGGGTGTCGAGCAGCGGCAGCAGAGCGAATGGCTGGCGCAGCGCGAGATGCCATTGCCGGGGCAGCGACTCGAAGTCTGCGCGCGCGGCGTGCAGGGCGACGTAGCGATCCCGGAACTGGCGCGCACCATGGCCTGGCAGCGTCGTGCGGATCGCACCGATGCGTCGTGCGTGGCGGTGTGGCCGCAGAAATCGGGCTGGCTGGAACTGCGCGACCAGAAGGCTGGTGTTCATCCAGTCTATGTGTACGCGGCGGGCGACTGGCCGCAGTGGCAGGCGGCGCAGCGGCGCGAGGCGACGCGACAGTATGCTGCACGGACCCAGGGCAAGGCGGCCGAAGGGGAGACGCGTGCGATGCCGGCCTGGCCGTTCGGGCTGGTATTCGGGGGCGCGATGCTGCTGTTGTGGTGGCGTGAACGGCGCTGATTTTCGCAGTAGCGGCAAGATCGTGCGCTTTGCTGTTCATCGTTGGCTATCGGCCAGGAGCGGTCGGCGATTCAGCAACATCGAAGGAGACGAAGGTCGTGAGTGCTTCTGAAGTCAAGCGGTACGGCATCGTTCTAGCGATAGTCTGCTCGACTGCCATCGTCCTCTCTTTGATCTGGAAGGTGCCGTATTTGTACACAGTCATTGGCTTTGCTGCTTGGGCTTTCGTAGGGCACGTAGTCACAATTGATGATGATCTTCTGGGCGGCTGGAGCAATCCGGATGGCACTATTCCGTTCCCATGGGCGGAACTAGCAATCAAAGCAGCGGTCCTGCTCGGACTTCTTGGGCTAGTGTTTTTTATTCCTGCCCTTCAAATGTTCGGGGCTTGACGAAACATGGCTTGACGAAACATGGCCCAGGTCCGCTTCGGGTCAGTTCCTGCCCTTCGTGACAGTCCGCGAATTTTCCGCATTGGTGACTTGGTATGCTCAGCTGAACGGCCGGATTCGGCCAAAAGCGGTCGTTGGAGCAAGTAAGTTCTCGATGAGGCTAATAGGAAAACAGCAGAAAAATGGATCATAAAACGGCACAAGCGCTTATGGCTGTCTACAAACGCATAGGTGAGGTCATGATCGAAGCGGATGACATCATTCGAACCCTGCCGGAAAACGAGCGGTCTGAGCACTTACGCGGCCTTGGTGACATGATGGGACACCTCTGGTTCAAGCTTCAGCTCCCGGTTGTTCGCGAACACCGGGATCTCGATCCGGATGGCGATCGTTTCCAGAAAAAACCTACTCAAGAGCAATGAGGTATGGCTGCTTCGGGTCGGTTCCTACCCTTCGTAACAATCTGCAATTTCGTCACCTTGATGACCTGATATGCTGAGCTCAACGGCTGGCTTCGGCCAATAGCGGACCTTAACGTACGGAGAAAATTTTGACGCCTACTGAGCAATATACGTCGCCTCTACCAGAGGAAGATTACATTGCTGAACCGGCACGGGTGCGCTGGCTGATTAATAGTTGTCTACAGAGGGTTGAGAGCAAGGTAAGAAATCCGGACCGTCGATTTGTTTCGATAATGTGCGACCCAGAGGGATTTGTCTGGGGTGTAGTCGCTCCCGAAAGCACGCCTGAAAACTTCCAGCATCCATTCCTCGAACGCTATAAAGGCCCGTTAACAGGTGAGGACAATGTTGCAGTAACACAGCCATTAAATCTTTCAGGAAAATCTCTGAGTCAACGTTGATGGTAGTCGTGACGTCAAGCAATGTCGGCTTCGGGTCGAAAACGGTCCTTCGTGACAGTCCGTGAATCTTCCCGACTAGCAACCTGTTAAGCTGAGCCGAGAAGCCGGATTCGGCCAAGAGCAGCCGTTGCCGACTTATCTCTCCATCGAAAGATCACATGCGAATCACAGGATGGCCGCTACATACGGATAGCGACGGCTGCATTCTTCCGGTCAATTTAGCTGATGTCGATTTCCACGGAACGCCGCAAGAGTTGCGCAAGATTGCAGACTTTTTACTGGGCGCTGCAGCGGAACTTGAGGTTGCCATTCGAAGTGATGTGGCGTTAAACGTGGGAATCGACCTAGACAATTCGAACCCATATCCTGAAGTCGGGCTGTGGGTGAACGTCGTTCATTACGTGGAAAAGTCATGAGATTCTGTCTCAGACGGCATTGATACGAGCGTCCGTATATGGACTCCTCCTCGTTTGCAAACAATCTGTTTTCAGGCCGTGAGGTACGACTGCTCACATATATCCGGTCTCGTGCTGCTGCACCTGCTTCAGGCGCTGGACCCTGATGGGCTATTCGCGCGCTGACTCCCTATCGCTTTGACGGGCTCGAAGGCCTCAGACATTATCGGGTTTCATCAGCGCCGGTTCGACCTGTTGGCTATCATTCGGCTTGTCATGCAATCGTGGTTCGGATACTTCTTCAGTACTTCTACAGCTGTGCTTACGCGGCTTGAGATCGGTAATCGGTCCCTTTGGTCAACATTGCCCAAGCGATGCGCGCGGTCTTATCCGCTAACGCCACTGCGGCGATATTCGGGTGCCGTGGCGTGGCAATGCGAATTACCCATATGCTCAATCGATCCGTCTTCGCTTGCGCGGTTCGGATGACCGCTCGGGCTCCATGCACGAGCAAACTGCGCAGATAAGCGTCGCCGCGCTTGCTAATGCCGAGCAATCGCTCTTTTCCTCCCGAGCTGTTTTGTTTGGGCGTGAGCCCAAACGAAGCAGCCATCTCGCGCCCGCTAGCAAATTGGCTGGCGTCACCTACTGTCGCTAGCAGAGCCGTTGCGGTCAGCGGGCCGATACCACGTACTTGCTGCAAGCGTATAGCGGCCGGGTCTTGCCGAGCAATCTGTTCAATCTCCCGGTCGAGTTCTTCAATTCATTCATCGAGTGCCTTTAGATCTCGCCACAGCCCATGCAAGAGCCGGCGAAAACGCTCGGTCAAACCGTTTTCCTGATCCTCAAGCCAGCGCGGAATCGCTGACCTCAGGTGCAGCAGTTCTTTCGGCGCCACCAACCCAAATTCAGACGCTAAGCCCCGCAGCTGGTTTGCCTTGGCCTTGCGCTGATCCATCAAACCTGAGCGCACGCGGTGTACGGCCTGGATATCTTGCTGCTCGACGGTTTTGATGGCCACGAAACGCATGCTCGGCCGACTCATCGCCTCACAGATCGCTTCTGCATCGTTTGCGTCGTTCTTGTTGCTCTTGACGTAGGGTTTAACGAACTGCGGAGCGATTAACTTCACCGTATATCCCCGTGCCTGCAGCATCCTGGCCCAGTGGTGCGCCGCTACATGCTTCCATCCTGATCTCGCAACCGGGCTCAATCCTTTCGAGCAGTTCCTTGATTCAATCACCACGGACCAGCTTGCGCCGCCAGACGGTCTTTTCCGAGCGGTCTACGCCGTGCAGTTGAAAGACATTCTTTGCCAAATCGACTCCAACGCGGATAAGCTTCATGGCGGACTCCTTCTTTCCAAACCGGTTTTGTGGAAACTCCAGTTTGGCACTAACGTGCCCTCAGGGGCAGGAGGAGTCCATTCCATTGCTTCGGGTCGAAAGCAGACCTTGGGACACGCTCAAATCATGCATTCCAACCGAAGATGACATGGCGCACTTAGGTCGTTCGGTACTTTGGTTTTGTTGGGCAGTCATACCGTCAGTTTATCCCGCGACCATGCTGCACCGCCAAACGGACCGATTCGTGCAACAAAGCCGCTACCGCGCTACCATACAGCCGTCATAAATCAGGAGGCAATATGCTCAATCACATCATGGTCGGCACCAACGACATCGACCGGTCCAAACAATTTTACGATGCCGTCCTTGGCCTCCTCGGCGCCAGCCAACCCATCCGCAACGTGGCTGCATCGGGCCATACGCGCCTGTTCTACACCCACGACGGCAGCAGCTTCTGCGTCAGCGAGCCGATCAACGACGAACCGGCGACTGTGGCCAACGGCGCGACTGTCGGCTTCAAGTGCAGCTCGCCGGAGCAGGTGCAAGCTTTTCACGACGTGGCAGTAGCCCACGGCGGCCAATCGATCGAACAGCCTCCAGGCGTGCGCAATACGCCGGCCGGCGGCGTCTGCCTCGCATACGTACGCGACCCAGACGGCAACAAGCTCTGCGCGCTGCACCGGATGCCGTAACGGTTACAGCAGGCCCATCTTGAAACGCTTTGTGTGCGGCGCCCAGTTGCCTTGGTAGTTTGCCAACACCAGTACCCGCTGTCGAGTAACCCGCAGCGTCCGCTTCGGGTCGATTCCGGTCCTTCGTGACTGTCTGCGATTTTTAGCTCCGGCAGCCTTCCATGCTGAGCTCAACGCATTACGCCGCCATTCGTTCGAGACGTACATTGACCTTCGCAACTTAATTCAGGTTTTCCGGTTGTTACGCTGAGGTACCGTAAAATTGGCATGCTTTCTGCATTTACTGGCCCCAATGCTCCACACAATCGAAACGATGTCGAATTATTTATTTTCTCACTAGCGTAACGAGTAATGGGAGCACTCGGACCAATTGGACTTTTTGCGCCTTGGCGAAAGTCAGTTACGATCCCCCCGACATTTAGGTTCAAAGACAGATTTTCTGGGTCCGACGTAAAGTGTACGGTAAACGAGGCGATTTGGACTCCTTCGGAAAGAATATAATCCGCCAGTCGAACGCCCACATATTTTCCTCGTAAATCAAGGATGCTGAAAATCCCGCGGTTATTTTCAAGTGTAAGTGCGTCATACTCGAGATAGATCACTGCGCGTGGATAGTCCAGTCGTTGATAGCAAATCACTTGTACTACGCGATTTTTTGATTTGCCGTCCACATCTGCATAGTGAAACAATGCCTCATAGTCTAGCTTGGGCATGTCCACAAAACGGCCAATCGTACCGACGGCCGTTGTGACAGCTTCTCGGGAGCCGATCAAGAGATGTCCCATTGGACTCGTCACCTCATGCAGGCTATTCGCTGAATTTTCGGCGTCCGCCATCGGGAATGAAATAACGCGGATAGGGTCATCCGGATGCTGCCGGAACTTTTCGTCGCAGAATTCTGTTGCCACCTTATTTTTGCTGGAAACGGCAACTCGCAAACTCAATCGTACCTGCTCGAGCGGAAGCATTAAGCGCTGCGTCAAGTTCAACGTGTCTGTTTGACGCTGCAGCAGCTCTGTCTGTTTGTGTTGCTGTTCGTATATGGCCCGCAGCGCCTTCTGTTCTTCCAGGTTTTTGAGGTAGATTTCACCAATGTAGATGGCCATCCCGAAAAAAGCAGACAGAGATATGCCCGCGATAGCGATTTTTCCTGGTCTAGTTAATTGTCCAGCGTTTTTAAACTCGTGGGTCAGCCCGAAAATACCGAATCCAGCCTGCAGGAGGATCGAAAGTCCTTTGCCTACCTCGACGAACGTTTCCAGCATCGACATGGCATCAACCTTTTCGGATGGATATGGGGCACGAGCACTGTCAACTTACCGCAGCCGAGCAAATTTTGTAAGGTGGCGGGATCGAAAATTCGCAAATTTTACCGAGGTCTTCAAGGAGTTCATATCTACGGCGTCATCGACGTCTATGAGACGATCCGTCAATAGACGCCGAAGTTCAGCAGCGATATGCGTCATACTTAAGAGCGCCTAACAAAACCTCTTACTTGCCCTGATGGCAACAAGCTCGTACACTGAGCCATACCGACGGTCTGCAATCGGCCAGAAGGGGAACTTCGTTGGAAACGACAGGGACGTCGATTGCGCCAATGCTTAGAGATATTGCGGGAACGCATGGGCGCAGTTCTGCGTCGGAAAAAATAAAGGACACTGATTGTGGGCAGAGGCGGGCTAGACGAATGGGAAGCGTGGCTAGACACACTCGATGCGAAATTTCGTGTCGTAAATGGTGAAATTTTCTCTGATTTTGATACTCCTTTTTCAATACCTCTTGATGACTGCAACAACATTGAGGGAATCGTAAAGTGTGCTGCAAGGCTAAGAGAGTCCTTCCTGGCGAACTCCTCATATCTTCCCCACGAGTATTTGATAAAGCGATTTATTCGACTTGCAATCGACATAAACCAACTTCCGATCTCAAAAGCAGCAATCTTAAGCAAACTGCCAAAAGAATGGAATATTGGCCACTAAAAGTATTAACGGGAATCGCGTTTAGCATATGTTCCTTGAGCAGCTACGGGATCGGTCTCGGTGTCGCTGCTGCCAATGGCGCCCCTGACGAGAAAGTTGTCCAACATGTGTTGCGCAACTCAGCCGGCCTGACTGCCGACGAGATTCGACTCAACTACGATAGATGTGACAGTACAACGCTGTCGATGAAGATATGCGGCGCATACCGATGGGCCGTGCAAGACATCCGTCTAAATCGTGCGTTTTCGCGGGCGAAGGTAGTGGCGAAGGACTCAGGCTATGAACAATCGCTGGTCAGGGCTCAACGTGCTTGGCTGACCTACCGCGACACCCAATGCGCCTTCGAAGGCATAAGCGGTGCTGGCGGTGGGACAATGGAAGGGCTGTATGTGCTGTCGTGTAAGGAAGAGCTTACCAAGCTTCAGGCCGACAGACTGGAAGCTGAAGAGAATCAGCGCTAAACATCAGCCTGTTAGTGCCCGCTTGGGACTGCCTAAGTTCGCTTCGGGTCGGATCCGGTACTTCGTGACAGTCTGCGATTTTTTCAGCCTGGCAACCCGGTGCTGGCGCAAATGGCCAGACTCGGCCAAAAGTGGACTTGCGAGAGGCTAATACAGGCCTTATGACTCGTACGAGTAACGATTCTGCTGCCGCGAGAGAGGTCTAGGATTCCACGGTCATGAGGCACTCATGCTTAAACGCCAACTCTTGTTCTCTGCTGCTGTGTTTCTAGGGAGCAGCACTGCAGATGCCTGTCAAGGACCATTTCCTATGGTATCCATTCAGTACCTTGTGAACGAACAGGTGCCTGAACGCGTGGAAGCAACGGTAACCAATCCATTAGAAAAGCTGCTTAGCCGAACTTCACGCCTTGCTGAATTGCGTTCCATGACAGGTCAAGGTTCGGCTGTATTCGAGATGCGATTCGACGGCGGAGCCACTGAGCAGGATCTGGCGACAGTAAAGCAGCGCGTTCAGAGATTAACCTTCGCCGAGGGAATTAAAGTCATATCCATGGAAGTTTCTCTCACCTCATCATGCTTGAGTAGGTGGCCATGGTCTGATGACAAGTAGCTGAATGCACGTGACGGTCCACGTGAATCGTCCAGTTTCGTGCGAATGGGATCCGCAATCATGTAGCGACCGGCCGCTTCGGATCGGTACCGGCCGGTCGCCAGACCGCCAGACGCGGCCAGGAGCGGATGTGTTACCTCGACACACGAACGGGGCTACTTCCTTTCCAGAGCCTCCGAGACATCGGGTCCACGTCATCACTCAGGTCAGACGCTGCCGCCGCCTCTCAGCCTGTGCATTGCACTGTATGCAACGCTCGGGCCATCAACATTCCTGCGGCTCGGCTCACGCCTTGATATGTGCCTCCAGCCCAGTTCTCCCAGGCACAACATCCTCAGCCAGCACGTGCCGGTCTGGATAGTCCCCACCGTTCTGGGTCCGAAATGCAATCGGCGCGGTATCGAACAAGTCTTGCAGGTTCATGCGCCATGCGGACTCGATAAGGGCCATGCGCTCGGCGTCGATGCGAACGGCGTCATAGGCGGCAAACGTTGGCAGCACCTGCATGCCGGGAAAGAACAGGCTGCCGTGGGTGATGGGGAAGAGCAGCTGCTCAAGGGGGCCGTTGATGCCACGAGGCGAGTAGTCGATTTCCGGTCCGCCGACGGTCACGGCCAGCATGGCGCGCTTGCCGGCGAAGCCGCCTTCGCCGTAGCGATAGGTGTTGCCCGCGCCCTGGTAACCGTAAGCCAGGCCGAACGCCCAGACCCTGTCGATCCAGCCCTTCATGATCGCCGGCATGCCGAACCACCAGAGCGGAAAAAGCAGGATGACGGCATCGGCGGCGTGGAGCTTCGCTTGCTCTTGTTCAACGTCTGGCATCTGGCTGCCGGTGGCGTATGCATGACCCGATTCGTTGATGAACGCCAGACGCTCAGGGTTGACGCGGGTGGGGAAATCGCTTTGGTCGAAGACAGCCTTCCACCCCATCCCGTACAGGTCGGACAGCGTTACCGTATGTCCCTGCGCTTCCAGGGTTCGAATGGCGATCTCGACAAGGTGACGCGTGGCCGAGGTCGGTTCCGGGTGTGCATAGACGAGCAGCACGTTCTTCCTGGTCGTTGAGGGCATATGGGCACTTTCTATGCGTGTGATGGGAGTTCTCCAGTGTGATCGGCCCCTAGGTATCTGTGAAATCACATGGTTTTTGACCTATCATCCATCGGATGAATACCAAAACCACGCCTGACCTCAATCTGTTGGTTACTCTGGAAGCACTGCTGATCGAGCAGAACGTCACGAGAGCTGCCCAGCGTTTGCACCTGAGCCAACCGGCGGTCAGCGCGCAATTGCGCCGCCTGCGTACGCTGTTCGACGATCCTTTGTTGGTTCCACTGCAGCGCGGTATGGCGCCAACCAGTAAGGCGCTTGAATTGCTCGAGCCGCTGCGCCGCTCGCTGGATCAGCTACGCTCGACCGTCTCCGAGCACCATCGTTTCGACCCGGGAGCGACCGCGCTCGACGTCAACATCGCCTGCACGGACTATGTGCAGGCTGCGCTCGCGCAGCCGCTCGTGTTAATGCTGCGTCAACGCTTCCCCGGCGTTAGAGTCGCCTTGCATCATCTCGATCCGAACGGGCTGGAAGCGAAAATGGCCAGGGGCGAAATTGATCTCGCGCTGATGACGCCGAGCGAGGAACAAGGCCGTCTTCGTAGCCGCCATTTGTTCGACGAGCGTTATGTGTTGATCGGCAGGCGCGGCCATCCGGTCTTGCGCCCGAAGATCTCGGTCGCGCAATTCTGTGCGCTGGAGAATGTCATTGTGTCACTAGATGGTGGGGCGTTCTCAACGCCTCTGGATAGCGGGCTGGCCGCGCTTGGCCATCAGCGCAAGGTGGTGTTGTCAGCGTCGTCATTCCTGTTTGTGCCTGGCATCGTTGCACAATCGGACCTTGTGGCCTTGGTACCGGCACGCCTGGTGCGCGATGCCACAGTGATGCTTGACGTTGTCGATTGCGCCTTCCCAGTCCCTGGCTTTTCGGTGAGCATGCTGTGGCACGAGCGTCATCATGGTCATCCTGCCCAACGCTGGTTGCGTGCCATGATTGCGGAGTTTGCCGAGCAACTGTGAGCCGACATCAATGGCTTGCATGCGCAAGCGGCAGGCGGATGATCCGCCTGCGGTCCGGTCACCCTAGAACGTGTAATCCGCCTTCACATACGCCGAGCGCCCGTTCAACCCGAACGGGCAGGTCTCCCAGCAGCGCGTGAACCCCATCTGCGGGAACGGCGCCGCGCGTTCCGGATCCCAGCGCGTCGGATAGGTGTCGAACAGGTTGTTCACGCCCGCCGACAGGCTGATGTTCTTGTTGAACGCGTAGCGCCCGGTCAGGTCGACGATCCACTTCGCTTCCCAGGTCTGCACGAACGGCGCCGTGAAGCCCTGGCCCTGCACGCTGCCGAAGTAGTTGGCGCGCACGGTGCCGTTCCACGGGCCGGTGGTGTAGTCGGCCGCCACCACGTGATGCTTGCGCGGCTGGCCGCGTTCGATCAGCGTGACCTGCGCATCGTCGAACAGCTGGGCGCCACTGAGCACCGGCGACTGCGAATGGCGGTCCTTGACCTCGGTCTTGTTGAAGCCCAGCTGGCCGGACAGCACCAGCGTCGAGCCTTGCCCGCGGATGGTCTGCTGCGCCACCAGATCGAGGCCGGTGGTGACGGTATCGATCGCATTGGTGAAGAACTGCGCCTGGCCGACCCGCAGCGGATCGAGGATGGCGCGGATCGGGCAGGATCCCGGCGTCGTGCAGGAACCCGACTCCGGCGCGATATTGCTGGAGAAGACGATGCGGTCGTCGATCCTGGTGCGGTACACGTCGGCCGTCAGCGAGAAGCTCGTGGTCGGACGCAGGATCAGGCCGACACTGGCGCTCTTCGAGGTTTCTTCCTGCAGCGGCGCGATGCCGAATGCCTGTGTGACGGCGCTGTTTTCGCGCGCGGTGAGCGTTTCGGTCAGCACGCCGGCGGCGTTCAGGTTGGTCGAGACCGAGCTGTAGAACTTCTGCTGCACGCCCGGCGCCCGGAAGCCGGTCGAGGCGCTGCCGCGGATGCCGATCGTGCGGCTCGGGTCGAAGCGGAAATTCAGCTTGCCGATGGTGGTGTTGCCGAAGTCCGAATAGCGTTCGTGGCGTACCGCCGCGCCGACCGTCAGGTTGCTGCCGATCGGACGTTCGAGGTCGAGGTAATACGCCGTGTTGTGGCGGCCATCGTCGACCGCGGTGGCGGGCGTGTAGCCGGGGAAGCCCTGGATGCCCGAGGCCGCGATGCCGCCCGCCTGGTCGCGAATGATGATGGCCGGGTTGTTGGTGCGGCCGTACTGGTACGAGACCGGGTCGCCCGCTTCGATCTCGTAGTTATCGCGCCGCCATTCGAAGCCGGTGGCGACGAACAGTTCGCCGCCGAACACGGTCACCGGTCCCTTGAAATCGAGGTTGAAGGTGGTCTGCTCGAACTTGAGCGTGCCGGTATCGGCCGCGCGCGGCGATTCGCCGTTCTCGTACCAGTAGCTGACGTTGATCGAGTTCCGTTCATGGAATTTCAGCTGGCTGCGGCCGTGGTTGACGCTGGCATCGACGTTCCAGCCCTGGGCCAGGTCGTGGCGGTAGCCAAAGGCCAGCGAGGCATCCTGCACCGTCGTGACGAGATTCGGCAGGAAGCCGTTCGGATACACCTCCGGCACGCTGCGCGCATCGTCGCCCGGGCGGAAGAAGCCGCCCGAATCGCCCTTGCGCTTGGAGGCGCCGCCGAAGGCATACAGTTCGCCGCCGCCCATCGGCAAGGCCGAATTGAGCCACAAATAATAGTCCTTGGCGTTGCTGTCGCCGAGGCGCTGGGTCACGCGCGGCGGATCGACGCGCAGCGTGTCGGGGCCGGCGCGGTTGGTCTCGTCGCGCTTCCTCGCCTCGACCGACAGGTTCAGGTAGCCGCCGTCGCTGCCCAGCGCGAAGCCGCGGTTGGCGCTGGCCGAATAGGTGTCGCCGTCGCCTTCGTCGGTGGTGCCGGCGCTGGCGCTGATGCCGCCGTTGCCGACGCCCTTCTTGAGGATGATGTTGATGACGCCCGCGATCGCGTCCGACCCGTACTGGGCGGCGGCGCCGTCGCGCAGCACTTCGATCGACGCGATCGCCGACAGCGGGATCGCATTGATGTCGGTGCCGGCCGAGCCGCGTCCGACGGTCTGCTGGACATTGACCAGCGCCTGCTGGTGGCGGCGCTTGCCGTTGATGAGTACCAGCAGCTGGTCCGGGCCCAGGCCGCGCAGCGTGGCCGGGCGGATGATGTCGGTGCCGTCGCTGACGAAGGTCGAGGTGAAGTTGAACGACGGGTCGAGGTCCTGCAGCACCTTGCCCAGTTCGAGCGTGCCGGCCGACTGCAGATCCTTGCTGTTGATGAGCCCCACCGGGACGGCGGTATCGAGGGCGGTCTTGGCCTGGGTGCGCGAACCGAGCACCACGACCTGCGACATGTTCGGATCCTGTTCCTGGGCGCCGGCCTGGCCGAAGGCCGCCAGCAGACTCGCCGCCAGCAAGGCACGGCGCGGCAATACGTTGTTCGTCATCGTCGTTCTCTCCACGGTTGTTGTTATGCCGTCCTGTTGCTTGGACGTCATTTAATCTTAACAACACGTTATGGCGAAGAACTAATAAGTTATGGAAATAAGTAAGTACGAACGTTTCAGGGGCTGAACGTGTCGCATCGATACGACGCTTGTGCGGCGAATTGAAAGAATCGGTGGTGGCAGCTAATTCACTGAGAATAAAGAAGTTTCCAGAACAAATGTTGCTTGGAAGTGTTTGTCGGATTGTTACGTTCTTTAACAAGATTTCCAATGGTGCGGCACGTGAGCGATATAGGATAAGCAACAAGCCGGTGCTGCATATCGGGGGGTAACGGCTTAGGCGGGGCTCGCTCCGCCGACCTGGATTCACCGGCCGTGCGCTTCGGCGCGGTCGGCACCCGCCGCTTCGATACAGGCACACCATGATCCAACGACGAACCGACGAGCAGGCTGCGCTTGCCACCGAATATGCGTTGTTCCTGGCCGAGACGCGCGGCGTGTCGGCGGGGCTGGTGTACCTGGAAAGCTGCAACGTCTCGCGCGAGATCCTGCTGCGTGTCATGCAGGATCCGACGGGCCGGCGCATCCGCGAGCGGCGACTACGGCAACGGAACGACTAGATGAATATCACCCAGCTTTGCAAACGCTACGGCCTTGAACACTACGGCAGTCTCGAAAGCGCCTGGGACGCCCACGGGCCGAACGGCATCGTGCTGATGCAACTCTGGCACGCACCCAATCAGAAACTGCAGGACCATCCCACACCCGGCGCCCAGCTGCGGGTGCGCTGCTTCGATGCGGCGCTGTCCGAGCAGGTCGAGGAAGACGGCATCGAGGCCCGCGTGCGCAGCATCGCGGCGGTCGAAGCGGGCGCGCGCGGTTATGCCGCCATGTCGATCGCGCCGACCGAATCGCGCGGCACCGGCGCCTGGGCCAAGTACGCCAACCTGGAGCGGGTATTCCCGGTACTGGCACTGGAACGCGCATCGTGCGGCTCGGTGTTCGCGCTGCTCGGCGCGCCGGTGCCGGCGTCCGAACTGGGCGACGAGCCGCCCAGCCGGCGCGGGCGCCAGGCCGCCACGCCACGCCGGGCGCTCAGCCCTGGTGGTCGCGCATCCACTCTTTGAGGCCGTTCACCCAGTTCTTGGCCGGCAGGTTCAGGCGCCGCCTGATCTCGCCGGCGCGCTCGTAGAGCACCGAGAAATCGATGTCGGGCGCATCTCTGAAGGCCAGCACCACGATGTTCGCGTCGTGCACCTCGGGCAGCCACACCACCGCGTCGAAGGCCTGCTCCATCGTCAGCAGGTTCTTGTCGTAGTTGCTGAAGTCGCCGAACACGTTGGCGGTCATGACGCCGCCCGGCGCCAGGCAGTCGCGGCAGCCCTGGTAGAACGCGAGCGAATCGAGCACCGGGCCGCGCGCGTCCTGGTCGTACAGGTCGACCTGCAGCACGTCGGCCTTGCCGTGGTTGCGCGCGTCGAGCACGTAGTCGAGCGCATTCATCTCGCGCACGTCCAGGCGGGCATCGTTGTCCGGCAGGCCGAACATGGCGCGGCAGATCGCGATCACGTTGGGATTGAGTTCGACCGCGGTCACCCGCGCATCGGGAAAGCGTCCGTAGCAGAACTTGGTCAGCGCCGCGCTGCCCAGTCCGAGCTGCACGATGTGGCGCGGCGCATGCTGGAACAGCGTCCACATCATCATCATCTGCACGTATTCGAGTTCGATCGTGTCGGGCTTGGCCAGGCGCATCGCGCCCTGCACCCACGAGGTGCCAAGATGCAGGAAGCGCACGCCCTCGAATTCGTCGATGGTGGCGGGCGGGTGGCCGGGCTGGGCGAAGCGGGGGTCGATGGTGCGGGCGGACATGGGCGCGATGTTACCAGACCGGCGGCGCCGGCTCGGGCAATCCCGCTCAGGGGATCCCATTCCTGCACCAGGCATCGAAGCCCGGCTGCGTGGCCAGGCGCGCATACCAGTCATCCACGTGATCGAGGTCGGGACGCGCCATCGGCGTCATCCGCCAGCGGTTGACCGACAGGCCGAGCACGATGTCGGCCAGCGAGAAGGCGTCACCCGCGACCCACGGCATGCCCTGGGCCAGGTGTGCGTCGAGCAGCGCGACGTGCCGGTTCCAGGCGGCCACGCCGGCCGCGATCTGCGCCGGATCCCGGTGGGCCGGGCTGGCGCGCACCAGCGCCATGAAGGCGTAGCGCCAGGCGGTATTCAGTTCTGTCGCCTGCCAGTCCATCCATTGCTCGACCCGGGCGCGCGCCACGGCATCGTGCGGCAGCAGGGCGCCGTCGCCGTGGCGGTTGCACAGGTAGCGGCAGATTGTGTTCGATTCCCACAGCACGGCGTCGCCGTCGACCAGCACCGGCACCATCCGGTTCGGGTTCAGGGCTGTATCATCGGGCGCCCATTCGCGCCGCGCGAATGGCAGGTCGAGTGCGGTGCAGGTCCACAGCACCTTGCGTACATTGATCGAGCCAGCCTTGCCGATGACGGTCAACACGGTATTGCTCCTTTCACTGGGCAGGAAGCGCGGGCAGGAACAGCGTCACCGCCAGCCCGACGCCATCGCGGTTGGCGAGGACGATGCGCCCACCATGGGCCTCGGCGATTTCGCGCGCCAGCGCCAGCCCCAGGCCGGTGCCGCTGCGCTTGGTGGAATAGAAGGGGACCAGGGCATTGGCCAGCACCGCATCGTTCATGCCGCTGCCGCGGTCAAGCACGTCGATGCGCCACTGGTCCTGCACGCGCCGCACCGACAGCGCCACATCCTCCGGCGCGGAGCCCGATTCGTGGGCGTTCTTGAGCAGGTTGACCAGTGCCTGCTCGAGCTGGGCCGCGTCGATCCAGGCCGGGTCAGCCGGCAGGTCGCCGTCGACCCGCACCGTCACCTGGTCCGACAGGCGCGTGACCAGGCCGGACCAGGCGTGTGCTTCCAGGCGCGGCGTGGGCAGCTTGGCGAAGCGCGCATAGCCGAGGATGAAGCTTTCCAGGTGGCGGGTGCGCTCGCCGATCGTCTGCAGGATCTGCGGCAGGCGTTCGACCTGGCCGCGCCGCACCAGCTCCGCACCCGAGTGCGCGAGCGACGCCAGCGGCGCCAGCGAATTGTTGAGCTCATGGCTCATCACGCGGATCACCTTTTTCCAGGTCTGCACTTCCTGGCGTCGCAGCTCGACCGTCAGGTGGCGCAGCAGCAGGAGCTCGTGGCGGCGGCCGTTCAGGGTGAAGGTGCTGCGCGCCAGGTGCCAGACCTCCTCGTCTTCGCCGCTGCCGGCGGTGAACAGGCCGTCGCCGCCGCGCGCCAGCGCGTCGTTCAGGGCCGGCGAGGCGTCAAGCAGCACCGCCTGCAGCGCGTGGCCTTCGAGCTTGTGTCCCTGCGCCAGCAACTGGCGCGCGGCCAGGTTCGCGTACACGATCACGCCGCCGATGCCCGTCGACTCGGCCACCAGCAGCATCGCCACCGGCGTGTTCTGCACCATCGTGTCGAGCAGCAGCTCGCGCTGGGCCAGGCCCAGGCGCTGCTCGCGCAGCACGGCGCCCAGGCGGTTGTGGGCGGCCACCAGGTCGCTCAGTTCGTCGTTGTGCGGGTAGTAGAGGCTGAACGAGAAATCGTTGTCGCGGTAGCTGTCCACCGTGCTTTCCAGCGCCCGGAACAGCGACAGGATCGGCTGCACCTGGGCGCGCAGGGTGATGATCGACAGCGGCACCAGGCCGAGCAGGCACACGCCCGCGACCAGCAGCGGCCGGCCCGGAAACAGGTAGTCCAGGCCGAGCGCGGACAGGATGCCCAGTGCGAGCAGGGTGCCGCTCAGGGCCGACAGGCGCGTCACCAGCGACAGCCGGGAAGTGCGCGCGCGCGCCCGGCCGTCGCTCATGGCCGCGAGATGCCCAGGCGCTCCATGCGCCGGTACAGCGCCTGGCGCGACAGGCCGAGGTCCTGCGCGGCCTGGGCCACCACACCATGCGCGCGCGCCAGTGCAGCGGCGATCGCCTCACGGTCGGGCTCCGCATCCGGGGCCACGCTCATGCCGGCGCTCGCGGGCGGCGGCAGGCCCAGGTCCGCCGGCGCGATGGTGTCGCCGCGCGAGAGCAGGGCGGCGCGCGCCATCACGTTCTTCAGTTCGCGCACATTGCCGGGCCAGGCGTGGGCCAGCAGCGCCGCCTCGGCCGCCGCGTGCAGCGTCTTGCCGGGGGCAAGGAAGGCGCGCGCCAGCGGCAGGATGTCGCCGGGGCGTGCGGCGAGCGGCGGCAGGCGCAGCTCGATCAGGTTCAGGCGGTAGTACAGGTCTTCGCGGAAGGTCCCGGCGCGGATCATCGCCGCCAGGTCGGCATTGGTGGCGCTGATCACCCGCACCTTGACCTGCCGCTCGCGGTTCGAGCCGAGCCGCTCGAAGCGGCCGGTTTCGAGCACCCGCAGCAGTTTCATCTGCCCGGCCGGCGGCAGGTTGCCGATCTCGTCGAGGAACAGCGTGCCGCCGTCGGCCGCCTCGAACTTGCCTTCGCGCGCCTTCGACGCGCCGGTATAGGCTCCGGCGTCGGCGCCGAACAGCTCGGCCTCGATCAGTTCGGACGGCAGTGCGCCGCAGTTGAGCACCACGAAGGGACCGCCAGCCACCGATGAATTGGCCTGGATGATCTCGGCGAACCGCTCCTTGCCGCTGCCGTTGGGCCCCGTGATCAGCACCGGCACGTCGGCGCGCGCTACCTGGCAGGCCAGTTGCAGCACCGCTTCGGTGGCCGGGTCCTGCCACACCAGGCCGCGCAGGTCATACCTGGATTCGAGCGCCAGCCTGGCCTTGCGCTCGCGCTGCAGGCGCCCGCTCAGCGCCCGGTTGGCCTGGCCCAGTTCGATCAGGTTGCCGACCGTGGCCAGCAGCCGCTCGTCGTTCCACGGCTTGGACAGGTAGTCGGCGGCGCCAAGCTTGACCAGGTCGACCGCCGCGTCGAGATGGGTCCATGCGGTCAGCAGGATTACCGGCAGGTCGGGGTAATGCGCGCGGATCTGGCGAAACAGCGCCACGCCTTCCGCGCCCGACGTCGTATCCGCGGTGAAGTTCATGTCCTGGATGACCAGGTCGACCGGCTCGCGCGCCAGGATGGCCAGTCCCTCTTCGGGCGAGGCGGCGCGCAGGGCGGCGATGTCGTGCAGCGAGAACAGCACGTCGAGCGCGATCGCGACGGCGGCGTTGTCGTCAATGATGAGAACCGTGGGCATGTTCGCGAGCATAGCACCTGCGCGCAGGGTCACGCACTTCGGGTCGCCAGCGCCGGCGAAATGCTCGCGGCGCGCCAGGCCGGCCCGCATGCAGCCAGGATGCCGAGCGCCCAGAACATGAGCGCACCGGCGACCAGGTACACCAAGGGCAGGCGCGACATCGACAGTTCGCGCACCAGCAGTTGATTCAGTCCCACCCCGAGCAGCACGCCCCCCAGCACGCCGCCGCTGGTGATCAACACATTCTCGAGGATGAAATAGCGCAGGATGTCGATCCTGCGCGCGCCCAGCGCGCGGCGCACGCCGATCTGCTTGCGGCGCTGGGTCACCCACAGGCTGGCCATGCCGACGATGCCGCTGCAGGTCACCAGCAGCAGCAGGATGCTGACCGCGACCAGCATCCACGACAGCGCCATGTCGGCGCGGTAGCGGTTCGTGCGGTCTTCCTCGACGGTCTTGATGCGCAGGATCATCGGCGTGGCCGACGCTGCGCGCAGGGCCCGTTCGGCCTCCTGCATCACGCGCTCGCGTTGTCCGGCCTCGGCGCGGATCGCGTACATCGCGCCGCGCAGGCCGTACTGGCGCGCCGGCATGATCATCGCGTACTGGCCGTCCGCGCCAACCTGGGCGTGCGCGCCGATCAGGGTCTCGACCACGCCGATCACGCGGGCGAACGGCGCGCCGTCACCGGTGCCGAAGTACAGCGGCTTGCCGAGCGCCGAGGCGCCGGGCCACAGCCTGTCGGCCAGCGCCCTGGTGACGATGATCAGGGACGGCGGCTGCCCCTGGGCCGTTTCGTTGAAATCCGGGATCTCGTGCGGCGCGAAATCGCGGCCTTCGACCAGTTTCAGGCCGAAGGTCTCGATGATCGAGTTCCCCGCGAAGTAGGTGGACGCGAAGCCGCTCGGGTTCTGCTGGCGGAAGTCGGCGGCCACGCTGCTGGTCCCACCACTTTGCGACATCGGCATCTGCGACACCTGCGCCACCGAGGCCACGCCCGGCACCGCGCGCAGTACGTCGAGTTCGCGCCCGATATTGGCCAGCATCTGCTCGGGGCTGTCCTTGTTCAGGTTGCGCACCGTGATGTGGAAGGTGGCGGCTTCGTCGAGCAGGCCGGAAGGGCGCGCGGCCACTTCGCGCCGCTCGCTGACGATGTGCAGGGCATTGGCCAGGATCGCAAGGCTGAGCGCGACCTGCAGCGCCACCAGGATCGGGCCGGTCTTGTTGCGCAGCAGCGCGGACAGGATGGGACGGATTTCCATGTTCTTCTTCCGAGTGAATTACTGCGATTTGAGCTGGATGGCCGGCGTCACCCGGCAGGCGCGCCAGGTCGGCAGCAGTCCCGCCACCAGCGCCGCCAGGATCGACAGGGCGAAGGTCAGGGCCAGCATCTGCCAGTCCATGCGCGCCATCGCCGCCATCTCCTTGCTCTGCATGCCGACCAGGGCCAGGGCGCCGAACGACAGCGCCAGTCCCAGCACCCCGCCGGCCAGGCCGACCACGCCGGTCTCGATCAGGAACTGGCGGAAGATGTCGCGCCGCGAGGCGCCCAGCGCGCGGCGGATGCCCACTTCGGTCGCGCGCACCGAGAACTTCGCCAGCAGCAGGCCGATGGTGTTCACCAGGCACAGCACCAGGAAGCCGAACGCCAGCCAGGCCGACAGCCGGTTGTCGTTGCCCACCACCTTCTGCTCCTTCATCCACGCCATCACGTCGAACAGTTCGTTCGGTGCGGCGCGCTTGAGGCGACCGAGCTTGCGCTGTTCGACGGCGTAGTTGTCGAGGAAGGCCTGCAAGTCGGCGCGCTCGCCCGCGGTGCGGGTCTCGAACCAGACCTGGATCCATGTGCATTCCGACGCCAGCATCGCGGCGTAGCCCGGATCGCGCCCCTTGGCGCAGTTGACGCTGCCCCACGGGCTGAGCTCCTGGCGGGTTGCAGTGGCCAGCGGGATCATGAATTCCTCGCCGCTGGCCGGTCCGCTGCCGATCAATTTGTAGTAGCGCGGCATCGGGTTCCAGTCACCCAGCACGCCGACCACGGTGAACGGCTCGCCCTGCATCGTCAGGCGCTGGCCGACCGGATTGGCGTCGCCATACAGTTTCTCGGCGACGGCGCGCTGGAGCACCACGACGTTGGCGCCGCGCGCGTCGTCCTCGGCGCTCCAGGCCTGGCCATGCAGGAACGGCACCTCGAACATGGCGAAGAAATCGCGCGTCGGTGCGATGCCATATGCCTGGAAGGCCGGCATGTCCTTGCGCGGCGGTTCGACCGGCATGCCGGTGCCGAACAAGGCGGTGGCGCGTTCGGCCGGGTGGCTGCGCAGCAGGTTCTGTGCGTCCTGCCAGGTCATCTGCATGTCTTCCCGTTCCTCGCCCGGAATGTAGCCCTCGGGATCGAGGTTGTCGACGAAGGGCACGAACAGGCGCGCGCTTTTCGCGGGAATCGGGTCGCCCGACATCACGTGCAGGATGGTCAGCGTCGACACGCTGGCCGCGACGCCGACCGCCAGTGTCAGCACCATCAGCGCGGTCAGCGCCCGATTGCGGCGCAGGCTGCGCACGCCGAGTGTGAAGTAGTAGCCGAACATGGTGGTTCCTCAGGCGGAGAGCGTATCGAAGCCGGCCGCCAGCGTCGGCGCGCGCTTGACCAGGTCGGACACCTGGCCGTCGATGATGTGCACGTTGCGGTGGGTGCGCACGGCCAGCTCGGGGTCGTGGGTGACCATCAGGATGGTGGTGCCGGCGGCATTGATCTCTTCGAGCAGCTCCATCACGCCGCGCGCCATCTGGGTGTCGAGATTACCGGTCGGTTCGTCGGCCAGCAGCAGCTTGGGCGACCCGGCCAGCGCGCGCGCGATCGCCACGCGCTGCTGCTGGCCGCCCGACAGTTCGGCCGGATAGTGCTTCATGCGCGACGCCAGGCCGACCTTGGCCAGCGCGTCCTCGATACGCTCCTTGCGTTCGCGCGCATTGAAGCCGCGGTAGCGCAGCGGCACGTCGACGTTGTCGAACAGGTTCAGGTCGGGAATCAGGTTGAAGCCCTGGAAGATGAAGCCGAGCTTCTCGTTGCGCAGGCGCGAGCGGGCCGCGTCGTCCAGGCCCTTGACGTTGACGCCGTCGAGGATGTATTCGCCCGAGGTAAATTCTTCGAGCAGGCCGGCGATGTTCAGGAAGCTGGTCTTGCCCGAACCGGACGGCCCGGTGACGGTGACGAATTCGCCCCCGTTGACGTGGATCTCGAAGCCGCGCAGCGCGTGGGTTTCGATCATGTGGGTGCGGTACACCTTGCTCAGGTTGGACATGCGCAGCATGGTTGGCTCCGGGTTGTGGATTGAATGTGCAGATAATCAGCGGTTGATCGCGACGCGTGCGGCGCCATTGAAGGCATCGGTGCCGGCCACCACGACCTGGTCGCCGGGGGCGAGGCCGGACAGGATCTCGACCGCCGAGATGCTGGTGGCGCCGACCGCGATCGGGGTGCGGATCGCGACGCCATCGCGCACTACGTAGGCATGGCGGCCGCCCTCGTTCTCGACGAACGGGCCGCGCTGCACCATCAGGACGTTCGGCTTTTCCTCGATCAGCAGGCGTGCCGTGACCCGCTGGCTCTGGCGCAGGCCGCTCGGCTGCTCGCCGTCGAAGCGCACCCGCGCCAGCACCAGGTTCTTGACCACCTCGGGCGACAGCGCCGACAGCTTGCCGGTGGCGCGGCCGGAGGGCAGCGTGATCTCGGCGCGCATGCCCAGGCCAAGGTCGCCCGCATAGGTTTCCGGTACCTCGAGCTCGACTTCGAGGCGCGACAGATCGACCAGCGTCATGAGGGGCGCATTGGCCGCCACCACCATGCGGTTCTGGACGTTCAGCGTGCCGATGAAGCCGTCGACCGGCGCGCGCACGGTCAGTTCGTCGACGCGGCGCTGGGCGTTGGCCATCGACAGGCGCGCGCGCTCCATCTCGTTCGACTTGGTCCTGATCGCCAGCTGGACGTCGTCGCCTTCCAGGCTGGCCGCCTGCGCCGCATGCCTGGCGCGGATGCCGGCCGAGTTCAGTGCATCCTGGGCCTTCTGGTAATCGATCTTGGCGATGATGCCGACCACGCCCACGCTGTCGTAGCGCTCCACCGTGCGCTGGGCCGACAGGCGCTCGATCTCGGCGGTGTCGGCTTCGCGCCGGGCCAGCAGCTTCTGCTTGGCCGCCAGGATCTGCTGGCGCGCCACTTCGGCTTTCAGCTGCTCGTAGGTCGAGACTTCGCGCTTGAGGGCGTCGGTCAGGTCGGGCGACTCCAGCACCGCCAGCACGTCGTCCTTCCTGACGGTGTCGCCGGCGGCGACCTTCAGATTGACGGTGGCGGGAGCGGTGGAATACAGGGTCGGGCTGACGGCGGCCACTACGCGGCCATTCACGGCGGCGTCGCGCACCAGCGCGCCGCGTCCGACTTCGGCGATGCGCAGGCGGCTGGCGGACACCGCGTGTTCGCTGTCGTTCCAGGCCCCCAGCAGGACGGCGCCGATGGCAACGACAGCGACGGAAGCGCCGGCCCACAGGGCATGGCGTTTGCGCTGGTACGCCTTCGGCGGGGCGATGACAGCGTCTTGGTGGGAGGTATCGCGAATCATGGAAGGTCCGGTAACGACAGTGTGATAGTCGTTATTGCACGAACCGTGCCAGTGATTAAGTCATTGATTGCAAAAGGAATGCCTGAGCGGACACCGCTGTCCGCAGTGTCCGCTCAAGCGCGGGCGGTCGCCCGCGGACAGTGCAGTTACTTCTGCGGCTGCTGCTTCTGCGCGTACTTGCCGACGATCTCGCCCTTGGCCAGCACGTGGCCCTGCATGGCCTGCAGCACCTGGTCGCGGTCCGCGCCGAACGGCACGTCGAGCATCGTGTCGAGCGCATACACCTGGAAGTGGTAGCGGTGCGCCGCCTCGCCGACCGGCGGCTTGGGGCCATAGTAGCCCGGTGCGCCGCGCGTGGTGCGGCCCTGCAGCACCCCGTCCGGGTCGGACAGGCGCGCCTGTTCCTGCACGCCTTCGGGAATGCTGGTGGTGTCGGCCGGGATGTTCCACATCACCCAGTGCACGAACGGCGTGACCGGTTTCGCATCCGGGTCTTCCATGATCACGGCGTACGACTTGGCGCCCGCAACGGCTTTCCAGGCCAGCGCCGGCGACACGCCGTCGGCGTATTCGGTGAAGCGCTCGTGCAGCATGCCGTTGGACGCGAAGCTCGACGACGTCACATTGAGCTGCCCCTTGGCCGCGGTTTCCGGGCGCTTGAGCGCCAGCGGCACGTTGTTGCCCTTGTCGACCTGCTCCTGCATCGGCGTGGCCGGCGGTGCCGGCATGGCGCCGGCCCGGGCGCCGCCGGTGTAGGCGATGCGGTAGATCACGCCATTCGCATCGTCCGCCATCAGCAGCGCACCGTCCTTCGCCATCGCCAGGCCGACCGGACGCGCGATGTGGGTCTTGCCGCCATCGGAGAGGAAGCCGGTGACGAACGGCTCGACCGACCTGGCCTGGCCATCCTGAAAGCGCACGCGCACGATCTCGTAGCCCGACGCCGGCGCCCGGTTCCACGAGCCGCGCATGGTCACGAAGGCGTCGCCCTGGTAGTCCGCCGGGAAGGCGCTGCCGGCGCCGAACACCCACTGCATCGGCGCCGCGTGCGCGGTGTAGCCGAGCACCATCGGCGTGCTGCGCTGCTTCCACTTTTCCTTGGTGATCTCGCCCTGCGGCGTGCTTTGCGGGTAGATCTCGCCGGCGCCGTACACGTGCGGCCAGCCGTATTGCTTGCCCAGTTCGATCTTGTTGATTTCCTCGGGCTGGACGTCGTCGCCGAGGAAGTCGATGCCATGGTCGAAGCCCCACAGTTCGCCGGTCCGGGGATGCCAGGCGAAGCCGATCAGGTTGCGCAGGCCGCTGGCGAAGATGGTGCGGCTCTTGCCATCCGGTGACACGCGCAGCAGGGTGGCGTTTTCCACATTGCTTTCGTTGCAGGCATTGCAGGTACTGCCCACGCTCAGGTACAGCATGCCGTCCGGGCCGAAGGCCATGGTGCGGTTGGCGTGCTGGCCGGCGTCGGGCAGGTCGCCGACCAGCATCTTGAGTTCGCCCAGGCGGCCGTCGCCCTGGATGTCGGCGACGAACAGCTCCTTGGCGGTGACCAGGTACAGCTTGTTGTCGCGGATCGCCAGGCCATGGGCGCCGGCGCGGTTGGCGACCGTGACCGGGGCGCCGTCGGCGCGGCCGTCGTTGTCGGCATCCTTCAGCAGCAGCACGTCGCCCTGGTCGCGCCGGCTCACGTAGATATTGCCGTTGGGGGCCACCGCGATGATGCGCGCGTTTTTCAGGCCGGTGGCAAAGGCCGTCACGGTGAAGCCCGGTGGCGCCTTCAGTGCGCGGATGCGTTCCGGCGTGGCAGCCACCTTGTTCGGCTTCCAGACATTGATGTTGGTGGAGAAGCTGGTGCCATCACCCTGCTGGGCGGTGGCGGCGCCGAATGCCAGGCACAGCGCGGCTGCGAGCGAAACGCGTTTCATGAAGGGCCTACCTTTCTTGGTTGTCGTTATGGGGGCGTTGTGACAACGATCGTGCCAGTGTTCCGGCGCGCGGTATGTTGGACAACGTACATTTTCCAAGGGCTTCTAATGAATGCTGTGGGGATAGTTTCGGCTGGAAATTTTTTCAAGCTTGCAGGGTAGAAAGTCTGCGCTATTCGAAGCAGAAGGGAGGCGGGGAAAGGCGGGGAAGTGGCTGAGTAGTCAGGCAGGTAACCGGCAAAACCGCGGTCGCCGGTGCCAGAATCCGTCGTTCCCGCGAAGGCGGGAACCCAGGTTTCTACGCACCGGCGATAGCGCAAATCGTAGCGGCTGCAGCACGAAC
>Ga0265797_10001321_pt1 | contig 43711 bp, 45 predicted proteins | sample P2T30metagenome_FD_192433 | JGI IMG/M metagenome (GOLD analysis project Ga0265797, IMG submission 192433) | Plant litter microbial communities from East Loma Ridge, Irvine, California - P2 T30 | ecosystem: Environmental > Terrestrial > Plant litter > Unclassified | place: USA: California...
TATGCTTGACAGCAAGTTGTACACGGGACGGAGTGAGGAGATTGTCGAGAAGTTCTGTGGAAAGGGGGGTGTGCTTGAAGGCAAGCTGAAGAAATACCAGGATTACATCGAGGGTGCCAAGGTCAGTGAGCTGAATGTTTAGAGGGTTGTATATCGAAAAAAGGGTCCGAGAGAAGAAGAAGGAAGACTCTAGGCGTTCATTGGGAGTCAAGATAAATGAACGGAGTTAGGAGAAAAGTAATCAACTTACGAGTATCTGGTCAAAAGTCCTACTCAATTCTTCGACAAGGCAATGAAAGTCGTGTATCATTCATCATCATCATCCCATATGTATGTGCCCTCGAAATTACTAAAAATATGCTAATTCTATGCCCAAAACGCTGATTTGCCACGCAAATACTGCTAAAATGCCCCCTTTCCAAGAAGGAAACAGAACGCTTTACGATGCCGTGCGGAACGAGATGCCAGACGCCAACAGAATACGCTACAACGCTAATGTCTAATTCCTTGCATCCACCGATCAATCTGATCTCGCTGTCTGGGATCCATAGGCGGGCCCATCATGCCCCCCTGCATCATACCCATGTTCATGCCATTCATGCCCATGGGCATCTGCATGCCGCCCATTTGCATGCCATTCATCTGCATTGGCATCTGCATGCCCATGCCGTTCATTTGCATGGGCATACCCATCATGGGGTTTTGTTGCATCATGCCGGGCTGCTGCATGCCCATTTGCATACCCATCGGTCCCATCTGGCCCATCATGGGTTGTTGCATACCATTCATCTGCATAGGCATCTGCATACCCATCATACCTTGCTGAGGCATGGTACTCATTCTCTGCTGCCCGTTCATCATCATGGGGTTCTGGGCGTTCTTGTAGGCTTGAATCTTCTGGCCGAGGGGGATGTCATCGTCGTCCTTTTGGTTATTGCCCACGCCCTTGAGCAGGGGGTCCATAGAGCCATAGCTGCTGGCGCGCATGGTGGCTGTGAGACGTTGTTGTTTCTTACGCTCTTGATCGAGGACATTTTGGTGCAAAAGACTTCCTTGGGGGAGGTGAGAGACGAGCTGCTCATTTGAGACCTTGCGAGCTTGGTTGTGAGGGTCGATGGGGTTGGCGGAGAGGATGTCTGCGAGACTGTTGGTGGAAGCGAGACCGGGACGGTGGGCGCCAGGTTGCGGGGCCTGTTCTCCTCGGGCGGCAGCTTCGGCTTGGAGACGAGCACGGCGTTGGCCAAGTGTCTCTTCCTCTTCCTCTTCCTCAGCGGGAACAGGTGCAGCAGGTGCATCTTTGGACTGTTCTTGGCCAGTGGCCTCTGGTGCACCAAACTTGCTCATCATCTCAGAGGCAAAGTCATCACTTACTGTGCTCTTACGCACGTCACCGAGCGCTGTCTCACGTTCTTTCTTTTCCTTGATACGACGCATACGATCAGCCAGGGACTCGCCCGGCTCCTCATCCGAGTCTGGGTCGGGGGTTGTGATTTGGGGGATGTTGATCTGGCTGGTAGACGCTCCTAGGTATTGAGTACGACGCTGGTTGTGGTCGGCACCAAGTAACCTGTTACGGCGACTGCTAAGGGGCTCGCGATCCTCCAACTCTCGCTGCTCGATAAGACCCATGCTCTTTTGTCGCATTTGTGGAGGCGCAGTCTGCTTGTAGAGAACGCCAAGCGGCACATCATCGTCAGAATCCTCCTCCGCGGGTGCCTCCCAAGCCAGATTGACTCTCTTGCGGATTCGCCGTTGCTTTTCCGCCTCAGCCACGTCGTTCATCTGCAGCAGAGTTTGGCGACCATCAATCAGCCCCTGCTCCATCAATGTCACGTAGTTCATCTTCCTAGTCTGTTGTTTTGCTTTGCGTATCTGGAGCTCAGCGAGGAGCGTGGTCGGCGCGCCGTACTCCGGTTCTGGCTCGCCCTCCTCTTCACTCGATTCTTCTTCTTCATAGGCGTCCTCCGGATGTCCTTCCTCGAATGAGGGCCGCGAGGCATCGGGATCATGCCCGGCCGGTCCTCGTGCATCCTCGTCACGCTCCTCCAACTGATCGCCGAGGCTCATCCGACTCTCGCTTGCCTTCACAAGCAGCAGGTTCATATCAGCTGAGCTATTCCGCTTCTTCAGCTTCTTTAGACGTTCGCCTTTTGCATTGTGGTCAGTATCCAGGATATTGAATGAGCTCCGTCTTTGCGTCTGTTGCAGTGTTGGTGGAACTTCAGGTAATTTCGAACTCTTCCGTTTGTGCTCTGGCCCGTACACTTCATTGCCTACATGTCCAGCGAACGGATGGTCGGTAAAGGCAGATACTGGAGCATTAGCAGAAGCATCCAGGATGCTTTCAAGCGTGTCTTCTGCAGACTCTCCCTTGACGGCAAACTCCTGGGCGGGGGCAGCTCGATTATCAAAGTAAGCGCTTGCTCGTAATTGTGGGGGGAGAGCCATGAGACTTTGTCGACTCTTCTTGTTGGGCTTCGCGTCCATGAGATTGTCACCGAGCAGCGGCATTGACTTTCTATGCTCTGTCTGCATTGTTTCCAACAGCTGTGTCCGGCGTTTAGCTTGCTGGTTCATGTTAGGCAATTGCGATAGACGCTTTGGCAGGTTGAGCATCTTTGGCACAGGGGCGGGATAGAAAACCATGCCGTCGTCTGGTGGCGGCGCGCCTATCGAGTGAACGCTCGGGTTCTGTCTATGCATAAAAGACTGGGGGTTTGACGAATGCCGGCTGTGGGCATAACTACTCTGCCGACTGTGATGCGACGGCTCTGGCTCCTCCTCGACAGTGTCTGGACAGTGGACGCCGTCAAAGTCCTGCCATAGTGTACGTGCTTGGTGTGTGGTATCGGTCGAGGCTGCTGTCGGGGGCCGGTCTGGGAGATCGCGGTGGTCTGCATACTGGTAATGTGTGTCCTCGTGTGTGAGCTCGTCGGGGTCAGGTCGCCCCAACTGGATACTATTGCGCAGCTCTTCTGGCAAACCATTCGCAACCTCATCGAATATGCGTGTAAAGGACGAGACCTTTCGCTGTGGGGGAGAAGCAGAGGAGCCTTCGTCACCTTGTTCATTTTGGTGTTGGTATGATTCCTCCTCGACCTCCTCGGGGTGTACGATCTGCCCAAGACGCGAAGCCTTTGATTCCGAGCGTTGGCGCTGGACTGAATTCGAGGGTTTCGGCCAGGGTCCCGTGCCGGAGCGCAGCGAACCGGCGGGCGAGGTTATGTAACCGCCCGGAGAGTATCCACCCCATCGTGCATTTCCATTGAGGTCTACAATTGAATTGGCGTGCGAGCTGATCGAAACGCCGCGACTGCGGGTACTGGCCTGGCGGGTGGGCTCGTCGGGAGAGTGTATGTCGCGCAATGACGAGCGTCGACTGTCAGTCAGCTTTAGTTCTGAATACGTCTTTCGTATCTCCTCCTGCAGGTCTGAGCCGGCCTCGCTCATGCGTTCGGCATGTTCTTCCAGGCGATTGATGTTGCCGACATACGCCCCTTGTAGCGACTGGAGATCCGGAACCGGATGACGGAGGTCGACGTCAGCCTTGGGGGAGGTCATTACTACCGAAGCAAGCAGCAGGAAGTGTGCCGCAGAGGTGAGAGAGTCAACTCAACTGCGGTACGACTACAGTAAAGGAGACTTTTGGCGTGTTTGTTGCACCGAACCGGACATGGGTCGAAGGGTGATCGACCCCGATCCATTCCAAGAATAGCACGCAGCACGTTACCACGGTACGGCAGGAGCGACCCAGATCTAACGGTTCTTGGCGCAGTCGCCCAGAGGCAGAATTCCAGAACATTGTTTCCGCTGCACCAAGACATTCACTCCGCCTTCCACGACAACCAGGCGCATTCACGTCTTTCCTGTCTCGAATTCATGCGACACTGATTGCGACACCGATTGCGACACCGATTCTACGACGCGACATCTTGCGCGCCCGCGAACCGCTACTCAGAATCTGCAGCTACTGCCTGCACATAGCTCGTATACGCATCTTTGCCCGTATTCACAACCCCCCCTATCGGCGTCATGGACGAAGGAGGCAAGCGAAAACACAGCTTCAGGCAGCAGCCGAACAAAAGGGCCAAGGCCGAGGATGGCAGTGCACTCAAATCAGGCTTTGGTGCGAAGATGCTGGCCAAGATGGGTTACAAGGGTGAGGGAGGTCTAGGAAAAGAGGGAGGCGGTATCTCGGAGCCTATCCAGGTCGTCAACCGCGGCACCAAGGGCGGTATCGGTATAGTGGCAGAGAAGAGCGAGCAGCAACGGCGGGAGGAGCGTCGCAAGGCCGAAGCAAACGGAGAGAAGTATGTCGACACTTCAGAAGAGGAGCGCGAGGAGAGGAAGAAGAAGAAGGCCAAAGCACGGGGCGAGACGCGAGCATCAGCTCCTCGACCGAAGAAGACTGTTTTCGAGCTCGAAGCAGCTGGCATGCATGTACCGCTTGCACTGCAGTCCATTATCGACGCGACGACCGGCACGTCCACTCCAACTTCAGGCGTGTCCCTCCGCGGCCCTGACATCGTCCCATTCGAGAACTCTCTGCAAGCGCGCGTACGCAGAGACTTGAACAGTTTTTCCGAAGCATTCGAACAACTTCAGGTCGAGTCGCAGGCCATTCCACCCCAAGAGTATGCGCTTCAGAAGGAGCTGGAAGCGCTCGAAAAGCAGATGGACGAGTTGGAGGATCTACAAGCACGCATCGAGTCTCTGCGCACAGGCACGTTTGACGTCGTTTGCGAAGGGCTGAAGAGCCTGCGCGCCGCCTACCCATCGAAGCCGCTACACCGCGAATCGATTGCCGTTATACATCCACACTTCTCCAAAGCTATCGCGTCCTGGGAGCCACTTGAGGATGCGTTGGAGGGCGTGGCCGCGGCTTTCTCAGAAATGGCAAATATCATACAGCCCAGAAGTAGGAGAGTTGCTTCTCAAGCCTACACCCACCCCTCAGAAGCACTGGTTAGCCGCAACTCAGTCGACGAAGAGGACACGATAAAGCGTGGCACTACATCGTCATATGAGTCCATGATGCTCAAATATTGGCTCCCAACAGTGAGCTCCGCTGTAACACAGTGGGATGTCAAGAACCCACAGCCCATGGTGCATTTGGTAGAAGTCTGGAAGCCAGTCTTACCACCATTCATTGCTAAGCGGGTGCTGGAACAAATCACACAAAAGCTCTCCACCTCAATCCAGGAGTGGAATCCTCGAAAGCTCAAGAGAAGCCCACACACATGGGTTGTGGAGTGGCTGCCTTTCCTCAAGCCGACTGATCTAGACCCCAAGGGATCAGGTTTAGTTGCTGAAATCAAACGCAAGATCCGACATGCACTACAGTCCATCGACCTCTCCAAAGGCCCGTTGCCAGGGATGGACCAGTGGAGGAGAGTGTTTGGAAAGGGCGAGTTTGACCATCTACTTACCTCCCATCTAGTACCGCGTTTGGCGACCTACCTACGAGACAATTTTGACATCAACCCCGCTGAACAAGATCTGGCACCACTCGAGGCCGTTTTCGCTTGGAAAGGGCTGATATCAAATGAAGTCATTGGAGAACTATTGAAAGCACAGTTCTTCCCCAAGTTTCTCGAAATCATCCACCAATGGCTTACGAGTCCCGAAGTTGTCTTTGAAGAGGTCCAGACGTGGCTTGCGTGGTGGCGGAACGAGATCTTGCAGGACGAAATCAGCAACTTGCCTTCCGTGGCCTCATCCTGGAATGAAGCATACTCGCTCATCGGTACCGCACTGGATCTTGGCGACGCAAGATTGACACATCTACCAGCGCCTCACGTCGAGAGTACGAGAGTCTCCCCAGAACCATCCCAGTTCTCCAAGTCCGTCAATAAGGAACCACCTCGTCCTGCGCCACAAGTCGAGGAGACAACATTCAAGGATATGGTAGAGGAATTCTGCGCTGAAGAGAATTTGCTGTTGATACCACTTCGTGAAGCTCACGACCAGACCGGTTTGCCCCTTTTCCGCATCACCGCAAGCGCGACTGGACGAGGAGGCGCAGTGGCGTATCTCAAGGGCGATGTTCTGTGGGTGCAGAACAAGAAAGATAAGACCATGTGGGAGCCTACCGGTTTGGATGAAGCCCTCACCGCTAAGGCAGAGGGCAAGTGATTGCCATCAACTCCAGAATGCATGTCTGCATATCCCACACCAAGCGGGTCTCGCTTCGAAAGGGTAAGCTCAACAACCTCTCTTGAGCAGATATGTTTGCTAGCATTCGCTAATCCAGCATCGGTACGATGCATCCTTAGGTAGTGATAGTGATGTCGACCGCAGGGCTATAATGAAGCCACATTATCTCTCCATCAGCGTCTCCTGACGCACCGAAAGGCATTCCAAAAATGCCGAAAGTATGCATGAATCGTGAAGTAAGAGAAGTAACGGCCAATGCGAATTGCCGTCACAAGATATGAGGGTGATGCGGCCTAATAATCGGTCCTTGCTGCAAGCCTAGTCTGTGATTCCCATTGCATTACGACGATTGTCGCGTAGAATTTGCGATCCGACTCGTTACTTCAAGTAGTTTGTTCGGCATATAATCCTTGAAGTGGCTAATATACTACTTCCCTTAGTGGCTTCGTGATTGCTAGTGTGATGAGGTGACTGTGCGCTGATTCGCATCATCGGGCGCTTAGAATAGACTTTACTGACGAATGGGAATGCGAGACTGGGTGCGCATTTTCTGGGCTGCAGGGGCCGCACTATTATGCATGCGGACCGTCTCTTCCCGCTGACTGTGCCTCGAGTTGGCAGATGGTGCCTGTCCGGAAAGTTGGTAGTCGTGGAGCAGTCGAGTGGCGCGGCAAACATGTTTCCAACTGTTTCCACATAGCGGCAACGCCCATCGCGACATCAATTGCCTTCACACAGTACATGGCAGCCCTGAATATTCGTTCAGCGCGATAGCCTCGAACTATGTCTGGACGTCCAGGTATTGCCGTCGTCCCACCTGGGTCTAGTCTACTCAAAGCGACCCCGCTCAGCGGCTGAGAGACTTCACCCACTGGACGCCCCAATGTAGCTCAAGAAACAGTCCAGCCAATGAGATCGCGTATGCAGCATCCCAAGCCATCACACCCAGTCGTCCTTTCCTTGCATCCGACCACTTGCAGACCGCCGATCAAAGTACTTACCCGCTTCCCATCCCTCTTCAAATCACCATGTCGCCTCTGTTACACTCTGCACTTCACCCGGTTCCTCTCAGTCGGGAAGCGAATGCATTTGCGGCCCTAGATCGACGCTGTACCCTGGACGAGTGCGAGGAAAGATAGACCGCCCCTCCCATTTCCTATTTCTTACTTATATTTCCTTGAGTGTCAAGCCCAGGAAACGATGCTGGAGAGAGCGCTTCCTCCAGCACTCATATCTCTGCTTCTTGTTGCATCTGGTGTTTCTGCTACACCCTACAACTTCCTCGACAACTATCGCGACCCCACACCAGCGCCTGACGAGGGGCCTCCTGCCTCATATCACGCTGTCCGAGACAAGAACGTTTTACCCTACGAGATTTGTGGTGTCGTTGGCGGTTACGTCTTTACAGTACTTATTTGGGGAGTACTTCTCCTCACTGTTGGTAGAAAGATGAGACGAAAAGCACTGGATCCGCCTATGCAGTTGGAGCTGGAGCTCCAGGACGGCTACAAACCAACAAGACCGACTATCAACACCGGTGGTCTAGCATCGCCGCCACTATCTGCACGATTGTGGAGGAAGTTCAAGAAGACCGACTCGGCTGTTCAGAGTCCTGTGGTTCAATCGCCGAGTTCTTTTGACCAAAAGGTGCTTGATGCCCATAGGGATCAAGCCCAAGCTGATATGGAGCGTCTCTACGCCGCCGTCATGGACTTTGACGCGCAGAAGCACGCTTCTAAGATCAGTGTAGATGAAGAGGAGCCAGTTCCCCGACCCACGGAGCGAAGAAGACCATCAGCGCTCTCCATCGGACGACCCCAAGACACCGCCGACTCCCCTATCTCACCTGTGAAAGCCATCTACCCACCTGGCTACTCAGACAGACCCCCAACAGCACCCTACACAGACCGCCCCCGTTCGAACAACCGGGAGCACCTCCGCGCAGAACCCCACGCACCCCCAAGCCCACGCAGCATCTTATCCAAACGCTCTCAAAACTCCACCAACAGCACAACGGGAGGCAAGAACGCGCGTTTCAACCTAAAGAACCTACGCATCTCAGGCCCAATAACAAAATACCCCGGTGCAGATTCCGACGACGAAGCACGCACACCACTCTCCCCACGCTTCTACGCCAACCCCGGCGCACCCCCTTCACCTCCTACTCAAACGAACTCTCCAAGCTCGCCATTGAACTACAACGACGAATCCCTCGACCGCGTCCAGCCCCTCCCCCGCCCAGCACCGCAACGACTAGGTTCCAAAGACCTACCTCTCGCCCAACCCCCCACCTCGCAACTTCGCGCCCAAAATGCAAACGCCAGTCTCCCCCTCCGCTCTTTTGCCTCCCCACTCGCTTCCCCTGGTATCCAAACTACCGTCCTCGATCGACGCGTCGAGAAACTTGCACTAGGTACTCCTAAAACAGGAGTGCCCTTCACGCCGTATAGTCCGTATATGCCTTTTACGCCTATCACGCCTGTGACGCCGCATTTGACGACGAGGAAGGATCGCAAGATGGAGAAGAAGATGGAGAGGAAAGGGAGGAAGGCGGGAGATGTGCTTGTGCAGAGTCCCAAGGAGATCTTTGGGGATGCTTATTAGAAGATGCTGGGAGGTTGTGTATATGATGGATGGGATAGGCATTACATTTTGCATTTGAATTAGCGATTTAACTTTTTTTTCTTTGTCTAAACGCCGCCGGTAGGCTGGTTGATGATCTTTCCCTAGGCTTATGAGGATTGGGGGTTGCATGTGTGGTTCGCATTCTACGTTTATATTATGATTATGTATCTTTATCTGGGTAGAAATCGAACAACTGAGACGTTACAAGTTGCACGTCACTACATTCCAACTTCCGTTTAGACAGGAGTACGTCGTTGAACGCGCGTCCTAGTACTCCTAAAATAGAGTCAATACTGTTACCTAGTCATCTAGATCGGAACTTGACATTAACAAACCAACGTACGGTGCCCGTACACATAGGACACGCATAAGACGACATTGAGAATACAGGCATGCGAAGAAAACTGGTCATCACCAGCAACTCTCACATTAAAGAAGTTATATTTTTCTTCTGCGCCAGAATGCATGGCCAATCTAATTTTCCCTTCTCTCCCCTCAGCGCCCCCCAACGTTCGCCTAATCTCCCTTCCTACTCTTCCAATCCACATACTTCAATCCCTCTCAAGAATAAAAACAAACATGGATAGACAAATACACACATGAACGTGCGACGCCGGCAATACTATGCCCAATCTAACGCGCCTTCCAAACACAAACCTACACAGAAAGAAGAAGGGTAGTAGTGAAAGCAGTAACCACCCTTTGTCCGGAATATACCGGCGAAATGTATCGAAATGAAAGAAGTTTGCTACCAAAGTCGCTAAATGCCAATAGTTTGAGCCAACAATATCGCTTGTGATAGATCTTTGTAATGCCGTACCTTGTAGAGTGAAATCCGTACTTGTAGAGGAAATCCGTACTTTGGAGGAGAAAACAAAGGAAAAATTTGGAGCTGGTGATTTGAATCTGGATTTGAATCTGGATCGGATGATGGTGACACAAGGAAAGGAGACGCCAGAACGCCGTACGCTGGATGATGAGGCTGGATGTATGAGCAGCACTTGGTCGAGTATAAAGTCGCATGTAGATGGACGTATCGTCGGTTGGTATTGAGATAGCACACGGAGGCGCGCTATCTGTACCCAATCATGACCTTCCTTTCAAGACGATTTTCAAAAGTTGGCCAATCCGTTCTTCGAATGACGTTTGCTAAAGCGCTTCCTACCCTTGATCGAGTCAGTATCGCCTTGATCTTTGCGGAGGTGGCCATGCCGCGAGGCGGGGATGTTGACGCCCTCGAGGGCGGAGTCTCCTCCCAACGTACTGGTCGGGGTAGTGTGATTTGAAACGAGCTCGTTCAAACCTACGTCGGCAGAGTACGAGTTGGTCATGGTTTGCGCAAAGGCGTAGTCTCGTGCTTGTTCGATGCTGTCGAGCCATTCTTGGCTGGAGTACTTGCTGCCATCGGGGTCGCTCGTAGTACTTTTGGGGTCTTCGAAGACGTACTGCTTCTCTTTCTGGAGGATATTAGTATCATTCATTCAAGAACGGATAATTTCAACGTACCGTCTCAACGAGCCAGAACGTTAGGCCCTTGGAATCCTGGAATGACCTCCACGCGCAACCCGCTGAGAGCAGTGATATCTCTTCCTTCAACTTCTTGTCATTCGTGCCTGCTGCGCACATCAGTACGCGTGCATTGGACGTTATCATTACAAGTCGTTGTCGCTTCTTGACCGTGTTGCCACCGAAGAAGCGCGAGAACTTCTTAGGTTGCTCCACCGGCTCTTCCTTTCCACCAACAGGGTGTCCAGGGGCGTGTTGTGTGACAAACATGTTTCCAAGCTTCAATATCCGCTCGTCGCGTTTTGTGAGCACCGGCGACCAATCAATGTCGAGCTGGGAGGGAGGGGGCAGTTCGGTGATAAGGCGCGGCTTCGGTCGTGCTTGGGGTTGGTTGGGTGCTGCTGCTGCGGGTGTCGAGGGACCTGGCTGTGTTATTGAAGTTTCCATAACAGTGCCAGGATTCCTACCATTCAGCTTGATGGGCTCCTGCGCGGGCGGGCTGTAGGCTTTCAACCGTGGGGCCTTTTGTTTCCACAGGCCCTTGCCCCATTGCATCCCTTCAAAGAAGGGGTGGTTCTTGATGTGCTCCATGGGCAGTCGTGTTAATGGGTCTAGGACCAAGAGTCGCTCAACCAGGTCCTTTGCAAGTGGAGGGAAGCCATCTGGAAATGTGTACTCCAAACCCACAATCTTCTGGAATGTCATGTACTCGTTCGCAGCCTTGAACGGTGGCCGTCCTGCGAGCAGCTGGTAGATGATGCATCCGAATGCCCACAGGTCGCTGGCTTTGCAGGCGTTCTTGTCTGTGAGTAGTTCTGGCGAGACGTACTCGGCTGTTCCGACGAAGGATTGCGCGCGATCCGACTGTGCCCCTTCCAATGGATCGCCCGATGTCGATCCAACGCCATTTGACTTTTGCTCGAGTATCTTTGCTGTTCCAAAATCAGTAATTTTGACGTGCATGGCATCGTCGAGCAGGACGTTCTCTGGTTTCAAATCTCGATGTATGACACCCTTGTTGTGCATGTAGTCGATGGCGTCGAGTATTTGCGCGCCGTAGAAGCGTGTGCACTCAACGTCGAAGGTGCCCATCTTCTTGAGGAAGCCTAGGAGTTCTCCGCCCGCCGCCAGATCCAGGACAAAGTATAGCGAGCGCTCGTCTTGGAAGGTGTAGTAGAGTCGGACAATGCCGGGATGTTCCGTCAGTCGGTTGAGAGTGTCTTTTTCGATGTTGACGTATTTGACCTTCTTCTCCTTGATGATGTGGCGCTTGTCGAGCACCTTGATCGCGTACTCGCGCAGTGTCTGGCGGTCGGTAGCGGCCAGTACTGTACTATAGGAGCCCTCGCCCAGTGTTCTGCCAAAGTTGAAGTCCTTGACGCCTTTCTTCACCACGCGCGTTATGGGCCGTCCGTTCTGATCCAGATCCTGGCGGGTGCTTACAGCCGCGCCCTTTTCCTTCCACTCCTCGCTGCTCGATAGCGGGCCGCCTTCAATGCTGTATGGTGAGCTTGATAGATTGGCTACTCCGGCATCCATGGGTATCCGCCGTGAGCTCCTCCGGGGCGGAAGGGGGCCGTTCATGGCGGCCATCTGGGCAGACTGGCGGTATGGGTCGCGTCTGCTAGCCTCCCTCACTGGCATGGCTCCAGGCGCGACACGCGAACTGGCGGTCCGGCGCATGTCTCCTTGAATTGCATCGTCGTTGTATCTGTAGGTGCCAGGGGCAGCGGTGGAAGAGGTCGAGAGGTTGGGGTGCTGGTACATGCTCGTAGAGATTGGGCGCTCTCGCATGCCTGCGGGCTGCGACGTCGGGGCCTGGCTGCGCTGCTGCTGGAGCAATGGGGCAGCAGCATACGGGGGATACGAGGGCTGCTGGTGCTGGGCCTGGTGTTGAAGGGGCATGGACTGGCGGTGGGAGAGGCGCGGCGAGTGAGATGATATCGACGAAGTCTCAGCCAGGGGGGAGGGGAAGGCGGCCGGGGAGCCAGAGGGGGAGCTCTGGTAGACATTGTCTCTGGGGTGTAGCGAGGCGTTGTCTTCTGTGTAGGAATAGTGCGAGTTGGAATACGTGGGGTGGAGATCGGGGCGGTCCTGGGTCACGGTATTCGACGACGAGGCGCGCGTCGGCGAGGGCGGTGATGGGGGTGACGTCGTGTCATCGTGGTTGCTGTGCTGGGTGGGCGGCGGCGAGTCGTCCTCGTCTGGGTTGGCGATGCGCAGTCCGCCGAGCGTCTGCGACAGACTCAGGTCGCCATTCATCGTGGCGGCCACTGGGACTGGGCAGCAGCACTGGCGGTAACGGGTGAGAGATAGTCGATGTCTGAAGCTAAGGCACCGGCCGCAGCGCGTCAAAGTAGCCTCTTCTAGCGTGCGGAATACGAGCGTGGAACGAAGGCATGGCAGGGGCCCAGAGGCCAGGTTGTGGGCGGGAAAAGAACTATTCGCGGATGTGGATATGATGTGCCCGTATGCTCCAGCCTGTTGGTGGTGATGCCATAGGCTCGGCGTTGTCAGCATTCTTGCCGACAGCTCAACAACACCACGACCCGACCACGACCACGATCACAACTACAACCACAACCACAACCAACATGTCGCGATATCAATCACGCGCACTAGACAAAAAGCGCGTCCATTCCAGAAACGATGGATGCAGCAGTAACAACAATGATATTGACAATGATTCCTCGTCTGATTCGCTACCACCTCGCTTTCTTACATCACCAGCTTCAATCATGGTAGCGGTGCCTTCACGTGGCAGCAAGTCGTACGCTCGCACACTCGTAATGAACAGTCATGGGCACACAGTACGGGTAATTTTTGAATATGTCTCTGGACCTGGAAGGTGCCCTCGTCCACTCCTTCCATCCTTCACCACCATCAACTCGCTATCGTCGCTACCATCAACGCGCAATGAGTCTTCCTTCTCGAGACAGGTATCCTTTTGGATCAATCCCTTCTGAATCTGCTCCTCCAGACTCTGTTCCTTCTAGAACAAGTCCATCTAGATCTACTCTTTCTGGAGATTTCTATCCTGTACACGCTGCTGGTAGATATCCTCCTTCCAGATCCACCCCCTCTGGATCTGTTCCTTCTAGATCGACTGCTCCTAGTTCTGTCCCTTCTGGAAATAGAGTTGAAAGCTACAATGATAGACGGTAGGCTCAACTCCTGCTACTCTACATTAATGTCCCCGTCTACTCACCCGTTTTGGCCCTAATATCCCTTCAGCCTTCAATCGCTCAGACATTTGGACAGAATGTTACGTCTCAGAACATCAGAACTTACCTTGATACCCGATGACATCGACGAGACCTTCCGTCGCATGGCCCTCAGGCAGAGAACAAGACTGAGAACAAATCCGCCTCCTGGCCGTCCAGCACAACCAGGACGACCCATCCTCAGACCTGGCCCCCAGAGATTGACTCGAGATGCTGTTACTGCTCTTGGGTCTATTCCCGTACTGCAGCCACACGCGGCAGCAATTACCTCCGCAGAAGAGGAGTTCCTGGAGGATGCTTACCAGGAAGTGACACCATCGACAGAGCATTCCGTCGGCGAACGGCCCGCTTCTCCTACATCGCAGAGAGAGACCCCTTTGCGGATCAATTCAATGCAGCCACCAGTGTCACCAGCATCTCCGGTACGGTCACTTCCCTCGCCAGCACTGTCATTACCTTCGCCGGAATCCCCACCACGACGTTCACTACATGGTGTACTCCCCTTTCGCTTTGGTAGAAACCGCCGACCATCTACTACGCAGTCCCAGCCGGATGCAGTTGTGTCGGTCGCTCGTACGCCAACAAGATCGCCACTCGGCCATGCCAGGCTGGACTCAACGAGAGCCAGCAGCATCGGTGACACCAGTAATAGCTCCACAATATCTCCCTCTGGCGACTCTACTGAAAGTTCTACCGGACTACGCGGAGGAGGTCGGGCGCGTGATGTCGGTGAACCGCCTCATGCTCCGTCTCCGCTGCATCACATGCAGAGACTAAGTTCGCCGGAACATGAAGAGCCCTCTGGCGATCCCACCAAGTCACCAACTACTCCCCACGAAGACCAGCCTACACTCTACTTGGAAGGTTATTGGCATCACACTCCCCGGGGGGATGAGTATCGCATGCGTAAGAGCACTGAGGTAAGTTGTGATTGTGCGACATGCTTGTGAGACATACACTAATTTCGTGACTTCACCTTGACAGGACCGTTTCTGGAGACGAACACCACACAGTGAGCCGCGGCGGGTCAGTGGTCGTCAAGATTCTATTATGCGAAGTTTGTCTTCAGGATCCGCCCCGTCTCTTCTCACGAATCGAAGCCGACCCCCTTCTGGTCTTCCGTTCGACGACGTATTCAGCACTTTACCAACGGTTGAACCCCAGTCCAGACGGAATGCCTCAGATTCTACTGATTCTCGCAACGACTATTATTCTACTTCATCAGACATCTTTCGTACTCCTGGTGGCTCGCTTCAGCCGGAGCAGACAAACTCAAGGCCACGACATTTTAGTAGCGATGCTTCAGGCGCCAGTGGACAATTCTCTTACTACGGCTCGCTTCCTCCTAGCAGGGGAGCTTCCAGCGGTGGTCCATCGATCGAAAACGACCTTTCTCGATCTCAGATGGACGGAGCGGTGGCTTCAAACGAAGACCATCGTCCCTTAGCACCTGCAGTTCCTTCCTCAGTCTCCAGACACAGCACAAATCGTCCGAATTCTTCAGGAAGCTCAATTCTCTCTTTTTCCGATAACGTTGGCTCTGGTCCACATGGGGTTTCGCCACTACCTTCGATGCCATACACTCGCAATCAAGGCGACTCAGCATCGTCTGATTACACAACCCAAAGGTTAGGCTACATCGTTGACGCAACTACAGCGGCAATGGAGGGTCTCGAATCGCCCCTTAATCCTTTTTCTGAGCACTATCAGCGTCAGCTGCAAGCTGCCCAGGCTCGAATGAATCCTTATACTCACCAATCTCGCGCGGAAGGGGCACAAGCGCGTAGGTCAAGCCAAGGTCACGGTAGCCGGCCAAATCATTCACGCCATCCCCCACCTCTTCTTGGTCAAAGCACGAGGTCTTCTCAGCAAGATTACTATAGAGCACAGGAATCCCAACAATCATTCGAAAATTTGGCGATAGATGAGTCAAAGAATCATGAATGGGGCTCTAATTTTCATGGCAGAGGTGGACGAGGCGGTCGGCACTCCCGCGAGAACCCTTCCAGTGTGCCGGCATCTAGCTCTGACGCTGCTATACGTGCTGGTAGAGTTCAGGCACAACGGGCTGCTTACGAACGCTTGCACAACCCTAGAATGGCAATGCAAGTCGAGACCAACATGAACGCCCTCCGTCATAGTATGCCACAACCAACCATCACGCATGATGCACCCAGCCGGCGACACCACTTTACCGGCTTCCGCAACGAAGTACACGGGAACACCCCGTTCAACACGCATCGACGCCCATCGCAGAGTCAAACGGCGCACCCATTGGGAGGACCTCGTGGTGGCGAGCCCGGCGACATTTTCCAAGCCTGTAAGCCTCCTAGTATGAACTGCATATAAAACGTATACTGACCTCCCCACCCATCAGCTTACCCCCAAACCACCAGCTCCGTCCCCCAGCGCGCCTACCGCCCCATACCTGGCGCCCGCTACCTCAACCCTCCACTCACTCGCGACAGTCCCTTGACGGCTCTCGCTCTAGACCAAGGCAGTGGTACGACAAGTCGACGTTCGCATGACCCGCTGGTTCGGGCTACGACGATGGCACGTACGCATCGCCGCGTTCCACCTGAACAGCGCGATCAGGAGAATGACGGGGACAGAGAGGCAATGGAAAGGGAGAGGGAGGGTATCAATAGTAGGTATGGGGATGAGGAAGGGGGAAGATCGAGGATGGATGAGACGCCGCCTAGGATTGGGAGGGTGGAGAGGAGAATGAGGGAGGGTGATAGACATAGGGAGGATGGAGTTAGAGATGTTTGATTGACGATGGTAAAGTTTCGAGTCATTGGACGGGATACGGACTTTGGTTAGTTTAGAGTATTGTTTTAGATGGTTTATGCGAACAGAACTGCAAACGACGATTCACGTGTTTTGGATGTGCACGTGCAGTTGGGAGGTATAAAAGCGGTCTTCTGTTTCGACTGATGCTTACTTCCATTGCTCAACGTTCTATCTTCTATTTTTCCAAAACAAAAACCGAGAAACCTAAAATCATGGCGCTTCTCTTCTCCTCCAAAAGCTCAACACATATTCCCATATGCGAGTCACCAAAATACTTCAACACTACAGAGATGTTCTCTTTTTCTCCTGCCGCTATCTCAGAAAGTCCATAAACATCATACATGTTGAGATCCCTGTCTTCGCGCACTCGAAAAACCTTGTGTTGCAGTATGTATGGATTGGCGAAACTTTTTTGATCCGAACCTACACTGCGCTTGGAGACTATATAAGCCCTCGCAGAGTCTTCGTCTTCCTGTCTCCTCGACCCACATTCAAAACCTATTCTCCAAAATATTAGGACAGGGTTCATATGAATTTTGTCCTGCTTCCAAAAAGTGCGAGCTCGCCCTTATATGTGTTTGGCGTTTCTGAAAAGACAGTGCATCCTCATTATGGACGGCATCTTCTGATATCTTCTTCTCGAAATGTACTCAAAGATCAACCATATGTTACCTATGTTGTCGAGACGCCAGTGGCTATTACATATATATACCCTGGCTCGCCCCTCCTTCTTCAGCATCCTCAAACCAGGCCGTTTCTCTAAAGCGCGTGGGCTTCGTGCCATGGTCTGGCAACTCTCTCTCCAAAATCAGAACGAACGAACCAATGTTGCTTCTCGTTCAAAAGAATCTACTACATATCTAAAATACGCGCGATGGTCAACATGAGAGACTATCGCCGGTCGGTTTCGCTGCTACATCCAATGATCGCACTTACGAGGCAATGTGTATAAAACATCTCCTCGATCACTCTAGCCTTTGTTCGTCATCCTCACCTCGTCGCGCGGTTTCTATAAAATAAAAACAAGACATACTATGGTCTCTGTCTTCCTCCCCATTACAGCCTCGTTCATGGATGGCTGTGTGCTCTCAAAACTGGAACTACCCCAGCAATGATCTGGTCCGGAACACGAGCATACCTGTTACTCAGAGAACGTCGATCTGACCGCTTCGATTCCAATCTCCGACGTGTCCGAAACAGACCTGGGATGACCTTATGAACTTTTCTCTCCTTCAAAAACTTGAACACGAGGAGTTGATGACTGTGTTCCTCCAGAAGTTCCCGGTTCAATGGAGCGTGATTTGCCCTGGGTTGCGAGCATAAAATCTACCTTGATGCGGTCCCGCTTCTGCTACCATTTCTTCCATTCATTCTAAATATAATCAAAAAAAAAACCTTTATCAAGGTACATGGACTCTGCTTCCCTCTGAGATCTTCTGACATCTCAGTCATGAATGTGTTTCCACAAAAGCTAACACAAGCTTAATCTATGACCTGTGAAGAGGAGAAGTCGAAATCTCATACTCGAACCTTTCCAATCTCTCTGATTCCTCTTGCAGTCTTGTATAGGCTTCTCGAAATCAAAATTCTCGATCAATATGTCCATGAGCCCTGCTCTTTCATAAAAGATCATATTGACCAAATGACAACCTTGTTCTTCCGAAAAGCGATATCTTTGGACATGGTCTGCTCTGAAGTTGCGTGTATAAAGCAATCCTAAGTGATCCAACTTCTTCTCTCTACGCTCCTATCCATCGAAGAGTTTTTCCCAAAGTCTTGAAGCAAAGTTCACATGAGGCCTGCTGCACTCCAAAAGCCGTGAAAATGACTACATGACCTTGCTCATCCAGAAAACATCAATATGCTCAAAAATGCTCTTCTTTGGCACCATGTAATAATCCCATGGTGAGGCGCTTCCTCATCTGGTTTTTTGTTACCACCTTCTTTACTTGCGCTCTCCACAAACCTCGGAATAGAGAAGATGCGTCGCTGCTCATGGCGCCAGGCTCTCTGTAATACGGTTTCTTCCTTGAAAGCCTTTAGCGTCACTGATGTGTGACTTCGACTTGCGGGTATAAATTCCACCTCCAGGCCTTCCATCACCTTCCATTCATCTTTGCACTTCTTGTGCAGTTTACCAAAATGAAAAAAAAGAAGACGGTCAATATGGGTCCCCGTTCGTCTAAATCGACTTTACACCTGTGACATGACCGGTTGGTCTGACTAGCAGGTCACAAAATAGCACTTGTCTCTTTGCAAAACATACTATTCGTCCATCATGCGTTGTACCCGAAAACTCTTCTTCAAGTCGCATGAGACTGCCACCAGCCTTCCGCATGCCTCCATGACACCGAAAGAATCACAAGCAGGTGCCATGTTCTGCTGCTCTTCTTTCGAGAATCTCAAAGTCTTTATCGCCATGTGGAGTTTTGGCGTGGGCTGCAAGTGAGATGGGCGCACCAAAAGCCCAATGGGCCTACTGCATGGCTTTGTAAATGCATATAAGTCCTTGCTCACCGGCTTCTTTCCTCCACTCAACACTTCACCTATCCTCTCAAGACAAGAAACGGTCGGTGGCCAGTATGATGGTCTCTCGTCACCTCTAAAACAGAAACCACTAGAAGTTATGACGGAAGTGTTGTCCAGTCCGATCCTCATTCCTACACGCTGCCGCCTTCTAAGCTCGTCCTCGAAAGTTCAAGCTCAGAGCGCCATGTCTGCGAAGTGAGGCGCCAGTGCTCTCAGGACTATAAATCCCAACGATGCCTAATCCTCTTGTCATCCTCTATCGGCGGAAATCCTCCAGAAATATCGGCCTAAACGACGAATGTCTGAGCAGGGCATCTTGTTTCCAAGACGCTAAGAAAGGCCTTCATGTGTTATGCCTTGTCTCTTTAAGACATAGCTTCGTCCACTGCCTAGAACTGTTAGAAACTATTCAGATAAATTTGCCATTCGAAATCTTTGACGGCGGCTGATCCAGAGCATGGTCGAGGACAATGACGTGCCTGTTTAAAATCACTCTTCGCACTCCAAGTCTTGATACATCCCGCCCTATGTTGTTTCTTCCAAAATGCAACAACGTCTGAGTCATGATTTGCTTCTGCCGCAATTGCTTGTACACCTCACACACGCACGTCATATGTGTGCGCCAAAAAGCCATGTTTTTACTCCGAACGCACGTCCCATGGACGGACGCATTGCGAAACTCTCACGAGCAATTATATCACTGCTTTCATGTTTTGTCCTGAGCACAGTACACGAAGCTCTCGCCGTCTCTTCAAACTCATACAGTGACGTACGATGTGGCCTGATGCAAGACCGGCGACACATTCCAAAGGAGACTGTGCAAGGAATGATACGTGTCGACACGTCACGATTCTTTTCTCGAAAGAGACGACAACGCTTCATGTGCGGGGTCCCGCAGTTGCAAAAGCCCGCGATCGTAAAGGTCCGTGATCGTAAAAGTCTGCGATCGTGAGTCCGCGGAAGTAACATGTAGATACGTGGCGAGGAAGGTCAGATGATGCTAGCACGTAATTGTCAGCTGTTGGTGGACTGCGCCTCTATCGCATCGTGAGCCTCGGTGGTAGCCGGTACGCTTCGGATCGATAACTCGCCATTGCAATGAGCCATGAATTGCGCGTCGCCAAGAAGCGCTCGTAAAGCAATCGCCTCTCGATACGTGTTGAACTGTTGCCTACTTGTTATGCGACGCTGCGGTTTGACGTCGGCGAGGCGGGTCCGACGAGACGAAGAGAAGTCGATAACAAAGACTCATATGTGCATCTGCAGCATGGTCGTGTAAAGGCCAGAACCCAATGACGTGCTTTTGGGGGGCCGCGACTCTTCTTGTGGCCACGACCTGCTGAAACCTCGAAGCGCTGAGAATCGGCAGTCGGAACGTTGCACAGTCGCTTCCAACCGCCAGCCCTCAAACAGCGACAAAGCAGATCTCCCGCAGCCTTGCACAAGTAAATTGCGCAAGCAACCACGTACCGGGACAGCTCCAACGGCTGCGACAAGGTCCGATGCTACCATATTTGGGTGATACGAGCGCTTCTGGTGGGCGGCACGCACGAACCGGGTCTCGATATAGCAGCCGCGGGGAATTGGCGACTAGTGAAGAGCCTCATCTGGCGCTTCGGCTAGGTAACCCATTTGGAGGGCTGTAGGATGCAGGGATACGAATTCGAGATTGATGAGGAGTTAGTTTGATCGCTTAGACGGAGAGACTGACAAAGGCAGGTGGTTGACTCCACGAGGAAGAATTGATGCCATCCAGTAGATCACATGTCTCGCTGGCCACGACCTTCTAGAATCGGCAGCGATGATCTGGAGGCATGATTGGCAAAGCGGGTGAGGCGGTGCAGCGGCTGTTGAGGAGGTCTCGAAACTGCGAGGCCTCGACATTGATTGGTACGCTTTAGTTGCATGAAGCCGGTCTGGTGCTTCCCGGCCGGCTGGCATGTCGAGTACAGCTGCCGGTGGTGCGCTGTAGCATGGCAGAAGACGAACATGGCGTTGGTCGTGCTGGCTGTCATCTGTCCTCGCCATCCGCCTCGACCTCCGCCTTGCTCAAACAGGCTGGTCGTTGGACATGGCAAGAAACAGGTGTGTTGAAACAAATATGACTTGTTTGCAATGAGTGTCGGCCAATGGAAATGAGCTAAATCCCTGCGCATGACGGCGATCCATGGATCGTGGTGGGTATGCCCGAGCTCTGTCCACCCTCTGGCCGAGTGGAGTCAAGATAGACACGCTGTCATGCGACTGACAGATGGCAGGGAGATGGTCAGTTCGGAGTTGATGCTGTATGCTGTGAATGCCGTGATTCTTGCCGTGGTCCTATTCCACCCACTTGATGCAGATGGACAGGCAGTATACTGCTGGGAAGTGTAGTGGCGGCTGAGCCACACTGGGTAGTAAATGTGTTCAATACCAAGCTGGACAGGCTCTACTACGCCGAATTACACGCATGCAACGCGTGTTCGTGAGGCAAATGCTTTTCTACCCAAGGTTTTCACGATACCCAAACTGGGCTGGGAGTGGCTGGGCTATCTTGCATTTCGCCCACAAATTCGTCACCGTCATGCTGGCTTCTGTTCCCCAGGTATATGGGAGCAGGTGTGTCGCTACTGCGTGGTCGCATGCTATTCATCAACCATAGTGATCTGGCTCCACTCTAACCCGACTCACCGCTTCAACCTCTGTCTCCCAACCGAGCAACGTGACCCAACTACGAGGCCAGCAGACCCTCTAGTTCCGGCCAGCCTTCCACAAGCACCAAGATTGTCGGAATACATATCGCCCACTGCTGCCGCAAACTCGAGGGCCTGTAGTGCAGACCGTGTCAAGTTGACCGCTGCGCCCACCTCGATCGTTCGTCCACTCTCATCACAACACAACTCTCCAACCCGCATCCATCTAAAACATACTCGACCTCCTTCGAAACGCGATTCGCATCACGGCTCTATTGGTTGTCAATTTCTCACGCCTAGAGGGCCCTGCGCTGCGTACAAACCATTGGCTTGCACTTGAAACAGCCTATTCCTGGGGTCCTGCACCTCACCACTCGCAATCTTCCAGGCATCCCAAACGAGCCAAACAGCCGCTGGCCTGAGTCCGGCGTGGCGCGCTACGTAGCTGTTTCCTGCCCGTAAGCCGCATCCATTGGGTCCCACACGCAGCCGCCGAACCACCACCCCCAAAGGATTCGACCCTCGACTTAGCATCGCATCTCTACCCGCTCAAGGGGTGTGCGTTCTTAAGTATCACGCTTTCTGCCGTCGATACTTCTTCCTCACAGTCAGTCACCGGCTTCACTTCTTCATCTCCCCTTCTTTCCTCCCTGCCATCCTAGCGGTGCAGGTGCCTTCTCCACACTCCGGTAGTGATTCGCGCTCCACCATCCGACGCTCCCAATTTCCAGACGGCAGTGCCATCGACCATCCCTTCTTTAAACATACAAAAAAATATTTCGACTGGACTCGGAATCATCCCATAATAATTGTTGCCTTGCGAATTCTGCCCTCTCAACCTCGTCGTCAGCCACGCAGCCTCGGACACCCGCTTACCATCGTTCAGACCGGAATTGCGACTTCGCCTCACAGGGCATACAGCAACAACAGCAACAACTACATCTCGACGTTCACTTAAGACTCTATCACCACCCTCACTACACATCACCATCATCAACATGCCTTACTCACCAAACCTTGTTGCCGAGAACCAGGCTGCTCTGGACCACTTCATCCAGCTCCCTGTATCACATGACATGATCTCGTATCTTGCACAAAAGGCCACACAAGTCATTCGCTGCGAACCATCAATCAACAAGAACCTCCCACCGACACCACCAGCATCGCCTCCTCAGCATGCTGCCTCCAGTATCCGTGAGCCCGCGCTGCCATCAGTAGAAGAGTTCATCACATCCATCGTCGAGAGGTCCCACGTTCAGACTGCTACCCTTATGACTTCCCTCGTCTACCTCAGCCGGTTACGGTCGCGTCTTCCTCCCGTCGCCAAGGGCATGCGATGCACTGTCCACCGCATCTTCCTTGCCTCTCTCATCCTTGCAGCCAAGAACCTCAATGACTCCTCGCCCAAGAACAAGCACTGGGCCAGGTACAGCGCTGTCCGCGGCTACGAGAACTTTGGATTCTCCATCACAGAGGTCAACCTTATGGAGAAGCAGCTGTTGTTCCTCCTTGACTGGGATCTCCGCATCAACCCTGAGGACCTCTACTACCACCTTGAGCCATTCCTAGCGCCCATCCGTGTCTGGCAATCTCGCCAGGCCGAGAAGGCCAGGCTCGCAGAGAAAGAGAAGGAGCTTGCACGTCAACAGTACCAGCTTTCCGTCGAGAACCTCTCGCGCTCGACCAAGCCCTACGCATCAAACTCATCCCTTTCATCATATGCCTCTCGTCCCCAGAGGCATCCTGCACCACGCTACATCCCATCATCCCGCGCGGCATCGCGCACCCCATCTCTATCGCCACCCACCAGGAGCTCGTCTGTCTCGACATCGTCCGACTCGCCCGACAGCTTCCTCGACGAGCCTTCAGAGGCTATCCTCCAGCGCTACGACGCAGACATGGGCGCCAATCTTGTATATATCAATGGCCCCATCTCGTCATATGCACCAAAGCAGCAACACACCCTCCCGTTGTACGACACGCAGCCCTCAAAGAAGGCCAAGACGTCAGCGGGCGGCATCTTCAGCAGAATGTTTGGCCAGACTGGCGCTTACGCCGGCCGCCAAACTGGCTATTAATTCTATTCGCTATTTCACCGTTCTATCCACCACACTGTCGCTTACCGACCTTACGACTTTCCTAGTTTCCATGACATGATCCGATGAAAGATGCTCACTGGATGGACATCTCTTCGCCCATCTCATCAACCTTTGCATCGGCAGGCGTTTACACAATTAGCATTTGCACAGCACAGCATTGTACCGGCGTTGGATATCATCATCATCTTGAATCGCATCTATATTGCGTCTCGGCGCGACCGACTCAGAACAGTTTAGCTTAGCTAGCCTACCATTTATCCGTTCCCTGCACTTGTTTGCGGCAACGCGAGTAATGAATAAAAAATCCGTCAAAACGCATTTTTCCGTCTCTCCGAGGTACTTGGCAACGGGTGTTCGTGATAAATGACTCTTGCTTTGTTCTTGCAATTTCCGTAGATTGGGGACTGACATGCGCGCTAGGTTCGACGGGTATCTATCTAGTTAGTGCAGAAGGCTAACTTACACATTAGGTGGCGTGCGGCTCATCAAGCGACTCATCAATACGCGACTGTGGACACTGCATGAAAGAATCACGCGAGAGATATTGAAGGATGGCGATCTATCGCTGTAGTTCGTACGAAGCGATGCGAGAAGGGTTCAAGAGGGCTGTACAGAGGGCACCTCAGCAATCAACCACAGGCATAATTCACGGCATAGATCACACCGGTCACTAGTCTGCACATCTATATGGTACAGCCACGAAGCTATACAGGACCTGAGTTTCCACGTCTTGCGACGCTGTCCAGTCATCTTGCCTTGTACTACATTCTTTGACGGGCCGTCTGCGCAGCCACAATAGGCAGACTAATCTAGCGACCACACATAATCAGCTATCATGCATGCTACCTAAACATCTACTACAAGGCCACAACGCCCAATATCTGCCAACCTCAGCACTGAGGTCGACCAAGGCTGAGTCGTGCCGGTGAGAAACCGTCAACGACATCATACCTCCACTATACTTGGTGATCACAGCTAATCCCAATCACAACCGGCGGTAAGCCCGGCATGTACCAAATCCTATACCGAGGCACTCTCCGAAAGCGCACCGATGAAGAAATGAGCAAAAGGCAGATTATGATGCAAGATGCAACGGCAACACAATATCGTGTATGCAGGAGTCAAGGAGTTTGGACCGCGTAGATCAAACGCGGTTTGTGGTGGGATAAGAAGTACGCTTGCCTTTTTTGAGCATGGCAGGGTGGGAACGCTGGGTTTCAGATGTGCAGCTTGGCGCTAGAGTGTTTGGGTGTGGTTGGTCGGTTCCAGGGGCATAGTCAGCCGAGGAGGATGAAGACTAATGCTGGGATTGCTGGCTTCGTTGTTTTTTGCATGTGCGGCAGATGCGTTGGCATCAGTTTACCGTCTGTTGAGGCTGCTTGTACAATGGGGCTGGGGAAGATGGACATGGACTAAGCAACTTGGTGATGTCATCAGTCGTGAGCTTGGGCTTGGGGTCGTGGTCGGGCGAGTCTCAGTCTGCGACGCGGTGATGCTATGCACGATACTCTTTATCGGTCTGGTCAATTGAGGAAGTATGCTTCCGCTTCGCTTACTGGACAGATGGCGATGCGAATCCGATACCAAGGTACCTACCTTGCGATGCGCCAGATGAACCGTTCGCCGCGTTTTGATCGCGCACCAGATCTCGCTGCACCTAGCAACTTTCCAACTACGAGATTGCCGATGAAGTACTGTTCGTACTATCTAGAAGGATTATGCTGATCGAGCGCATCCGATAGTTGAGAATGCTTCCAAGTCGTCTCTCAATGCTCCTCTCCCAAATCAAGAAGGCGCATTATCTGCCAACCCGACAAGACCAACACATGAACTCAGCAAGGAGATGCCATACTCATCCAGTCCAATATTTGCACAATATCGATAATTCACACATGTATCCTTTCATGCAGGAGAAGTTATGCTCAAACGTACCTCATCAGGCCTTTTCACAGTGGGTCTCAAGTCTCAGGCATGAATCTCGCCGCACCTGATACAACAATTGTCAACACTTTCTTGGGGCACGGTAGGCTACCAAGCCGAACATTCAACCACCGTCTAAGATGCTCAACTCGCGATTCCATCGATTTTGCATTCTATCACTCGTTCATCCACCTTGAAGGTTTTCTTTCGTAACCGCTGGCCGGTCCCTTTTCACTCGTTTAATTTTGTAATGGTTCGACAATTCACTTTTCTACCTAGCGATCGAAGGCCGACTGGAAATGATGGCCGAACGATGCGACATAGCCACTGGGGACGCTACAATACCTTCTACGGACTTTCGTTTACGACAACCCTTTCGACAGTACTTTTGCTTTCACAACTCAACGAATGGCGTGTAACTGGAGAGCTCTTCACCCTGGCAAACAGATTTCCTGGTTCCGCAGCGCTTGTTGTACAGCTTCTCGCCGCTTTCTTCGGTCTTTTGCATCTCGCGGTCATCTGCAAACTCATGAACTATGCACTTCGACTACGTCTTGCCAACGTCAGCGTGTCTCTGGACGTATTGCGTACATGGGTGGATATGAGCATCATGAGAGTGGACTGGGACTTACCCCTGCGCTTCTTCTTTCCATCCGTCCTTGTCGTGCTACTTAGTCTTGTACCTGCGGCGCTCTGGGCTGGTTCAATGACACCATCGGTATCGCGTACCGTAGGCGGCGGCATGCTTCTTATACCCAGTTACGAAGACGTCTCGATGATCAAGGAATATCCGATGATGATTGGCAGCTCAGGACCGTCAATGCGTTCACAAAAAGGCTTCTTCACCTATTCAGTTGGTCAACAACAAAGTAGTCAGCTTCTTGCATCTGCAGCTCAAGCCTCTTCCTTTGGTATGGATTCGCATGTCCACCGCAAGCTCGACAACACACGCTTCAGCTACCGAGGCCGTTCATATGGTGTCGGCGCAGCTGTCGGATTGAAGGACCAAGCAATCACCTCGAACAGCCAGATTGCAGGGTATATCTATGAAGAGGCGGGCTATGTGGCAAACGTCACCTGCGCATACAACGCAACTTCCAACTTTACTCTTTCCGGACCAGTCAACGAATGGATATACGCAGCGTCTGGTAATCTTCCAGATAGCGAAGAGGGCCCAGAGTACTCAAACTACATCGGCCACGACGGCAAAGCCATTGTAGCAATGGGTGTGGCATATAGTGATCGCTCACCTCGTCGCTATCTCTCTATCGCAGCTGGCGAAGCGTATTCCTTTCTCAACACCACGCAATGCGAATTCGACTTCACGCCTACACTGTTCAACGTTACCGTCGATGTTGGGAACCTTAGCATCACAGTGAAGCCTATACGGACAATACCCGACTTCAATCCTCAGCGCAACATCACGCGAACTGTTGTACGGCAGTACGAGCTCATGTCCAATGATATGACAAATCTATACGTCTCTCTTCTTGGCGAAGCGTTCAACTCCAGCATCGCAGCATACAAGATGTCACGTGCGTCTGCCACCAACCAAACAATCGACGCAATTCCCCAAGAAGAAGCCACACTTGCCGGTCTCACAAACAGCATGGTCGCCATGGCCGACGACATGTTAGTAGCGTACGCATCTGCGCAACTGATGGTCGGACGCATGTTTACACAGCAGCCAGCAAAGGTCTACGTCTACGCCCTGCAATTCGGTCAACCTAGTTACATCTACGCTATCTTTTCTCTCAACCTTGTCATCATTATTGCAGTTGTGTGCGAAGCTTTTCGCACGACTGGCTGGTCTAATTTGGGCCGCTTCAATTACCTCGATCCTCGCGATCTTATCATCGCTGCATCGCGGGGTGGGGGTGATATCGCAGCTGCAGCAGACGATATTATGGAGCGGAGGGAAGGAAAGAGGATGAGACATATTTGGTTATTGAGCGACCCTGATGAGGGGAACGGGTCTCTCATTGTTAATCTGAGAGGAGATCAGAATGGGCATGTTAAGATCGAAGTGGGGGCTGGACAGTGTGAGAAGGATGCAGAGAGGGACGTCGATAGCGAATATCCGGCGGATGAGAAGACAATGTATACGGAGCCAGGAGTTGCGGCGGAGAGAGGGCCGCTGACGCCTAAGACGCCGATGAAGATGAAGGTTGGCATTTTTGGGTCCAAGTAGGAAGAGACATGGGTTTAAGACATTGGATCTCGCTAGGTTCGATCTGCAGTGCATACGGTGCGCATTGAACACTTTATCAAAGAACTGAATTAATTACAAGTATTGAGACTAGACATTTTGACACATGGCGAAGTCGTGAATCCGAGAAGTCTCACATGACTGATACTGAAACGAGACTTTAGGAACATGGTCGTCAACTCTAGATCATCGCAAAAGGATATAACGACACCCTCAGCTTCATCTTAGCTCGATAGACAGGCACCCTACACACAGCGCCTCAACGAAGATAAACAAACTACATTTTTACCAGCATATCAGTCTTTCAAAAACAAAAAAGCGCACTCGTCAGCAATGCTGCCATTCACCCCCCGCGAACCAATGCCATCAGGAGACGATATCACAAGAGCCGATGTCAACGTTCTTGAAAAGATCGACGAGCTCTATCACAGCGCCCAAAACGATCCCGAATACAAGCCGGAAAACTTCGATTGTTGGCTCGACTGTTTGGATCTGTACCAACGCCAGAAGGCGCGACACTACCTTACAGAGCTGCGGCAACACATCCAGTCGCTTGTAGGCCCCTTTTCTAACAACGTTACCTCTGCGCATCGGGAGCTAGAGCGAGCTGAAAAACGTTTGTGCGAGGAGCTCGACGACCGAGATGAGCAAAAAACACAGGAACTACCATGCGAGCAAACCCGGGAGGCACAAATCGATCCGGGGCAAGCAGCTCGGGAATTTCAAGCTTCGATCAACCCGACGCCGAATGGCGATGGAGACAGACACCTGGAACTCATAACATTCTTGGCTTTGGTCATTGTTATTGCGGTCTTGCATCCTATTGAGTTGCTACGTGCGCTAATGACCATCCTTGCGTTTCTATGCTGCTTCTCGAAGTAACGACAGTTTCTGGTTTGCTGTAGACTTTCTTTCTAGCTTGTTGTAGATTCCGAGCGTTGCTTTCAGGGTTGTTCTAGACTTGCTTTCACGGCGTTGGCGTTCTTTCTTGTCCATCCAAACATACAAACTGTACAAATCAGATATATAGACCTTTCTCATCACTAGTCAATTACTCAACCATCTCACACAGAAAATCTTCTACTCAAATCCCAACGTTCACAGTATTACGATACCTACCATGCCTACCAACGTTTCCGACAACACCCTAGTCACTGACGCCGCTCTTCCGATCAACCCCTCCAGTGCCCCAGATTCCCAGATGGCCTACAAAGAACGCTGCAAGCAGCTGAAGAGAATTATTTATCGTAAGAAGAAGAACATCGACGCAAAACATCGTGACTTCGATAAGCTCCAGGACAAGATCGTAACCGCGGAGAAGGTCAAGCCCGTCGACTCAGCAACCATAGACAAATTGACAAAAGAGCTAGTTGAGCTTCATGCGTACATCGAAGGCATGCTCGGTATACACAACTTCTTCGTTAAGGAGTACCAGACACTTATCGCTGAGAAGAGTGAGAGTGTGAAGGCAAACTTATTCAACGAGATGGGAGCAGTGATAAGCGAGGCTGAGGGTGTGGACTCTGATGATGGAGACAGCCAGGATGAGAATGATCAGGCGGTGTAAACAAGGATTGTGATTCCTGACATGTAATGGGAGATGGAGGTATACCCTGGGAGCCTACATAGTGGCCTATATTGCTGAAGTGTCTTTGAAGCGAATTTACAACAATAGCTTGATAGGTACAACAGAAACGAACCAAGCTTCTTTGTACATTTGGTCAGTGAGGTCACAATTGAAATGATATCTAGACTTTGTGGTTTGACGTAGACTTGCTTTCGAGGTGTTCACATGCTTTTTGTGGTCACAAGTATAGAGGATAGACAAACGATGCGTGATAGATATGTAGACCATCCAGTATCGATTATTCATTCACTTGTCTAGCACGAACACGCTACTTCTGAGTATCTAGTGTGCCCAAGGGTTTTCGCATTCAGCATGTCTAACAACCCCTGCGACAACAACGATCCGCTCGGTAGGTCCCTAACTCTAGGCAATCCTGGCGACACTCCAGACCCCCGTATGATCTACAACGGACGTCGTGTGGTCGTCGAAGCCTACATTGAAAACCTGAAGAACAAAATCCCAGAAATAAAGAGCACCCTTACCGAGCTGAACGACACAATCTCACAGATGGCGAGTGACCCCACCATTCCGCCAGTAGTCGTTGCGCGCTTGAGAACCGAAGTTTCTCGGCTTCTTAAACGCACCGTAACTCAGCAGGATATGCTCGAAAATCTCGAGGAGCAGTATAAGGAACTCGTGAATGAAGAAAACGAGGAGGTGAAGTAGAGGCTTCTGGTTGAGATGAGAGAATTCATGCTACGAGCACAGGCATACAATCTTTAAATGTTAGTCATCACGACGAGGAAGCAATTTAGTCCTAAGCGGAGACTATCGTGCGTAAATGCCAGTGCTTGATAGCTGAAGTCTTGGAGGTAGCAAATCTTTCAGCAGTCCGCCTGGATTCTGTGCTTAGTACTAGGATAGCGCTAGTATGTGACATTCCAATGCGTATAGCCACTTGACAAAGAGGCCCTTTCTTTGTGTATCGCAAGTCAAAAGAGCGCAAATCCTGACCGAAGCACCAGTCTTCAGCATCAGCACTCGAATAACCTAGCGAATACCTTGAGAGGCAACGTCTTGGGTACAGCTTATAATAACAAATATCTCCGTACATGTCTAGCGATCAAGGCAAGAAGATAAAGAGGCTGAGAAGCAGATGTATTGCAGGCAATAAACTATGCGAATGCTGAAGATATGAATCGCAAACACCTAAGCACATAGACACGCGCAATAGAGTATGAAACAAGAACAGACTTCGCCGTACTCGTAGTAGTAGTAGTCATCGTCGTCGTCATCATCATCATCGTCATCGTCGTCATCCTTCGCGTCGCGATGTATGCTGAGTGACTTCTAGTACTTTCCATTGTCATGATATGGCCACAGGGCGCAGTCGTCATGGTTGGTTATGAAGACGATGTTCTCATCGAATTTGGTCTTGGTAGCGAAGGCCAGAGTCGACTGAATCAAGTCGCATTTCTCGGGATAGAGGTCGCAAAGATCAGCTATACAGATTCCGTAGTTGCCGTTGCCATCCCGGAGGACCTGGATTTGTTCGCACTCGGCATTCACTCCCTCCTCTACCCAGTCCTCGTAACGTTCTCCAAATGACGTGAGAGTGGATATGAGGACGGATTTTACATCACGGCATTCTTCGAGAAGTGCAGGATTGCAAAGGGAGTACAAGCAGATCTTTCGGGATCCGGGTTCGACAAGACGGGGCTCAAATTTTTTGAGTGGAGACAGAATATCTTGGCCTTTACCCATGGGGGTGGAGCAGATGCAGGTGTCGTTCAAGTGTCCGCAGAAGTCGCAGTCAGGCTCGCACTCGCAGTCGCTCCGAGAGGCTTTTGGAGCATCGATGCCAGGATACATCGTCTTCAGCTCCTCTGTGATCTCCTCACACGGGAAGCCCATCAGTAGCGTTACATACTGAGGGTCGCAGATCTTCGGGAATATTATGCGAGCGTGAGACTCTAGTGTCGTTTCGTCGCAAGCTCCGATTCCAGGATGATATTTCCGGACCATGTCACACAGTGCTGGCTTTGTTCTGTGCTGTGGTGTGATAGTGTCTGAAGTAGACCGAGGAATTGCGGCGGCGCGGCGTCTTGCTGGATAGACAATCCTAGAAAGACACGGGCTGAGTACCAGTAGCTTCTCACATTCTGGGCAGTCGGTCTGAACAGCATATGGCGGAGTGAACAAACGCAGACTAGAAGTGGAAGACGTTGTGGAGGCGACTTTGGTTGACGAGTGGACTTTGGTAGATGAATGAACTTTGGTAGACGAAGTGTGGGCTTTTGTTGACGGCGAAGAAGATACGGAAGAACCATCGGTAGGTGTTGCGACTGAGGATTCCGCAGGAGGCTCAGAAGCAGGCGTAGCGGTATATTCACCGGTCAACGCTATCGTGTAGGTAAACTTGAGTGCTGAGCCGTCCCTCTCTTCGCAGCAATCAGTGTCCGAATCCGAATCGGTGTCTGCAGCAACTTGAAGGCCGCCTTCTTGAACTTCAGGAAGGACATGGTGGTAGTCGTAACACGCCTTAACTTGTTCCAAAGATGTTGGGTCTTTCTCCGGCGTTGAACGTGGTGAGGTATCGCACAGCACTAGCTCGACGTCATCGGTAGCAGTGCACTGATGGGTCTGGACATTCGCGGACCCGTACTGCGTGGTGCAGCTGTGGAAAGCGAGGTTGTCTTTGAATACATCTCCTCGAACTTGAGATAGGTCGACCCAGATCTTGTTATCATCGTTGCCGTCGACAGCGTAAGCAAAGTCGATCTCATCGGCGGACTTGAGGATACCATCTGACTTGGTTGAGATCTTGATAGCGACGCCGGGGTTAACGATAGAACCATGACGCCATGGCTCTTGATATTGACCACCAGGTTTAATGGGGACATTGTCGGTATGGGAGGAGCTGAGGACTTGAGGTACAGACCAGACGTAGACGTTGTAGGGACAGTGGTTGGTGACAATAGCCCTAGCTTGAGCCAAGGCTACGAAGGTGAGGACGGGAAGGACGGATCCAAGCATGATGTTCGAGACGTGCAGCGTGAGAGTTGATCTGTGTTGGTGGCAGTAGAAAGTTCTTTTTGACTGGGTTGGAGAAGAAAGGTGAGCTTGGGGGTGGGAAATGGGCTTTTGTAGACAGTCGAGAGGAAATGAAGTTGTTTTCATGACTGATGCTGGCAGCCATGAAGACGCTCGCTGCTGCCGCAGGGTGGAGCGTCTTGGGCAGGAGCATCGCAGGCGTTAAAGCAGTACCAAGGCACTACTGTATGTTTGGGTCCATTCAGACTGCCGGACTCTTTTGAAAACTTCGATGATAACGTTGAAGCGTCATCTAGGAATAACGCAGCTGTAGGAAGTAGTTTATGGACGTTGGCGGCGTGGAATTTTGTTCTTCAGGACCCGGTGTGCTTTCCCTCATAACTAGAAGTGCGGTTGCTATATTTCAGGGCGTGTTTCCTGAAGAAGCAGCGTATTTCGAGTACTATGGCTTAATGTTTAGCATGACGTACTGATATGGCTTAGAAGAGAGAGTATAATGGACAGCTTAAGTCACTCATGAAACGGTCAATTTGCTCATTAGTGACTACTGACTATCAGCACACGACGGATATACCTGCCTTGTTTCGAGGAAGATTCGAGAAGTAGCCATCCCCTTACTTTATGGTGGATGCTGTGATGCAGCTACAAGGTTGACGCGAACTGACGCGTATGAAGATGGCAGGTGCTTAGTAAGCCCCACTTCCATGAAGCACTCCGGCTAGCGTCCTGGAGACCTGAGGCGCGAATGAAACACTGCAAACCTCAGCATCAGCGAGTGTACAATAAGAAGATGATGGCCCCGTGTACTTGTCGCGCAAGTTGCGCCTTCTCACACATCTCAATTTTCGTTCCTGGGTAGCATCGTTGAGGTAGTCTCTGTAGAACGTCAATTCGCGTCCAAGCCTCGAATACGCGCCGTCGCGCCCCACCATCCACCATGATCCAACAAACCTCTTGTATCGACATGCCAGCCATGTCCTCCGCAATAAAAGAAGTACCCGTTCAACTGCCAAAGAGCTTCGACCGACCCGACGAGCCATGGCACCATTACCTCAATATCGACATGGTATGGTATGTCCTCGGATACACGCTCTTCCATCCGTTCGTATCATGGGTTGTAGTACTGTGTCTGCGAGCGCAATATACACCCTATGAGAACATTGAGATGCGCATTGCAATGGCCTGGGCCATGCTCATGACGGTTAACGGCATCTTCGGGCTCATCAGCGACCGGATCGCATGGGGATCACCGCGCGAGGTAGACCTAGAAGAAGAGGTTATCGTTGTAACGGGCGGTGTTGACGGCCTTGGTGGACTGCTTGCGGAGACATATGGAATGCGCAACGCGAACATCGCCGTCCTGGATATGAAAGAAGTCGACGAGGATGAAGCAGAGAACAAGGGAGTGGTCTACTACAAGTGCGACGTCAGCGATGCGAAGCAAGTGGAAGCTGCAGCAGCCAAGATTGTCGAAGATGTGAGTGGTAATTTTCACGTGTGATCGCACTCTACTAACGATCGCAGCTCGGCGCTCCTACTATCTTGATCAATAATGCCGGCATCGTACAGACCAAGTCAATCCTCGACTCGACCGCTGAAGATGTGGAACGGTATGTATATCCTGGAATGGCTCTTGGTCTTTTCTGACATTCTCCCCAGCACTTTCCGCGTAAACACACTGGCGCACTTTACGACCCTCCGCACTTTCGTCCCGTACATGCTGAAAGAAGGCCGCGGCACTATCGTAACCGTCTCCTCTGTCCTTGGCCATCTCGGTGCAGCCAACCTATCCGCGTACACGGCCTCCAAAGCAGCACTTCTCGCACTGCATCACTCTCTTCGCGCAGAACTTGCACAAAATCCTGACGCGAAGGATATCAAGACAATCCTAGTACAACCTGGTCAAATGGGTACAACAATGTTTGCAGGCCTCAAGACTCCAAGCAACTTCCTGGCACCGGTTGTTACGCCAGCCGACATTGGCAAAGATATTATACGGTTGATTGAAAGGGGTGAGAGCGGGGAGATCGCGCTTCCTCTATACTCAAAATACATTCAGATCCTTGGGGTATTGCCTGTAGGCGTACAGCATCTTGTGCGGAAGTGGAGCGGAATGGATAAAGCGGTGGGCAAAATGAAGGAGTCGCGGCAAGGTCCGACCGAGAAGAGGTGATCGGCCTACGTAAAGTCACTCCTTAATGCCTACAGAAGCAGACGCACTCAAATATTGTACAATATACGCTGTAACGACCATGCAACACTTGACATTATGCAGCTCGGAATTTCTTGGTGTTTCGAACGTCCTACCACACCTCCTGCAGCGTCTGACTGCTACGGCCCGGTTTTGGATAGCACGATTGACTATACTAGCACACAGGGAATAGTCAATTTGGTATTCGCATGTGAACGACGGTTCGCGGGGACCACTAGCGCCGTAGGGCTGATATTAGCGAGCGCTCGCACATCTCGCCGTATTGATTTCGCGGCGACGACGACATCATCAACACAACATAAAAATGTAAGACGACGTCCAGTGCTATGTAGTGCAAAGACGAAATACATGCGACCGAGGCTAATTGACTGCCAGACTTTCTAAACCTCAATCCAACGCAATGGCCGACCAGAAAGCATCCAAGTACTACGCTGCCGAGGAGGAGGCGCAAATGAAGAAGGTATGCGCAATCACAGCGAGGAATACAAAATTACGGAGAAGACGCGTAAAGATGGAATGTGGAGTTATCGCGAACGCTGAACTAACAAGTCAATTCACAGGCGCGCAAGACGGCACACCCCACCAAATACCGCGAGTCGCTCACCCCCGGCACCGTCCTCATCCTCCTCTCTGGTCGATTCCGTGGCAAGCGCGTCGTGCTTCTGCGCCAGCTCGAACAGGGCGTTCTCCTCATCACCGGCCCCTTCAAGTCTAACGGTGTACCTCTCCGTCGCGTCAACCACCGCTACGTCATCGCTACTTCCACCGTTGTCGACATCGCTGGTCTCGACGAGGAGGTTGTCGCACGCGTAAGCAAAGACGAGTACTGGGCACGTGAGAAGAAGGACGGCAAGGGCGAAGACGACTTCTTCAAGGACGGCGAGACACCCACAAAGAAGGAGACCGACCCCCAGCGGATAGAAGACCAGAAGAAGGTGGACAAGGCGCTCATGGCCAACATCAAGAGGACTCCCGACCTCGAGTCTTACCTCGGCGCCAGCTTCAGCCTGAGGAGCAACGAGAAGCCCCACGAGATGGTCTTCTAGGTGTCTACACGAGAACGGGACGAGAACGAGACGAAAACTTGCGGCAACGATCTGACCGAGAACGACGGTTCGGACGAGGATGAGCACCCGGACGCTACGAGCGATACGGTACGATTTCATATGTAGATGAGATACCCATGAACCAATTCACAGCACCAACTCTATCCTGCTCGCATCTGCTATACGAACACCTGCAATATTCATGGCCAATTCTTTGTTGTTATTTCCTTGCATGAATATCGCGATCGGTATGGATTGTCGATTTGCTGGCATGTGCTTCGATACTGACTTCCTAAAGGACTTTGTGAGAAACCGTGGCGTAAGCAAATTTTGAGTCGTTGAGCATTTTTCTGTGTGCTTGAGTACTGGCACACTATCGAAATCGATGTTCTTGTCTCGCGGTAGCACCTACCCTGTAGAAAGACACGATGGCGTCATGCTAGAACGTGTACATGGTCGAAATTTCCCTCATTTGTATTTTCCAGCACTGGTGAAGAAAGTATCGTGAGCAATACGTCACTATTACTGAGGAGTTCGATATCAGCCCTGCGTGGCTGCTGGTCCGCTTCATCTCATCTGGGGTACCACGCCAAGCATTGGCCTCCTGCCTCGAGGTCACTACTGCCAAATAGCATCGGTTCTTCGGCATTCCGGTGGAATCGTTCCACGTGGTAAACATACGAGCATGCGAACCGATGATGATAACGCCATGTAGATGACCTCACACCTTTGCCAGTCGCATTGCAGCCACACTCACCTTCACACTTACGCTCTATCACACCCTTGCTTACGCACCCTCTCTCTATCAAAGACTCCCAAATGGCCAGCGACGTAAAGAGAACGCCACTCCAGGAACTGGTCCAGGACACTGGTAGGCAGAAGAACCCCAGCCTTCAAACGCACCATGATCTACGCGGTTCTCTCAGTGGTACCACTACGAATAGTGGATTGGATGATAGCTCGTACGATGTATGTGATCTTCTTCACGTACTTCGAGATGTAGCTGAAGGGTGTCAACAGGAAAAAGTCGTACAATTCTTAGCACCGGCTGATGTTGACGAGACAAGCCCAAGCCGGTTGCTCAAGACGCTGTGCAAGGATATGGAACAGCCTGTGGCCTCATCACTGGGTGATCAATGTAGGCTCTCTTGGCTGTTTTCTGTAGTTAGAGACTAACACAAAGCCAGACCAGTATCGATCCGCTGACGGAAGCAACAACAACATCCATCTGCCAAACGTCGGGAGAGCCGGCTCCTACTACGCTCGCATGGTCACACCGAGACATGTACCCACAAAGCTGCCTGATCCGGAATTTCTCTTTGACACACTACTCGCGCGAGAGGCAAAGCCTGAGCCCCATCCCAGCCAGCTATCCAGCCTTTTCTTCGCTTTCGCGGCTGTCATAGTCTGTGATGTGTTTCGGACAGGCGACGAAGACCAGAACATGGCCATGCCGTCTTCATACTTGGACCTGTCCTCACTATACGGGGAGACGAAGGAATCACAGAACATGGTCCGTACCTTCGTTGATGGGAAGCTGAAACCTGATGCTTTTGCCGACACACGGATTCTCAGCCGTCCAGCAGCAGTAAGGTACCCACTGCATTCGATTGAGTTGTTGCTTACTGTCAAAAGTCTTGTGCATTGATCATATGCTTCTCGAGGTTTCACAATCTTATCGTAGAGCAGTTGGCAATCATCAACGAGAACGGTCGATTCAGCCCACCACCCAATATAGGCGGCATTGACCCTAGTTTCTACAAGAAAGCCGTCGCCAAGCGTGACAATGACCTATTCCAGACTGCACGGCTTGTGACAACGGGTTTATACATCAACATAGTCCTAAAAGACTACGTGCGCTCGATCCTCAACCTACAGTGCGTAGACTCGTCAGCGAACTTGGATCCACGAGCGAAAATAGAGGATATTCTTGGGCAGACAGACTCCGACAAGGCGCGAGGCAACCAGACCAGTGCAGAGATCAATATGATCTACCGCTGGCACTCGACTATATCGATGAGAGATGAGGCATGGCTTATCGACCACATGACAAAGATCTGCCCAGATATGGACATCGATAACATGACTTTGGAAGGTATGCGGGCTGGTGTACGTCGACATGCTGCCACACCCCCAGCAGACCCAGGTAGGCGCGTCTTTGCTGGCCTAGAACGAAACCTCGACGGTTACTTCAGAGACCAAGACTTGGTGAAGATATTGACAGAAGCTACCGATGAGGTGGCCATGAGCTTTGGTCCGCATCGTATTCCGCAAGCGTTGAAGGTCATTGAAATCATGAGTATCGAACAAGGTCGTGAGTGGGGCGTGGCCTCTCTTAACGAGATGAGAAGGTTCTTTGGCATGACATCTCACACATCTTTCACCGACATTCATTCCGATCCAGATGTTGCCGCAGCGCTCGAGGTCTTATACGGAGATGTTGAGAATGTCGAGCTCTACGCTGGAGCTATCCTCGAACAGCCAAGCATGCCAATGACTCCTGGATCCGGTCTTTGTGCGGGCACGACCACGACCCGAGCAATTGTGTCACATGCGCTCTCGCTTGTTCGAGGCGACCGGTTCTATACAGTAGACTACTCGCCTCATCATCTGACAGCCTTTGGGTTCAATATGGCATCCAGCGATTACTCTATCGCTGGTGGAGGCGTTATATACAAGCTACTGATGAGAGTCTTTCCCGAATACTATCGTGGCAACTCGATTTACGCACATTACCCACTGACCACCCCACCCGAGATGAGAAGAAGGCAAAAGTCTCTCGGACACGAGATGGATTTCGACTATGACAAGCCTCGCTATGGAGCGCCGCCCACAGTCATCACTGATTACAAGATGATACTTCGCATTCTCCGCGATCAGACCTTGTACACCACAGCATGGACCCATACTTTGCGGCAGTTGGAGTACCAAGAACACGTCCTGATTGGAGATAATCCGGGTGCCAGTAAACAGCAGAACATGATCCGACAGGCTGTTCTAGGCCCCAAAGATTCTATTGACGTCTTTTCGCATTTCCTGAACCTTCGTACCAGCCAACTTGTGCAGACGGACAGCAAGTGGCTTTCCAAAGTTGCTGAAATTGACGCAATCAAAGATGTAGCAGCTCGAAGCTGGACACAGTTTGTAGCATTTCTGTTTCACTTCCCGATCAAGGACTTGGAAGATTCTACAGCCAGCTTTGACGACAAGCAACTTTTCAGCAAGATGACAGCGATTTTCGAATTCGTTCATCTAGACAATACCCCCGCAAAGTCCACGATGCTTCGACGAAATGCGATCGCCGCAAGCGACGAACTGACAAGAGAAGTCAGAACGGTCTGCGATGACATGAAAGCGTCGTCTCCTGTGCAAAGTTTTGACTTTCGCAGACAGCGACACGAGAAGCGTGATCCTCTGCCAGATCATGGAGCGATGGTAATCCAGCGGCTCTTTGATAACGGGGCAAAGGTCAAAGAGGTCGTTTCTTTGTTGGTGATCCTCGCTGTCGATCTTGTCGTATTCAGCACCTTTGCTGTAAGTGTTCCGACCATGCTTGGGTCAGGTTCCTCCTAATAGTGCCTAGTTCTGCCAGATAATCGATCTCTTCCTTTCCGAACCCTACCACTCCACACACTGGCCAGATATTCAGAAGCTAGCCAAAGACACCACACCAGCAAACTCTGAAGTACTACGTGCATACGTCCTCGAAGCTCTTCGTCTTATCACTCCTGCGACCGGCTTCCTCCGCATTCCAAACACATTTCTCACCACCAGTGATTGGCGACACGCAGAAGGTATCTCGAAGGGCGACGACCTTATTCTAGACGTAGCAACTGCATCTCGTGACCCTGAAATCTTCCCAGACCCTGACAGCATCAATCTTGATCGGCCTCAAGAGCTCTATCTACCCTTTCTCGACGGACTGCATGGATCGCTGACCAGGCCTATCATTGTTGCTGGCCTAGTCACCCAATTGCGTATCTTTGCTAGATTAGAAGGTCTCAGAAAGGGGCCGGGTACGCAAGAGACCTTGAGACGGGAGGTTTCAGAGGGTACGATAAGCTTCTTGAGTGAAGCGAAGGACGAGTGGGTATCGTTGCCAGTCAGTAAGTGGATGGTTGCTGCATACAATGTATAGCGAGGCTTCTAATAGTTGCATACAGGCATGCGAGTACACTACGACGCCTTCGACCCAACTGCGTGCGCAACATTGACATAATCAGGGGTCCGGCAGGCAAGATGTTAGTCTAGCTTTCCTTTACCATGATGCCTCCACTACCACCACCATAAACTCAGCATGTATCGCTAAGCTCGCTATTGCTTTCTCATCGTAGACAGATACAATGAAGTTTCATTTCGTCTACCGAGTTTTTGAAAGTGAACAGCAACGACTTGATAGCTTCGCAACTTCGATAGCTACCAGCATCCTTTCATGCTCCGATGTGAATTATGCCAAGCTATCTAGGATCGAAATCCGTCCGATCATAGAAGTGCTGGTTGGAGCCATATAGAATCGGATCGAGTCTCATATCTCGACTCGGGTAGTCCACTTTACACACCGACGCACATTGACAACTTGGTGGTCTGTAGCATAGTCAGTATACGTCAAATCTCAAGTTCAGCTCTAAGACTCACCGTGGTGATGACAGTGTGCCAAGGATTGATGCGATTGCAGCATCGTGGTCATGATCACGCTTTCCTGCGAAGATTTCCTCCCACTTTGTCTGCGTGTCATTCTTTACATAACCAGTCAGAGTTACTTTTACCTCCTCTCCCTTACACTTGTCAATCAGGAAAGGGTAAACGAAGGTACAGATCCAGTCAACAATAGTCCGTTGACAGCAGACGTATGGGGTTTTGTGATCCCAATGCTCCCAGTATTCTCCCCAGGGGCTGCCTTTAGACCCATCTTCAAGACCTCGAAAACGAAGTCGTAGGTCCTTGAGGTTGTGGAGACTGTTCAAGCAGGGTCCAAGAGAATCGGAACTTTTTACAGATATGTAGGGTTCGCTACCCAAAGTCTCTACACCCAAGAAGTCGAACCAGTCAGCGTTCGTGAAGGCAAGTTCTACTTTACTCAAGTATTTGTAATTCATGGCCGGTCCAGGTCGAGAATTGATGGCTTTGTGGAAGATCCCTGAATCAAAGAAACAGCCACGCATGAGCTCCCAGCCAGTATGCAGCACTTCTTCTCGCATCCACGAGCTAACAAGCAAAAGCTCCAAAGCCGGCTCATACACAAAGGATCGGGCCTCTGGTACATGGGACTTGCTCATCTGCGTCCTCAATATGTCCCCTTTGTCATCGAGAAAGATCCACATACTGTAACCCATGCCGAGAGTAAGACGAGCAGTCCGGCAGGCCATTGTGCCTTCTCTGCTGCTTTCAGAATCTTGAGTACTCAATGGATACAGTTCGCCTCCGAGAGCGTACTGATAGATAGGCGTTCGAATCTCGCCAGGAAGATCCTCGAAACGGCGCTTGCTGCCCACGTATTTCCACCAGTCAAACTGAAGGCTATAAGCAGTCCTGCCGACCCAGCCGAGCGGAGTATTGGAAACCTGCTCCAGCCAGTCACCAAAGATTATCCACTTCTCCTTGTCCGGTTCGAAGATGTGGACAGTTTTGGCAGTCGGTGGTGAGCCTTTGGGTAGAATAGTGATCCACTTTGCGTATTTCTGATCGCACCTGTGAAGTTTCCAGTCGTACCTGTGGAGGTTCCTGTTACGCAGCGTCTTCGACCTGAAGTAGTAGCGCTTAATGTCGAAGAGGTTCAGGTTAGGTGGCCACAGTGGAGGTGCGTCGTCGACGGGTCGAATTTAATGCTTCACTGCAAATACAGAGAAATTTTTCTTCTTCTTGGCGTTGAGGACGTAGTACATGGCAGCGAGTACAGGATCGTTGTGATGCCAGCCGTTGTTGAAGTTGATGGTAGTTTCAAGTGTATACCGGCCGACCTGTCCATCCTGCGGACACTTCATCATCTCGATCGAATCGGTGATGTTGTCGTCACGCGCATCGGGAAGGATCAAGTTGTCCTTACGAGGGCGCTCTGCAAGATCACCAGCCGGAGGGTCGAAAATAGCTAGACGGCTGAGTAGGAAGCTCGGCGCTCTAGCATTAAGCTTCGACTTGACCGGCACGAACGATGGCGCTGTGGCGGTAAGTTTTGGGCCCTCGAGGCCGCCATGTTGTCCTCCCGGTGTGAATTGTTGGGCAGCTGGGTTTAAGGACGGAGAGAAATCGTGTTCGTATGGCGGAGACGAGTCGAAAGGTTGAATACCCGATGGTAAAGCAGCAGTCGCAGACCCGCTCGCGTATCGAAGAGGAGCATAGTTCCCATAGCCTGCAGATACTTGACCACAAGGAACCCAAGGATCGGAGGGTACAAACAGTGGTACTCGAGGAGAATTTTACTCAACCGTATTATTGTCTTCGGGGTTCTGGAAGTCATGAGCGGACTCGAAGGTGGAGTTAGAATGAGCCATCTCGTATGCTAATTCGGAGTTGATAGTTCTATACTGCGTTCGAAAGTGTTTTCAGGAAAGAAGAAGTCCGAGATTATATACTAGCAAGGCGTTCCTAGCGCCAGAGAAAGGCAACCATTCTATACATTGGCCTACAGGAGGTGCTTCGGCGAATGGTGGGAGCCTACCTAAAGGCTCCATTTCACTCTTCGTCGCCCTTAGAGTACCCCGCCGTGGTCAGTGGTTTCGACCCGGGAGGCAACGCATCGAGTTTATACAAGCTCTGGACCTGTTCGTTTGATCTTTGCTGCTTGCTATTAGCAACTCTGGATTCTAGACCACAAAAAAGAAGTGCGACAACCGACGTAAGATTGCAGAATGGATATACGCAATTATTGTAGGCCTGACATGTACTTCGTGCGGCTACAACATCTCTTAGTGCCTTCCGCAAACATCTTTTCCTGATTGGACACCGCTGCGTTATGCGTGCGATGCGTTCACCCTTCGCTGGTACTCTGTATCCGAACAGGGAGAGTTTACGGAACAGCCGAAAACTATGCCTAGAAGATGCTTACGGACTTTAGTCTGTCAACCTTCTAGGACATGATTGTTTGGAGACCTTGCATTGCTTTCATCATGTCGTCTCTTCATATATACATACTCTACCACCTGTCTATGCCTCTCATGCGACCACATCGTTTGCCTCTCGTTCTCTCTGCTGCTCTTCCTTCTTCCCCAGCCTGCCAGAGCTCTTGTGGATACCCTCTAGTACTTGCTTGATCTCTTGCAAGAAGCGATCTACCTCCTTCTCTGTACCGACAGTTATCCTCAAGCAGCCTAGACATCCATGCTCTTTTCCTCTGAACCTCACTACGACGCCTTTCTCTTCTGCCAGACCCTCGTATACTGCCAGGGCCGTCTCGTTTGATGGCTTGCCACCTTGATCCGCAGGCGCATCAAGTATCTGGTAGAGCAAAAAGTTCGACTCGACACCACCGTGAAGCTGTCCGATGCCGGGAATCTTGGGCAGTTCCTCTATCAGCCTGTTGCGCTGCTTGACGATAAGGTCCTTGTTTCGTGTCATAACTTGCAGGTGTTTCGGGCTCAGAGCTGCGCGTGCGAGCTGACTCGTGGGGTTGGGGATGTTGTACGGCGCCTTCATGTTGTTCAGGATCTGTGCGATTGCCGGATCCGCGAATGCAGCGCCTAGTCGAATACCTGCAAGACCGAAGGCCTTCGACAGTGTCTGCATGACTACCAGGTTCGGCCACTCGGCGACCCACTCTGCCAGACTTGTTCCATCAGGTGAAAAGTCGATGTATGCTTCGTCCACCACGACCACACCATTCCATGGGTGTTCTAGTATCTTTTGTACGTCCTCTTTCTTGAGTAGCTTTCCGGTCGGGTTGCCAGGCGAACACAGATATGCTAGCTTGATGCTCTTGTCCTCATCCATCGCCTTCAGTATCGCGGGTACGTCGAGATCGAAACTTGGGGTTTGTAAGGGGATCTTGGCTAGGGCAACATCGTTGACCTGCGCAGAAACGCTATACATGCCGTACGTGGGCGGACATGTTAGGATCTTCTCCTTGCCGGGAACGCAGAAGGCGCGAATAAGAGCATCGATAGCTT
>Ga0265797_10001322_pt1 | contig 43675 bp, 34 predicted proteins | sample P2T30metagenome_FD_192433 | JGI IMG/M metagenome (GOLD analysis project Ga0265797, IMG submission 192433) | Plant litter microbial communities from East Loma Ridge, Irvine, California - P2 T30 | ecosystem: Environmental > Terrestrial > Plant litter > Unclassified | place: USA: California...
CCGGCGAGGATGAGCGGTTCGTTCATGCGGTCGTTTGAGTAGCTACACCAGAAACATCGTTGGCTTGCAAACGTCATCCCCGCCTGCGCGGGGATGACGGTCTTTCGGCCGGCAGGCCAAATCAGGCAGCGAAGATGCTTACTTCTTCGGATACTTGATCGTCATTTCCTTGAGCAGATTATCCGCCCGATCCACTTCCTTCATCACCCACAGCATGTAACGGATATCGACGTGGATCGCGCGCGTGATCGCGGTGTCGAAGTACCAGTCCTTGGTGATCGATTCATACGTCGAATCGAAGTTCAGGCCCACCAGTTCACCGTTCTTGTTCATCACCGCCGACCCCGAATTGCCGCCGGTGGTGTCGGCGCTGGACAGGAAGTTGACCGGCACCGTACCCAGCGCGCGGTCCTTGAACACGCCGAAGCGCTTCTGCTGGATCGCTTGCTTGAGCGGCGCAGGAACAATGAACGGATCCTTGCCCGTCTCCTTCTCCAGGATGCCGTCGACCGTGGTGAACGGCCCTTTCAGCAAGCCGTCGCGCGGCGCATACGGCGACACCGTGCCATACGTCACGCGCAGCGTCGAATTCGCATCCGGATACACCGGCTTGCCCTGCGACTTCTTCCACGCAATCACGGCCGCCATGTACTGCGGAATCACGCGTTCCAGGTTGCCGTCGATGTCGTTGCGGCGGTTTTCCAGCGCCATGCCGGCGTCGTGCAGGCGCACGGCGAGCTGGATGAACGGGTCGTTCGACAGGCGGAAGGCGTCCGGGTCCTTGCCGATCCAGGCCAGGCGGCTAGTCGTGTTCGACAAATCGCTGGCCTTGTACATCGCCGCCAGCATGCTCGCCTGCGGCAGCAATGCGTCCACGCCCTGCGGATGCAGCTTGGCGTCGATGCGGGCGTAGCGCGCCAGCGCGGCCTTGTAGCGCGCTTCGTCCACGCTTGGCACGAACGACTGCTCCAGGCGCGTCAGGCGCGCGCGGATGAACGACAGGTCGCGTTCCTGGTAGCCGGCTTCGCGCTGCGCGTCCGGCTTCTGGCGTTCCAGCGCCAGGCGGTACAGGGTGCGCGCGCTTTTCAGCAAATCGCTGTGGGTCGCTTCCAGCCACGCCGCTTCCTGGCGCGAGGCCGCCATGTCCTGGCCGATCACGTTGTCCAGCTCCGCCAGCAGGTTGGCCGAACCGCTCGGGTGGCTCTTCTGCCAGGCGCGGAATTCGGCGTCCTGCACGTCCTTGATGGCGGCGATGTCCTTGCGCGCGAAGCCGTCCAGCAGGCCCTGGGTTTTCTTGAGCACGTTGTTCAGGCCCTTGGCCACGCTGGCGTAGCGCACGTCCCAGGCGGCGTTGCCCTGGGTCGCAGCGGCGATCACGGACAGGTCGGCGGTGATGGTCGCTACCTTGCCCGGGAAGTCGACGTCGCGCGCGAAGCGGATTTCGCTCGGCAGTTTGTAGCGGCTGGTGCGGCCCGGGTAGCCGGCCAGCAGGATCGGATCGCCGTTCTTCAGGCCCTCGGCCGACACAACCAAAAAGTCTTTCGACTTGTACGGCACGTTGTTCGGCGACGGATCGGCCGGGCGGCCGTCCTTGCCGACGTAGGCGCGCAGGAAGGAATAGTCGCCGGTCTGGCGCGGCCACTCGTAGTTGTCGATGTCGCCGCCGTAGTTGCCGATGCGGTCCGACGGCGCGTACACCAGGCGCACGTCGCGGATCATCAGCTGCTTGATGCGGTAATACTCGAGGCCGCGGTGGAAGGCCGGCACCGAGCAGCGGTAGGCCTTGTCGGTTTCGCATTCGGCCACCAGCGCCTTGACGCGCGACTCGACCAGCTCGTGACGCTCGCGGCCCGACAAATCAGGGCTTAATCCCTTCAGCACGCGCTCGGTCACGTTCTCGACCTTCTCGGTCACGTACACCAGCGTATTCGGGCCACCCGGCAGCTCCTCGGCGCGGGTCTTGGCCAGGAAGCCGTTGATGATGTAATTCTTTTCCGGGGTCGCGTTGCGCTGGATGGCGCCGTACGCGCAGTGGTGGTTGGTGACCACCAGGCCGTCGGGCGACACGAACGAGGCCGAGCAGCCGCCCAGCGAGACGATCGCGCTCATCGGGTGTTTGGACAGGTCGGCCAGCTTCTCGGCCGGCATCGTGATGCCGATGCGTTTCAGTTCGGATTTGAGCTGTGGCAGCTGGTGCGGTTGCCACTGGCCTTCGTCGGCGTGGGCGGTTGCGGCCACGCCCAGCAGGGCGACTGGCAGTACGATGAATTTGAACACGGTAGAACCCCGGCATGAAAAAAAGCAAGCCCGGAGTATATCGCCGTTGGGTTATAGTCGGTGGTGTTTTCTGGCGTAATGACAGTGCCCTGCCGCCCAAAAATGGTGGTCAGCACGGCGTCACATTCGGATGGCAATATCGAATGTTAATCAATGCAACGTCAGCGATAGACAGACCACGAAAGCCCCCGCACCATGACCAGCGACGCGCCCCTCTACCGCCACTGCGTACAGTTCCTGTCGCAGAATTTCTTCATCAAGGACAACCGCGCCGAGCTGCTGCTGCACGCCCACAAGTACGATTTCGACATCGGTTTTCACAGCGAACTGGCGCAGTTCGTCGCCGCCGTCGAGGCGGACGGCAACGGCAGCCTGTTCGTGATCGACCTCGACGCCCTGCACAATATGCAGTCCGACCTTGGCGACGGGCGCAAGACCCTGATGCTGGGCGAACTGCTGGCGCGCCTGCCGCCCGGCCGCGAGTACGTCTACCTGCAGTCGGCGCGCCAGGGCGGGCGCTTTTTGCTGCAGCAACGGCTGGTCGACAGCAACTGCCTGGCCTACGCCGAAAAGCCGATCGCCAACGACGTGCTGGTGGATAAACTGTTTAACCTGTTTGTGCAAAAAAAGCGCGGCGACACGGTGCGCCTGGTGGCGCTGGGCGCGGCCGGTGAACTCGATGACGCCGCGCTGCTGCGCCAACAGCTCGAAGTGGTCCACCATCCCGATGCGACGACGCTCCATCTGCGGGTCAAGGAACTGCAGCCGGACCTGGTCCTGGTCAATGACAGCGAATTCGTGCGCCTGGACGCGATCGCGCGCGTGCTGCGCAAGAACATCGAAGCCGATCCGGTGCGCGAGACACTGCTGCTGCAAAGGAGCATTGACGCCGCCCTCACCCGGCGCGCCCTGGCCAGCGGCTTCGACGCCATCCTGTACCTGACCGATGCCGACCTGCTCACCGCGCAACTGGTCAACCGCGCCGCCAAGATCCGCGTCAACAAGGACCTGATTGGCAAGGACCGCGCCACTGGTTTGCTGAACAAGATCGGCCTGCAGCGCAAGACGCAAGACCTGATCCGTCAGGCGACCCTGGAAGACAAGCCGCTGGCGTTCGCCGTGATCGACATCGACAAGTTCAAGACCATCAACGACACCTGGGGCCACCACTTCGGCGACATCGTGATCAAGCGATTGTGCCTGAGCCTCGCGCCGCACATGAAAGAGCGCGATTTATTGAGCCGCTTCGGCGGCGAGGAATTCGTGGCCGTGTTCTGGGATTGCACGCCGGCTGCGGCGTGGGCGCGGCTGGACGCGATGCGGCATCGCTTCGGCGCTATCGAATTCGAGGTCGGGCGTGGCGACATGCGCCGCTTCTCGTTCAGCGGCGGGCTGGCTGGCTTCCCCGAGGGGCGCAGCGAAAACGAACTGTTCCTGCGCGCCGACGCGATGCTGTACAGCGCCAAGGAAGGCGGCCGCAATCGGATTTGCCCGGCGCCCTGACGCCCCGCGCCGAGCGTTAAAACGACAGCTGCGGCATGCCGCCCGCCGGCGCGTCGTGCGGCGCCACGCGCTCGTACTGGCGGCGCACGAACGCATCCCCATACTCGCGCTCGAGCCGGCGCACCGTGAAGTGGCCGCGGCTCATGGCCTGGAAGTGGTCCATGAACAGCAAATTGATGCCGGCCCCGCCAACTGCGCCAAGCGCCGGCACCAGCATCGTGGCCGCCTTTTGCGTCACCTGCACCTGGAAGCGTCCGGCCACGATCGCGATCAGGCGCAGCAGCGCCGGCGCGGTGGCGGCATTCACCGTCCTTGCTGCCAGCGCTTGCGTGGCCTCGGTGACCGCGCGCGCCAGCGCGATGCGCATGGCAAAATAGCCGGAGTCGGTCGCGTCGTCGGCCTGGCTCGGACCGCCCATGGCCAGGATGCGCAGGCATTCGAGCCGGGTTGCGGCCTCGCCCGGCGCCTCGCCATTGGCGCGCGCGATGTCGGCGATCGAGCGCAGCATGATGACGGTCGACACCGGCAACTCGACCAGCAAGCCAGGCAGGCCAAAGGCGCCGCCGACGCCGCCCGACAGGCTGGCCGCGAACTTGTGCAGGCGCGGCGAGGCGGTGCGCTCCTTGTCGGGTGCATCGTCCAGGGTCAACAAGGCGCCGCGCATGGCGTGCTGCAGCGCGTTCTCGGTGGCCACGCCGACGCGCTTTTGCCAGGACGCCGGCAGGCGCCCGATGGCCGCTTCGATCGGCGACCCGATCATATTGCTCATGCGCGCGGCCAGGCCGGGATGCTCCAGCAGGCGCTTGGCTTCGCGCAGCTGCTCCAGGTGTTCGGTGCTCATCCTCATGACGCTTCCTCCACGGTGTGCGCGGCCTGCGCGCGCGGGTCAGCGGGCGCTGTCGAGCGCCCCAATCTTGCCCAGGCAGCGCCGCTCGAAGTTGTCCAGGCTGTCGGTGACCAGCACATCGTCCTCGTCCACCACGTGCGCGTCAAGCAGCAGGCGCAGCTTGGCGATCTGGTCGCCGCGCACCAGCGCCGCCGACAAGGTCGTGGCATCCAGGCGGCCGACGCCGGCGATGCCGTCCACCACGTCCTGCGGGAATTCCCAGTGGCCGGCGATGGCGGCCGACAGTTGCCGGCTGACGTCCAGCAGGCGCAGCCCGAATTGACTGGAACCCGGGACCTTGCCGGACGCATCGGCCTGCCCGGCCAGGCGCAGCGCCACGATCAGTCCCAGGTTCTGCATCAGGCCGGCCAGGTAGGCTTCGAACACCCCGGCGCCCAGGCCCGGCGCCATCAGGCTGGCGGCCAGCGCGCATTTCTCGGACTGGTTCCAGATCACCGGCGCCGCCTGGCGCGCGAAGCCGCTTTCCTGCATCGTGATCAAAGGGCGGAAGGCGATCCTTGCCAGCAGCATGCGCAGGCCGTTCTGGCCGATCATCATCAAGGCCGCGTCGAGCGACTTGACCGGCTGCAGCGGGCGGTAATAGGCGCTGTTGGCTTCGCGGATCACCTCGGCCACCAGCACCAGGTCGCGCTCGACCTGGCGCGCCAGGTCGCCGGCCGAGACGGCGTCGTCGGCCAGGTCGCGCAAGAGTTGCGGGATCAGCTCGGGAATGCGCGGCACCAGGCCGGCGGAGGCGGACGGGTCGGCCGCCAGCGTGCGCACCAGGTCGAGGATGTGGTCCTCGGCCTCGAACGTGGCCTGGTAGCCGCTCGATGCGGTCAGCCAGCGGTAATAGGCGCCGTCGACTTCGTCGGCCATGCTCTCCGGCGCGGCATCGCTCTCGTCGACGGCCGGCGCTTGCGCGCGCGCCGTCTTGTCGTCCCCGCCCAGCATACGATCAATCCATTTTTTCATAGCGTCAGCCCTGCATCAGATGGACGCATTATATGCCCGCGGCATGGTGCTGTGCCGCGCGCCGTGTACATGCTAAACGAGGGCTTGCGCATCAACGCCGGTGGTCACGAAACGCTCGCGGTACATCTTTGGCGTGATGCCGAGCTTTTTCATGAACACGCGCCGCATGTGCGGCTCGTCGTGAAAGCAGGCGCGCGCGGCGATTGTCTTGAGCGCCAGGTCCAGATTGGCCAGCAGCCGGGTGGCGCGCTCGAAGCGGCTTTGTTCAATGAATTCCTGGGTGCTCATCCCCACCTCTTGCTGGAACACGCGGGCAAAATGGCGCTCGCTCATCATCGCCTTCTCGGCCAGCTGGGCCACCGGCAAGCGTTCATGCAGATTATCGAGGATCCAGGCTTGCAGTTCGCGGATGTTCGGGCGCGTCGTGCGTTCGCTGAGCAAGTGGGCGCTGAATTGCGACTGGCCACCGGGGCGCTTCAAGAACACCACCATCTCGGTCGCCACTTCGAGTGCCAGCTCGCGGCCGAAATCGCGTTCGACCAGCGCCAGCGCCAGGTCGATCCCGGCGGTGACGCCGGCCGAGGTCCAGATGCTGCCGCAGCGCACGAAGATGGCGTCGGCATCGACGTCGACCGCCGGATACCCGGCGCGCAGGCGCTCGGCCACGCTCCAGTGGGTAGTGGCGCGGTGGCCGTCGAGCACACCGGCGGCGGCCAGGAAAAAGGCGCCCGAGCACAGCGCCGTGAGCTGGCCAATGCGCGGCGCGCTGGCAGCCACCCATTCCACCAGCGCACCGCCTGCGGCAAGCGCGGCGTCGATGTGGCGCGCGCCGACGATGATCGCGTTATCGGGTAGCGCCAGGGTGCTCAAAGCCTTGGTCGCCTCGAGCGACATCAGGGTATCGGATCGCACCGGCCCGACGCGTTCGGCGGCGACGCGCACATCGTAGCCGGTTGGCTGGCCTTTGCGCTGCAGGTGCAGGTTGGCGTACTCGAACACCGACATCGGGCCGATCGCCTCCATCGCCTTGAAGCCGGGATAGACGATGATGTCGACGGTGATGGGAGTTCGTTTCATGGAAAAGGCGCGCTGCAGACTGACGATCCGGTCATTATTGCACCAAATCCTGCCATTCTCCGGCCCTCCCCCTGTCGCTGGTGCGCGCGCAGCGCCAGAATCGCGGCACTCCCATCATTCGACACCAACACACCATGAAGACCAAAGCAGCAGTAGCATGGCGCGCCGGCGCACCCCTGACCATCGAAGAAGTCGACCTGCAAGGCCCGCGCGCGGGCGAAGTGCTGGTGGAACTGAAAGCCACCGGCATCTGCCACACCGATTACTACACCCTGTCGGGCGCCGATCCGGAAGGCTTGTTCCCGGCCATCCTGGGCCATGAGGGCGCGGGCGTGGTGGTCGATGTCGGCCCGGGCGTGAGCACCCTGAAACAGGACGACCACGTCATCCCGCTGTACACGCCGGAATGCCGCCAGTGCAAATTCTGCCTGTCGCGCAAGACCAACCTGTGCCAGGCGATCCGCTCCACGCAAGGGCGCGGCCTGATGCCGGATGCGACCTCGCGCTTTTCGCTCGACGGCAAGCCGCTGTTCCACTACATGGGCACCTCGACCTTCTCGAACTACATCGTCGTGCCCGAGATCGCGCTGGCGAAAATCCGTGAGGACGCGCCGTTCGACAAGGTCTGCTACATCGGCTGCGGCGTGACCACCGGCGTGGGCGCCGTGCTGTTCTCGGCCAAGGTCGAAGCCGGGGCCAACGTGGTGGTGTTCGGCCTGGGCGGCATTGGCCTGAACGTGATCCAGGCCGCCAAAATGGTCGGCGCCGACAAGATCATCGGGGTCGACATCAACCCGGCGCGCCAGGACATGGCGCGCAAGTTCGGCATGACCCACTTCATCAACCCGCGCGAGGTCGAGAACGTGGTCGACGCCATCGTCCAGATCACCGACGGCGGCGCCGACTACAGCTTCGAGTGCATCGGCAACACCACCACCATGCGCCAGGCGCTCGAGTGCACCCATAAAGGCTGGGGCCAGTCGTTCATCATCGGCGTGGCCGAAGCCGGCGCCGAAATCGCGACCCGCCCGTTCCAGCTGGTGACGGGCCGCGAATGGAAGGGATCGGCCTTCGGCGGCGCGCGCGGACGCACCGACGTGCCGAAGATCGTCGACTGGTACATGGAAGGCAAACTCAATATCGACGACCTGATCACGCACCGCCTGCCGCTCGAACGCATCAACGAAGGCTTCGACCTGATGAAGAGCGGCGAGTCGATCCGCTCGGTCGTGCTGTACTAACGCCTACCGCAGCGCCGCATCGCTCCAGCCGCCACCGAGCGACTGGATCAGCGCCACCGCCGCCGTCTGGCGGTCGGCCTGCACCTGCACCAGGTTGCGGCGCGCATTGAGCGCCGTGACCTGGGCCTGCACGACCTCGGTGTAGCTCACCTGCCCTGCCTTGTAGCGGTTCAGGATCTGTTCTTCGACCATCCCCGCCGCTTCCGACGCCTCGGCGCGCAGCACCTGCTGCTGCGCCAGCACGCGCGTCGCGGCCAGCTGGTTTTCAACATCGGCGAACGAATCGAGCACCACCTGGCGGTAGCGCGCCACGGTCGCTTGATGCCTGGCTTCGGCGCCTTCCACACTGGCACGGGTGGCGCCGGCATTGAAGATGGTCTGCGCCGCCGACAGCCCGAACGACCAGGCCGCGGCGGAGGCCGAGAACAGATCGCCCACGCGGCTGGTGTTGTTGCCGTACGAAGCACTCAGGCCGAAGTTCGGGAAGTAGGCCGAGCGCGCGATGCCGATGTCGGCATTTGCTGCGGCCACATCGCGTTCGGCGGCGGCAATGTCGGGACGGCGCTGCAGCAGCGTCGACGGCACGCCGGTCGGTACCTCGGGCACCGCCACATGCCACGGCGCGGCGGCGAGCGAAAAATCGGACGGCGTGCGCCCGACCAGCACCGCGATCGCGTGTTCGAGCTGGGCGCGCTGGCGTTCCAAACCGAGCGCTTCGCTGCGCGCGCTGGCCAGCTGGGTCTGGGCCTGCAGCACGTCGGACCTGGCCGAGACGCCGGCCGCGAAACGGTTCGAGGTGATCTGCAGCACGCGCTCGTAGCCTTCGATGGTGGACGCGAGCATCTCGCGCTGGGCGTCGGTCTGGCGCAGCGAAAAATAGTTGATCGCCAGTTCGCCCTGCGCCGCCAGGCGCGCGCTGGCCAGGTCGGCGGCGGTGGCTTGCGCGCTGGCCTCGGCGCCGGTGACGGCATTGCGCAGGCGCCCGAACACGTCCGGCTCCCAGCTGGCGCCGATCTGCAACCGGTAGGCATTGTCGCTGCTGCGCTCCCCGCCCCCGGCGCGATCGGCGCCGGCGCCCAACGACACCACCGGGAACAGCGAGGCGCGCTGCTGCGCCACCAGCGCGCGCGCCTGGTTGTAGTTGGCCACCGCCACCGCCACGTTCTGGTTGGCCCTGTCGACTTCGGCCGCCAGGCGATCGAGTTCAGGGTCGGCGAACAGGCGCCACCATGGGCCGCGTTCGAGCGTATCGGCAGGCGCCGCCGGCACCCAGCCTTCGAGTTCCTTGAAGTTGGCCGGCAGCGTGCCGGCCTGCAGCGGGTCGGGACGCTGGTAGGCGGGACCGACGGTGCAGCCGGCCAGCGCCAACGCAACGACGATCAAGGACAGGCGATAGGGAACGGTATTTTGCATAAATCAGGTTTTCGCTAAGGACGGGCCGTCGCCCTCGTGGGGATGGCGGCTCAGTTGGTGTTCGCCCGGCTTCTTGGTGCGCAGCTTGTCGAGCAGGACGTAGACCACCGGCGTGGTAAGCAGCGTCAGGAGCTGGCTGGCAATCAGGCCGCCGATGATGGCGATGCCCAGCGGGCGACGCAGCTCGGAGCCTTCGCCGAAGCCGATCGCCAGCGGCAGCGCGCCCAGGGCAGCGGCCAGGGTCGTCATCAGGATCGGACGGAAGCGCAGCATGCACGCTTCGCGCACCGCTTCCATTGCGGACAAGCCGCGCGCACGTTCGGCTTCCAGGGCAAAGTCGATGATCAGGATCGCATTCTTCTTGACGATGCCGATCAGGAGGAACACCCCGATCAGGGCGATGATCGAGAACTCCATCTTGAACAGCAACAGCGCCAGCACCGCGCCCACGCCGGCCGACGGCAGCGTGGACAACACCGTGACCGGATGCACCAGGCTTTCGTACAGGATGCCAAGCACGATGTAGATGACGATGATGGCGGCCGCGATCAGTATCGGCTGCTCCTTGTTCGACTCTTGCGCAGCGGCCGCCGTGCCTTGCGAGCTGCCGCGCACATTGCTCGGCATGCCGATGTCGGCTTCGGCCTGGCGCACGGCCGCTTCGCCATCGGCCAGGTTGAAGCCCTCGGCCAGGTTGTACGAGACCGTGGTCGCCAATTCACCGTCCTGGTGGTTGACCGAGGTCGGCGTCGAGCTCTCGGCGAATTTTGCCACCGACATCAGGGGCACCATGGTGGCGGCGCTGCTGGCCAGTGCTTCGCCGGCAGACGGATCGCGCGCGGCGGTCAGGTTCGAGGTGGAGGCGCCGGCGCCCGCGCTGGCGCTGGCCGTCACGCTGCCGACCGTACCGGTGGCGACGCTGATGCCCGAACTGGTGGTGGCGGTACTGGACGTGCTGCCACGCGCCGGGATGTACACGTCGCGCAGCGCTTCGGGCGACTGCGCATAGCGCTGGGCCACGCCCATCACCACGTGGTACTGGTTCAGTTCATCGTAGATGTTCGCCACCTGGCGCTGGCCGAAGGCGTTGTACAGCGCATTGGTGACGTCGCGCGTGCTGATGCCCAGCCGTGATGCGGTCTCCTTGTCGATGGTGACAAAGGTCTCGACGCCGTTCTCGGCCTGGTCGGTGTCGACGTCGACCAGCGCCGGCTGCGCCTTCATTGCGTCGGCCAGGCGACCCGCCCAATGCTTCAGGTCTTCGGCGTTGTCGCTCTTGAGCGTGTACTGGTAGGTGGAATTGCTGGAGCGCCCGCCCATGCGCAAATCCTGCACCGGGTTGAGGAAGATCGACACGCCGGTCACTTTGGCCAGTTGCGGCCGCAGGCGCGCGATCACGGCCTGCGCCGCCACGTCGCGCTCGGCCACGGGTTTGAGGTTGACGAACATGAAGCCGCCGCCGGCGCGTCCACCGCCGGTGAAGGCGACCACGGTGTCCACCGCCGGGTCCTTCTTGATGATGGCGACCAGCTGGCGCAGCTTCAGTTGCATGGCCTGGAACGAGATGCTCTGGTCGGCGCGGATGCCGCCATTCATCTGGCCCGAATCCTGTTGCGGGAAGAAGCCCTTCGGCGCTGCCGAGAACAGGTACACGTTCAGCGCCACCGTGAACAGCAGGATGATCATTACCAACAGCTTGCTGTCGAGCGCCCAATCCAGCGCGTGCTCGTAGGTGCGCAGGATGCGGCCAAAGCCATTCTCCGACCAGCGCGCCAGGCGGCCCGGCTTGTTCTCCTTGTCTTCCTTGCGCAGCAGCCAGGCGCACATCATCGGCGTGGTGGTCAGCGAGATCACCAATGAGATCATCACCGCCGCCGACAGCGTCACCGCGAACTCGCGGAACAAGCGGCCGACCTGCCCGCCCATGAACAGCAGCGGAATGAACACCGCCACCAGCGACAGCGAAATCGACAGCACGGTAAAACCGACTTCGCGCGCGCCCAGCAGGGCCGCTTCCATGCGGTCCATGCCGTTCTCGATATGGCGCGCCGTGTTTTCCAGCACCACGATGGCGTCGTCGACCACGAAGCCGGCGGCCACGGTCAGCGCCATCAGCGACAGATTGTTCAGGCTGAAACCCAGCATCCACATCACGCCGAAGGTGCCCAGCAGCGAGACCACGGTGGCCACCGCCGGCACCACAGTGGCGCGCAGCGAGCGCAGGAACACGCTCACCACCAGCACCACCAGCACGATCGACAAGATCAAGGTGAACTCGATCTCGTGCAGCGAAGCGCGGATCGAATTGGTGCGGTCGGACGCCACCGCCAGGTTGATATCGCCCGGCAGCTGCGCCTGCAGGGTCGGCAGCAGGTCGCGGATGCCGTCCACTGTCTCGATCACATTCGCTTCGGGCTGGCGCGTGACCAGCACGATCACGGCCGGCTCGCCATTGAACAGGCCAAGCGTGTTGATGTTCTCGGGGCCGTCGAAGACGGAGGCCACGTCAAGCAGCCGCACGGCGGCGCCGTCGCGCCAGGCCACCACCAGGTCGCGGTAGTCGGCGGCGGTGCGGCCGTCGCCGGCGGTGGCCGGTTGCGAGTAAATCTGCAGGCGGTTGCCGCTGCTTTCGATTTCGCCTTTCGGGCGGTTCGGATTGCTGGCCTGGATCGCCGCGCGCACGTCTTCGCTCGAGACGCCATAGCGGTTCATCGAATATGGCACCAGCTCCACCCGCACCGCCGGCAGCGAGCCGCCGCCGATTTCGACTTCGCCTACGCCCTTGACTTGCGCCAGGCGTTGCTGCACCAGGTTCGAGACCGCTTCGTAGATCTGGCCCGGCGAACGCGTCTTCGAGGTGAGCGCCAGGATGATCACCGGTGCATCCGACGGATTGGCTTTTCTATACGTCGGGTTGCTGCGCAGCGTGGCCGGCAGGTCGGCGCGCGCGGCGCTGATCGCGGCCTGCACTTCGCGCGCGGCCGAATCGATCTTGCGATTGAGTTCGAACTGCAGGTTGATGCGGGTCGAGCCGGTGCTGCTTGACGACGTCATCTCGTTGACGCCGGCGATCACGCCGAGCCGTCGTTCCAGCGGCGTGGCCACGCTCGAGGCCATCGTCTCCGGGCTGCCGCCCGGGAGCGAGGCCGACACCGAGATGGTCGGATAATCGACCTGCGGCAGCGGCGCCACCGGCAGTACGAAGAAGGCGGCGATGCCCGCCAGCGCCAGGCCCAGCGTCAACAGGACGGTGGCGATCGGACGCCGCACGAAAGGACCCGACAGATTCATGCGCCGGCCCCTTCGGTCTTGTGTGGCGCCTTGCCGGTCCAGCGCCGTGCGGTGCGGTCGAACGCCAGGTAGATGACCGGCGTCGTGAACAGCGTCAGGAGCTGGCTCAGGATCAGGCCCCCGAAGATCGCCAGGCCCAGCGGACGGCGCAACTCGGCGCCCTCGCCCCAGCCCAGCATCAGCGGCACCGCCGCGAACAGCGCCGCCAGCGTCGTCATCAGGATCGGGCGGAAGCGCAGCAGCGCGGCCTGACGGATCGCGTCCAACGGCGACTTGCCCCCGTCGCGCTCGGCCTCGATCGCGAAGTCGATCATCATGATCGCGTTCTTCTTGACGATGCCGATCAGGAGGATGATGCCGATGATGCCGATCACGCCCAGGCCCTGACCGCTGACCCACAGCGCGAACAGCGCGCCGACGCCGGCCGACGGCAGCGTCGACAGGATGGTCAGCGGGTGGATGTAGCTTTCATAAAGCACGCCCAGCACGATGTAGACGCACACCACGGCCGCCATGATCAGCCATAGCTGGTTCGACAGCGACGCTTCGTACGCGCCCGAGGCGCCGAGGAAGGTCATGCTGACCGAGGCCGGCATCTGCAGTTCTTCGGCGGCGGCGCGGATCGCATCCACCGCCTGGCCCAGCGACGCCCCTGAGGCGGTGTCGAAACCGACGATCGCCGCCGGGTACTGCGCCACGTGGTTGATCTGCAGCGGCGCCGCGCGTTCGCTGATGGTGGCAATCGCCGACAGCGGCGTCGGCGAACCCGAACCGGTGCGCAGCTGCAGGCGGCTAAGCGAATCGAGCGACATTGCTTCGTCCTGCTGCGCTTCCAGGATCACGCGGTACTGGTTGGTCTCGGTGAAGATGGTCGAGACGATACGCTGGCCGTAGGCGCTGTACAGGGCGTCGTCGATGGCCGACGCCGTGATCGACAGGCGCGAGGCGGTGTCGCGGTCGATGTCGATGAAGGCCGCAGCGCCGACTGCGCCGGCGTCGGTCACCGCGTTGCGCAGCTGCGGCACGCTGCCCAGCTTCTGGGTCAGTTTGCGCGCCCATTCGTTGACCGTGTCGCTGTCGGCGCCTTCGATCGAGACGCGGTACTGGGTCGGGCCGCTTTCGGCGTCGATGGTCAAATCCTGGGTCGGCTGCAAGAACAGATTCAGGCCGGCGACGCTCGATACCCGCTGGCGCAGGCGGGTCATGATCTCGTTCTGGTTGCCGCGATCGGGCTTCAGGTTGATCAGCATGGTGCCGGTGTGCAGCATGGTGTTGTTGGCGGCGTCGACGCCGACGTAGGACGCCACCGAAGCCACCTCCGGGTCGGCCATAATTCTCCGCGCCGCTTCCTGCTGCAGCTTCGCCATGTCGGTGTACGAGATCGACTGGCGCGCCTGCACCCGCGCTTGCAGCTGGCCGGTGTCCTGGGTCGGGAACAGGCCTTTCGGGATGATGGTCCAGAGAACCGCGGTCAGCACCAGGGTGCCCAGCGCCACCAGCAGCGTCAGGCCCTGGCGCGCCAGCACCCAGCCCAGCATCACGTCGTAGCGCGCGATCACGCGGTCAAAGAAAGCCTGGAATTTCAAGGCAAAGCGGCTTGGCTTTTCTTCTTCATGGCTGCGCAGCCAGCGCGCCGACATCATGGGAACGAGCGTCAGCGACACCACGCCCGAGATCAGGATCGTGATCGCCAGCGTTACCGCGAATTCGCGGAACAATCGCCCCACCACGTCGCCCATGAACAGCAGCGGAATCAACACCGCGATCAGCGACACGGTCAGCGAAATGATGGTGAAGCCGATCTGGCTCGCCCCCTTGATGGCGGCGGCCATCGGCGCTTCGCCCTTTTCGATATAGCGCGCGATGTTCTCGATCATGACGATCGCATCGTCGACCACGAAGCCGGTGGCGATCGTCAGCGCCATCAGCGACAGGTTGTTCAGGCTGTAGCCGAGCAGGTACATCACGCCGAAGCTGCCGATCAGCGAGATCGGCACCGCCAGGCTGGCGATGATGGTGGCGCGCAGGCTGTGCAGGAAGGCGAAGATCACCAGCACCACCAGCACCACGGCCAGCAGCAGTTCGATCTGGACGTGGTGCACCGAGGCGCGGATGCCGGCGGTGCGGTCGCTCAGCACGTCCATGCGCAGCGCGCTTGGCAGGCCGGCCTGCAATTCGGGCAGGCGCGCCTTGATGGCGTCGACCGTGGCGATCACGTTGGCGCCCGGCTGGCGCTGCACATTGAGGATGATGGCCGGCTTCAGATTGGCCCAGGCGCCCAGGCGCACGTTCTCGGCGCTGTCGACCACGCGCGCCACATCAAGCAGTTTCACAGGCGCGCCGTTGCGGTAGGCGACGATCAGGCTTTCGTAATCGGGGACCGTCACCAGCTGGTCGTTGGCATTGATCGCATACGAGCGCGTGGGGCCGTCGAAGCTGCCCTTGGCGCTGTTGGCGTTGGCCGAGGTGATGGCGGTGCGCAGGCTGTCCAGGCCGAGGCCATACGAGGCCAGGGCTTCGGTGTCGGCCTGGATCCGCACCGCGGGGCGCTGGCCGCCGGACAGCGACACCTGGCCGACGCCCGACACCTGGCTGATCTTGAGCGCCAGGCGCGTGTTGACCAGGTTTTGCACCTCGGTCAGCGGCAGCGTGTCGGAAGTGATGGCCAGCGTCAGCACCGGCGCGTCGGCCGGGTTGACCTTGGCGTACACGGGCGGCGCCGGCAGGTCGGTCGGCAGCAGCGAGCCGCCGGCATTGATCGCGGCCTGCACTTCCTGCTCGGCCACATCGAGCGTCTCGCCCAGGCCGAATTGCAGCGTGACGATCGAGACGCCGGAGGCGCTGGTGGAACTCATGCGCGTCAGGCCGGCCATCTGGCCGAACTGGCGTTCGAGCGGCGCGGTGACGGTGCGCGCCATGACTTCCGGGCTGGCGCCGGGGTACAGGGTCTGGACCTGGATGGTCGGGAAGTCGACCTGCGGCAGCGCCGACAGCGGCAGGAAGCGGTAGCCGACCAGGCCCGAGAGGACGATGGCCAGCATCAGCAAGGCGGTGGCGACCGGGCGGTTGATGAACGGGGTGGAGGGGCTCATGCACGGCCTCCGGTCGAATGGATGGCACCGACCGAAGCCCGGTTTCCACTACCAAAACCAACGTCATTCCCGCGCAGGCGGGAACCCAAGTTCGTCGCGCAGCCACAAGCACACGCGTTGACAGCGGCGCTTGCAAACTTGGGTTCCCGCCTGCGCGGGAATGACGGGCTGGGGGAGCGGGCCACAATGACGCCGATGCTACAGCCGGGAACCTGCAACATCATTGCGCCGCCCCCTGCGCCGGACGGCCCTGGCGCTGGCCTTCGCCCGGCGCCGCGCCCTGACGGGCACCCTGCCCGCCACCTTGTCCGCGCGCCCCGGCCGGACGATCCCCCGGCAACACCACGCTGCCGCCATCGCGCAAACGGTCGGCGCCTTCGGTAATCACCTGCTCGCCGGCTTTCAGGCCGGTGCGGATCTGCACCTTGTCGACGGTCGATTCGCCGCGCGTCACGTTGCGCAGGGCGACAGTGCGCGCCTGCGGGTTGAGCACGTACACATAGTCGCCGTTGGCGCCGTGGCGCAGCGCCGTCACCGGCACCATCACGGCATCGTTGATCGTATTGACGGTCAGGCGCAGGTTGACGAACTGGCTCGGGAACAGCTTGTTGTCCGTATTGGCAAAGCGCGCCTTGGCGCGCACGGTGCCGGTCTGGGTGTCGACCTGGTTGTCGAGCGCGATGAAGCTGCCGGTGGCCAGGTTTTCGGTGCGGGTGCGGTCCAGCGCCGCCGCCGGCAGCTGGACGTTTGCCGCAATGCGCTGCTGCAGCACCGGCAGATTGTCTTGCGGGACCGCGAATTCGACGTCGATCGGCGACAGCTGGGTGATCACCGCAATGCCGTTGGCGTCGCCACTACCGACCAGGTTGCCGACGTCGACCGTGCGCAGGCCGACCCGGCCGCCGATCGGCGAACGCACGGTAGCGTAGCTCAGGTTCAGCTGGGCCGTGCTCTCGGCGGCGCGGTTGGTCATCGCCGTGCCTTCGAATTGCTTGACCAGCGCTGCCTGGGTGTCGACTTCCTGACGCGCGATCGAGTCCTGCTCGAGCAAGGTGCGGTAGCGGCCCAGGATCACGCGTGCGCTTTCCAGCTGCGCTTCGTCGCGCTGGCGCTGGCCGCGCGCCTGCAGCAGTGCGATCTCGAACGGACGCGGGTCGATCGTGGCCAGCACCTGGCCCGGTTTCACCAACTGGCCTTCGGTGAAGTGGATCTTCTGGACCACGCCCGACACCTGCGGACGCACGGTGGCGGTAGCGGCCGCGACCACGGTGCCGAGCGCGTCGAGCGTGACCGGGATACTGGCCGTCTCGGCGGTGGCAACGCCGACCGTCGTCGCCGGACCGCCGCGACCGCCACCACCGCCAGGACCACGCCCGCCCGGACCGCCACCACCGCCAGGACCGGCGGCCGCGCCAGGTCCGCCCCGCCCCGCCGGCTGATGCGTCAGCGACCAGGCGAGCCAGCCGAGCGCGATCATCGCCAGCACGGCAATGACGCTGCCGATGATGCGGGTGCGACGGGTGCGCACCGGACGGCCGGTGGAAGGATTGATCGGGGAATGCTGGTCCATGCTTGTCCTTGTTCGTTCGATATATATGCCAATTGCACAATTCGGCTCACAATGACTTTAGCATGAGGCTTTCTAACGATATGTTTCGTAACGTACATTGTGTTAGCCACTAAACAAGCTCGGCCGGGGGCGCTTTACACCGATTAACACCGTTCGCCGCACAATGGCCGACGAAAACGCCAGCCCAAACAAAACGGGCGCGGATTGGTTCCGCGCCCGTCGTGGCTTTGTATGATTCGGTTACAAAGTCGCTACATCGCTAAAGCTCGCCGCACAGGCAATGAACCACTGCCGAGAACGGTTTGCGCTGCTCGGTCAGTTCGGACAGGAACGCCATGTCCTTGGCCACCCTGGTCACGGGCCCGGCGGGAATCGCCGCATCGATCAATCCCAGCTTGACCTGGATCGTCATCGCCTGCGCCGCCGACGCGCCCGCCATCTGCAGGAAGCGCTCGACGCGCGTCACCGGACGCTCGACATAGACCACACGGTAATCCTTGCCCAGCTTGGCGCGCCCGGCGGCCGAGGCCAGCGCGTCGTTGTAGCTGCCCAGGCGGTCGACCAGGTTGCGTTCCTTGGCCTGAACCCCGGTCCAGACCCGGCCCTGGCCCACTTCGTCGATCTTGGCCGGGGTGGTCTTGCGCGCCGCGGCCGCCTTGGTGGTGAACTCGCTGTAGACGTTATTGACGCTGCTTTGCAGCAGCTGGCCGAAGCGCGGGTCCAGTGGGCGCAGCGGATTGTAGGCGTCGGCCAGCCAGGTGGTGGTCACGCCTTCGGTGCGGATGCCGAGCTTGTCGGCCACTTTTTCGGCGGTTGGCAGCAGCGCGAACACGCCGATCGAGCCGGTGATGGTGGCCGGGTCGGCGATGATTTCATCGGACGACATCGCGATCCAGTAGCCGCCCGACGCCGCCACGCTGCCCATCGACACCACCACCGGCTTGCCGGCGGCGCGCGTGAGTTCGAGTTCGCGGCGAATCAGTTCCGAGCCATAGGCGCTGCCGCCGGGCGAATCGATGCGCAGCACCAGGGCCTTGATCGACTCGTCCTCGCGCGCCTGGCGAATCAGTTCCGAGGTGCTGCGCCCGCCGACCTGGCCGGGGCCGCCGTCGCCATCGGTGATGCCGCCCGAAGCGACGATCACGCCGACCGCGTCGCCGAACTGGCGCTGCGGATGGCGCGACAGGTAGTCATGAAAACCGATCTGGCGGAACGATTTGATGTCGTCATCGTACACACCGCGTTTGGTCATCAGGGTGCGCAGCCCATCGCGCGTCATTACGCCGTCGATCAGTTTCGCCTCCAGCGCCACCTTGGCGGCGTTGCCGCCGGCCGCTTCCATGCGCTGCGGCAGGTTGTCGATCATCGAACCCAGCGCGCCGTCGGGCAGCTTGCGGTTCTTTTCCACCAGGCCGGTGTAGCCGGACCAGAGGGCGTTGTAGAGGAAGGTGTCGGCTTCGCGCGCGGCGTCCGACGGGCCGTTGGCGATGTACGGTTCGGCCGCGCTTTTGAAGGTGCCGACCTTGATCAGGTTGACCGTGACGCCGACCTTGTCGAGCGCCTCGCGATAGTAATTGCGACGCCCGCCGAAGCCTTCGATCAGTACGGAGCCCATCGGGTGCACATACACTTCGCTGGCATGCGAGGCGACCAGGTAGCGCTTCTGGTCGTAGTTGCCGGCCCACGCCACCACCTTCTTGCCCGAGGCTTTGACGCGCCCGATGGCGGCGCCGAATTCGCGCAGCATGGCCAGGCCGCCGCCGTTCATTTCGTCGAGGATCACGACCACGCCGGTGATCTTGGGGTCCTTGGCGGCGGTGTCGAGCACCGTGATCACGTCGCGCAGGCGCACCGTGCGTTTGCTATCGCCGCCGAAGTTATCCAGCACCGTGTCGCGCAGCGTGGTCTCGTACTGCTCGACCAGGTCGCCGCGCACGTCGAGCACCAGCGCGGTTTTATCGGCCACCGGCTTGACGCCGCCGCTGAAGAACGCCGCCACCAGTATCACTACCAGCAGCAGGAAGATCAGGTTGAAGAACGTGCGGCGGGTGACGTCGAGCGCCTTCCACAACCAGACGATTGCACGCCGCAGGGCACTCAAAGGCTTGAAGGCCATCGAAACTCCATCAGAAGGTTGACCACATTAATGAGGCTGGCCGGCGCCGGCCGGCATGCGCCGCGAAATCGCCAGCAAACCGAGATACACCAGCAAGCCATTAACCATAAGCAATTCCAGCCCGAGCCGGTAACGACCAAGTAGATATGACTGATTGTACTCAAGGATCGCACACAACAGCGGCGCGCCGATCGTTACATACGGCACCAGCGCGTCGCGCGGCATGCGAGTGGTGATCATGCCGAATGCATACAGGCCGAGTAACGGACCGTAGGTGTAGGCGGCCAGCTTCAGGATCACCCCGATCATGCTCGGATTGTCGGCCGCCTTGAAGCCCAGCACCAGCAGCAAGAACAGGAAGGCGAACGCCATGTGCACACGCCGGCGCAGGCGTTCTGCATCGTGCTGGCCCAAGCCGCTCCTGCGCTTGATGCCGAGGATGTCGATGCAGAACGACGCGGTCAGCGCCGTAATCGCCCCGTCGGCGCTGGGAAACAGGGCCGAGATCAGCGCGATCAGGAACACGATCTGCAGCGCCGCCGGCATGTGGCCCATCACCACCGCCGGGAAGATCTTGTCGCCGCTGGCGGTGACGCCGACCGTCGGCGCGTACAGGTACAGCAACCCGCCCAGGAACAGGAACGCCAGCAGCACCACGGTGAGCACCGCGGTCAGGGTTAACAGGTTCTTTTGCGAATCGCGCAGGGTCTTGACCGAGATGGTCTTCTGCATCATCTCCTGGTCCAACCCGGTCATGGCGATGGTGATGAAGGCGCCGGCCAGTATCTGCTTGAGGAAGAAGTTCGGGCTGTCGACATCAAAATCGAACACGTCGGCAAGGCCTTGCGACTGCATCCGGTCGAGACTTTGCGGCAGCGACAGGTTCAGTTCGCCGAGCAAGAACCAGGCGCAGGCGAACAGGCCGAACAGCATGCAGCCCGTTTGCAGGGTGTCGGTCCAGACGATGGTCTTGACCCCGCCCTGGTAGGTGTACATCAGGATCATGCCAAGCACCACCAGCGTCGTGATCCAGAACGGCACGCCCAGGCTGTCGAGGATGATCGCCTGCAGGATGTTCACCACCAGGTACAGGCGCGCGGTGGCGCCCAGCAGGCGCGAGATGATGAAAAAGCCCGCCCCGCTCTGGTAGGCGCGCCGGCCCAGGCGCAGGTCGAGGTAGTGGTAGATCGAAGTCAGTTGCAGCCGGTAGTACAGGGGCAGCAGCAGCCACACCACGGCCAGGTAGCCGATCACGTAGCCGATCATGATCTGGGCGTAGCCGAAGCCGCCGGCGCCGACCGCACCCGGCACGCTCACGAAGGTGACGCCCGAGAGCGTGGTGCCGACCATGCCGAAGGCGACCAGCATCCAGTTACTGCTCTTGTTACCGATGAAGAAGCTGTCGTTGTCGGCGCCGCGCGACGTGACGTGGGCGACGCCGAGCAGCAGCAGGAAGTAGGCGATCAGGATGCAGAACAGGAGAAGCGGGGACATGGTGGTGCGGTGCTTGAAGAGATGATCGATGATTTATATCGTTAGCCCCAAAACGTCATCCCCGCGCAGGCGGGGACCCAAGTTGCCCGTATGTCGAAACGCAGGCAATACTTGGGTCCCCGCCTGCGCGGGGATGACGGGGGGGGTTCTGGGGCCCGGTGCTGCGCCCTGGCGCCGCCGGCCGTTAGCCGTTCTCGCTGCCCGCCTTCGGCTTGGCCGGACGGCGGCTGCGTGGGGCGGCCTTGCGCGCCGGCGCCTTGTGCGATGGGCGCGATGACGACTTCTTGCGCGGCGTGGCCGACTCGTCGCCATCCGCTTCGGTCGCCGTAGTCTCGGCCTGCGCTTCGACCACAGGCGCTTCGACCACAGGCGCCTCGACCACTTCAGCCACGTTCGACGCAGCCACGACGTCTTGCGCCGCCGGTGCAGCAGCCGCCTTCTTGGCCGCCGGCTTGCGTGGTGCGCGACGCCGTTCCTTGGCTGGCGCCGGTGCTTCTTCAGCAACCGGGGCGTCTTGCGTCTGCTCGATCGCTTCCGGCTCGGCCACGGCCGGCGTTGCGACCGCCGCTGCCGCTTCGGCGATGTCCGCCACCGGCTCGAACACCGGCTCCTGCGGCACCGGTTCGAGCAGCGCAGGAATCGCCCCGCCAGCCTGCGCGTCGCCACGACCGCCCTGCTTGCGACCGCGGCCACCACGGCCACGACGGCCTTCCTTGGCCGGTTCTTCGAGCGCGCCTTCGACCGGCGCGGCGGCGTCGATCATGTCCTGCACCACGGCGTCCGGCGCCTGGGTCACGTCGGCTGCTGGGCTGTCGCTTGACGGCACGGCGGCCGGCGCATTCGCGCTGCGGTACACATAGGTGCCCGACTTTTCATCGCGCCCGAACTCGAACAGGCCGCGCGTCTGCGCTTCTTCGAGCAGGTTGCCGAAGGTGCGGAAGCCGTAATAGGTTTCCGAAAATTCCGGACGGCGGCGCTTGAGCGTGTCCTTGAGCAGCGACGCCCAGATCTTGCCGGTGTCGCCGCGTTCCGAGACCAGGTCGTCGAAGGTCTCGACCACCATCTCGAGCGCCTGCACCTTGCGCGCCTCGAGTTCTTCCTTGCGCTTGTCGTCGCTGGCGCTGCCGCGCTTGGCCGCCTGCGGCTGGCTCTTGCGTTCGTCGCGCTTGGCGGCGGTGCGGCGCTGTTCGCGCACCAGGTCATCGTAAAAAATGAATTCGTCGCAATTGGCGACCAGGAGGTCCGAGGTCGACTGCTTGACGCCGACGCCGATCACCTGCTTGGCGTTCTCGCGCAGCTTCGAGACCAGCGGTGAGAAGTCGGAGTCGCCGCTGATGATCACGAAGGTGTTGACGTGCGACTTGGTGTAGCACAGGTCGAGCGCGTCGACCACCAGGCGGATGTCGGCCGAATTCTTGCCCGACTGGCGCACGTGCGGGATTTCGATCAGCTCGAAGTTCGCCTCGTGCATGGCGGCCTTGAAGCCCTTGTAGCGATCCCAGTCGCAATACGACTTCTTGACCACGATGCTGCCCTTGAGCAGCAAGCGCTCGAGCACCGGGCGGATGTCGAATTTCTCGTAGTTGGCGTCGCGAACGCCGAGGGCGACGTTTTCGAAGTCGCAGAACACCGCCATGCTGATGTTGTCGGAAGATGAGGCCATGAGTTGTTGTTTTCTGTATTGATAAGACAAGCTGACGCCGATTATACGCAACCAGCCCGGATTGCCTATACCTGGCTGGTGTCGGTGACTGGAGCGGCTGCACACCACGAGGTTTATGCCCTGCGCTGGTCAGCAGTTTTCCGCACGATTTTTGAACTATATAATTGCTCGTAATTGCTCGTAATTGCTCGTAATTGCTCGTTTTAACATGACCCGGTTCTGTCCTATAATGCGCCATACTTAACCGGCAGCCGAAACGATGCTCCCCCCTGACCTTTTCGAGTCCGCTTTCAACAGCTCGCCCTTCGGCCATTACCTGTTGTCGCCCACGCCCGAGGCAGTGATCCTGGCGGTCAACGACGCGTTTTTGAAGGCGTCCAACCGCACGCGCGAGGAACTGGTCGGCATCAGCCTGTTCACGGCCTTCCCGGGCAACCCGGACGACCCGCTCGACACCGGCGAAGCGCGCCTGCGCGCCTCGTTCGCCAAGGTCCTGGCGAGCGGCCTGCCCGACACCCTGCCCGCGGTGCGCTATCCGATTCCGGTGATCCTGCCGAACGGCCAAGCGGGTTTCGAAGAACGCTTCTGGACCGCGGTCAGCACGCCGCTGTTCGGCCCGGACGGCGCCATCGTCTGCATCTCGCACAGCAACACCGACGTCACCGAACAGGTGCGCTCCGAGGCCGCGCTGCGCGAAAGCGAGCGGCGCTACCGGGCGCTGACCAATGCCACGGCCGAAGTCATCTACCGCGTCAGTCCCGACTGGAGCGAGATGCGCCAGCTCGAAGGACGCGGCTTCCTGAAAGATGCGGCGCAGCCCTACGCGTTGTGGCTCGACGACTACGTCCCCTACGAAGACCAGCAACAGGTGCACCGCGAAATCGCGCGCGCGCTCAGCGACAACTCGATCTTCGAGCTCGAGCACCGGGTGCGGCGCGCCGACGGCAGCGCCGGCTGGACGCTGTCGCGCGCGGTGCCGATGTTCGACGCGGCCGGCGCACTGGTCGAGTGGATCGGCGCCGCCAGCGACATCACCAAGCGCAAGGCGGCCGAGGAGCGGCTGCGCGAAGCCGACCGCCGCAAGGATGAATTCCTGGCCATGCTGGCGCACGAGCTGCGCAACCCGCTGGCGCCGATCGGCGCCGCGGCCGAGCTCCTGCAGCGCATCAAGCCCGATGAAGCGATGCTCAAGCGCACCAGCCAGATCATCGGGCGCCAGGTCGGTCACATGACCGAACTGATCGACGACCTGCTGGACGTCTCGCGCGTCACGCGCGGGCTGGTACAACTCGATAATGCGCCGCTCGAGGTCGACGGCGTCATGCACGAAGCGGTGGAGCAAGTCATGCCGCTGGTGCAGGCGCGCCGGCATGCCTTGACGCTCGACCTGGCGCCGGCCGGCACCCGGGTGCTGGGCGACCGCAAGCGCCTGGTGCAGGTGCTGGCCAACCTGCTGGGCAACGCCGCCAAGTACACGCCGGAAGGCGGCCGGCTGGCGCTCAACGCCAGTGTGCACCCCGGCGCGCACGGCCACGATTTGTGTATCGAGGTGCTCGACAATGGCATCGGCATGGCGCCCGACCTGGCGGCGCGCGCCTTCGAATTGTTTGCGCAGGCCGAGCGCTCGTCCGACCGTTCGTCGGGCGGCCTGGGGCTGGGCCTGGCGCTGGTGCGCAGCCTGGTCGAACTGCATGGCGGCAGCGTGTCGTGTGAAAGCGCCGGCGTCGGCCACGGCAGCCGTTTCTCGGTGTGCCTGCCGCTGCTGGCCCAGCTTGATGTGGTCCCGTCCCCGGCCGATAGCGACGCCGCCGTGCCGCTCGACGCCGCGCTGCTGCGCGTGATGGTGGTGGACGACAATGTCGACGCCGCCGTCACGCTCGGCATGCTGCTCGAAGCCCACGGCCACCAGGTGCTGATCGAACACGACGCCCACGACGCGCTGGCGCGCGCACAGGCGAACGCGCCCCAGGCCTGCCTGCTCGACATCGGCCTGCCCGACATGGACGGCCTGGAACTGGCACGGCGCCTGCGCGCGCGGCCCGAAACCGCCAATGCGCTGCTGGTGGCGGTGACCGGCTATGGCCAGGACAGCGACCGCGCACAGGCGCTGGCGGCCGGCTTCGACCATCACCTGGTCAAGCCGATCGATACCGGGCACCTGTTCGTGCTCCTCGGCCAGGCAGCACCGCAGGTCGCCTGACCGGCTATTGCCCTGTCACCCGCCGTTCATCGCCCACCTGCGGCGCCGCGCCCTGCTTGCGCGGCGTCGGCGAAGCGCGCCAGGTCGCGGTTGAAGCGCTGCGACTCTTCGAGAAAGGGCGCGTGTCCCGATTCGGCGTACAGGATGCTGGTCGCGCGTGGGTTGAGCTGACGCGCACGCGCGATCGCCGGCCCGGCCTTGACCAGTGCATCGCGTCCGCCGTACAGCAGCAACAGCGGCGCTTTCATCCGCGCCAACCCTGCGCCCGCCGCGACCTCCATTTTGAAGACGGCGCGCGTCATGTCCCAGGACGCCAGGGCGGCGTTGGCCAGCAGGCGCTCGAACGTGGCCCGGCCTGGCGGCGTATGGAAGCACAGGGCCAGGAATGCGCGCCGGGCATCGAGCCGGGTGCGCAGCTCAGGCGCATTCAGGTCGCGGTACACCGCAGGATGGGCGGTAATCTGCTGCGGGTTGCCCATCTCGATGACGCCATCGACGTACAGTGCGCCGGCGATGGCGTCGTCGCCATACGCGGCCAGGTAATTGGTGATCACGGCCGCGCCCAGCGACCAGCCCACCAGCACCGGCTTGACGGAAGCCGCCGATTGACCCGCGCCGCGTGTGGCCGCGATCACCGCCGCCAGGTCGTCGGCCCAGCGCCGCGCCTCGCTGTAGGCGGCGCTACCTTGCGGCTTGCCGGACAGGCCATGGCCGCGCAAGTCAAAGCTGATCAGGCGGTAGCGCTGCAGCGCCGGGTCGGCGCGCTGCGCATCCCAGTTCAGGTGGCTGCCCAGGAGGCCGTGGATCAGGATCAATGGCGGGCCATTGGGGTCGCCCGACTCCTGCAGCGCCAGCTGCACGCCGTCGGGGGCGGCGACTTGATGATGCCTGGTCGCGGCCTGCAGCCAGGAACACGCCACCAGCAGCAACGCGGCAAGAAAAAAGGACAGGGTCGCGTGGCGAGGCCCACGCGGCAAGATCAGGTTCATGGTTCACTCCGAAATAAAGGAAGTGCTATCCTGAAGCCTGACATTAGTGTGAGAGTCAAGCCAATGAACAAGTCCATCGCATTGGACCACGCAGCGCTGCCGGTCGGCGAACTGGCGCACCGCACCGGGGCCAGCGTGCGCTCGCTCCGGCACTACGACGCGCACGGCCTGCTGCCCTCGACCCGCGCCGCCAACGGCTACCGCGTGTTCGCACCGGACGCCGTGACGCGCGTGCGCCAGATCCAGCGCCTGATCGCGGCCGGCTTCAACCTGGCCGAGATCCGCGCCTTCCCGAACTGCATGCTGGCGGTCGAAGGCGCCGCCATGTGCCCCGAGACAGCGCCGGCCCAGCACCGCTTGCTGGCCGCGATCGAATCCGAAATGGCCGGCCTGGAACAACGGCGCGCCCGCCTGCGCGCGCTGCTGGCCGGCGCGCCGCCTGCGCAGCCGGACTGACACGCGCGCCATTTTCGCGCACGGCCGCCAGCGGCGATAATGCGCTTCCTTTTTTAAAGCTACACCATGACCATTACCACCAAAGCCCATTACATCCAGTTGCGCCCGCACGGCGAACTGCCCGAGCTCACGCAGCTGGAACCGTTCATGGCGATCGCCGTGATCGACGACGACAGCGACGAAATGTGGCGCTGGGACGTGGCGCGCCACCTGGTCACGTCCGGCTGCCGCTTCCTGCTGGCCTGGGGCAAGGAGTGCGAAAGCTGGCGCGACGCGTTCGACGACGCTGCCGACGAAGCCTTCGACTACGACGACGTCGCGCCCGAGCAGAGCGTGATGGCGACCGCGCACGATGACGAAGACCTGGACGAAGTGTTCTGGTTCGCGCGCCACCGCGCCAGCCACCCGGCCCTGCGCTTTTCGGACGTGGTGATCCTGCACGTGGCCGCGCGTGGCCGGCCCGACGAACTGCTGGAGCAGTTCGCGGACGCTTGACGCGGCCAGTCAGCGTCAGAGCCGCGCCAGCGTTTCCGGATCCGGCTCGCCGTCGAAGTACTTGTCGATGCAGGCCTGGAACACGGCCTCGTCCGGCGCCGTGTCGGCAAACAGCGTCATCGACGAGCGGAACTTCATGTCGTCGGGCGCACCAAAAATGGCATTCGCATCGGATTCATCGAGTGCCGCGACAATGCCGGCGCACTCGCGCAGGCGCGCGCCCAGTACCGGATGCGCCAGGTAGTCGGCCGCTTCGTCGTCGTTGGCGATGGCGTAGCGCTGCGCCATCTCACTTCGGCCGAGACCGGCAATCTGCGGAAAGATGAACCACATCCAGTGGCTTTGCTTGCGGCCGGCGCGCAGCTCGTTCACTACATTGGCATACACCGGCGCTTGCGCCTGCACGAAGCGCTCGAGATCGTAATTGCTGTCCATAGCCCCTCCCTTGTGTCATGGGAATGCTACAACGTCGCCGTTGTTTGCTAAAGTCCCGCACGATGAATACCGACCACCTGCAACTGTTACTGACCCGCGAAATGCCGTACGGGAAATATAAAGGCCGCAAGATCGCCGATTTGCCGGGCCATTACCTGGGCTGGTTCGCGCGTGAAGGTTTTCCGCGCGGCGAGCTGGGGCAATTATTGGCCCTGATGTACGAACTCGACCATAACGACCTGCGCAGCCTGCTCGATCCGCTGCGCCGCGGCTGAACCTGCCTGGTCACCCCTCCGCACAGACCAAAAGTTGATGCTATCTAGCAATAAAGTATGTCATTGCGGGTTGTCATCCTGAGGCCGGTCATCGGTATAATCTTGTGACCTCATTACAGATCCATCATGCATAACGATTCCGCTCCCGCACCGCTGGTGCTGGTCGTCGAAGACGACGACCAGATCGCCCAGGTTTTGCGCTTCATGCTCGAACGCCAGGGCTACCGCGTCACGCACCTGGCCGACGGCCGTGCGGCGAGCGACTACATCGCCGGCGCCGGCAGTGCCGCCATTGCCCTGCCCGACCTGGTGCTGCTGGACGTCATGCTGCCCTACATCGACGGCTTCGAGCTGGTGGCGCAGGCGCGCGCGCGCGCCGAATGGGCCGGCGTGCCGATCCTGATGCTGACCGCCAAGAACACCGAGCGCGACACCGTGCGCGCGCTCGACGCCGGCGCCAACGATTTCGTCATCAAGCCATTCCAGCCGAACGAACTGCTGGCGCGGGTGCGGCGCTTCCTCAAGCTCGGCGCCTGACGCGCCGACGGCATCGGCGACGTGCCCGCCCGGTCGACCGGCACCTTCGTCACCATCGCGCGCTGGCGGCCGCTGCTCAACGCCATCATCGTCGGCGAGCAACCCGCCTTGCCGGCATTGCCGGCGCACGAACGGATCCACTTTTTGCGCCTGAGGGTGCACCTGCAAGGCTCGCGTCGATATCCGGGCGCGCAGATTTACGCGCTGGCAGGCAGCCGCACCGTCGACGGCTCGGCGACCACCTTCAACCGCCACTAGGCGGCGATGCTGCGCCTGCTGCCGCAGCTGGAAAAGGTGTTCGGCGCGTGGAACAGTTTTGACGGGATGGCGTTGCACGAATTTCGCTGAGCGCTCAGCCCCATCACGCCAACGGCAGCTCCACCGTAAACCGCGTGCCCAGCCCCGCATGCGTTTCGAACCCGATCGTCCCGCCATGCTCTTCGACGATCGTCTTGCTGATGTTCAGCCCCAACCCCGAGCCGCCGCGCTGGCGCGAGTCGGCGGCATCAGCCTGGGCGAAGCGCTCGAACACGCGCGGCTGGAAGGCCGGCGCGATGCCCGGTCCTTCGTCGGTCACGCTCAAACGCGCCCAGCCCGGACGCTGCGCCAGTCCGATCGTCACCGCCCTGCCAGGCGGCGTGAACTTGACCGCGTTCGACACCAGGTTACTGAGCACCTGCACCATGCGGTCCGGATCGACCTCGGCCTTTACCCGGTCCGACCCGGGAGGCAGGTCGAGCTCGATCTTCACGCCGGCCAGGCTGGCCTGGCCGCTCATCGCCTCGGCCACATGGCGCAGCAGCGGCGCCATGTGCTCGGGCGTGCACCGATACTTCATCAGGCCCGACTCCATCTTCTGGATGTCGAGCAGGTCGTTCACCATCCGCATCAAGCGCTCGCAGCTCTGGCTGGCGATGCTGATCAGGGCTGTCACGTCGGCCGGCAACTTGCCCGTCATGCCCTGGTCCAGCATCGACAGCGACGCGTGGATCGAGGTCAAGGGCGTGCGCAGCTCGTGCGAGACGGTGGACACGAACTCGGTCTTCATGCGATCGACCTTCTTGCGCTCGGAAATATCGTGCAGGAAGATGCTGAAGAAGGCGTCACTGCCGGTACCGGCCAGCGCCACCGTAGTCTCGGCCGTGAACTCGGCGCCCTGGCGGTTGATTACGGTGCGCTCCAGGCGGCGCCGTACCTGGGCGTCGGATTCGAGCTGGCGCAACGAATGCAGCGCCTTGGCGATGCTGGGGCGGTAGCGCTCGGGCAGGATCATCTCGGCCATCGGCCAGCCCACCACTTCATGGCGTGCCCAGCCGAACATGCGCTCGGCCGCCGGGTTCCAGTCGATGATCAAGCCGCGCTGGTCGACCGCGATAAAGGCGTCCTGCGCCGCCTCGACGATGGCGGCGATGCGATGCTCGCTGGCGCGCACCGACGACAGCGCACGTTCCAGTTCCACCGTGCGCTGCTCGACGCGCTCCTCGAGCGTGTCGTTCAGCGACTGCAGTTCGATACGCCGCTGGTGCAGCCCCGCCACCAGCGCGTTGAGCGCACCGGAGAGTTTGCGCACCTCGGTGTAGCCACGCCCGCCCGGCGCCAGTTCGGTGCTGTCGCCGCGGCGCAGACCGTCGGCCGACGCCGCCAGTGATTCGAGCGGACGGGTAATGCGGCGCGCCACCAGCACGCCGGCCAGCGAGAACAGCAACGCCAGGGCCAGGCCGCTCCACAGCGCGCGCCGGCGCAGCTCACGCACCGGCGCGAACGCATCGTGCACGTCCTGGCGCACCAGCACGTACCAACCCAGGCCCGGATAGTCGCCGCGCCCGCGCGTGGCGCCGTAGCCGACCAGGTAGTCGCGTCCGTCCGGCCAGCGCTCGACCGCGTAACCGGTGCGGCCCTGGCGCGCTTCGCGCAGGCTGGCCTGGTCGATGGTGGTGTCCTGCAATCCGTCAGGGCCGAGCAGCACTACCCCTTCGGCGCTGACGATCAACGCCTGCACCTTGTTGCGGGTCTGCACCGGCGCGATGATCGAGCGTTCGACGTCGCGCGCCCACTGCCACGACAGGTGGGTGCCGAGCACGCCGGCCGGCTTGCCGTCGGCGCCCAGGTACGGGAAGGCGACGTCGACGAATCGGCGCGGTTCGCCCTCCTGCACAGGCAGCAGCTTGGCCAGCAGCACCGCCTCGTGCACGTCGCCCACGAAATTGCCCTTGAGCGCGTTGCTGAACCACGGCCGCTTGGCCACGTTCTTGCCTTCCAACATGCCGCGTGCCTCGACCAGCACGTTGCCGTCGAGCTGCGCCATGCCGATCCATTCGTAATAACCGTAGGTGGCCTGCATGTCGTTCAGGATAGCGCGCCGCTGTGCCTGGCTGGCGTTTGGTGCGATCAGGTCGCTGCGACGCGCCATCAGCCGCACTTCGCGGTAGCGCTCGTACATGCCGCTGTCGAGCTTGTCGGCCGTCTGGTTCGCCATCTCGCCCAATGTATAGCCGATGCTGCTTTTGACCTGATCGGTGGCGGCGCTTTCGACCACCTGCACCAGCAGCAAGGTCAGCACGACTGTCAACGTGGAGAACGCGAGCGCCAGCCAGGCGCCCAGCCCGCGCGGAGTGAAACGGTGGAGGAAATCGCGCGAATACGGCATGTTTAATGCAGAAAATGTGAATATCGCAGAATATCACAGCGCCTTTGATGAGAAGTGGGAAACTCTCTGCATATATACGGCAAGCATGCATAACCGCGTGACAATGTCGCGACATACTGTTTAGAACGACAAGCCGATGCCGACCAACTGGACCGATCGGCTGCTGCGAAATCAGGCATTTCCCACGGCCATGCTCGATTTCCGGTAAACTTGTCGGTCTAACGTTGCACCGCACGCACACAGCACCCGATTGGACACACCGTCATGCAAGCCACCGCCATCCCTGCCGCCAGCGCCGCTCTCCTCGAATACGCCACTTCGTGCGCGCTGCCCACGCCCTGGGCCCAGTTCACCCTGCACGCCTGGGTCGAGCCGGCCACCGGCAAGGAACACCTGGCGATGGCCCTGGGCGACTTGTCGGATGGCGCGCCGGTGCTGGCGCGCGTGCACTCCGAATGCCTGACCGGCGACGTCATGTTCTCGCAGCGCTGCGACTGCGGCGCCCAGCTCGAAGGCGCGCTGCAGCGCATCGCCGAGGAAGGCCGCGGCATCTTGCTATATCTGCGCCAGGAGGGCCGCGGCATCGGCCTGGTCAACAAGATCCGCGCCTACCGCCTGCAGGAAGCCGGCGCCGACACGGTCGAGGCCAACCTGCAGCTGGGCTTTCATGCCGACGCCCGCAACTACGAGCTGTGCCGGCCGATGCTGGAGCAGTTCGGCATCAAGGCGGTGCGCCTGATGACGAACAATCCGCGCAAGATCGACGCCTTGCGCCGCCTCGGCATCGTGGTGAGCGAGCGGGTGCCGCTGCTGGTCAACCGCAACGCCTACAACGACAGCTACCTGAACACCAAGCAGGCCAAGCTGGGCCACATGATGGCGCCGCTGCCGACGCTGGAGCAGGACGAGAAGGCGGTCGTCAAGCAGGATTGAGCGCGTCTCGAACAGCGCTTTACCTGCTCCTGTAGCACTGGCTCGAGTGCCAAGCCAGGCGCTCGTCCGCTAGCGGCCTCAAATGTTCATTCGTGTCACAATCATGCACCCTGAATGAAAGGATGTTTCATGAGTGACAAAGCAAATACAGCGATTGCCGAACTGGCATTCGACCTTGGCAAGGTAACCCGTCGTGCGATCGATAATGCCAACGGCACGATCGACCCGGTCGAGCTGGCACGGATGGCAAATGACTTGCTCGAAGCGGGGCATGAAAAGGTTGCCGGCGATGTGCTGATGGTGTTCGTTGCCGGCTTCGAGGAGGGTGATCCTCCCGAACGACGTTCCGATCCAGACAATCGCTAACGCGCGCACCGCTGCTTGAACCGGTGGCAAGATAGCATCTTCGATTCCCCTATGAAGATTGCATGAAACGGGCCGTTATCGCACTGTTGCTGTCTTGCTTGGCCGCCGGCGCCGCCCCCCAGGCATCGGCGCCCTCGACCGGTGCGCGCCCGGCGTCCGCGCATGCGGGCAACGCCGGCAACAACGCCAATACCGCCCGCCCTGCCGTCTCGCCGCCGCCGCAGATGCCGGCCGAGACCCCGCCTGCCGCCACCCCGACCTCGCCCATCGCCGGCGAAGTCGAAACCCAGGACGCGCTGCCGCAGCCATCGTCGGCAGCCCAGGACCTGTACGAATCGGCGCGCGGCGACCTGTTGCAGATCCGCATGCTGCTCAAGAACGGCCGTACCCAATCGACTGTCGGCTCGGGCTTTTTGGTCGGCACCAGCAACCTGGCCCTGACCAACTACCACGTGGTGTCGCAGATGGCGCTCGACCCGGACGTCTACACGGCCGAGTACATTGATACCGACGGCAACACCGGCCCGGTCGAACTGATGGCGGTCGACGTGCTGCACGACCTGGCCGTGGTGCGCGTCAACCGCAACGGCAGCGGCTTCTTCAAGGTGCCGGAACAAGCAGTGAAATTGCGCCAGGGCCAGCCGCTGTATTCGCTCGGCAATCCGCTCGACCTCGGCTTTGCCATTTCGGAGGGCGCGTATAACGGCGTGCTCACGCGCAGCTTCTACGACCGCCTGATCTTCGGCGGCCCGATCAATTCCGGCATGAGCGGCGGCCCCAGCGTGACGGCCAGCGGCACCGTGGCCGGCATCAACGTGGCGCGCCGGCGCGACGGCGAATCGGTCAGCTTCCTGGTGCCCGTCGCGTATGCCCAGGAATTGCTGCGCAAGGTCGCCGCGCAAGCGGCCCCGCCCGAGGATTTCAATCCGCTGATCGGCCAGCAGCTGCTGGCGCACCAGGGCGGCATGGTCGACAAGCTGCTGGAAGAACCCCTCAGCCTGAAGGGCATGGGGCCGTACCTGGTGCCGGTGCGCGAGTCGGGCCAGGTGCGCTGCTGGGGCCGTTCGAGCGTCAAGCGCGGCGCCGCCTTCAATACCGACGCCATGAGCTGCGTGATGCAGTCGGCGGTGTTCGTTTCCGACTCGCAGCAGACCGGCAACGTCGCCATGACCCACCAGTACATCCGTTCCGGCAGCATGGAACCGCTGCGCTTCGCCGCCCTGGCCGGCGACCTGTTCAAGGTCGACAACCTGGGCATCGGCGACGCACGCCTGACCAAGCCGTTCTGCACCGAGCGCTTCGTGCACACCCGCACCCTGCCGCTGCGCGCCGTGACCTGCGTGCGCGCCTACCGCAACTTCGAAGGGCTGTATAACTTCACGCTGCTCACGGCCAGCACCGACGCTTCGCAGGCCAGCCTGCAAAGCCGGCTCGACGTCTCCGGCGTCTCGTACGAAAACGGGCTGCGCGTGACGCGCGCCTTCCTCGGCGCCTTCGGTCGCAGCGGGCGCCGCTAAATGGGTGAGCAGATGAGCGCGCGCACCGACAATCCCGCGGCCCCGACGACCGAGGCACGATCGGCCCCGCCGCAGGGCGCACCGACGGTCGGCCCGTGGACCATCGAAACCCTGGCGCGCAACGGCGAAGTGCTGCAGCGCCAGCGCGTGGCCACGCTGCCGATCCGCATGGGCCGCGCCTACGACAACGACTTCATCGTCGACGACGACTACGCCGCGCCGCACCACGCGCTGGTCGACACCGGCCCGGATGGCAAGCTGCTGCTGCGCGACCTCGGCACGCGCAACGGCATCGTGCACAAGAAGCGGCGCGTGAAAGAACTGGCGATGGGCGGCGACACCGTGGTGCGCATGGGCCATACCACGCTGCGCATCCGCCCTGCCTCGCACCCGGTGCCGCCCGAGCTGCGCGACCGCACCATGCACGGCTGGGAAGGCATGGTGCCGGGCCTGGCCGGCATCGTGCTGACGATCCTGAGCGCCCTGCTGGCGGCCTGGCTGACGGACCGCAACAACATCGACCTGCAGCGCTACGTGCAATGGCCGGCCGCCGCCATCGGCGTCGGGCTGGTGTGGAGCGGGCTGTGGTCGTTCGGCAACCGGCTGTTCGGGCGCCGCGCGCGCCTGGGGCGCCATTACTTCATCTTCGGCTGCGGGCTGGCAGTGCTGCTGGGCGTGCGCCTGCTGGCCAGCGTGATCGCGTATGCCTGGTCGCTCGAATGGGTAACCGGCTACGCCTCGCATGCGGCGGTGGTGACGGTGGCCGGCATGATCTACTTCCACCTGGCCACCGTCACCCCGCAACTGCGGCGCCGGCTGCGCATCGTGTGCGCGGTGCTGGCCGTAATCGCCTCGGTGCTGGTGCTGGCCGGGAACCAGCAGCGGCATGGGATCATGGCCGACGAGCTGTACATGCCGGTGCTGCTGCCGCCGGAACTGCGCGCAAGTCCCGATGCGCCGGTGGCGCAGTACATCAATCAGGTGGGGGCGATGAAGAAGGAGATCGATGCCGAGCGTGGCGGACAATAGTGAGGACGGTAGTGGCGTAGAGTGGCGCTACAATCGACGGCCCTCTCCAATCTTCTGCCCATTCCACGTGCACACAATTCCTATCCGCCTCCGGCCGCAGCAGGATCTACGCAGCGCGCTGCAAGCCCTGCTGGCAGAGTGGCAGCTTGACGCCGCCTTCGTCCTGCAAGGCATCGGCAGCCTGAGCGTCGCCCGGATCCGCTTTGCCGGCATGAGCGAGGCGACCGAGCTGACAGGCGACCTGGAAATCCTGACGCTGGCCGGCTCGCTGTCGCCCGACGGCGCCCACCTCCACATCACGGTGTCCGACGCCGAGGGCCGCGTCATTGGCGGCCACGTGGCGCCGGGATGCATCGTGCGCACCACTGCCGAGATCCTGATCGCTGCCCTGCCTGATTACCGCTTCCGCCGCGCGCCGGATGTTGACTCAGGCTGGGACGAACTGGCGATCCACCCGGCGTGCTAGCGGCTGCCGCCGAGCGCAATCTGTCCATCCTGCGCCGCCAGCACCTCACGCACCGCCGCCGTTACCAATTCGGGCGACGTCAACGCCGTCTGGTGGCTAGAGGATGATGGCGCCCAGCGCCGGCGCGCTCAGGATCATGCCGGCGCGCGCCCAAAGGTATTTCGAGCCTGGGACGAACTTCCCACAGCGAGCGCCAGCCTTGCAACAAGACCGGATTGTCCAGCATCCGGCCAGTGTAGCGGGGGCTGGCGGCGCTGGCGGGTGCGAAGAGATGGGGCGTCATCCGACGCCCGCGTATCAAAGAAAGCCGTGGCGGCCGAGCGTTTCTTTCAACTCGCGCTTGAAGCCGGTGTAGTCGACTGCCTTCTGCACGTAGTCGAGCGCGCCCAGCGCAGCGGCACGCTCGCGGTCGGCCGCCAGGCCTGACCCGGACAGGACGATCACCGGGGCATGCGCGACCGCGTTGGTGCGCAGGCGTTCGAGCAGCTCGAAACCGTCGACGCGCGGCATCTTGATGTCGAGCAGGAGCAGGTCGATGCCGCCGGCCAGGATGGCCTGGTAGGCGTCTTCGCCGTCGCCGGCAGTGCTGATGCTGACGCTACCGGCACGCCAGCACTCCTCAAGCGCCAGCCGGGTCAGCATCAGGTCAAGGCCCAGGTCATCGACCAACAGGATGTTATTCATCGGCCCATCGTAACAGTATGCACAGCACGCGATCCGTTCGCCTGCGCACCCAGTCAGTCGATCTGGCTCAGCAGCACATTGACCGTCTCGGCCGCGATCGGCTTGGTAAAGTGATGGTCGATCCCCGCCTCGCGCGAGCGCGCCAGGTCTTCGTCCGAGCCCCAGCCGGTCACCGCGATGAGCGTCATGCCGGCCAGTTCCGGCATGGCGCGCAGGCCGCTGGCCAGTTCATAACCGGTCATGCCCGGCATGCCGATGTCGAGGAAGCCGATGTCGGGTTTGAATTCGCGCGCGATCAACAGCGCGTCGCGGCCGTTGGTGGCGGTGCGGATCTCGTGCGCGTTCAGTTGCAGCAGCAGCGACAGGCTTTCGGCGGCGTCGGTGTTGTCGTCCACCACCAGGATGCGGAAGGAGCGGCGCTGCGAGATGCGCCGCTCCGGCAGCGCCGGCTCGTCGATCCCGGCTTCCTGCTGCACGCCCAGCGGCAGGCGCACGGTGAAGGTGCTGCCCTGGTTGACGCCGGCGCTGTGCGCGCTCACGCGTCCGCCGTGCAGCATCACCAGCTGGCGCACCAGCGACAGGCCGATGCCGAGGCCGCCCTGGGCCAGGCCCAGATTGCGGCCGACCTGGTTGAACATCTCGAAGATCGATTGCTGGTGTTCCGGCGGGATGCCGACCCCGCTGTCGCTGATCGAGACCAGCGCTTCGTGCCCTTCCTTGCGCACCGAAAGCGCGATGCGCCCGCCCGGCGGCGTGTACTTGGCGGCGTTGGTGAGCAGGTTGTTGATCGCCTGGCCGATGCGGGTCGGGTCGATGTCGAGCAGCAGCGCTTCATTCCACATCTCGACCTCGAGCGTGTGGCGCGCGCCCTGGATGATCGGGGTGCTGGTCTCGACCGCGCTGGCCACCACCCGGTTCAGGTCGACCAGCTGCTTGCGGATCTCGATCTTGCCGCTGGTGACGCGCGCGACGTCGAGCAGGTCGTCGATCAGGTGCGTCATCTGGCGTGTCTGGCGCTCCAGCATTTCGCGCACGCGTTCGATCGTTTCGGGACTGTCGGCGCGCAGGCGCATGATCTCCAGACCGGTGCGGATCGGCGCCATCGGATTACGCAGCTCGTGCGCCAGCACGGCCAGGAATTCGCTCTTGCGCCGGCTCGCCTCGGCGTCTTCCTCGGCCAGGCGGCGCAGGTTTTCCTCGACCTGGCGCCGTTCGGTGGTGTCGCGGAAGATCAGCGCCACCTGGTGCGCGCCCGGCGCGCCCAGCGGCGCGGCGTTGGTCTCGAACCAGCGGCCCAGCACCGGCGAATAGGCCTCGAACCGGTCCGACAGGCCGCTCACGGCGACGGCGCCGATGCGCGCGATCCAGGTGGACTCCAGCTCGGGCACCATCTCGAGCGCGGTGCGCCCGCGCGCGTCGGTCAGGCCGGACTGGCTCTCGAACATCGGGTTCAGTTCCAGGTAGCGGAAGTCACGCGGGCTGCCTTCGTCGTCGAACAGGATCTCGACGATGCAGAATCCCTCGTCGATGCGCTCGAACAGGTTACGGTACTTGTCCTCGGATTCGCGCAGCTTCGCTTCGGTGCGCTTGACGCGGTCGATGTCGGTCACCACCGACACCTGGCCGCTGACACGCCCCTCGGCATCGAAGATCGGCACCGCGCCGATATGGGTCCAGATCTCGACGCCGTCGTCAGCACGGTACAAGGCCTCGATGCCCGGCACCACGCGCTCGCCGCGCAGGGCGCGTGCGCCCGGAAAATCATGGCGCCCGAGCGCCCTGCCATCCGGATGCAGCGCAGTCCAGCGCATGTGGCGCGCGTCGTCGCGCGACGGAATCAGCGCGTTCGGCACGTAGCGCCGCATCGCCTGGTTCGACAGCACCAGCCTGCCCTCCAGGTCGGCCACGCCGACGCCGACCGGCAGGCTGTCGAACAGCGCCGCAAGGCGCGCTTCGCTGTCAAGCAGGGCCTGGTGCGAGCGCAGCGCGTCGAGCGCGGTCCAGGTGCGCTCGGCCACGTCCTGCAGCAGGCGCACGTCGATCTCTTGCCAATCGCGCGGCGCGGCCGATTGCACCGACAGCACGTTCACCAGCCGTCCCGCCTTGAGTAGCGGCAGCGCCAGCAGTGCGCCGACCCCGAGCCTGGCGTAGCTGGCGCTGTTGTTGGCGGTACGCTCGTCGCGCGCGACGTCGTACACCGTCACCACCTCGCCGGCGCGCAGGGCAGCGGCCAGCGCCGGGCCGAAGTCGTCCAGCCGGCCGAGGGTGCCGGCCACGCGCGCCACATCGCCCTGCACCCATTCGGCGCGCACCAGCAGGTCGGGGCCGGCGTTGTTCTCATCGACCTCGACGTACAGCACGCGCGCCGCATCCAGTTCGGCGCCGGTCATGGCGCTGGCCTCGGCGACGACGTCGTGCGAGGTGGTCACACCCCGCAGGCGCGCGCCCAGCGCCAGCTGGAATGCGCGCCAGCGGTTGTCGTTCACGCGCGCGGTGTTGTCGAAGCCACTATGGAAGAAGCCGGCAACGGTGCCGTCGGCCAGGCGCAGCGGCGCATACGAGACGCTGAACCAGAAGCGGCGCACGACGCCGGCGACGACATACTCGACCGGCTCGTCGACCACGTGCTGGGACGTGCCGGCCAGGGCGCCGGTGACGCGCGCGCCGACGCTGGGCCACAATTCCGGCCACACCGCGCTGAACGGCCGGCCGAGGGCGGCCGGATGGCGCGCGCCGAGCAGCCTGGCGTAGGCGTCGTTGTACAGGATCATGGCATCAGGACCCCACCCCACCAGCGCCGGATGCTGGGCGTCGAGCATGATGTCGAGCGCGGTGTGCAGCTCGCGCGGCCAGCTGTCCATCGGGCCGAGCACGCTCGACTCCCAGGGGTGGGTGCGCAGCAGCGCACGCATGCCGTCGCCGGGCAGGCAGGCGGAGGAGTCTTGGCCGTGATCGTTCATCGCCCCATTGTCGCACGAACCATCATTGACCATAGGCAATCTTGAACTCTGCGTGGCATGGGGACGTCATATGTTATATGCATCAAATAACCCAGTTCACATTCTCGATTGCACTTTGACAAGCCCGGCCCGATGCGCGACGATTGGGCTTCCAAAAACCCGCGCGCCACCGCCCATGCTACCCCGCCCCGCTTCCAGCAAGATCGCCGCCAGCCTGGCCTGGGTGCTGTTCTGGACCTTGATGGTGCTGGTCGCGGTGGAAGACTTCCGGCGCGACGGCGGCGTCGCCATCTGGCAGCCGGTGCTGTGGGAAACCTCGTCGGCCTGCGTCGCCACCTTTCTCTTCACGCTGCAGCGCCGTGCCACCCGGCGTCACGACGCGCTGGTGGCGCAGCCGCTGCGCTGGTTTGCGCTGCAGGCGCGCTGGCTGCCGCTGTACTGGTTCGGCTTCACGCCGGTCGTGTTCGCGATCCGCCACGCGATCTATGCGCTGGCCGGCGCCAGCTACGACCATGAGCCATGGCTTGACGTGTTCTTTTATGAAGCGCTCAAGATCACGCTGTTCGTCGGGCTGTTCACCACCATCGGCTTCGGGCTGCTGTCGTTTCGCGCGCTGCTCGATGCGCGGGTGCGCGCCGAACAGGCCAACGCCCTGCTGCGCGAAGCGCAACTGGCGCGGCTGACGCGCCAGATGCAGCCGCACTTCCTGTTCAATGCCCTCAACACCATCTCGTCGCTGATGCATACCGATGTGCTGCGCGCCGATGCCACCCTGGTGCGCCTGGCCGAGGTGCTGCGCGCCACGCTGGCGCTGGGCGAGCGGCCGCAGGCGAGCCTGGGCGACGAACTGCACCTGGCGCAGGCCTATGCAGCGGTGATGCTGGAGCGCTTCGACGATCGCGTCAGCCTGGCGTGGGACATCGCGCCGGACGCGCTCACCGTGCCGTTGCCGGCCGTGAGCCTGCAGCCGCTGCTGGAGAACGTGTTCAAGCACACGGTCGAGCGCCGCCGCGGGCCGGTGGCGATCCGCATCCGCGCCGCGCGCGATGGCGATGCGCTGGTGTTGCAGGTCGAGGACGATGCCGGGACGCTGGACGAGGTGCGACCGGCGGCGGCGAACGGCAGCGGCATCGCGCTGGCCAACCTGCGCACCCGGCTGGCGGCGCTGCACGGCGCGCAAGCGGGGCTGACACTGGCCGCATTGGCACCGAGCGGCGTGCGCGCCGAGATGCGGGTGCCATGCGCCTCCTGATCGTCGACGACGAACGGCCGGCGCGCGAACGCATGCGGCGCATGCTGGCGCTGGAGCCGGGCATCGAGGCGATCGAGGAAGCGGCTGACGCACTTGCCGCTCTCGAACTGGTGCGCACGGCGCCGCCGGATGCACTGCTGCTCGACATCGACATGCCCGAGTTGTCCGGGATTGACCTTGCCGCTGCCCTGCCAGCGAACTGCTCCGCGCCGGCGCCGCTGGTGATATTCGTCACCGCGCACGACGACTACGCGCTGCGCGCGTTCGACACCGAAGCGGTCGACTACCTGCTCAAGCCGTTCGACCAGGCGCGCCTGCGGCGCTCGCTCGAGCGGCTGCGTGCGCGGCTGGCGCAGGTCAAGCGCGCATTGCCACCGGATGCGCCACCGCGCCAGCTCCTGGTGAGCGAACGCGGCGCAACGCGGGTGGTCGTCGTGGCCGACATCGACTGGCTGGAAACGGCCGACAACTATGTCGCCCTGCACACGGCGAACGGTACACCCCTGTTGCGCCAGACCCTGGGCGCGCTGCTCGATCAGCTCGGCCCGGCCTTCGTACGTTGCCACCGGCGCGCGGCGGTGCGGGTGGCGGCGATCATCCGCGTCGAACCGCTTGAAAAGGGTGACTGCGCACTGGTGCTGCGCGGCGGCGCGCGTGTGCCGTGCAGCCGCCAGTACCGCGCCGCCGTGCTGGCGGCCTTGACGCCGGCTCGCCCCGCCTGAGACCCGCTTCGCCCCATCGCTCTGGCGCCGGGCGGCCACCCTGGGCAATGCTTCATGGTGTGTCCACTTCCTGGAGTTCTTCATGCACGCGCAAGCTACGCCGGCGGGGCAACGCCTGTTCTTCCTCGACTGGGTCCGCATCCTGGCCTTCTTCGTCCTGATCGCCTACCACGTCGGCATGTACTACGTAAGCTGGGACTGGCACGTGAAAAGCCCGCATGCCGGCCACGGCCCGGAGCCGTTCATGCTGCTGTCGGCGCCGTGGCGTTTGACGCTGCTGTTCTTCGTGGCCGGCGTCGCCTCGCGCTTCTTGCTCGAGAAAATGGGCAGTCTAAACTTCCTGGGCCGGCGCAGCATGCGCCTGCTGCTGCCGCTCATCTTCGGCATGCTGGTGATCGTGCCGCCGCAGGCCTACCTGGAAGTGGTCGAAAAGCTCGGCTACACGGGCGGCTACGGCGACTTCATGCGCCTGTACATCAGCGGCTACGACGGCTTCTGCCGCGAGGATTGCCTCAGCCTGCCGACCTGGAACCACCTGTGGTTCGTGGCCTACCTGTGGGTGTACACGCTGGTGCTGGGATTGGTGGCGACACTATTCGGCATGCCACGCATCGCGGCCATCGGCACCGGCGCGGCGCGCCTGCTGCAAGGCTGGCAGCTGTTGGTGTTGCCGGCCCTGTTCCTGGCCCTGATGCACCAGTTGCTGGCCGAGCGCTTTCCGTCGACCCACGGCTTGTTCGACGACTGGCACAACCACGCGACCTACCTGCCCTTCTTCTTGCTGGGCGCGCTGGTGGCGCGTTCCAGCGCGCTGTGGCAAGCGATGCAGGCGCGGCGCTGGACCGCGCTGACAATGGCGCTGGCCGGCTGGGTCGGCATCGTGCTGTGGTTCGCGGCCGACCACGACCGGCACAGCGCGCAGCAAATGGCGATCATGGTGCCGCTGATCCGCCTGGTGTATGGCTTCTGCGCCTGGGGTGCGATCGTGGCCGCCTGCGGTTTTGCACGGCGCCATCTGAATGCGGACGGCCCGGCGCGGCGCTACCTGACCGACGCGGTGTTTCCGGTGTATATCGCGCACCAGACCTTGATCGTGGTGCTGGCGCATGGCTTCAAGCCGCTGGGACTGGCCCCGGGGCTGGAAGCGGCGCTGTTGATGGCGCTGACGGCAGGCGCGAGTTTCGCCCTGTATGAGGCGGTGCGGCGGGTGGCCGTGCTGCGACCCTTGTTCGGCCTGCTTTGGCGCGCCGACCGGCCAGCCCGTGATGCGGCCACGCGGTCGGCGCCTGCAGCGTGATCAACCTTTCCCATGCCGGCTCGGCGCCGGCTTATTACCGACGTGGTTGCGATTCAGTTGCGACTCAATGCGACGCGCCAGTCTGGCGGCCCTGCTGGGTGGCCGGGCTGTTCTGGCCGTACTGCGCGGCCTGGCTGGCCGAGCTGGCCTGACCGGCCTGGCCGTTCGGCTGGGCGCTCGACTGCGCGCTCGGCTGAGACGCGCTGTCGCCGGCGCGGCTCTGGGTGGCGCCATCCGGGCGCGCGAACGGATCGGCCATGTTGCGCAGCGCTTCCTGCTGGGTGCGGATGCCGCGCTCGGCTTCTTCGGCCGAGGTGCGCGCCACTTCATCGACCAGCGCGCGTGCGGTGCGGGTGGTGTTCTGCACGTGCTGCTCGGTCACCCGCGCCAGTTCGACCTGGGCGTCGGACGCCAGGCGCGCGATGTGCTGCTGGTACGAACGCAGCTTCTCGGTGGCCGGCTGGGCGCGCGACGATGCCGCGCTCAGCACTTCGGACTGGCGGTCGGCGCTCAGCACTTGCTGGCTGGTGAGCGTGGTTTCTTCGAGCATGGTCTGGGCCAGCTGGATGTTCAGTTCGCACATCTGCTGGAACGAGCGGAACAGCGACTTCGACATGTCGTTGACGAAAGCAGTCTGGGCGTCCATGTGGGTACGCACGGCCGGCGTCACGGATTGCGGGAATGGGTACATGGTAAACCTCTCTGGTGTGATTGGAAGGCGTGCCGCCGGCAGCCCCGGCGCGGCGCTCCCGCACCACGCGCACCTGGACAGTGCACGGGCACGGGCGATCCCGGAGCAAGCGCGCCCGACTATGGGCAACGTTGCGCTGATTTCCGGTCAATCGCGCTGCGGCCGACGCCGCTTGCGACACGAGCCTTGAAGGCTAAAGGGCCGAGCGTGCTCTACGTTTGATCTAAAACAAACGAATCCGCATCCATGCATAGCGGGCTGGCGCGATCCTTGCATAGCAGAAAGCACCGAGAACGCGTCCGGGGGAAGACGATGCTGGTGCAAAACGATGTGCTCGAATATATGGCGGCGCCTGGCCGCGCGGTCCGCGTGCTGTGGATCGACGTCGAACAGGCGCTGGCCTATACCTTTGAATTGCGCAGCCGCGCCGCGGTGCCGCAGCCGGTGCCGCTGCGCTCCTTGCGCGACGATGTGGCGCAGGGACGCGCGCGCCAGCTGCTGGTCGACCCGTGCGCAGCGCCGGCCCCGCCCGACAGCATGCCGGCCGGCTACCTGGCGCTGCAGGCCAAGGCCTGGTCGGCGGTGCGCGCCCTGCACGCCGACCGGCGTGCGCTGTACGATCCGCGCCGGCGCGCCGTGCTGCTGGCCGGGTACGCCACGGCGCACGGCATTTCCAAGTCCAGCATCCTGCGCTACCTGCGGCGCTACTGGGAACGCGGCCAGACCCCCGACGCGCTGCTGCCCGACTACGGCAACTCGGGCGCCCCGGGCCGCACACGCGCAGTGACAATCGGCATCAAGCGCGGACGGCCGCGCAAGGATGCCGCCACCGGCCTGAATGCCGACGAGCGCATCCGCGCGATTTTCCGCGCCGCGGCGGCGCGCTACGCCGCCAGCCACGACGGCTTTTCGCGGCGCGCGGCGTATCGCATGATGCTGGAGGAATTCTTCCAGGGCGAGGCCCCGGGACTGGTGCCGACCTACGGCCAGTTCAGCTACTGGCTCGACCGCGACGGTTCGATCCCCGAGCCGCTCGCCAACGCGGCCGGGCTGGCCGCACGCCCGCGGCCGACGCCGGCTTCGGCGCTGGCGCGCTTCGCGCAGCAGGCCGGCGCGCTTTAGTTTT